>Ga0182024_10006371_pt1 | contig 25955 bp, 23 predicted proteins | sample P32metaG_FD_120480 | JGI IMG/M metagenome (GOLD analysis project Ga0182024, IMG submission 120480) | Permafrost microbial communities from Stordalen Mire, Sweden - P3-2 metaG (Illumina Assembly) | ecosystem: Environmental > Terrestrial > Soil > Wetlands > Permafrost | place: Sweden: Stordalen... | reverse complement strand
GGGGGAGGAGGACGAACCCGGACTCAATCCAGCACTGGGAAATTTCGCGCCGCAGGCGCGCATCGCTTTGATCTGGATCAACCCATGCAATTTTCGCCGATATTTCGTTAGCTACCCTCTAGCTGAGCAACGCCAGGGGCCGGGCGCCGAGTGCGGTCAGTTACCGCAATTGCCGAAGATACTTTGCTCCAGCACCCTCAATCCGCCGTGATAAGATCGTTGTCAGGAACCAAGTGCGGCGCCGCGCAGCGTGATGCCTGCTTGGGAATTTGAGCAGCGTTGCGGTAGTCGCGGGACTTGAGTTGCACCACGCGCGCGTCTTGCTTTGCGAATTCGATCAGCAAGGCTTCGATTTCTGCGTCGCGCATGGTCTTGCCGATGCGAATTTTCCTCGCTTCGCGGCGCGCGAAGTCGAGAATCGGATGCGAGACTTGCTCATCGAACAAGATGACGTCGGCTGCGTGCAGTGCGCGGACCGTGCGCAGCGTCAGCGAATCGGCATCGTCGCCGTCGACATCGACCACGGTCACTGCGTCACGGTCGATGCCGCTTGCCGTGCCGCCCTTCGCTTTGACGATGAAGCTCTCGAACTCGTCCCGGCCTGGTTCGTCGTCAGCGTGCGCCACGGCGTGTACCGCGAACAGCTCCCAAAACCTGCGCCGGCCGGCAAATGACAGGCCCGACGCCCGCACCGCGGCGCGCCAGCGCGCGGCCGCGGCGGTCCAGCGTGCGAATCCTTTTGGCAGCAGCGCTTCAAGCTTACCGCGGATTGCGCGGGCAAAGACCGGCGCCGCGCCGTCCGTCGAAATGCCGATCACGAGCGGCGAACGGTTCACGATGGCGCCAAAGGAAAAATCGCAGTGGGCTGGCTTGTCGATGACATTGACGGGGACGCCCGCAGCATGCGCAGCCGCGGCAAAGGCGGCCGCTTGGTCGTCGTCGGGAAAATCGCCGACTGCAAGCGCCGCACCGGCCAAGTCCGCCGCAGCCCAGGCACGGCGATGCAAAATGACGTTGCCGCTAGGAAACTCGGCTGCGAACTGCACCAGGTCGCTGCAAGCATCGACGGCGAAAACGTCAACGCCCGCGCCTGCCGCCGACAACAGCTCCACTTTCCATGCCGCCGCCGGACTGCCGCCCGCGATCACCGCGCGCCTTCCATTCAGCGCAAAGAACAGCGGTAGCCGCGCAAGCGTGCCGAGCCGTTCCGGCATGACCCGCGACCCTATGCGATTCAGGCTCATGCTGCGCGCTGCGGCCCGGTATTGGCGTGAAAATCGCGGCCGTTGCCGCTCGCCGCGACAAAGCCAGCGCGGATGGCGAACGCACTGAACCGCTCTCCCGGCTGCCGCTCGCGCGCATAGGCCGCGAATAGCGGATCAAGCGCGGCAACGATGCCGGCGTGATCGAGATCTTCGCGATAAAGCTTGTTGAGCCGCGAGCCGTCAAAGGCGCCGCCCAGATAAAGATTGTAGCGGCCGGGGCCTTTGCCGACCAAGCCGATTTCGGCGAGATAGGGCCGGGCGCAACCGTTCGGGCATCCGGTCATGCGGATGACGATGTCATCGGCGGAGAGACCATGCGCCGCGAGCCGGTCGTCGAGCGCATCCAAAAGCTCAGGCAGATAACGCTCGCTCTCGGCCAGCGCGAGGCCGCAGGTCGGCAGCGCCACGCAGGCCATGGCGTTGCGGCGCAGTCCCGACCATGGCGCGAGCAACTGCGCCTCGCGCGCTATTGTTTCGATCTGCGTCTGCTTGTCGGTTGCCACATTGGCGACGATCAGATTCTGGTTCGGAGTGAGGCGGAACTCGCCGTCGTGGAATTCCGCAATGTGGCGCAGGGCCGAAAGTTGCGCGGCATCACCTTGGTCGAGGAGCCGTCCGTTCTGCACGAACAAAGTGAGATGCGCTTTGCCGCCTGCGTCGCTCCAGCCGTAGCGGTCTCCGGCGGAGGTGAACTGAAACGGCCGCGGTGGCGCCAATTTCACTTTGGCGCGCCGCTCGAACTCGGCGCGGAATGCATCGAGGCCGCGGTCTTCAATGGTGTATTTGAGCCGCGCGTGCTTGCGGTTCTTGCGGTCACCCCAGTCGCGCTGCACGGTAACGACCGCTTCGGCGATAGCCACGGCGTCCTTGGTCTCGCAAAAGCCGAGAAGCTCGGCCGCGCGCGGATAAGTGTCCGGCTCACCATGCGTCATGCCCATGCCGCCGCCGGCGGTGACATTCCAGCCCTCGATTTCGCCGGCCGCGTCGAGGATGGCGATGTAGCCGAGATCGTGAGCAAAGACGTCAACGTCGTTCGACGGCGGCACCGCGACCACAACCTTGAATTTCCGCGGCAGGTACGTCTTGCCATAAATCGGCTCGACCACTTCTTCCTCGCCGCCGGCGATCTTTTGGCCGTCGAGCCAGATTTCGCGGTAGGCCGGCGTCTGCGGCAGCAGGTGCTTGGAAACAGCACGCGCCAGCGCCAGCGCGCCGGCATGCGCGCGCGATTGCTCCGGAGTCACGCAGCACATGACGTTGCGATTGACGTCGCCGCAGGCGGCGATGGAATTGAGCACCGCATCGTCGATCGCCTTCATCGTCAATTTCAAGTTCGATTTGATCACGCCGTGCAATTGCACGGTCTGCCGCGTGGTCAGCCGCATGGTACCGTTGCCGTAATCGCGCGCCACCTTATCGAGCGCCAGCCATTGCTGCGGCGAGAGCACGCCGCCCGGAATGCGGACGCGGATCATGAAGGCGAACGCCTTCTCCATTTTCTTGCGGGTGCGCTCGGGCCGCAGGTCGCGGTCGTCCTGCAGATACATGCCGTGGAATTTGACCAGCTGCTGATCGTCCTCGACGATCGCCCCGGTGATTTCCTCGGTCAGCCCATGCGCGAGCGTGCCGCGCAGATAGTTGCTGGCTTCTTTGATGCGCTCGTTGCGCGAAACTTCGTCAGTCATGATTTTCTACCCCGGTCGGGATCGGTGCGGGGGATCAGTACACGTCTTGCAGGTAGCGCTTGTCCCGCTCCAGGCCGGCGATGGCGGCATCGGCCGCCTCCGGCGTGAGCGCTTTCACGTCGGCATAGGCGCGCGTCAAGGTCGCCCGCACATCCTTCGCCATCGCCTTGGCGTCGCCGCAGACGTAGAAGTGCGCGCCATTGTCGAGCCAATCGATCAGTTCGCGCCGGCGGTCCCACATCTTGTGCTGCACATAGGTTTTCTCCGGCCGGTCGCGCGAGAAGGCGACGTCCATCCGGGCGAGCGAGCCGTCCTGCAGCGCTTCCTGCCATTCGAGCTGATAGAGGAAATCATGGGTGAAACGGCGGTCGCCGAAGAACAGCCAATTCTTTCCTTTGGCTCCCGCCGCGCGGCGCTCCTGGACAAAGGCGCGGAACGGCGCAATGCCGGTGCCGGGGCCGGCCATAATAATGTCGCGGCCGGGATCAGGCAGCGCAAAATGGCGATTGGACCTGAGCTTCGCCCGCACCCGATCGCCGCGCTTGAGATTCTCGGCCACATAATTTGACGCGACACCTTTGCGTGGCCGGTCATGGGCAACGTAACGCACCGGGGAAACGAGAAGATGCGCCTCGTCGGCAAATTCGCGACGCGACGACGCGACGGAATAAGCGCGCGGGGCAAGCGGACGCGTCAGCGTGCGCAATTGCTCGGCGCCAAGCGTCGCCGGAAAGCTTGCGATCAGATCGACGAGTTGCCGGCCGGCGACCCAATCTCGCGCCTGCCCCTCGGTGATCAGCGCCTTGACGCGCTCGTGGCCGGTGAGCGACGCATAGGATTCCAGCGTCTTGACGGAGAGTGTCGTCACGTCGCGATTGCTGAGAAGCTCCCCGCGCAATGCATCGTCTTTCGTCAACTGCGCCAGCGCCAGCAGTTCATCGACATAGGCCGGGTTGTTCTCCGGATAGAGATCGAGCGAATCGCCCGGCTCGTAGGCCGGCGCCGCGCCGTCGAAAGCGAGCGCCAGGTGAATCGTCTCTTTGTCCGAGCGCGACGAATTCAGGTTGAGATGCTCGATGATCTCGGCCTCGACGATGCCCGGATTGGACTTGGCCGCGGCGTTGCCAAAATCGACTTCGATCACGCGGCTGCGTTCGCCTTCCGGCGGCGTCAGCGTTTTCAGTGCGGCAGCAATCCAATTGCCTGCGGGTTCGGCAAAATCGAGATCGCAGTCGATACGCTCAACCACGCGCTTGGCGCCGAGTTCGGCGAGCCGTTCGTCGATGCGTTTACCGGCGACGCAGAACTCCGCATAAGCAGTGTCGCCGAGCGCCAGAACGCCGTATTCAACGCCGTCGAGGCGGGGCGCACCCTCCTGCATCAATTCGGCATAAATGCGCGCCGCCCGTCCGGGCGGTTCGCCCTCGCCCCAGGTGGCGGCGATGACGACAAGCCGCGACGCCGTCTTGAGCGCCGCGAGATCGAGCTCGGCCATATCGATCAGCGTCGGCTTGAGGCCGAGCTTGCGCGACTGCCGGGCCATGTCGCCGGCAAGCTTCTCGGAATTTCCAGATTCGCTTGCGAAGACAATGGTGAGAGGCTCGGTTGCGGGTCCGGTCGACGGCCGCGGAGCGCCCGCCGCCTGCTCGACACCGGCGAGAAAGCCCGCCAGCCATGCCCGCTGCACCGCGCTCGCCGGGCCAACCACGCGATTCAGCAGTTCGACGTCTTCTTCCGAGAACGGCGCGGTATTGGGGATGGCAACCGCAGGCGACATACCAGGCTCCTGAACGCCCAGACAGGCCCCCTAAATAGAAGCCTATTCTCTACAAGTGCAATAACAGACGGAAAATAAGAAGGAGTTTCCGCATTTACGGGTGGAAACAACGTAACGATTTCCCTTTTTCGTTGTTTTCGAGAGGACGCTGTTTTCTTACTTATGCGAGTTTCCGCGTCAGACGCTTCAAGCCCTTGGAATTGGCTGCAACGCAGGCGATAACACGCGCGCATGCCAACCATCCGTCTCCATCGCGGCGACCTGCCGGATCTATCGCGCTACCTGAGTGCGAGTTCGCGCGCTGTCGCGATCGACACCGAAACAATGGGGCTCGATCTCGACCGCGACCGGTTGTGCGTGGTGCAACTGTCGCCCGGCGACGGCTCCGCCGACGTGGTGCAGATTCCGCCGCACGCCAAGGACGCGCGGAATGCGGCGCCCAATCTGATGCGGCTTCTTGCCGACAAGAATCTGCTCAAGATTTTTCATTTCGCGCGGTTCGACCTCGGCATGCTGTGCAAGGCCTTCGGCGTAATGCCGGAGCCGGTCTACTGCACCAAGATCGCGTCACGGCTGGTCCGCACATACACCGACAAGCACGGCCTTAAGGATTTGGTGCGCGAATTGCTGGGGCAGGATCTTTCCAAGCAGCAGCAATCCTCCGACTGGGGCGCCCCTGAGCTCGCCGAGGCGCAGGTGGCTTATGCCGCAGCCGACGTCACCCACCTGCATGCGCTCAAGGACAGGCTCGACGCCATGCTGGCGCGCGAGGGCCGCGAAGAGCTCGCGGCCGCCTGTTTCCGCTTCCTGCCCGATCGGGTCCGGCTCGACCTTGCCGGCTTTGCCGCCGACGATATTTTCGCGCATTCCTAACTGGGCGCACCCGCAGCAGCGACCCGGGTTCAGCCCTGCCCGGGCCACATTCGCCGCCGATTTTACGGGCGATTTTTGCGAGACAAAGCCGCTCAAACCATGGTCTAAGGTCGGTATCAGGGCGACGCGCAAAAGGGATACTCGCTTGGCCATTGTCTATCCCGAGAACGCGGCGAGCGGACTTTCGGCTGGTTCCCGAGGCAAATTCGATCGGGCTTATCGGTCGGCGTTGCGGCACAGCCGGCAGGTGCGGCTGCTGCGCATCGGCGTACCCATCGGCATCGTGGCGCTTTTGTTGACCGTCGTGATCATCGACTACATGCCGCCGATCGGCGGCTTTCGGCTGCCGGGCGATCTCGGCAAGCTCATCATCCACGGCACCAAGATCACCATGGAGGAGCCCCGCCTCACCGGGTTCACGCTGGATTCCCGCGCCTACGAATTTTCCGCGGAAGCCGCGGCGCAAGACATTACCAAGCCCAATCTCATCGAACTCGACAAGCTTCATGCCAAGATGGAGATGCAAGACAAAAGCAGCGTGGTGATGACGGCCTCTTCCGGCATCTATGACGTGAAGTCGGAAATATTGACGCTCAAGGACGACATCCATCTCGTGTCGTCGACCGGCTATGAGGGGCAGCTCAGCGAAGCGGTGATCGACGTGCGCAAAGGCAACGTGGTTTCCGACAAGCCGGTCGCGGTGAAAATGCTCAACGGCTTTCTCAACGCCCAGCAGCTCGATATCGGCGACAACGGCAGCGTGGTGCGCTTCAGCGGCGTGGCGATGACACTGCAGCCGAACAAGGAACCTGGCGGTGTGGCCGCAGAACCCGCCAATCCGCCTGCCAAGCCGAGCGATCAATGATGGGCCGCCTTACACTCTGCGCTGCACTCGCGGCGCTGACCGTCGCAACCTCGGCCGCGGCGCAGGGGCCATCTACCGCGCCGGGCGCGTTTCCCGGTCTTGCGCAAGACCACAACAAGGACCAACCGGTTCAGATCGAGGCTGCGACGCTCGAAGTTCGTGACAAGTCGAAAACCGCGACCTTTTCCGGCAACGTGCAGGTGGTGCAAGGCGACACCACGATGAAATGCCAGAGCCTCGTGGTGTTCTATGGGCAGGAAGTCGGCATCGGCGGCAACGCGACTCCGGTGACCACCACCAAATCGACACCCGGCATGCCGCAAGGCGCACAGAATATCCGCCGCATCGAGGCGCGCGGCGGCGTCACCGTCATCACCAAGGATCAGAACGCGAGCGGCGACCTCGGCATCTATGATCTGAAAACCAAGACCATAACCTTGAGCGGCAACGTCGTGGTCAGCCAGGGCCAGAACGTCATCCACGGAGAAAAGGTCGTGGTCGACATGGTCACGGGAAATGCCCGGGTCGAATCGGGCAGCAGCAATGGCGGCGCCGGTGCCGGCGCGCCCGGACCGGGCCGCGTTCGCGCGCTGATCCAGCCAGGCAAGGGCCAGAACGGCGGCCCGACGAATTTCATGACCATCGGGCCGGGCAAAACCAATTGAGTGCCGGCTCCCCCATTGGGGAAGAAAATCAGCTAAACTCAGCAAGCTAGGCAGAACTCAGCTCCGTTAGGCGGGATAACCGGGATCGGCGTGTCAGACTTACTTTCATATTTTCGCCGCCGCGCTCCGGCGCCGCGCCGCGCCCCGCCGCGCTCCGGCGATGCCGCCATCGATCTCGAAAGGATCGATCTGGAGACGATGGGCGGCGTCATCAGCAATATCTATGTCGATATCGCCAGCCTGCCGGCGCCGGCGGAAAAGGCCCGCGGCAACGCTGCACCGCCGCAGCCCCTGCCCGAACCAATATCGCCCCCGATTTTGCCGCCGGCGCAAGCGCGCCGCCCGCCGAGCCCACTCAACGGACCGCAAAACGGACAGCGCACCGCGCGACCGCGCCGCCGCGCTGAAGGCAACGGCGCGGCGCCCGGTGAACGCAAGGCCCTGCTTGCCGTTCACGGCGTGGAAAAAACCTTCGTCGGCCGCAAGGTGGTGAAGGGCGTGAGTCTCTATGTGCGCAAGGGCGAGGCGGTCGGACTCCTTGGCCCCAACGGCGCCGGCAAGACGACTGTGTTCTATATGATCACTGGGCTGATCAAGGCCGACCAGGGCCGCATCGAGCTCGATGGCGCCGACGTCACGCGCTTGCCGATGTATCAGCGCGCACGGCTCGGCATCGGTTATCTACCGCAGGAAGCTTCGATTTTTCGCGGATTGTCGGTCGAAGATAATATTCGCGCCGTGCTCGAGGTGGTCGAGCCCGACCCGCGGCGGCGCCAGCAGGACCTCGATTCGCTGCTCGAGGAATTCAACATCGCCCGCTTGCGGAAGACCCCGGCCATCGCGCTGTCCGGCGGCGAACGGCGCCGCGTCGAGATCGCCCGCGCGCTGGCGACGCGGCCGAGCTACATGCTGCTCGACGAGCCGTTCGCCGGCATCGATCCGATTGCCGTCGGCGACATCCAGGCGCTGGTGCGGCATCTGACCAATCGCGGCATCGGCGTGCTGATCACCGACCACAACGTCCGTGAGACGCTCGGCCTCACCGATCGCGCCTACATCATCTATTCAGGCGAAGTGCTGATGGAGGGCCGCGCCGACGACATCGTGAACAACCCCGACGTGCGGCGGCTCTATTTGGGTGAGGAGTTCCGCCTTTAAGCTTCTTACCCCTATTCTTCCCTCCCCGAGTGCGGAGGACGGTAGGTTGGGGGTTGACGACAAGGCATCGAAACTGGTGTACAAGGAGACAAGCAAGAATCGGACCAATTTAGGCCATTATGGCGCTTTCGCAACGACTCCTGATCCGGCAGAGCCAAGCGCTGGTGATGACGCCGCAGCTGATGCAGGCCATCAAGCTGCTGCAGCTCTCAAATCTCGATCTGGTGGCCTACGTCGAAGCCGAGCTTGAGCGGAACCCTCTGCTCGATAATGACACCGAGGCCGAGGCGGCGCCCGGCCAAGCTGACGGCGCGCAATCCGCGGATGGCGCTTCGGCCGCGGGCGGCGGGGCCTTAAATGGCCACGACAGCGATGCTCATAATTCAGGCAGCGAGGAGCGGCGCGAAAGCCCCCTCGACGATACGTCGCCTGACGATAACGAGCCGATCCGCCCGACCAGTTCGGACATACCGGTGGGCTATTCGGAGTGGGCCGGGACCGGCACCGGCGGCCGCGATACCGGCGATTACAATCCCGAAGCCTTCGTGACCGCTGAGACCACGCTGGCGGACTGGCTGCGCGAGCAGATGGCGCTGGCCATTGCCGACCCGGTGCAGCGCATGATCGCGCAATATCTGATCGATCTGGTCGACGAGTCCGGTTATCTCTCCGGCGATGTCGCCGCGGCGGCAGAAAAGCTCGGCACCTCGCCGGCCGAGGTCGAGGCCGTTCTCGCCGTCTTGCAAACTTTCGACCCGCCCGGCATTTGCGCGCGCGACCTCGCCGAATGCCTGGCGATCCAGCTCAAGGAGCGCGATCGCTTCGATCCTGCCATGGCGGCGCTGGTGGGGCGGCTCGATCTTCTGGCCCGGCGCGATTACGCCGCCTTGAAGAAGATCTGCGGCATCGGCGACGAGGACCTGACCGAGATGATCGCCGAGATCCGGGCGCTCAATCCGAAACCCGGCCTCGCTTTCGGGTCCGTGCCGGTGCAGCCCATCGTGCCGGATGTTTTCGTGCGGCCAGCGCCCAATGGCGCATGGATCGTCGAACTCAACACCGACACTCTGCCGAAGGTGCTGGTCAATCAGCGCTACTTCGCCGAGGTCTCAACCACCGCGCGGCGCGACACCGAGAAATCCTATCTCGCCGAATGCCTGCAAAGCGCCACGTGGCTGGTCCGCGCGCTCGACCAGCGCGCCCGCACCATCCTTAAAGTGTCGAACGAGATCGTGCGCCAACAGGATGCGTTCTTCGCTCGCGGCGTCGAGCATCTCCGGCCGCTTAATCTTAAGACCGTCGCCGAAGCCATCGGCATGCATGAATCGACGGTGTCGCGGGTGACCGCCAACAAATACATGGCGACGACCCGCGGCATCTTCGAGCTGAAATACTTCTTCACTGCGGCAATCGCGGCGGCGCACGGCGGCGAAGCGCATTCCGCGGAGTCGGTGCGGCACCGTATCAAGCAATTGATCGACAGCGAGAACTCGACCGATATCCTGTCCGACGACACCCTGGTCGAGAAGTTGCGCGAAGCCGGCATCGAAATTGCGCGGCGCACGGTGGCGAAATACCGCGAGGCGATGCGCATCCCCTCATCGGTGCAGCGGCGGCGCGAAAAGCAGGCCGCAGTCGCCAACTAGACTGCGTTGACGCGGCGCTTGGCGATGCCTAGGTCGGTTAGGCGGCTCAGACGAACCTTTCACCAACAGGCCGCCGAAAGAGGTCGCCATGTCATTTCGCGTGTCAGGCAAGAATCTCGACGTCGGCGACGCATTGCGCGATCGGATCAACGATCGGATCGCCGAAACCGTAAGTAAGTACTTTGACGGAGGCTATTCCGGCCACGCCACGCTGGCCAAGGACGGCTTCGGCTTTCGCACCGAATGCGCGATCCATCTCGATTCCAAGATAACGCTGCATGCCGAAGGCATCGCCCCCGATGCCTATGCCAGCGCCGACCAGGCCGCATCGCGGATCGAAAAGCGGCTGCGCCGCTATCATCGCCGACTCAAGGACCACCACGCCGAGCGCAACAACGAACCATCGATCGATGCCGCAAGCTACATCATTGCCGCGCCGGAAGACGAGGCCGAAATCGAGAGCGGTGCGTTTACTCCCGTTATCATCGCGGAATCGACCACGACCCTCAAGCGGCTCTCCGTCAGCGATGCAGTGACGGAACTCGACATGACCGGCGCACCGGTTGTTGTCTTTCGACACGCCGGGCATGGCGGAATCAACATCGTTTACCGCCGCGCCGACGGGCATTTCGGCTGGATCGATCCGCCGGTAGTGACCGGCGCGGATGGCCATTGACGCGGTTGCGGGGGCTCCCTATGTTCCGCCGCCCTTGAGCCTGATCGGGAAAAACGGGTTCCGGTTTTCGCATAGAGATCATGCTCAAAACCGATAATACCCAAATCGACAATGAGCGTTAGGCACTAAGCCGCAGCTTTAGGTTCCGTTCATGCCGCTTATCGACCTGGTCGCGCCCAACGCGATTCTCCCGGCGCTCAAAGTCAACAACAAGAAACAGGTGCTGCACGAGCTGGCGGCGCGCGCCGCCATATTGAGCGGACAGAACGAGCGGGCGATCTTCGATATCTTGATGCAGCGCGAAAAGCTCGGTTCGACCGCTGTCGGCAACGGTATCGCCATTCCGCACGGCAAAATGCCGGGTCTCACCCGCCTGTTCGGTCTGTTCGCCCGGCTCGACCGGCCGGTGGATTTCGAAGCGCTCGACAATCAGCCGGTCGACCTCGTTTTTCTCCTGCTCGCACCAGAAGGCGCCGGCGCCGATCATCTCAAAGCGCTGGCCCGGATCGCGCGGCTGTTGCGCGATCCGACCGTCGCGCACAAATTGCGCGGCTCGCACGATGCAGAATCGCTCTACGCGGTACTGGCCATGCCGTCAGCTTCTGCTGCGTAGCAGCATAAGCAAAAAATCGCGTAGCAGAATTCAGTAATCACGAATGCAAAATAGAACGGGGCCGTAACGGCCCCGTTCTGATTCCATATTCCGATTGATCTCGATCAATGCACGCTAACCGTCTCGAGTTCCTGACTCCAGGCGTTGGCGACAGCCGCCTCACGGCTGTCGGTGAGCATGATCGGCGTGCCGTCGGCGGCGTGCAGCGCAAACAGCGTGCGACCGGGCGGCATTTGCGGCATCTCGGCCTGCGGAAACAGCGCGCGGACGTCTTCGGAACGGACGGTCTTCACATAAGCGATGCGGCCATCGCCCAGATGGGCGAGCGCTTCGGGAGACATATCGATGTTGAGTTCGGTATGATTCATGTCGTCACGGTTCATATTGTTCATGGCCCTCGACTCCTTTTCATGACTTTGGTCGAGTCCTTATGGGTTCCCTTAATCGCACTCTTTGATTGAGATCGATTTAACAATGCGCTCCGGCTGGGGGCGCACCAAGTCGATCGATAACAACCCATTCTTCAAGTCCGCCCCCAACACTTCCATGCCGTCCGCCAGCACGAAAGTGCGCTGGAATTGGCGTGCGGCAATGCCGCGATGGATATATTGGCGGCTTTTGTCGTCCTGCTGGCGACCGCGAATGACGAGCTGGCTCTCCTCTACGGTGACATCGAGCTGGTCGCGCGTGAACCCCGCCACCGCGAGGGTAATTCGCAAGCGCTCGGGACTGTTCCCGTCGCGCGGCACCCGCTCGATATTGTAGGGGGGATACCCGTCCGCGGCCTTGCCGACCCGATCGAGCACCCGCTCGATCTCGTCGAAGCCAAGCAGAAAAGGACTCGATAGCGACGAAACCCTGGACATGGTCAAAGTCCTTATTAAGCGACTTTGTGGGGCCCTTACGGCACCCCCGCGGTCGCGCGGAACGCTTCCGCTCGACCCGCCGTTAATATGGCGATGCAAAATTGACGCGCAAGAAGCGCGCGAAAGCCACTGCGGTAGCGACGTCAGCTTCCGTTTCAGGCCGGCCGGCGCAGGGCGACGGCGCGCAGCGATGCCCGTAACTGCTCGGTGGCGGCGATATCCACCGCGAAACTCTCCGCGTTGAGCACGACGCCGTAGAGGTCCTTGGCCGCCCCAAGAGATATGTAACCCTGCTCCGCGTCGGCCGCGACCGCGGCCGCCGGCCGGTCGAGCGGCGAGCCATAACCGCCGCCGCCGCCCGAGCGCAGCCGGAACGCGTCGCCCGTTTTCAGCATTGCGACCAGCACCTTGGCGTTGGGAAAATCGGTCTTCCAGCGGCCATCGGTCCGCAACGCCACTTCGTTGCCGGTTGCATCGCCGCCGCCGTCCAAGCCCCACGGCTTGCAATGCGCGCGCTCGACCTGGGTGTTGAATGTCATCGGCACGCGGGCGCGCACCACGCGCTCGACGCCAAGGCCGCCGCGGTGCCGTCCGGCGCCGCCGGAATCCGGAACGAGCGCGTAGCGCTCGACCACGATCGGGAATTTGACCTCGGACTGCTCGCTTGGGCCGTTGTGGGTATCGCCGTCATTGATGCAGACGGTCGCCGACACGCCGTCTTCGCTGCGCTTGGCCCCCCAGCCGCCGCCCAGCGGGCCGAAATTGGCGAGGAAAAATTCCGACGTCTTGGTATTGATGCCGTGCAGCGCCGCGATGAGAAGATCGGCGTGATGGCCGGCGATGACGCGATCCGGAATCACCGGAGCGAGCGCCTTGAACACCGTATCCACGATCGTCATCGGATAGGTCATCCACCAGCGCATCGGCGCCGGCCGCACCGCGCTGATGATGCGCCCGGGCGGCACGATCGCTTTGAGGCTGCGGAACGAGCCGTCATTGATCGGATAATCGGTCGGCGAGGTCAGACACTTGTAGGCCACCTGCGAGCAGGCGTAGCCGGTGGTAATGCCGGAATTATAGAAGCCGCGAACCTGGCGCGAGACGTTAGAGAGATCGACCGTCATCTTGTCGCCCTTGACGATGACACGCACCTTGATCGGCACCTTCTTGCCGATGTCGATGCCGTCGTCGTCCATATAGGATTCCGCTTCGTACACTCCGTCCGGAATCGAGCGGGTACGCGCTCGCGCCATCGCCTCGGAATGATCCATGATGGCGTTGATGGCGCCCAGAACCTCGTCGCGGCCGTAGCGCTCGACCAGTTCAAGAAAGCGCCGCTCGCCGGTCTTCACCGCGGTGATTTGCGCGCGCAGATCGCCCATGGCGCGGCTCGGCAGCCGCATATTCTGCTTGATGACGTCGATCAGCGTGTCGTTGACCTTGCCACGATCGTGCAGTTTCAAAATCGGAATCTGCAGGCCCTCGGAGAAAATATCGGTCGTCATGCCGCCGAGCGTGCCGCCGATATCGAGCCAGTGCGCCATGCAGCAGGAGAAGCCGACGAGGGTGCCCTTGTGGAAGATCGGCAGTGTCAACGTGACGTGGTTAAGGTGGCTGCCGGTGAGATAGGAATCGTTGGTGACGTAGATATCGCCCGGCTTGATGTTGTTGCGACCGAAATGTTTGATCTTCGCCTTCACCGTCTCCGCCATGCCGCGGATGAACATCGGCAGCCCGATGCCGATGGATACCGTCTCGCCTTCCGCCGTGAACAACCCGGTAGTGAAATCCAGCGCCTCGTAAATAATGATGTTATAGGCGGTGCGCATGAGGTTGGTCTTCATTTCCTCGGTCACCGCGATGACGCCGTTGCGCACGATCTCGGTCACGACCGGATCGGCTTTGGCCTTGCGTGCTCTCTTCATCGTTGCCTTGCGCTTCATCTCTATGACCAATTCCTTTGATCGCTGATGCCGGCGCGGATCACTCCGGCTTTGCACCCGAGAACTGGACCACCTTGGCCCACTTCTCCGTCTCCGATGCGATGAATTTACCGAATTCTGCGCGCGACATCGGCGTCGGGACACCGCCGAGATCGACCAGCCGGCCTTTCAACTGCGGATCGGCAAGTCCGGCGTTGATTTCACTGTTTAGCCTGTCAACGACGTCGCTTGGCGTATTCTTCGGTGCACCGATCCCGAACCAGGCATAGCCCTCATAGCCCGGTACGAATTCGCCTACCGTCGGAATGCCGGGCAACACATCCTGGCGGGTCGCGCTGGTGACTGCCAAAGCGCGCAGCTTTCCGGCTCGTATGAAGTCGAGCGAGGCCGGCGTCGGATTAAAGGTGATCTGCACCTGATTGGCGAGCAGATCGGGAAACTGGCTGCTCCGGTAGGGGACGTGAACGAGCTTGACGCCGGTCATCATCATGAACAGTTCGCCAAGAATATGGTTCACGCTGCCGATGCCGGGCGATGACATATTGATCTTGCCGGGATTGGCCTTTGCATAGGCGATGAATTCAGGGACCGATTTCGCTGGAACTGCCGGGTTGACCATCATCACGGCGGGAACGCGGATGATGCATGCGACGGGCTCGATGTCCGTGCTGAAATTGAAATCGAGATTATTATAAAGCGTCGCGTTGATCGTATTTGTCTGAGTGACCCAAAGCAGCGAATAACCGTCAGGCGACGCGTGCACGACCGAGTCGGCCGCGACATTGGTGCCTGCACCCGTCCGATTTTCCACGATGACTTGTTGGCCGAGCCGCGTGGACAGCCATTGCGCGATTAGCCTGGCGGTGATGTCGGAGGAGGTGCCGGCGGGAAAGCCGACCTCAAGGCGCACCGGCCGCGTCGGATAGCTATCCGCCGAGGCGGCCCGCGATACGGCGCTGAGTCCGGCGGCGGCGCCCGCCGCCAGAGGCAGAAATTTGCGGCGTGAAAGTTTCATTGCGCCTACTCCGCTTTGATGCCGGCCTCGCGAATGACCTTGCCCCATTTGTCGGTTTCAGAGGCGATGAGCTTGCCGAAATCGGCCGGCGAGCCGGTCAGCAGCATGCCGCCCATATCGGCGAGGCGCGCCTTGATCGTGGCGTCGGCCAGGCCGGCGTCGATTTCCCGATTCAGTCTTTCGACGATGGCATCGGGCGTGCCTTTCGGCGCGGCGACGCCGAACCACGAACTTGCCTCGAAGCCCGGCACGAATTCGGCAACCGTGGGGACATCCGGCAACGCGTCGGAGCGTTGCAGCGTGGTCACCGCCAGCGGCCGCAACCGGCCGGAGCGGATATGCCCGATCGACGCCGTCATGGTCGCGAACCCGACCTGGACTTGCCCGGCGATGAGATCTGCCATCGCCGGCCCGTCGCCCCGGTAGGGGATGTGCTGCAAATTGACGCCCGTCATCTTGTTGAACAATTGGCCCGCCAGATGGCTCGCCGTGCCGATGCCGGCCGAGGCAAAGCTGAGCTTGCCCGGATTGGCTTTGGCGTAGGCGATCAATTCCGGAATGGACTTCACCGGGACGGCAGGATTGACTTCGACGACGTTTGGCACGCGCACCACGCCGGCGACCGGCGCGGTGTCGCGAATGAAGTCGAAGCTGAGATTCGGGTAAAGTGCGCCATTGGCCGCGACCGCCGGCGGCACCATGAGCAGCGTATAACCGTCCGGCGTCGACTTCACGACCGTTTCGGCGCCGAGATTGCCGCCGGCGCCCGACCGGTTCTCGATAATGAATTGCTGACCGAGGTGCTGCGACAGCCACTGCCCCATCAAGCGCGCAAGAATGTCAGTCGTGCTACCGGCGGCGAAGCCGACGATAATACGCACCGGATGGGTAGGATAGTCTTCCGCCCAGGCGATACGCGAGACGGCCGGCAGCGCGGCAGCGCTCGCAGCCAGATGCAGGAAGTGGCGGCGGCGAATCGTCATGGCGTGTTCCTCCCATTGGCGAATTATTTCGGCTTGATCTTGGTGAACACGATCAGCCTTGGCGCTCGCCTCACAAGCCCACTCTAGCTCTCCTCACAACACCGCGGGCAAGAAAGTTAGCGGCCTCCCGCCACCGCAATCACCAGATTACCGAAGTGATCCACCTCAAGCGCATCGCCCGGCATCAGCACCGTGGTCGAGGCATATTCCTCGATCAGCGCCGGTCCCTTGATGCGGTTGCCGGACAGCAACGCCGCGCGCCGATAAGTCGGCGTGCTGTGGAAGCGGCCGGCGTAATAGACCGGCCGCTTGCCGCCGAATGCGGCTTTCAGCGGAGTTCTCTGGCCGCGCGCGATCTTGCCTTGCGGCGGCTTGCGCATCAGTCCGGTCACGGTCGAGCGCAGGCTGACGATCTCGGCGCGCTCCTCGGGCGCCGAAGTGCCGTAACGCTGGGCGTGCATGGCATCGAAATGCCGTTTGATCGCTTTGCGATCCTTGCGCGCAAAAACCGTCATCGGCAGGTCAACCGTCACCGCGTGTTCCTGACCGACATAGCGCATGTCAGCCGCGCGCTTGATTTCGATACGCTGCGGCTTGACCGAGGTTCCGGCAATGGCGTCGCGGCCTTGACGCTCCAGCGCGCGATACACCTCTTCCACGTCATCAAACGGCGCGTCGTCGAGCGAAGTGAACCAAGTGCGCACGAAATCGTAGCGCAGGTCGGAGAACAGCATACCGAAAGCCGAAAACACGCCCGGCGCCGGCGGCACGACGACTTTGCGCATGCCGATCTCGCGGGCGACCTCGACCGCGTGCAAGGGTCCCGCGCCGCCATAGGCGAACAGCACGAAATCGCCGGCATCGAAACCGCGCTCGGTGGTGACGCCTTTGACGGCATAGGACATCGTGGTCGTGGCAATGCGCAAAATGCCGTCGGCGGCCTCGACCGCACTCAGCCCGAGCGGATCGGCGATCTTGCTCTTGAGCGCGCGCTCGGCGGCGGCCGCGTCGAGTTTCATCTCGCCGCCGAGAAAGCGATCGGCGCCGAGCCGGCCGAGCATCAGATTGGCATCGGTCACCGTCGGCTCCGCGCCGCCAAGCCCGTAGCAGGCCGGTCCAGGTGAAGCGCCCGCGCTTTGCGGACCGAGCCGCAACGCGCCGTCGTCGACCCGCGCGATCGAGCCGCCGCCGGCGCTGACTTCGAAGATGTCCATCATCGCGATCTGCACCGGCAGCGCGCGCTCGTAGCCGCCGATCAGCGCGGCGCCGGTCGTCAAGGCTTCGCCCCCATGAATGACGCCGGCTTTCGCGGTGGTGCCGCCCATGTCGAAGGCAATGGCGTTATCGATCTTCAGGGCACGGCACAGCGCCTGCGTACCGATGACGCCGGCGGCGGGCCCGGATTCCAGCATGCGCACGCATTGGCTCTGCGCCTGGCTGGCGTCGTAAAGACCGCCGGTCGATTGCACGACCAGAAACGAGCCGGCAAAGCCGGCGGCTCGCATATGAGCGTCGATCTCGCCGATATAGCGGCGCACTTTCGGCCCGATATAGGCGTTGGCGGCCACCGTAGCGCAGCGCTCGAACTCGCGATATTCCTGGGACAGCTCATGCGAAGCGGACACGAATAATGTCGGATGATTTTTCTCAAGGATCGCCTTGGCGCGCCGCTCGTGATCGGCATTGGCATAGCAGTTGAGGAAGAGGATGGCGGCGGCTTCGATGCCGCGGCGCTCAAGTTCGTCCCCCAGCGCCACGATCTCGGCCTCGTCCAGCGCGGTGTCGATCTCGCCGTCGGCCAGCATGCGTTCCTTGACCTCGAATCGCAGTGCCCGCTCGATCAGAGGAATGTGTTTCTGAAAGAACAGGTTGTAGGCATCGGGCCGGTTGATGCGGCCGATCTCGTAGATGTCGCGAAAACCTTCGGTGATGAGCAATGCGGCTTTGGCGCCGGTGCGCTCCAGCATCGTATTGATAGCGACAGTCGAGCCGTGCAGGAACAGCCCCGCCGCGCGGTAATCACTGCCGGCTTTGGCGACGCCTGCGGAAATGCCTTCCACCAGATGTGCCGGCGTCGACAGCGCCTTGCCGAAAGTGAGTGTGCCGGTTTTCTCGTCAAACACCGCGATGTCGGTAAAGGTACCGCCGATATCCGCCGCAAGCCGCAATTGTCCCCGTGCCATCTTTTTCCTTTTAGCAACGTGCGTGGAATTCGCTAATGCCAGGTGAGCGGACCCGGCATGGCGCGCTCCGCTTCCGCCGTGAGCTGCGCTTCGTGGCGCTTCACGAACATACCGCCGGCGACGAAGCTGATCACGGCGACCAGCGCCAGGATGATCACGATGGGACCTTCCAGGCGTTCGAACTCGCGGCCCAATTCGTAGGCGGCGAGGCCGTACATCGTCGCCCAAATCGCGGAACCGGCGACATTGGCAATCAGAAAGTCGCGCCAAGGCATGACGTTGGCGCCGGCAAAAATGCCGGCGAAGGTGCGCAGCACCGGCACGAATTGTGCGATAAAGACGATTTTGCCGCCGTGGCGCATGAACAAATACTGGCCAAGTTTGATCCGGCTCGGTGTCATGCCCACGTAATTGCCGTAACGCAGCAACAGCCAATAGCCGAATTCATGTCCGAGCACATAGCCGATCATGCGGCCGATGGTCGCCGCACCGGCGGCGGTCAAAATGACGGCGACGATGTTGAGATCGTGTTTGGTCCCCGCGTAGATCGCGGCAGCGAGTAGCGCGGTTTCTCCCGGTAACGGCACGCCGATGCATTCCAGGCCGACAATGGTGGCGACCGTGACAAGACCATAGACGTGGATGAGGTGACCAATAAGATGCATGAATGTCGTGTACCGGAACACCGCTCACTTATACATATTCAGATGCAAAGATAATGACTTGACTTTACCGGACCAGCGCGTAACGCGAACATGATTGCATGTAAGGACAATTCTTGCCTGTATAAAGACCTGACGCATGTATAAAGACTTGCGCGAATTCATTGCACTCGTCGATAAGCTCGGCGTGTTGCGGCGCATCATAGGCGCCGACCCGCAATTCGAAATCGGCGGCATCACCGAAGTCGCAGCCGGCTTGCCGGAATGTCCCGCCCTCTTGTTCGACGATATCAAAGGCCATCGGCGCGGCTTTCGCATATTCACCAATGCAACGACCAATGTGCAACGCGCCGCGCTGGCCTTGGGGCTGGACCCGGCGTTGCGGCCGCTCGACGCGCTCAAGGCATGGATGGAAAAGCGCAAGGACCTGCGCGCACAGCCGCCGGTTACCATCACAGCGGCGGCGTTCATGGAAAATTCCTCGTCTGGCGCGGATGTGAACCTCGCGCTGCTGCCGGCGCCGATCTGGCACCGTCATGACGGCGGACCGTTCATCGGCTCGGGCTCGCTTGTCGTCATGCGCGATCCCGATACCGGCTGGATCAACGCTTCGATCTATCGTGTCCAGGTCCACGGCGCCAACCAAGTCACGGTGCAGTTCGATCACGGAGGCCGCCACGGCGCGATCATCGCCAGGAAATATTGGGATCGCGGCGAGAGCTGCCCGCTCGCGGTCGTGCATGGCGAAGATCCGGCGCTGTTCATTGCCGGCTTCGAATATTTGTCCGACGGCCGCTCGGAATACGAATTTGCCGGCTCGATCAAGGGCGCGCCGATCGAGGTTTTTGCCGGACCGCAAACCGGGCTGCCGATCCCGGCGCATGCCGAGATCGTATTCGAAGGCCGGCTGTTGCCGATGAGTGAGACAAGCCTGCCCGAAGGACCGTTTGGCGAGTTCACCGGCTATTACGCCGCCGCAGCGCGTCCCGGGCCCGTGATGGAAGTGACCGCCATCCATCACCGCAACGACCCGATCCTGCTCGGCTCGCCGCCATTAAAACCACCACGTTTTCATTTCGGCCTGCCGTTTCGCGCCGCGACGATCTGGAGCAATCTCGAAGCTGCCGGCGTCACCGATATCGCCGGCGTCTGGCAGCACGTGTCGCAGCTGATGACGGTCGTGGCGCTGCGCCAGCGCTATGACGGTCACACCAAGCGTGCCGCTTTGGTCGCGGCGGCGCACAGTTATATGGCGCGCATTGTGGTGGTGGTGGACGAAGATGTGGACCCGTCCAATCTCGCCGACGTAATGTGGGCGGTGGCGACCCGCTGCGAGCCGTCCGAAGGCATCGACATATTGCGCAATGCCTGGAGCTCGGCGCTCGATCCGCGCATTCCACCGCAGGACAAGGAACGCGGCGTTACCTCGCATTCGAAAGCGATCATCGAGGCCTGCCGGCCGTTCGCCTGGATCGACAAATTCCCGCCGACTTCGGCACTGTCGGCGGACGAGGCACGCGAGATCGAGGTGAAATGGGGGAAGTTCTTGGCGTAGCTTACTCCACCGCATTCGCCGCGTTCAGACTGTCGATCAGCGACGAGCGATAGAGAAAGGCCTTGTGCCGCGCCACGTCTTCGGATGTGCGGCGTAATTCATCCAGATGCTTGCGGCGGATGGCCGGGTCCTTTTCCCCGAGCGTCTTTTTGTTCTGGATCGACTGCGCCTGCACGAAATCGGTCTGCGCCTTGCGGCGTTGCCGCGTATAACGACCGAACACGCTGGCATCGGCGCGGCCGAACCAGACATCGGCGAGCTTATCCGCCAGATTGACGGCGTCGTGGATGCCGCCGTTCATGCCCATGCCGCCGATCGGGTTGTTGACATGGGCGGCGTCGCCGGCGAGCAGCACACGGCCTTTGTTGAACGTCGCTGCGACGCGCTGATGCACGGTATAGAGCGCATAATAGGGAATGTCGAAATCGCCGCTTTTGTCGTAGATGCCGTGCAGCCGCCGCTGGATGCCCTCCATGCTGACGGCCTGCTCGTCGGATTCATTGGGCGGCACCGGCATGATGCCGCGCCAATATCCGGGCGGACCGTTGCCCTTGACCTTGAACAGATTGAGCCATTCGTCGGGATCGGAGAAGTAATTGCGCGTGCAATAACCGGTACCGGCCGAAACGAAATCGAAGCTGGTGGCGATCTTGATGAAGCGCTCTTCCCAGGTGAAACCCTCGAAGTCGATCTCGGCGAGCCGGCGCACCGTGCTGCGGCCGCCGTCGGTGCCGATGACATAAGCGCCGCGTAATTTCTCGATTTTGCCGTCTGCCTCGACGGTGACATCGACATGATCCGCTTGTTGACTAAGCGCGGTGAGCTTCGTGGCAAACCTCACCTCAGCGAGCGCGTTCGCAGCCAACAACGGCAACACCGTGCGAACGAGCTTGTATTGTTCCCACTGCAGCACAAACGGATACGGCACCTCGCCCTCAAGCAGACGGATATCGAAAGTGGCGACTAATTCGCCGGTGGCGCGATCGCGGAATTGGAACAGCGGCGCCTGGAATCCGCCCGAGGCGTCCTCGGCGAAGGCCTGCTGCTTGAGGCCGAGGTCGGCAAGCATTTCCAGGGTCGGCGCATGGATCGTTGCGGCGCGCTGATCCTCGACCGGCTCAGGCTCCGCCTCGATGAGCAGCACCGGGATGCCCTTGCGCACCAAAGCGAGCGTCATGATGGCGCCCACCGGTCCAGCGCCGACGACAATCACGCGCTTCTCGCTGTTGGCCATGATCCGAACTCACAGGGTTTCGCGGCGATGGGCGGTGAACCGTACTTACTTCACTTTCGTATGTGAAGCGCCGCCGCGCATGGCAGGGTAGCGCCGTGCTTGTTGTTCTTCCGCGCGCACGATAGCTTTATCGGCAAAGGGAGAGCATCCATGATGTCGACCGTGATCGGCGGCGCCATGCTGCCGCACGCGCCGCAGTTCTTCACCATGCCCGATACCGAGGACAAGGCGCTGGTGGCGCATGTCCGCGACGTCGCCGCCGACGTCGGCAAGCGGCTGCGTGCGCTCGATCCGGATCTCTGGATCATTTTTTCCAATGATCACGCCGAGCAGTTTTTTCACACCACCGCGCCGCCGTTCACAGTCCACGTCGGCGGCGAGGCAACCGGCGAATTTGCCGGGCGGAAATTCCACTGGAAGATCCCGAGCGAAATCGGCTTCGAGCTGGTGCGCCAGCTTTATCGGCAGAATTTCGATCCCGCCTTCACCTCGACGGCGAAGATCGATTACGCCGTCGGCATTCCGCTCACCCATATCGGTCATACCGGCCCGGTGCTGCCGATCTATGTGAATGCCTATCTGCCGCCGCAACCGACCATGGAGCGCTGCTACCAATTCGGCCAAGCCGTGGCGCGCACCGTGACCGCGCTCGGCTTGAAGACCGTGATCCTGTCGTCGGGCGGCATGTCGCACTTCCCCGGCACCGACCGCTATTCCAATCCGGAATTGGCCTGGGATAGCCGCGTCCTGGAAAAGCTCGCCGCCGGCAATCTGAAATCGTTGATCGGATTCGACGAGACCGAGCTCGACGAGACCGGCAATATCGAATTGCGCTGCTGGGCCTGCGCCGCTGGCGCCTTGGGCGAGCGCAAGCCCGACGTGGTGTCGATGGACCCGAGCTGGCACCATAATTACGCGTCGCTGGCCTGGATCGGCGGCAACGGCGAACCGGCCCATGCCTCGCACTATCCGTCGATCAAGCCGGAATTGGTGGAGCTTACCTCGGCGCTGCACGGCCTCGCCTATGACGCGGAGCTGCGCGCGCAATACGTCGCCGACGCCGGCGCGTTTGCCGACCGTTTTCAATTGTCGCCGGAGCAACGCAAGGCGCTGATCGCGCTCGATCTGCCGTCGATGGTGAAAATGGGCGCCCATCCGTTGGTGCCGTTCCTGGCGCAATTACAAATTCAGCGGCTGCGCCCGTAGCGCTGACGTTTGCGTAGCCGCGCGAGCAACGTCTCGCGCCCGTCCGCTGGGGGAGGGAACACAATGCCAAGCGCGTTGCCGTTGACTGAGCAGACCATTGCCGCGCGTCTCGAACGCTTGCCGAATTCGCGCTGGCACGTCACCGTGACGATCATCCTGGGCGTCGCCATCTTCTTCGATTCGTTCGATTCGCTGGCGATCGCCTATGTGCTGCCGGCGATCGTGCCGGCTTGGCATATCCCGCCGTCGAGCATCGGCGGCCTGATCAGCGTCGCCAATTTCGGCCAGGCACTCGGCGCCTTGACCTTCGGCTGGGCGGCGGAGCGCATCGGCCGCGTGGCCACCGCGCGCCTCGCCATCGCGCTGTTCGCGGTGATGAGCTTGGCTTGTGCCTTTACGCAAAACTACGAGCAGCTCTTCGTCCTGCGTTTTCTCGAAGGCATCGGGCTCGGCGGCGAGATTCCGGTGGCCTCGACCTATATCAGCGAAATTCTGCGCGCCGAGCGGCGTGGCGGCCGCTTCCTCGCCTATCAGATGATCTTTCCGGTCGGCTTGCTGGCGTCGGGCATCGTCGGCGCCGTCGTGGTGCCGAAATTCGGCTGGCAATGGATGTTCATCATCGGCGCAGTGCCGGCTTTTATCGCGCTGTTCCTGCAGCGCTACTGCCCGGAATCGCCGCGCTGGCTAGCCTCGAAGGGGCGCCTGACCGAGGCCGACGCCATCCTCAGCGACATCGAGCGCATCGTATCGCGCAATGGCAAAAAGCCGCTGCCGCCGGTGCCTGCGTCATTCCACCGCTCGGCAATCAGACCCGCTGGCAGGAGCTGTTCCAAGGTCGTTACCTGTCGCGCACTTTCCTGGTCTGGATCCTGTGGGCGGCGTCGTACATCATCGCCTACGGCTTGGCGGGCTGGATCCCGACGCTCTACCGCGAGGTCTATCACTTGCCGCTGCAACAAGCGCTCAACTATTCGATCGCGGGACCCGCCGGGAGCCTGCTCGGCTCGGCGATCTGCGCCTTCATGATCGATTGGACCGGACGCCGTTACTGGTTCACCGCCGCGTTCTTTCTGACCGCGGCGGGCTTGATCGAGCTGTGGGCTTATGGGTCAGGCACCGCGCTGGGCATGCTGCTCGGCTACGGCTTCTGCCAGGTGTGGCTCGGCTCCATGAATATGAGCATCTTCCTCTACACTGCGGAAATCTATCCGACGCGCATGCGCGCGCTGGGCGTGAGCTGGGCGAGCTTCTGGCTAAGGATGGCCGCCACCGTCGGCCCGCTGATCGTCGGCTTCACGCTGCCGCGTTACGGCATCGGCGGCGTGTTCCTCGCCTTCTCCATCTTCGCCATCATCGGCTGTGGCGCCGCGACCTACATGATCGAGACGCGGCGCCGCGTGCTCGAGGAGGTCTCGCCGTAGCCGCGCGTTATCACCGGCAGTCTTGCAAGATCAACTCGGCCGCCTTTTCGGCGATCATCATCGCCGGCACGCTGGTGTTGCCCGACACCAGCGTCGGCATGATCGAGCAATCGGTCACCCAGAGCCGATCGGCGCCGCGCACGCGCAAATGCGGATCGACGACCGCCTCCTCATCCGATCCCATGCGGCAGGTCCCGGCCGGGTGAAAGATGGTTGCGCCGTTGGCCCGTGCAAACCCCAAAATGTCGTCGTCGCTTTGCACGTTCGGGCCCGGCGTCACCTCGGCGGCGATGTAATCGGATAGCGGCGGTGTCGCTGCGAGCTTGCGGGCGAAAGCAATGCTCTCCACGGCGAACCGGCGATCGCTCTCCGCCGCAAGATAATTGGCCTGGATGCGCGGGCGGTCGAACGGATCGGCCGAGGCGAGCGCGATCGAGCCGCGGCTTTGCGGCCGCAATTGGCAGACCGACAAAGTCATGCCGGAGAAGTCATGGACTTTGCCGCCCGCCATGTCGGCGCTGAGGGTCGCGACGTGAAATTGGATGTCCGGCGTCTTTGCTCCCGATTGGAGCCGTGCGAACAAGCCGCCTTGATTGATGCCGACGGCGAGCGCGCCGCGCCGGTGCAGAAGCCAGTCGCTGCCGAGCTTGATCCGGCCCCATAGCGAGCGCAGCGCGTCGTTGGTCGTGATCGGGTTGGCGATCCGGTAGATCAACCGGAATTGCAGGTGATCCTGGAGATTCTGGCCGACCGCCGGCCGGTCGAGCTTCACCGCAATGCCGTGACGCTGCAGCTGTTCGGCGGGACCGATTCCCGACAGCATCAGAAGTTGCGGCGACTGGATCGCGCCAGCGGCGAGAACTATTCCGCGCTTGGCGGTTATGGTACGGATCGAACCGCCGCTGCGGCAGGCCACGCCGACCGCACGACGTCCGGCAAACAGAATTTGGCCGACCTGGGTGTCGGTAAGGATTCGCAGATTTCCACGGTTCGCCGCGGGGCGCAGATAAGCGTCGGCCGATGAATTGCGCCAGCCGTTGCGCGTGGTCAATTGAAAGTAGCCGGCGCCTTCTTGTTCGCGTCCGTTGAAATCCGAGGTGCGGGGGATGCCTTGGCGATTGGCGGCGCCGATGAAGGCCTCAATCAGCTCGTTCCGCTCGTGAATGCTCGTGACCTGCAACGGACCGTTCGAGCCGTGCAGCTGGTCGACGGCCAGATCATCATTGTGCTCCAGCTTGATGAAATACGGCAGCACGTCGTGCCACGACCAGCCGCGATTGCCGAGCTGCGCCCAGTGATCGTAATCCTGCGGCTGGCCGCGGATAACGATCAGGCCATTGATCGAGCTTGAGCCGCCGAGCACGCGGCCGCGCGGCCAGTAAATCCGCCGGCCGTCCATATGCGGTTCGGGCTCGGTATAGAATTTCCAGTTGACCTTGGCGTCCCACATCGTGCGACCGTAGCCGATGGGGAGATGAATCCAGAAATTGCGGTCGCGCGGACCGGCTTCGATGAGTGCGACCCTATTGCGAGGGTCGGCGCTCAGCCGGTTGGCGAGAACGCATCCCGCCGAGCCGGCGCCGACAACGACAAAGTCGAACTGTTCGTCATCCATTGCCGATTTTTCCACAACGAAAGAGACCTGCGGCCCGCGCCAAAACTAG
>Ga0182024_10006370_pt1 | contig 25958 bp, 26 predicted proteins | sample P32metaG_FD_120480 | JGI IMG/M metagenome (GOLD analysis project Ga0182024, IMG submission 120480) | Permafrost microbial communities from Stordalen Mire, Sweden - P3-2 metaG (Illumina Assembly) | ecosystem: Environmental > Terrestrial > Soil > Wetlands > Permafrost | place: Sweden: Stordalen... | reverse complement strand
CCTGGTGTCGCAACTCTCGGTGAAGTACGAGTACGGCGAAGACTTGGCGAGCTTCTTTCACATTGCCGACATCTACAAGGCGATCGACAACCAGGCGATTCAGGACGCGGCGAAGACCTACTTCGATGCCGCCAACTACGTCCAGGTGACGCTGTTCCCTGCGAAAAAGTAAGGCAAAGGCGCCAGACGCGATGGCCGAGGTCTCCTGTCGCCCGCTGGCCGCTGAGGACTGGCCCGACGTCAAGACCATCTACGAGGAGGGCATCGCCGCCGGCGATGCGACGTTCGAACGGGCCGCGCCGTCGTCGTGGGCGGACTGGGACGCCAAGCACTTGCCACGCTGCCGACTCGTGGCGCTCGGCAATCTCGGCAATGACGGGCGCGTGATCGGATGGGCGGCGCTGGCGCCAGTCTCGACCCGACGCGTCTACGCCGGCGTGGCCGAGGTCAGCGTCTACGTGGCCGCGAGCGCACGTTCGCAGGGCGTCGGCACCCGACTCCTGACGACGCTCGTGCAGACGTCCGAGACAAACGGCCTGTGGACCCTGCAAGCGGGCATCTTCCCGGAAAACACTGCCAGCGTCAGGCTCCACGAGCGTTGTGGCTTCCGCATCGTCGGTCGGCGTGAACGCCTCGGCCAGATGAGCGGCCGTTGGCGCGACGTGCTCCTGCTCGAGCGGCGGAGCGCGGCGGTCTGATCAGAACAAGGTCATCTGCGCGCAGCTGGAGTGCGGCGCAGCGGCGGCGCCGGTCTTGACGATCGCATAGATCAGTCCGGCGATGTAGGCGTAGCCCGCGTCGTCGGGGTGGAAGCCATCGGACGAGTAGAAGCTCGGCTGGTACATGTTCGGGTCGCACATTAGGTCGACCACCGGGGTACTGCGACCCGCAAGCGCGTTGATCTGCGCGGTGAACGACACGGAGATGGCCTGCAGCGCCTGTGAGTCGGTCAGCGAGTAGCCGGCCGCGAACGGCGCGCCCGCGAGGTTCGGCAGGTTCAGGATCACAATCAGCGCCTGCGGCGACTTCGCTTTGATCCCCGAGACAAGCGTGTTCATATCCGCGCCGAACTGCGATGCCTGACTCGCGATGTACCCGTTCACGTTCGAGCCGCCCAAACCCGCTTGAAGGGCCGATCCGACCGTCCTCGCGTCGTTCCCGCCGGCAAAGACCGTCACGAGCGACCCGTTCGTCTGGATGAACGGCAGCTCACCATTGAGGAAGTTCGCGGGAATGTCCAGCCCAAGCGAGTTGCCGAGGTTCATGATCGTCGGCCCGAGCACGGCGCCAGGGATGCCCATGTTCAGCAGAGTCAACGTGATCGTCGGGTGGTCCGCCTGGTACTGACGCCCGAGGTCCTGCACGTAGCCCGTGCCGTTGGGGCACGCCGTAAAGGGAAAACAGACGTTGCTACTGCCGAAACCGATGGCGTCGCTCGCACCGATCGCGGTGTAGTCGAAGATATTCCCGGTCGGCGAGGGCACCGTCGAGTTCATGTTGTTGAGCGTGTTACAGCCGGCTAGGCCGAGGGCGGCAAGAGTGAGGCAGATGAGTCGCTTCATGGACGGTCGGCGCGAGCGGGCCGCACGGTGCGACTCGGGCCCCAGTCGGGTTTCGGCTCCAGGCCCGCGAAACTTTACCCGCCCCGAGGATGCCGCGTCGGGTCGACACGGGGTTCGTCCTGTTCGAACCCGAACGCCATTGACAGGTCGCACATCGACGCCGACGATAGGCGCATGAAAATGCGCTTCGCACTGACGACCGGGCTGGTTGTGGCCAGCCTGATGGCCCCCGCCGCGCAGCAATCGACGCCGCCGGCTCCAAATCCCTCGGCGGCCCCGTCAACGTCGGCCGCCCCGGCGCGCGAGGAGTGGTCGGTGACCGATCACACGATCAAGCTCGGCGGCCAGACGATTCCGTACAAGGCGAGCGCCGGCACGACGATCCTCAAGGACGACAAGGGCGTGCCGACCGGCCTCCTCTACTCCGTCGCGTATACCCGCAGCGACGTCAAGGACCTGTCCGAGCGCCCCATCGCCTTCCTCTACAACGGCGGGCCGGGCTCGGCGACGATGTGGCTGCACATGGGCGCGTTCGGGCCGCGCCGCGTGAGGACGGTCAGTGGCGAGTTCACGCCGCCCGCGCCGTACACACTCGTCGACAACACGGAGAGCCTGCTCGACAAGACGGACCTCGTTTTCATCGACGCGATGGGCACCGGGTACAGCCGCGGGGCGGGCAAGGCGCAGGAGAAGGACTTCTACGGGATCGACGAGGACGCGAGCGCGTTCGCCCAGTTCATCGTCACCTACCTCAGCCGGAACGACCGGTGGAACTCGCCGAAGTTCCTCATCGGCGAAAGCTATGGGACGTTCCGGTCCGCCGTGCTGGGCAATGTCCTGCAGCAGCGATACAGCGTGCACTTGAACGGGATTTGTCTGATGTCGTCCGTGCTCGACCTGTCGACGCTGACCTTCGCGCCGGGTGACGACCGGCCGTATGTCTACTACCTGCCGAGCTACGCCGCCGTCGCGTGGTACTTCAAGGCGCTCAAGAATCGCCCGACCGCGCTCGAGCCGTTCCTCGAGGACGCACGGCGCTACGCGACCGGCGAATACGCCTCCGCCCTGGCGAAGGGCTCGACGCTCACCGCAGCGGACAAGGCCGCGGTCGCCAAGCGCCTCTCAGACTTTACGGGGCTCAGCGAGGACTACCTGATGAAGGCGGACCTGCGCGTAACCCTCGGCCAATTCAACGCCGAGCTGATGCGCAGCCGCGGCCTGACGGCCGGCCGCATCGACGCTCGCTTCACCGGTTACACCCATGACTTGCTCACGGAGACGGCCGAGAGCGATCCCGAGGGCCCGGCGGTCGGCGGGGCGTTCACAGCGCTCATCAATCAGTACAACCACGATGAGCTGAAATTCGGGCAGGACCGCGAGTACAGGAACACCAGCGGCGGCGCGTGGAACTGGACGTGGTCGGGCGCCTACCGCGGCGGCTTCCCGTCAGCGCCGAACTCTCAGAACTCCCTCGCGCAGGCGATGCTCACGAACCCGAAGTTGCTCGTGGAGGTCGAGAACGGCTACTACGACATGGCGACCCCGTTCTTCGCTACCGAGTTCACGATGACGCACCTCGGCTTGCCGGCGGACCTGCAGAAGCACCTCAAGCTCAACTACTACAACGCCGGCCACATGATGTATCTCCAAGACGACGACCGGGTACACCTGCACAACAACATCGCGGCGTTCATCGATCGGGCGACGAAAGGCAACTGATCACCGCGAAACCGTCGCGCCGCCAGATGACATCGGGCCGGAAGCCCGCGGCTCGCATCAGCCTGAGCTCCTCGTCGAGCCGGAGATAGACGTCTTCCTTGGCCCAGGCCCGGAGGAACCCGTCGGCGCCTCGCGCCGTGTACGTCTGCATCAAGTGGGCGCGCCACGCCGCGCGATCGGCGGCGTCGAGTACAGGGTCTGCCGATACGTAGCGATCGACCGTGACGAGCCGCCCGCCGGCGCGAAGGGCTCGCCGGCAGCGGGCGTAGACGTGCGCCTTGGCGCGCCGTGTTCGCAAATGGTGCAACGCGAACGACGCGGTGACCGCGTCGCTCCGGGGGTACGGCGCGGTGACCAGGTCGCCGACGACGAGGAGAAGGCGGCTACCGAGCCGCCTGGCAGCCAGCGCGAGCATGCCCTGATCCAGGTCGATGCCAACGACGCGCGCGCGCGGGCTGAGCCGCACGCATCGACTAGCCAGGGCGCCGGACCCGACGCCGAGGTCGAGAAGACGCGTCGATCGCGCCCGTCGAAGGCTGCTCGACGCGGCCGCAGCCGCCGTGTCGAGCATCTCGGCGTACCACGGAATGAACGTCGCAATTTGCCGGTCGTAGTCCGCCAGCCGGATGCCCAGATGCGACGCGACGCCCATGCGGTTACTGTAGACCGGCGGCAGGAGGCCGAACGATGAGCAAGGGGCGACTCGAGGCGTTCAGCGACGGCGTGATCGCGATTCTCATCACGATCATGGTGCTCGATCTGCACACCCCGGCCGGGAGCAGCCTTTCGGACCTCATGGCCGGGAAGATGCGGTCCAGCCTTCTCCTCTACCCGCTCAGCTTCATCTTTCTAGGCATCTACTGGAACAACCACCACCACATGTTCCACGTGGTTCACCACGTCAACGGCGCCGTGCTCTGGGCGAATCTTCACCTGCTGTTTTGGCTGTCGTTGATCCCCTTCGTCATGGATTGGTGGGGCAACTACCCGTCCGCAGCCCTTCCGACCTTGATCTACGGCGTCGTCCTGCTCTGCGCGGGGATTGCGTACACGATTCTGCAGCGGGCCCTCGTCGCCCTCGAGGGACCGCGATCACAACTCGCCGTCGCCATCGGCCGTGACCGGAAAGGCTTCGCGTCGCTCGGCCTCTACAGCTTGGCGATCGCCATCGCGTATTGGGCGCCGTGGATCGCGGATACCCTCTATGTCGCCGTGGCGCTGATGTGGATCGTGCCCGATCGACGGATCGAACGGCACGTCGAGCACGAGCACCATGGCTCACACGACGAGTAGGGTCGGGCGCCCGACACGGACCTCGGACCCTTCAGCGAGGAACGCCGACGCCGGCGCGCCTTGCATCGCCTCGCCGAAGGCGGCCCCGTACTCGCCAGCGACATCGACATCGAACACGACGTCGCGAATGGGCCAGACGCGCCAGCGCGGATGCTCGACGCGGTACTCGATCGTCGAGCCGTCTCGCTGCCGCGTGTAGCCCCAGTCGTGCTCGGCGATGAAGGCTTCGTCGCTGCCGGCACGGAGGGGTGCGGGCGGCCCATCGGCCGTTGCGCCGAATCGATTCCATCGGCCTCGATGCCGCCATTCGTACGTGACGCGCCCGGGCACGTCGACGAGAGTGACCGGTGCCTCCGCACGCATCGGACGCGTGACATACGGCTCGTGGTAGACCGCACGCGCGACGGCCGTGATCACTCGTCGGGGGACGATTTCCTTCAGGAACACGACCGCTCGCCGGTCGACGCCAAGCGGCCTGACGTAAAACCGCAGGTTGACCTCCGGAAAGTGCCGATGCATCGGCACGGGCACGCCCAACAGCCGCGTGTGGAGAAAGCGAAACCCCACGAGGCTGATCCACGTCTCGCCGCGCCAGGTGTCGAGCGCGGTCCCTCGCGGCACGTGCGGCGCGAGTACCCGCGCCTCGATCCGGAAATTGAGCATGACCAGGTACCGCCACTCGGCGGTGAGGAACGGCCAGCTCACGGGATCGCCAGCGCGTCACTCACGCCCATGGCCGGCAACCGAGGATGTGACCATCAAATCGACTCGTGTCGTAGTATGAAACGCGGTTGCGACCGATGGAACGAGTCTTTCGATCGGTGCTCTTCGTGCCTGGCGTCCGGCCCGACCGGTTCGCCTCCGCCGTCGGCTCCGGCGCCGACGCCGTCGTCTTCGACCTCGAGGACAGCGTGGACGCCTCGCGCAAGGCGGAAGCCCGCCAGCACATCGCCGACACGCTGCCACGACTCGGATCGGTCGGCCTCGTCCAGCGCTTCGTTCGGGTGAACGCGACCAGCAGCGACTGGTTCGCTGACGACCTCGACTTCGTCCGCAACCTGACCGGGATCGACGGGCTGGTCGTGCCCAAGGCGGAGTCGCCGGAGCAGATTGCCGGCGTGGCGTCGGCGGTCGGCGGACCCCAAGTGGTTCCCCTGATCGAGACGTCTCGAGGCATCCTGCACGCGCCGGCCATCGCCGCAGCGGTCGGTGGCCTACGGCTGATGCTCTTCGGCGCCGAGGATCTCACGGCGGAAATCGGCGTCCCGCGAACGGTGGACGGCGACGAACTGATCTACCCCAGGTCGCAGGTCGTGCTCGCGGCGACGAGCGTCGGCGCAGACGCGGTCGACGCGGTGTTCATCGACATCGCGTCACCGGACGACCTGCGCAAAGACGCGGCGCGCGCACGGGCGATGGGCTTTCGAGGCAAGATGGCGATCCACCCGAACCAGATCCCGACGATCAACGACGTGTTCACGGCCTCGCCGGAGGAGGTCGATCGCGCCCGGCGCATTGTCGAGGCGTTCGACGAGGCGACGCGGCGCGGCGAGGGCGTCGTTCGCGTGGACGACAAGATGGTCGATGCGCCGGTGGCCACCCGCGCACGCCGGGTCCTCGCGACCGCCACCGTGCCGCGGCCGATATTCTGACGCCAACGCAATCTACCCCGCGAAGACGTACGCCGTCTTGACGATGGTGTAGAACTCCTTCGCGTACGTCCCCTGCTCGCGCGGACCGTAGCTCGACTTCTTTCGGCCGCCGAACGGCACGTGGTAGTCGAGACCCGCAGTCGGCAGGTTGACCATCACGAGACCGCTTGTGGACTTGCGCCGAAAATCCGTCGCGTGTTTGAGCGAGGTCGTCACGATGCCGGCCGAGAGACCGTACGGCGTGTTGTTCGCCATCGCCAGGGCTTCGTCGTAGCTCTTCACCCGGATGACGGCCGCGACCGGCCCGAAGATCTCTTCCCGGTTGATCCGCATCGCCTCGGAGGTCTCCGTGAAGATCGCCGGCGACATGTAGTAGCCGTCCGTGTCGCGCGCGAGCCGCTCGCCGCCGTGGAGGAGCGTGGCGCCTTCTTTCCGGCCGATCTCCAGGTACTCGAAGTTCTTGCCGAGCTGCCGATCGTCGACGACCGGGCCGATGTCGATGCCGGGCTTGAGCGCGTCGTCGATCACGAGCGTCTTCATCCGATCGACCATCGCAGCGACAAAGCGATCGTGAATGCCCTCGGTGACGATGAGACGACTCGACGCGGTGCAGCGCTGCCCCATCTGGAAGAACGCCCCGTTGACGGCGCACGACACGGCAGTCGCCATGTCCGCATCGTCGAGTACCACGAGCGGGTTCTTGCCGCCCATCTCGAGCTGCACGCGCGATCCGGCTCTCACCGCCGCCGCCGCGACGGACGGCCCGACGTCCTGCGACCCGGTGAACGTGACGGCGTCGACGTCGGCCGACGACGCGAGCGCGGCGCCGAGTGTTGAGCCGGGTCCCATGACGAGGTTGAGCACGCCTTTCGGCAGCCCGGCGCGCTGGATGATGTCGACGAGCGCCCAGGGCGACCCGGGCGCCAGCTCCGCCGGTTTGAAGACCACCGTGTTGCCAAACGCGAGCGCGGGCGCGATCTTCCACGCGGGAATCGCGAGCGGGAAGTTCCACGGCGTGATCGCCGCCACGACGCCAAGGGGCTCGCGGGTGACGTCCACTTCGATCCCCGCACGAACCGAATCGACCTTCTCGCCGTGCGGCCGAACAGCCTCGCCGGCGAAGAACTTCAAGATCGCGCCGGCCCGCGCGGCCTCCCCGATGCCGTCCGCGAGCGGCTTGCCCTGCTCGCGCGCCAGGAGCCGACCCAGCTCTTCCTTCTTGGCCAGCACGTCGGAGCCGGCGCGGTCGAGCACGTCGAACCGCTGCTGCGGCGTCGTCTGCGACCAGCTCTTGAAGGCCTCACGCGCCGCCGCCACGGCGCGATGGACGTCGGCCGTCGTGCCTCGCGCGAACTCGCCGACGACATCCGCGGTGTTCGACGGGTTGATGTTGCGATTGCGATCGGTGGTGTCGAGCGATTCGCCGCCGATGAGATTGGGAAAGGTCTTCGCTGCGGTCAAGGCCATGTCGACTCCAGATCAACTGAGACGTGGTTTCGCGATGCCGGCGCGCGCGCACAGCGCGTCGACGACCGCGGAGAAGTCCTTGGCGCCGTAGCCCTCGCTCCGGGCCGTGCTGAACGCCTCACGGGCCGCCGCAGCAACGAGCACGGGCACGCGCGCCTCGTTCGCCGCCTCGACGATGAGCGTGAGGTCCTTGTGCGCCAGATCGACCGTAAACCCGGGCTCGATGTCGCCTTTGAGCACCTTCGACGGCCAGGCGATCTTGAGTTGGCCGTTGGTTGCCGTGGTGCCGTGCACCACGTCGAGCGTCTTCTGGAGCGACAGACCGAAACGCTGCGAGAGCGCGATCGCCTCGGCGTTCAATTGGCACGCGATGATCGCCAGGTAGTTGTTCACCAGCTTCGTCCGCATGCCCGTGCCGGCCGGGCCACAGTGGTGCACGGTCGTGCCCATCGCGTCGAGGAGCGGCTTCACGCGTGCGAAGGCGGCCTCATCGGCCCCCACCATGAACAGGGACTCGCCTCGCTCGGCATGGCTCGCGAGCCGGCCGACGGGCGCGTCAATCCACCCGCAACCGTGCGTCGTGGCGGCGGCCGCCAGCCGGTCCGTGACCAGGGGGTCGATCGTGCTCATGTCCATCACGGCGCCGCCCCGACGAAGGTGCGCGAGGACGCCGTCCGGCCCGGCGACGACCTGTTCGACAATCGCGGACGTCGGCAGCATCGTGATGACGACGGTGCTCTGAGCGGCGAGCTCGGCGACGGTTGGCGCGGTGCGGGCGCCGAGATCCGCCAGGGCGCGGACCGGCGCGGGATTCACGTCGTGCACGATGAGCGAGAACCCCTTGCGGCAGAGATTCGCCGCCATGGGGCGGCCCATGTTGCCCAGCCCGATGAACCCGATCGCCTCACCCGAACTTGATGCAGACATTCTTCACCTGCGTGTAACTCGCGAGCGACTCGAGGCCTTTCTCGCGGCCGTACCCGCTCTTCTTGTATCCGCCGAACGGAAGCTCGACCCCGCCCCCGGCGCCGTACGTGTTGACGTAGACCTGCCCGCTCTTGATGCGCGACGCCAGCGTCAACGCCTTGTTGATGTCGCGCGTCCAGATGCCGGCGACCAGACCGTACTGGCTGTGATTGGCGATGCGCGCGGCCTCGTCGAGGTCGTCGAACGCCACGATCGCCAGCACGGGTCCGAAGATCTCTTCCTGCGCCACGCGCATGTCGGCCGACACGCCGTCGAGTAGCGTCGGCTGGAAGTAGTAGCCCTGGCCGAGCGACGCGCCCGACGGCCGTCCGCCGCCGGCGGCGATCGTCGCGCCCTCCCCCGTGCCGATCGCGACGTAGCGCTCGATCGTCTCGAGCTGTCGCTTCGAAATGATCGGCCCCATGTCAGGATCGCTCACGCCCGGACCAATCCGCATCGACCGCGCACGCTCGGTCAGCTTGGCCACGAGCGCCGCGTGCGCCGGCCGCTCGACGAGCAGCCGCGATCCCGCGGAGCACGTCTGCCCGGCGTTCTGGAAGATCGCCGTCGACACCCCGCGCACCGTGGCGTCAAGATCCGCATCCGCGAAGACGATGTTCGGCGACTTGCCGCCAAGCTCCATCACCACGGGCACGACGTTCCCGGCGGCCATCCGCGCGACGGTGATGCCGACGTCGACCGACCCGGTGAACGTGAGCTGGTTGATGTCCGGATGACTGGCCAGCGCGACGCCAGCTTCCGCGCCGGTTCCAGGCACGACATTCAGCGCGCCAGGCGGCAAGCCGCACTCGAGGCCAATCTCGCCAAGCCTCAACGCCGTCATCGGCGCTTCGCTGGACGGTTTGAGCACTACCGCGCAACCCGCGGCGATCGCTGGAGCGACACCGCGGGCGCCGATCTGAATCGGATAGTTCCAGGGGACGATCTGCGCCGACACGCCAATCGGCTCCCGGACCGTGAAATCGATGAAGCCCGGGCCGATCGGAATCGTGTGGCCCATGATCTTGTCGGCCACGCCGCCGAAGAACTCGAAGTAGCGCGCCGCGACCTGCACGTCCGTCCGCGCCTGGGTCAGCGGCTTGCCGTTGTCGCGGCTTTCGAGCGTCGCCAGCTCCTCGGCGCGGCCGCGAATCGCCTGCGCGATGCGCTGCATGATGCGCCCGCGCTCGGCCGGCAGAATGCCGCCCCACGCCTTCGACTCGAGGGCCGCGTGTGCCGCCGCGACCGCCCGCGACACATCGGCCGTCGTCGCCTTCGCGACCGTAGCCAACGGACCACCCGTCGAGGGATCGACGACCTCGAACGTGCCCCCGTCCGAGGCGGCGGTGCGGTTGCCGTTGATGATGAGACAGTCCTCTGTCGACACGTCAGCTCCCTCGAATAGCCCGGAACGTCGCCGGGTAGTTCGACCGATCGATGCTCATGTCGACGAGCGACGGCCCCGGGATCGCCTTCGCACGGACGATCGCAGCGGCCAGTTCGGCCTCGTTCCGCGCCGTGAATCCCGCAACGCCCATGCTCGTCGCGAGCGTCCTCCAGTCGACCGATCCCAAGGCTACACCGGCCGGCGGCAGCCGCCGTGCGATCTGTTTGATCTCAATCAGGCTGAGCGACGCGTCATTGAAGACGACAACGATGATCGCGAGCTTCTCCCGCACGGCCGTACGCAGCTCGCCGACACACATGAGCAGACCGCCATCGCCGATGAACGCGACGACCGGCGTCTTCGGATCCGCAACGGCCGATCCAATGGCCGCCGGCAGGGCAAAGGCCATGGTCGCCAGGCCATTCGAGATGAGCAGCCCGTTCGGCTCCCGACACGGCCACAGCATCGTCGCCGGCAGCATGTGCGCGCCGGCGTCGACGGTCAGGCGATGCGTGTCAGCGAGATGCGTCGCCAGGACGCGAATCGCCTGTTGCGCGGTCATGCCATCGCCTGGAATGTCGAGCGCGTTCAGTTGCGTCCGAAGTGCGTTGGCGACATCAGGCTGGTGCCAGTCAGAGACCGTCAGACCCGAACGCAGAGCGGCGATCGCCGCGCGAACGTCCATGATGACCTTCAGCGCGAACGGCACTTGGCCGTCGGCCGTTGGCCACGGGCACAGCGACACGACCGGCGCGGTGAAGGGCCAGGGTTTCGGCAGCAGCTCCACCGGATCGAGCCCGAGGCCGATGATGAGATCGGCCTCGGCGACAACCGCGCGATCGATCGCGGCGTTCATGAACACGCCGGCGAACCACGGGTGGCGATCGGGCAAGACGCCCTTCGCCTTGTAGGTGACCAGGCCAGGCACGCCCCGCTCGCGGCAGAGCGCATCGAGATGCCCCGCGTCGGCGGCGCGCCGCGCGCCGACGCCGACGAGGAGGATCGGTTTGCGAGCCTTGGCCAGCAGGCCGTTCAATCGCGCGAGCGCGGGCGCCGACGGCGGCACGACGACGTCGCCAACGGTCAGGCGTCGCACGCGCGCATCTTTTGCGCTCGTCGAAGTCGCCGAGGCGGCGGCGCCGAGCACATCCCCTGGACAGTCGAGGTGTACCGGTCCGGGCTGACCACGCATCGCCGTGGTGATCGCGCGATCGATGACCTTCGCGGCGGTCTTCGGCCGCAGTCGCTCCGTCCGCTTGACGATCGCGCGCGCCAGGCCGTGATGATCGAGGTCCTGATGCAAGAAGCGGCCGTGGTCCTTTTCCGCGTGGCTGTCGGTGAAGAGCACGATCGGCGAACGCTCGAGCCAGGCGCAGGCCACGCCGTTCATCGCCGACGCCACGCCCGGGCCGAGCGTCGTCAGACACGCGCCGGGGTGCCCCGTGAGGTCGGCCTGGGCCTGCGCGGCGATGGCGCCGCCGGTCTCGGTCGACGTGAGGATGAAGGGCAATCGGGCGCGCCGCGCCGCCTCGACCAGGTCGAGATTGCTGCCGCCGCCCGGCACGCCGAAGAGCGCGCGCGTGCCCGCCGCCTTGAGACGCGCCACCACGAGGTCCGCGACAGTTTTCGGCATTTTCCGTTCATGGTACTCCGACCGCCGGCTGTGCCAAGATGCCGAATGCCGACCGGCGGCTCGGAGATCGACCTCCACCAGGATTTGCGCTCGGGCGTCCGCGACCTGTGCAAGACCTTTCCCGACACCTACTGGCGTGAGCTGGATGCGTCGCGCGCCTACCCCGACGCTTTCGTCACGGCCCTCACAGCCGCCGGCTATCTCGCCGCGCTCATTCCCGAGGAGTACGGCGGATCCGGTCTCGGCGTGACCGAGGCGGCCATCATCATGGAAGAGATCAACCGCAGCGGCGCGAACGCCGGGGCGTGTCACGCGCAGATGTACACGATGGGCACGCTCCTGCGCCACGGGTCGGAGGCGCAGAAGCGCCGGTTCCTGCCGCAGATCGCGGGCGGCGCGCTTCGACTGCAAGCGTTTGGCGTGAGCGAGCCCACCACCGGCTCCGACACGACACAACTCAAGACGACGGCCACGCGCCAGGGCGATCGGTATCTCGTGCGTGGCCAGAAGATCTGGATCTCGCGCGCCGAACATTCCGACTTGCTGCTCCTCCTCGTGCGGACCACGCCCGCCAGTGAGGTGAAGAAGCGCACGGACGGTCTGTCCGTCCTCCTGGTCGACATGCGGCAGGCCGTCGGTCACGGCCTCACGATTCGGCCCATCCGCACGATGATGAACCACGCGACGACGGAGCTGTTCTTCGACGATCTCGAAGTGCCTGTCGAGGCGCTGGTCGGCGAGGAAGGCCAGGGGTTCCGGTACCTGCTCGATGGCCTGAACGTCGAGCGCATTCTCATCGCCGCCGAGTGCGTCGGCGACGGCCGCTGGTTCATCGAGCGATCCACCCGGTACGCGAACGAGCGCGTCGTGTTCAACCGGCCGATCGGTCAGAACCAGGGCGTGCAGTTGCCGATTGCGCGGGCGCACGTCAACGTCGAAGCCGCGAATCTCATGCGCGTGCGGGCCGCGCAACTCTTCGACCAGCACGAGCCCTGCGGCGCCGAGGCGAACATGGCTAAACTGCTGGCCGCCGACGCGTCCTGGGAGGCCGCCAACGTCGCCGTCCAGACGCACGGCGGCTTCGGCTTCGCCGAGGACTACGACATCGAGCGCAAGTTTCGTGAGACGCGACTCTACCAAGTGGCGCCGATCTCGACCAACCTGATCCTCACGTACGTCGCGGAGCATGTGCTCGGACTGCCGAGATCGTACTGAGCGCGATCACGTGTGGCCAAACTCTCTTCGTGGGCCTCGTGGTGATCGATCGGTGATCCGATGGCTCTTCCCCTAGCCGGCACCACCGTCGTCTCGATCGAACAGGCGGTCGCGGCGCCGTTCGCGACGCGGCAACTCGCCGATCTCGGCGCGCGCGTGATCAAGATCGAACGCCCGGACGGCGGCGACTTCGCACGGGCGTACGACACGACCGTCAATGGGATGTCGAGCTACTTCGTGTGGCTGAATCGCTCGAAGGAATCGCTCACGTTGGATCTGAAGTCGCCCGAGGCGCGCCTGGTCGTCGATCGATTGATCCAGCGCGCCGACGTGTTCGTGCAGAATCTCGCGCCGGGCTCCGCCGACCGAATGGACCTGTCGAGCGCGACCCTTCGCGCGCGCCACCCGCGCCTCATTGTCTGCAACGTGACGGGCTACGGATCGTCCGGGCCCTTTGCCCGCAGGAAAGCCTACGACCTGCTCGTACAGGGCGAGACGGGCGCAATCGCCGCCACCGGGACACCGGACTCGCCGAGTAAGGTCGGCATCTCGATCGCGGACGTCGCCGCGGGAATGTACGCCTACTCCAGTATCCTGGCGGCGCTCTTCGCCCGGACGCGGACGCACGAGGGCGCCACGATCGAGGTGTCGCTGTTCGACGCGCTCGGGGAGTGGATGAGCGCTCCGATGTACTACGCGCGCTACGGCGGCGCGGCGCCGACGCGCAGCGGAGCGAGTCACGCGTCCATCGCGCCGTACGGTCCGTTCAAGACCGGTGACGGGCAGACGATCCTGCTTGGTGTCCAGAATGCGCGCGAGTGGCAGCGCTTCTGCGACCTCGTCCTCGAGCGCCCCGAGCTGACGAACGACGATCGTTTCGGGACCAACCCAGCCCGCGTGACGCATCGCGCGACGCTCGCCGCGGAAATCGACCGGGTCTTCGAGCGGCTGTCGGCGGCCGACGTCGTCGCGCGCCTCGAGTCGGCCAGCATCGCCAGCGCGCGGCTGAACGACCTCTCGGAGTTCGCGGCCCACCCGCAACTCTCGGCGCGACAACGCTGGACGACCGTCGACTCGCCCGTGGGTCCGCTCGAGGTCCTGCGGCCGCCGGCGATCGTCGAAGGCGAGCAGCCGGCCATGGGCCCGATTCCCGCCCTCGGCGAGCACACCGCCGCCATTCTCACCGAACTCGGCTTCGATGGCCCGACCATCGCCGCCTGGAAACAGAAAGGACTGATCTGATGGCCGTCAAACCGGGCTGGACCGGCCGCGTCTTCGAGGACTTCGCCGTCGGCGACGTCTACGAACATCCGCTGGGCCGAACGATCACGCAGGCCGACAATGTCTGGTTCACGTGCATCACGATGAACACGAACCCGATCCACTTCGACGCCGAGTACGCCAGCCACACGCAGTTCAAGCGGCCGCTCGTCAACTCGTGCTTCACCCTGGCGCTCGTGACGGGTCAATCCGTGACCGACCTGACCGTCAACGGCGTCGCTAACCTCGGCTGGGACGAGGTCAAACTGCCTCACCCGCTCTTCGAGGGCGACACCGTCTACTCCAAGAGCGAAGTGCTCGAGACCCGGCGCTCCAAGACCCGCCCGGACGTCGGCATCGTCCGCGTGAAGACCACCGGCAGCAACCAGAGCGGCCAGACGGTCATCGAGTTCACCCGGACGTTCATGGTCTGGACGCGCGGACATGTACCGGCGTCAGGACGGGGATCGCGCGAGGTCTGAAGCGCGGCGCCTGAGCCGGACCGCCTCAGAACTCGGAGACGAGGCCGCGCACGTCGGTGGCCGTGTCGATCGACGCCAGTGCGGCGAGCCCTCGAGCGGCGCGCGCCTCGCTGATCGTGCGCGTCGCGCACGACAGAAACTTCTCCGCGAGTTCGTCCGCGGTCGCGGGCCGATCCGGATAGCCACGGGCGCCGTTCGCGGAGGCCTCGAGCGTCCGCCCGTCGCGCAGACGAATGCGAACCCGCGACTGGGTCAGGGCCGGCGCCGCCGCGTCGAGCGACTCATCGAACCGCATGTGGACGCGCGGCATGAGCGCCGTGACGCGGGCATCGGTCAGACCCGCCGCCTCGAACGTGTCGATGCCCAGCCGGCCGAAGACGATCGCCGCGGCCGCGCAGAACGGCATACTGAACTTCGCCTCCAGATCGGTCGCTGGCCGATCGTGGATCAGAATGGTCGGCGTGAGCGCGTCGACACCGACGTCGAGACGTTCGACGTCACGGTCCGTGAACCCGTGCGTACGGCGCAGATCGAGGATCGCGTCGAGCGCCGGATGCGTGCCCGCGCACGACGGATAGAGCTTCACCGTGATTCCCGTGTCGAGGATCTCCCATCGATCGCCGAGATCCAGCAGCTGCTCGTCGAGACGGAACGACTCGCCGTCGGTCACCTGCAGTAAGCCCTGCGGGCCGTCGATCGCCCGCGCGCTGCCCATGAGACCCCGGGCCGCCAGACCAGCGGCCATGACGCCGTCTCGCGCCGCGAGACCCGCATGTAGGGGCTTGACCATCGTGCCGAAATTCTCCTTCACGCCACCCGCCGACGACGCGGCGATCGCGAGCGCGTGTATGGCGCGCGTCGCGTCGAGCCCGAGAAGTCGGCTCACCGCTGCCGCGACGCCCATGACACCCAGCGTCGATGTGCAGTGCCAGCCCCGCTTGTAGTGGCTCGGATTCATCGCGCGGCCGAGGCGCGCCTCCACCTCGAACCCCATGACATAGGCATCGAGCAGGGCGCGACCGGACGCCCCGGTCTCCTCGGCGACCGCGACCACGGCGGAGACCAACGGCGCGCTCGGATGCGCCAGCGAGACAAAGCACATGTCGTCGTAGTCGATCGCGTGCGCAGCCGTGCCGTTTGCGAGCGCCGCGCCGCCAGCCGACGCCGTGAAGCCAGCGCCCAGAACGCGGCAGGGGCCCGATCCCCCCCGCTGGTCGTGTTGAACGAGGTCCTGTACCGCCCGCGCGGCAGGTTCGCAGGCGCCCGCCAACGTGACGCCAATCGTGTCGACCACGGCCGCCGCCGCCCGCAATCTCGCGGCGGCCGGAGGCATGGCGGACGCGGCAAACGCCGCCAGCCGACTAGCAGCCGACGCGCCAGGCGAGCCGGTCACGTCGATTCGCCTCGGGTCGCCGCCTCGGGCCGCCCGATGGCTTCCATGAAGCGCTGTTTGATGAACACGCAGTCGAGCGGCGGCTTCAGGGTCGGCGCCGATTCCTGAACCTTCGCGACGATCATCCAGGGCCCGGCCTCGTGCCTCGCGCGGTCGAGCGCTGCCCTCAACTCGCTGGTCGCGCGAACCGTGACCCCCTGATCGATGCCCAGGGCCCGAGCCGCCGCCTCGAGATCCGCGCCGTGCTTCGTCGCGGTGTCCTGGCCACCGGTCGTCGCATACGCCTCGTTGTCCCAGACGATGAGGGTGAGGCGTGCGGGGTGCCGCCACCCGATCGTCGCGAGCGACCCCAGGTTCATGAGCAGCGACCCGTCGCCGTCGAGCACGACGACGTGGAGATCGGGCCGCGCCATGGCAAGACCCAGACCAATCGACGAGGCCAGGCCCATGCTGCCCCAGGTATAGAAATTCGCCGGCCGATCGTTCACGGCGCACAGGTCGTACGCCGGATGGCCCAGGCTCGCGACGACCGGCGTGCCTGGATCAACGGCGTCGACGACGACGCGCGTGGCCTCGAGACGAGTCATGGGGAGCCCTTCCCCCGCGGCGCGTGCGGCGCGGTCACCCGCCTCGGCAAGAGGCATGCGCCAACCTGACGCGTGCCGAAAGCCGTGCGGCCGAGGTTCGCGACGGTCGGTTCGACCTCGTCGGCCGACGCCGGCGACGCGTGCGAAATGGCGAGCGCGTCGAGGATGGAACTCACCGCGCGCCCCATCGGGACCTGGGCGGCATTCCAGTCGCCAGCATCGCCGCGCATGCTGACGACCACCAGCATCGGAATCTGATACGGCACGACAAGCGAGGACAACGCGTTGATCGAGTTACCGAGGCCGCTCGACTGCAGCATGACGGTCGGGCGGGCGCCGCCGAGATAGAGGCCGGCCGCGATGCCGAACGCCTCCTCCTCGCGCGTCGCGATCGTGGCTTCAACGTCCGGGTAGTCGTCGGCCAGCACCGCGAGCACGTGCGACAGTGGGTTGTCGGGCACATACACCACGTGGCGGCTGCCGCAGGCGTGAAGACCGGCACAGACCGCGCGCGCCCACGCCGGGCGGGAAGACGATGGTTGAGACACGCCCAAAGTGTATGACGCGGCTGAAAGCCGTGCTACCGGACGCGCGCGGTGACCTCGATCTCGATGCGCATCCTGGGATCGATGAGCCCGGCGGAGATCATGGTCGCCGCCGGCTTGACGTCGCCGAAGTACTTGCGCAGCACCGGCCAGCACTCGCGAAATTCGTCCGCCTTTGGCACGATGTAGGTCACGCGCACAACGTCGGCCAGCGTCGCGCCCGCTTGCGCCAGGGCCGCCTGGATGTTTCGCAGACATTGATCGGTCTGCTCGACGATCCCATCCGCGATTGTCATCGTCTGGTAGTTGAAGCCTGTGGTGCCTGACACGAACACCCAGTCGTCGTCGACGACGGCCCGTGAGAAACCAATCTCCGTTTCAAACGTGGACCCCGAGCTAATCACACGACGCGACATCTGACCTCCTCGTCGACTGCGCCCGTCTGGCCGGTTTAGGGCCGGGCCCTTAGCGTGGCGACGTCGATGGCGTCGCCTCGAGCGTGAGCACCTCGAAGGGCGCAAGCGTCACGGCCGCCGGCGTCCCCGCGGTCAGGATCAGCGCCGGCTTTCCGGCATCCTCCCGCCACGGCGATCGAGCCGAGTACCTCTTGGCGGCACCATTCGGCAGCTCGAACGCCTGCTCGGCGTCGAGCGCATACGTCGCGGGCTTGTCGCTCGGATTCCGCAGAACCACGATCCCCAGGCGGGGTACCCAGGCCGCATGGCCATACACTTCGAGCCGCGTGGGATCGCCGCCGATCCAGTGCGTGTCAGCCAGCACGTCAGCGTTCGTCCGCGCCCACTTCGCCGATTCAGCGATAGCATCCCAGTTCTTTGGCGTGAGCAGTGCCGGCGTGATGTACATCTCCTGCAACTCGGTCCCAGTTCCGAAGTACGCCCGGACCTCGTCCGTAAAGTCGTCGCCCGGATCCGTGTCCAGGTTCTCAGCGTGCCGCGCGTAGATGAGCCCGTGCAACATGAGCGAGCTGAGCGGGAAGAGCGGGCCGGCCTGGACGACGTTGCGGTAGGTCTGCGCGTCGCGGTAGGTGATCCACTGCTGGCGCTTCGTGCCGACGCCGGCAAAGCTGTGGTCTTCCCCGCCCCGCCAGATCGAATCCGCGTAGTCGAGCCAGAAGGGCGATGGCCAGGTGCCCGTCGTGAGGTTGATGAAGATGTCGGGCTTGATCGCGCGCAGCTCGTCGCGGATGAGATGAATCGCGGCCTCGAAGTCGCTGCCGAACTCGCTGCCGGCGACGACACCCGTCGCCCGCCCGATGCCGTCGAACTTGAACTGGTTGACGCCAAAGCGGCGAATCATGTCGAGGCAGGTGTCACGAAATCGCTGATAGTACACGGGTCCGGACAGGGCGAAGCCGCGCTCGTTGGTCTCGAAGCCCTCCTGCTTCCCGTAGGTCAGGCGTTCGGCTCGCGGTTCGCCGTAGCCGCCAAACGGCGACATCCACACGCCCGGCTCCGCCCCGTAACGCTCTGCCGCCGCGCGGACCCGCGTGAACCCGTTCGGAAAGCCATCGTTGAACTTCCACAACGTCTTGTGGCTGTCCCACCCGTCGTCGAACAGGAACGAACTCATGATGACACCGCGCTGCTCGACGAGCTCGTGGCCGAAGGCGGTGATCACGTTGACCGCGTCGCCCTCGGTGTACGGCGTGAAGTACCCGAGGTCGTACCAACTGTTGTAGTGGAGAAACGGACGATAGGGATGGACACGCTCGCGCTCGAGGTACGCGAGGAAGGTCCGCCGGAGCTGCGCAGAATCCGCGATGCCGGCGACCGACGAGACGTCAACAGAATGCGCGCCGCGAATCGGCACCGTCCGCGCCAGCCCGCACGAGACCTCGGCGCCCGTGACGGCGCACGTCGACATCGGATGCTCAACGGCGAAGAACGCGTCGCCGGCAATCGCTGGCGAGCCCTGAACGGCGCCCACGACGTGCGCACCGGGTGCGTGCGTCGAGACGAGCGCGAGGTTCGTCACGGACAGATCGCGGGTCAGAGGGCCGATGACGAGCTCTTGACGAAGGTAGGCCGAGCCTTCGCGAAGAATTGCGCGCCAGACCACCGGGCCCGGAATCAACGGCGACGAGAGCGACACGACGAGTTGCTTGCCGGCGAATCGATCCACCAGCCGCGATGATCCGCCGCTCGGTGGGAGCATCTCGATACGAGGCGCGCCGGTCACCGTCATCTCCGAGGAGGCGACGACGGCGCCGTTCGCCGAGATCAAGCCGGCCTCGTTCGAGGTCCGGTCCGGCTGCGGGGTCGAGCCGTCCCTCGCCAAAGTGATCCGAAAGGCCGCGCCGAGCGGCGGCAACGGACGACGACCGGTCGGATCGGACCACGAGCCGTCGCCGAGCGTGCCGCCGGCGACGTGCCAGGTGGCGGCAACGAGGCCGTTCGAGAGCGACAGCACGCCGCCGGCAACGGTCGCGGCGACGCCGCGTCCGCCCTGAGCCTCCGCATGGGGAGCGGCCAACGTCGCGACCGCCGCGCAGGCACCCACCCATCGGACGACTCGATTCATCGGCGGCTCCACTCAGCTGGTCTCGATACGGCCAAAGCGGCGCTCCGCAAAACGCGGGCGGCCGTCGGCCTCGAGGAAGTCGGCAACCTCTGCCGCGGGCAGTTCGGGAGCAATGAGCAGGCCTTCAGCGGCGATGCGGTGGAACATGCCAACCCACGGGTAGACCTCGAGCGGCACCGCGCGCGTAGCTTCTTGCATCGGGGTGTCGACCGTGCCCGGCTCGTAGCTGAGGATCGCCAGGTCGGCCGGAGCCGGTGTCCGTCGTTCGTGCGACGCGACCTCTGCTGCGACGACCATCCCGGCCATACGCAAGGCAGCCTTGCTGCTCGCATACGCCGACAGGCCGGGAAACGCGTTGAGGGCGGCGCCTGACGATAGGTTGACGATGCGTACCGCGGCGTCGACGTGGCTCTTCGAGGCCACGAAGCCCATCAGCCACACGGGCGTCACGACGTTCAGCGCGAGCATTCGGAGAAACGCGTCGGGCGCGACGTCCTCGACCGCGCCAAGGAGACCGCCGCTCGCCGCGTTGTTCACGAGCCCCAACCGCCGCCAGCGTCGGTCACCGAGTCGCTCGCCGACGGCACGCTCGATCGTCACTGCGGCGTCAGCCGGCTCAGCCAGATCGACCCGCACGTGCTCGTATCGCTCGTGCGCAATCGCAGACGACCGTCGCGCGAAACCAACGACGCGCCAGCCGCGTGCGAGCAGATCGGTCGCCACCGCCAGGCCGATGCCGACCGTCGTGCCGGTGACGATCGCCAGCCGATCATCCGCTGCTGCGGCAATCGCCGGGTCCGGAGCGAGCACGACGCAGTGTACGACGCGCGGGGAGTGGGGAGCGGGATCGCCTTGCCTGCCATGGCAGCCGGTCCGGCGCCCGCCGCGTCACCGGCCCGGCGCCTGCGGACTCCACGGCGTCAGTCTCGGTACGAAGCGTCGGACCTGACGCATGTACTCGCGATAGGGAAGTCCGAACCGCGCCGCGAGTTGTGGCTCCTCGACGAACGGAATGTAGATGAGGTTGTTGAACAGAAACGCGCCGGCCCAAACCGCGTGCGGCAGCGACTGCAGCGCCGCGGCTTCGCCGCACAAGACGAAGATGACGCCGCTGATCATCGGATTGCGTACGAACCGGTACGGCCCCTCGACAACGAAGTGTCGCGGCGGATCCCAGGGTGCGAGCGTGCCACGGCCCTTGGACCAGAAGCAGCATGCCCATCGTTAGGCTCAACCGTGGCCGCAGCGCAACCCTCCCGCAGGCAACGTCAGAGGACCTTTCGAAAGTTCACGCCACTCCGCGTCATCGCCGGGACCGAAGGGACGGACGACGATCGCCTCGGTCATCGTCGCTCGTGCTCACAACAGGCGCTGCGCATCGTCCCAGATCTCGCGCACCAAATCGGCGGCCGGCATCGGCCGAGCCATCGCCGCGGACTGCCCGGCCCAGGCGTTCATCCGGTGGAAGTCGCCTGCGGCCGCGCCCGCGCTCCGCATCGCGGACGCGAGTCCGCGTTGGACGGGGTACGGCGCCGGCGGTGGCGCGCCGGATTCGGCCATCGCCTTGACGTAGTCGGTCGCGATCGCGCGACCGAGGCGCCCGGTGAGAGCGCGGGTCGTGGTCGTCTCTTCCGGCTCGAGGTTCTCGAGCGCGTTGGCCCATGCCGGGTGCGTCCCGGCCTCGGGACATCGAAGAAACGCCGTGCCGATGACGACGGCGCTCGCGCCCAGCGTGAGCGCGGCCGCGACTCCACGGCCGTCCGCGATGCCGCCGGCCGCGACGACGGGGATGTCGAGACGATCGGCAAGCCGGGGAACGAGCGCGAAGAGACCGACGAGTTGCTGCTCGGCGTGCCGCGCGTCGAACGCGCCACGGTGTCCGCCGGCCTCGGCGCCCTGGGCCATCACCGCCGCGGCGCCGGCTTCCTGCGCCATCCGCCCCTCGTCGAGCGTCGTCGCGGTCGCGAACCATGGAATCCGATGCGCCTTGAACGCCGCCGCGATGTCGGCCGGGAACAGCCCCATGATCGACGACACGGCCGTCGGCGCGGCGTTGACGAACGCTTCGCATTGCTCGTGGAGGTCGGGCCGCCGCGCGTCGCCCGCGTCGGGCGGTGCCTCAGGTCCCCACGACCGCAAGAACGCCCGGATACGCGCTTCGGCCGCCGGATCGCGACGCGGCGCAGGATCCGGGATCCACGTATTCAATTGAAACGGGCCGCCGCCGGCTGATCGAAAGGTCTCGACCCAGGCACAGATTTCCGACGCTCGACTGAGGAGCGCACCAAATGCGCCCATGCCGCCGCCAGCGACCACCGAGGTCGACAGCGCGGGTGGCGTCGATCCCGCCATGGGCGCCAGCAGAATCGGCACGCGCAGGCCGTAGGCATCGCAGAAGGCCGCCGCTCGCGCGGCAGGCTTCATCCCGGTCATCGGCCTCCCCGGAGTGGCCGGGCCGGCCGGCGACGGATCGTGCGAACCGCGCCGGCGATGCGGCGCTGCCTCGTGTCGACCTTCTTGGCGCCGACCACCGCTTCGACGTACTCGCGCTGATGGCTATAGCTCAACTCGCGCCAGCGATCCCATGCCGGCGCGGAGGCCTTGAGCGCTCGCACGAGATCGGCCGGCGGCTTGACTTCGCGCTTCTCGGTATCGAGGTCGAGACGAACGTCGAGCGTCTCGCCGCCCTCGAGGCCGGCCGCCTCGCGATTGCTCCTGCGGAGCGGGAGAGCCGGCGGACCGCCTATCGCCGCGATGGTGCTCCGGTAGGTGTAGCCGTTCAGCGTCACTTTGACCGGGGCTCGTATCCTGCCGAAGACCTCTTTGGGATCGAACGTCAAAGGAATGAAACACATCGATCCATCACGGACGATGGTGGTCTTGAAGGTCTTCGAGATCATCGAGGGCTCCTCGCCTCAAATGGACCATCCAGCTAGTGTCCCGAAACCGTGATTCGCGCAATAAGTCCCGGAGCGCGGCGCCCGACCAGCAAGGCGCGACGAGTGAGACTGGCCGCATTCGAGCGAGAAGCGACGCCGCTGGTCGGGATGCCCCGCCCGGGACTTATGCGATGAATCACGGTTCCGGGACACTAGGCGGCTCAGAGCCGTTCGGTGCCGTCGAGTCTCGCGAGATTCCGATCGAACGTGCCAAGCGGCCCATGGCCGGCTTTGCGAGCCACCTCGACCATCAAACAGTCCGAGAAGCCATTGACCGGCCGACGCCGAAATTGAATCACGGCCGCGTTGACTGCGTCCGCGTCCTGAAGCGTCAGGTGCTGATGATTCAAGAGCATCTCGACAGCCGTCGCAATACCCTCGGGGCTGCGCTCGTAAACCGATGCCAGCACCCAGGTCGCCTCGGCGAGCGCGAGATGCGGCACCCACGCCCCCGCACCCACAAAGGCCTCGGCCGAGGCGACCTGCTTGACGTCGTCTCGAGTGATGAGGCGAACCAGTAGGTTGGTGTCAACGGCTCGCACGGCGCTCCTTGATGTGCCGGCGAATGCCTGCCTTCATCTCGGCCACCGTGCGGCGTCTCGGCACGCTCCCGAAGAGGGCTCGGTGCACGTCCTCGGACGTATAACGGCCCGCTCGTCGGACGACGACACGATCGCCCTCGTCGTTCCACTCCAGCACCGAACCCGGACCGACGCCGAGCCGCTGTCGAACCCTGGCCGGCACGGAAATCTGACCCTGGGCCGTCACCTTCGAGTGCGCGAGCGCCATTTGAAGACATATTACCACGGTAATGACCTTTCAGACGATCCTGGGCGACGCCGTTCGTCGGACCAAGGTAACGCCCAGCCTGCCCATGCCTGTTGACTCGGCCGCCACGACGATGCCATCGTCGTCGTCGGGAGACAACCTTGAAATCAACGCCCACATTCAGAGGAGGTCGCCAATGACGCGCACGCACTAGGAGGACGCACGCACATGAAGATCAAGATCAACGGCGGCACGGCCCGCGAAGGCGAACCCGCCCTCTGCCTGTCCTGCCGTTTCGCCAGCATCGTCCAGGGAACGAAAGCCAAACACGAGATCATCCGCTGCAGCCGCGTCGAGGCGAACCTCGCGTTCAAGGTGACATCCTGCACGGAGTACATCAACCGCAATCATCCGTCCCTCTACCACATGGAAGACATCGCCTGGGTGCTGCGGACGGACGCAAAGCGTAACCAGATTGGATTCGTGCGGAGTAAGGACCTCAAGCTCAAGGACCGGGTCTTCTTCGACGAGGAATAGGCGTCAGCCGATCGCCAATCTCAGTCGTCGGTCTCTCAATCGTCAATCCGTCAATCGTCAATTCTCAATCAATCGTCAATGATTCGATCGTCAATCTTCAATGCTCCGGCTCTTAGACATCCAACTCTTCCGCCGTTTCGGCCCGGTCCATGATGAATCGGAAGCGCGCTGACGGGTCTTTGCCCATTAACTCGTTGATGACCCGGTCGGTGACAATCTGGTCCTGGATCTCCACACGTAAGAGTCGCCGCGTTTTCGGGTTGAGCGTCGTCTCCCACAACACCTTCGGCATCATCTCGCCGAGGCCCTTGAAGCGCGTGATCTCGGGCTTGGCGCGACCGGCAATCTTCTTGATGATCGCCTCCTTCTGCTGCTCGTCGAGCGCCCACGATGTCTCTTTGCCGGCGTCGATGCGATAGAGCGGCGGCTGCGCGAGATAGATCTTGCCCTCGCGCATGAGCTGCGGCATGTGGCGATAAATGAACGTCAGGAGCAGGGTGGCGATGTGATGGCCGTCTGAATCCGCATCCGCCAGGATGATGACGCGGCCATAACGAAGGCGGTCCAGCTCGAAGCCCTTGCCGATGCCGCAACCGAGGGCCGTGACCAGATCCGACAGCTCTTTGTTCTCGAGCACTTTCGACACTGACGCGCTCTCGGCGTTCAACACCTTCCCGCGCAGCGGCAGAATCGCCTGCCTGACGCGGTCCCGACCCTGTTTCGCCGACCCTCCGGCCGAGTCGCCTTCGACGATGAAGATCTCGCTGTCGTCGCGGCCCGGCGAGAGACAGTCGCTGAGCTTGCCGGGCAGTGTGAGTCGCGATGAGGTCGCGCTCTTCCGCGTGACCTCGGCCTGTGCGGCGCGGCTCGCCTCGCGCGCCCTCGCCGCGAGGATGATGCGCGCGACGATCGCCTCCGCGATTGTCTGATTGGAGTTGAGCCAGTGCTCGAGCGCCGGTCGCACGATGGAATCGACGATCGTCGTGACTTCCGGGTTGTTGAGCCGGTCCTTCGTCTGGCCCTGAAACTGGGGCTCCTTCATGAACACGCTCAGCACGCCGACGAGACCCTCACGAATGTCGTCAGTCGTGAGCGTCACGCCCTTCGGCGTCAGGTTGTGCGTGTCGATGAAATTGCGAATCGCTTTGCCGAGGCCGCCGCGCGCGCCGTTCTCGTGCGTGCCGCCTGATGCGGTCGGGATGCCGTTGACGTAGCTGCGCAGGTGCTCTTCGGGCGTCTCGGTCCACTGGAGGACGAGGTCGAGACGCAGGCCGCTCTCGTCGTGCTCACGCGTCAGGGCAAACGCCGCCTCGTGCACCGGCTTCGCGTTGAGCTCTTTGAGGATCTTCTTGAGGTAGTCGCCGAGGCCCTCGCTGTGCTCGAAGACCTCGCGCTTGGGCTGCCCCGTCTCGGCCGCCTCGTTCTCGAAGATGACCTTCACGCCTTTGTGGAGATAGCTCGCCACCTCGAGGCGCTCGCGGATGATGCCGGCGTCGAACGTTGTCTTCGGAAAAATCGTCGAGTCAGGACGGAAGAAGACGGTCGTCCCCGTGCCGCGCGCCGGGCCGATTTTCTTGACGCCGCCGACCGGCTCGCCCTGTTTGTACTTCTGCTCCCACGTGAATCCGTCACGCTTGACCGTGGCGACCAACTCGCGCGAGAGAGCGTTCACGACCGACGCGCCGACACCGTGCAGACCGCCAGCCGTCTTGTAGTTGCCCTCCCCGAACTTGCCGCCCGCGTGGAGCGTCGTGAAGATGACCTCGAGCGCGCTCGTCTTCGTCTGAGGATGCTTGTCGACCGGAATCCCCCGCCCGTCATCTTCCACCGTGATCGACGCCGCGTCCTTGTGGAGCGTGACGACGATGTTCGAGGCGTGGCCGTTCATCGCCTCGTCAACGGCGTTGTCGACCACCTCCCAGACGAGATGATGCAGGCCCGCCGATCCGACGCCGCCGATGTACATGCCCGGCCGGCGGCGAACGGGCTCGAGGCCCTCGAGGACCGTGATG
>Ga0182024_10006369_pt1 | contig 25961 bp, 24 predicted proteins | sample P32metaG_FD_120480 | JGI IMG/M metagenome (GOLD analysis project Ga0182024, IMG submission 120480) | Permafrost microbial communities from Stordalen Mire, Sweden - P3-2 metaG (Illumina Assembly) | ecosystem: Environmental > Terrestrial > Soil > Wetlands > Permafrost | place: Sweden: Stordalen... | reverse complement strand
GCGCCGTCTCCATGGGCAATCCCCACGTGGTGTTCTTCGTCGATGACGCCGAAACCGCGCCCGTCGAGCGCATCGGGCCGATCGTCGAGCACCACCCCCTCTTCCCCGAGCGGGTCAACGTGGGCTTTGCCCAGGTCAAGGCGGACGACCGCATCCGCCTGCGCGTCTGGGAGCGCGGCGTCGGCCTCACCCGCGCCTGCGGGACCGGCGCCTGCGCGGCGGTGGTGGCGGCTCGGCGTCGCAGGCTGGCCGGCCGCGTCGTCACGGTGGAGATGGACGGCGGCGAGCTTCACATCGAATGGCGCGAGGCCGATCGCCACGTGCTGATGACCGGACCCGTGGCCGTGGAGTTCACGGGTCGGCTACCCGGCTTGGAGATCGCCTGAATGACGCAACATCGCGCCATCCAACCCGGCCGCGCCGCTGTGATCACGGGGGCCGGCGACGGCATCGGTCTGGCCGCGGCGCGCACCCTGGCCGACCTCGGCCTCAACGTGGTTCTCGCCGACCGCGACGAAGCCAAGCTGGGCGCTGCCCTGAGAAGTGTCGCGACCGCCGCGCGGGACGGCGCGCAGACCCTCGGCGTCGCCTGCGACGTGGCCGACTTCGCGCAAGTTCAGCGCCTGTGCGAGCGCGCCTTCGAGCGGTTCGGCGACGTCGCGGTCCTGATGAACAACGCCGGCGTGGCGGGGGGCGGCCACGCCTTCGAAAATCCGGACGGCTGGCGCCGCGTGATGGGCGTCAATCTGGGCGGGGTGATCAATGGCGTCCACGCCTTTACGCAACGCATGATCGACGAGGGCCGCCCGGCGGTGATCGTCAACACCGGCTCCAAGCAGGGGATCACCGCCCCGCCCGGCGACACCGCCTACAATGTCAGCAAGGCCGCCATCAAGACTCTCACCGAAGGCTTGGCGCACACCCTGCGCAACACGGCCCACTGCCAGGTCAGCGCCCATCTGCTCATCCCCGGCTTCACCTTCACCGGCATGACCCGGCGGGCCGGCGAAAAGCCTCCCGGTGCCTGGACCGCCGACCAGGTGGCCGCCTTCATGCTGGAGCGCCTGGCGGCCGGCGACTTCTACATCCTCTGCCCCGATAACGACGTCACCCGCGAGATCGACAACAAGCGCATCGCCTGGGCCGCGGGCGACCTCACCCAAAACCGCCCGGCCCTCTCCCGTTGGCATCGCGACTACACGGCGCCGTTCGAGGCGTACATGGCGGGCGAGGAATGACCGTCGAAGTTGTCACCTTCGGCTGCCGACTCAACGCCTATGAATCCCAGGCTATCGCCGCCCGGGCCGCCGCGGACGGCCTCGCGAACGCCGTGGTCTTCAACACCTGCGCGGTGACCGGCGAGGCGGTGCGTCAGGCTCGGCAGGCGATCCGCAAGGCGAGGCGGGAGAGGCCGGAGGCGCGGCTCATCGTCACCGGTTGCGCGGCCCAGATCGATCCGGCCGCCTTCGCGGCCATGGACGAGGTCGATCTGGTGCTGGGCAACGCCGAGAAGGCCGCCCCCGGCGCGCTCCTCGAAACGCAGGCGCGGGTGCGTGTCGGCGACATCATGGCGCATGGCGGCGGCGTTTCCCACGCCGCCCTCGGCCTCCCGACGCGCGCCCGGGCCTATGTGGAGATCCAGAACGGTTGCGATCACCGCTGCACCTTCTGCGTCATTCCGTTCGGGCGGGGCAATTCGCGCTCCACGCCGGCCGAGGTGGTGGTGGAGCGGGTGCGCGCCTTGAGCGAAGGCGGCTGCGCCGAAGTGGTGCTCACCGGCGTCGATCTCACCAGTTGGGGGGCCGATCTGGCGGGCGCCCCTCCCCTCGGCGCCCCGACCCTCGGCTCACTCGTCCGGCGCATCCTGGCCGAGGTTCCCAGCCTTCCCCGCCTGCGCCTCTCCTCCATCGACGCCGCCGAGATCGACGCCGAGCTGATGGGCGCTCTGGCGCAAGAGCCCCGGCTCATGCCCCACCTGCATCTTTCACTGCAGTCGGGCGACGATCTGATCCTCAAGCGCATGAGGCGCCGCCACGCGCGGGCCGACGCCCTCTCCTTGATCGCGGCGGTGCGCGCCGTGCGCCCGGACGCCGCCTTCGGGGCCGACTTCATCGCCGGTTTTCCCACCGAGAGCGAGGCGGCGTTCGAAAACACCCTGCGCCTGGTGGAGGAGGCCGCGCTTGCCTTTCTGCACGTCTTTCCCTTCAGCCCCCGTCCCGGAACGCCGGCCGCCCGCATGCCGCCCGTCGCCCGCTCCGCCGTCAAGGACCGCGCCCACCGCCTGCGCGCCGCCGGCGAGGCCGCCCTTGGCCGCCATCTGGACCGTCAGGTCGGCCGGCGCGTTCGCGCCCTCGTCGAGCGCCCAGGCCAGGCCCGCGCCGAAGACTTCACCCAGGTCGCCTTCGCCGGGGACGCCGCGCCCGGCGCCCTCATCACCGGGACCCTCGCCGGTCATGACGGCCGCGCCGCCCGGCTGGATAGCTGGAAACTGGAGATAAGGGAGATGGCCGCATGACCATGACCGGCGGCTGCCAATGCGGCGCCGTGCGCTTCGCCGTCGACGGCGCTCTGGGCCGCGCCTCGATCTGCCATTGCCGCATGTGCCAGAAGGCCTTCGGCGCCTTCTACGCGCCTCTGGTCGCCGCGCCCGGCGTGCGCTGGACGCGCGGCGCGCCCAAACATTTCCAGAGCTCCAACATCGCCAGACGCGGCTTCTGCGCCGACTGCGGGACGCCCCTCACCTTCGAGCCCGACGACGGGCCGGTGGAACTGGCCATCGGGGCCTTCGACGATCCGGCGCCCGTCCGCCCGGTGATCCAGCACGACCTGGCCGCGCGGCTTACCTGGCTCGGCGATCTGGACGCCCTGCCGGTCCGCACGCCCGTCGAGGCGGCCAACGTCGCGCCCTACTACGCCGCCATCGTCTCGCGCCAGCATCCCGACCACGACACGTGAAGGGCAGGGCCCCCGCCGCGCCTGCTCCAATCGCCAAATCCTCGTCGCGGGAGGAAGTAGGCAGGCGGCCTGTGACTCTGTCTTCCAGCCCGGTCGGTGACGTGGGCGAGTTGAACGCGTCGCTCGTCATCGAGCTGCCGGTGGCCAACCTTAAGGCCTCGCTGGCATTTTACCGCCAGGCCGGCTTCACCGTCGAGCGGGCGACGGCGAGTTTTGCCGCCCTTGCCTGGCGTGGCGCCTATTTGTTCCTGGTTCGGAGCCGAGGCTTCACGCCGGCGCCTCGGCCGCCGAACATCCGCCTGCTGACCCAGGACCTCGAGGCCGCCTTCAGCCAAGCCGAGGCTTGCGGCTGGCCGGTTCGCCAACCTCCGGGCGACAGAGACTACGGTCTGCGCGACTTCACCGTGCTCGATCCCGACGGGTACGAACTGCGCTTCGCCACGCCGCTGGGCTGACCGTCGAAGGCGATAGCCAACCCCGCGTCCACGCGCCTCACCGCGCCAACGCCGTGCGCCGGACCCTGCCGCGAAGGTCGAGGCGCAATTCACCCACGGCGCCTCAGTTTCCCAGATTGTCCGTCCGGCGGATGAAGCCCGCGACGTCGTCGTGGAGCGCCTTCAGGGCCGGCTCGTGGGCGTAGACCATGTGGCCTGACTGATAGTAGTGGTATTCGATATTGTTTTGCAGGCTGGCCGAAATCGGCATGTGGTGCATCTCGTACCAGCCTTCGTAGAACGGCGTGGCCAGGTCGAAGTAACCGCCGTTGACCATGACCTTGAGGCCCGGATTGTACTTCATGGCAGCGGCGAGGTCGGGCATGACATTGGTGGCGCCGGGGATGGGGAAGGGCACACCAGGCGGCTGGTGGGTGAAGCTCCAATACTTGCCGACCTCGATCTCGGGCCTGTAGTCGCGCCCGGCGCCAAATCCCAGGTCCTTGCGGACATAGTCGTTGAACGCCGAGACATAGGCCGAACTGATGGCCGCCGACTGCGGGTCGTAGTCGGATTCCTTGCTCAGAGGGTCCATGTCGGGGCCTGAGAAACGCGTGTCGAGCCGGCCCGTGGTCAGGCCTTCGGCGTCCTGCAGGTTTTTCTCGAACATGCCGCCGTTGATGCGCAGATCGGCCTTGAGGACGTAGGCGACTGGTAGTCCGGTGTATTGGGCGAGGCGCTCGGCGATCGCCTGTCGACGCGGCGCGTCGAGCTCGGCGCCGGCCTGCAACGCCTCGGCGTAGTCGGTGATGGCGAACTGCTCGACCTGGCGCACGAAACCTTCCAGATCGGCTGGCCGCTGGCCGGTGAGGCGGTTGTGGTACCAGGCGGTGGCGGCATAGGTGGGCAGGGCGGTGATATAGGCCTCATCGGTTCCCGGATTGAACTCCGGCCCGTCGACGCTGAGGTCGAAGTTGAGGATTTGAGAGAGCAGAATGACGCCGTTAAAGTCTATGTCGTGGCCGCTCTCCAGTTCGTTCACCAACACCGCCGACCTGGGCGTGCCGTAGCTTTCTCCGAACAGGTACTTGGGCGAGTTCCAGCGGCCGTATTTGGAGAGAAACCCCCTGATGAATTCGCCAAAGGCGTAGGCGTCCGGATCGACGCCGTAGAAGGCCTTCTCCTTGTCCGCGCCGGCGATGCGGCTGAAGCCCGTGCCCGGCGCGTCGATGAACACCAGATCGCTGACGTCCAGCAGGCTGTAGGCGTTGTCGACAAGGGAATAGGGCGCCGCGGGCGTGTGCGTGTCGTCCTTGGTCACCACCCGTCTGGGGCCGAACGCGCCCATGTGCAGCCACACCGTCGATGACCCCGGTCCGCCGTTGTAGAGAAAGGTTACCGGCCGGTTGGCGGATGGCGCGCCCCTCTTGAAGTAGGCCACGTAGAACATCGACGCCTCGGCCTTGGGGTTCTTCTTGTCGCCCAGATCCTTTTGATCCGCATCCTGATGTTCGAGCGCGGCGGCGTCGTCCCAGCCCTTGGGATGCACGACGATGGTCCCGGCCACGGCGCGGTAGTCGACCCTCTGGCCCTCCACGTTCACCTGGCCTCCGCTGGCAACACTCTCGGGCGCGAAAATCACCCCCTTGTCCGGAGACGAGGCCGTGGTCGCCGCGGGCTTCTCGCTCTCGATGGCCGGCGTCTTGGGCGTGGTCTCCGCCGCCGCGGCGGCGCCCGCTGTCAGAACGACGGACGTGGCGAGGAGCAGGATCTTCTTCATTTCAATGAGCCCTGTCTGGCGCGGTTTGCGAGGGGTCTGAAAGGCATACGCGGACCTTTGGCAAAAGTTAAACTTTGGAAAGGTCGCGCAACGGGCGCGCGTTCGGCGACGAGAAAAATGGCTCGCCCGATTCGGCGCCGAGTGGATAAGGTCATCGGGTTTCCACGACAAAGAGATCCCGGTCCGCCCATGAGCTATCTCGCCGCCTGCCTCACCGTCGTCGCCAGCGTGATCGCCGCGGCGGGGGCGAGCTGGTTGATCGGCCGATCGATGAGCGTCGCCGCGCGCGCGCGCCAGCACGAGGTCGGCAGCCCCGTATTCCTGCAGGTAGGCGTGATGCTCTCGGTGTTGCTCGCCTTCGTGTTCAGCGAGACATGGGGCCAGTACAACACCGCCGCCGAGGCCATCAACGGAGAGTGCGGCGCGCTGCACGGCGCGGCCATGCTGGCCAGCGCCCTCCCGACCGGTGAAGGCGCCCCCCTCACCCTGGCGATCGCCACCTACGCCCACACGGTCGTGGACGAAGAATGGCCGATGATGGGCGGGAGACTCGAAAGCTCCAAGGCCGTGGAGGAAATCCGCGGCGTTCTGCGCCTGGCGTCTAGCCTGAACGTGACGCAGCCGGTCGAGGTCTCGAACCAGAGTCAGATCCTGACCCTGCTCACCCTGGCCCATGCCGACCGCGAGACCCGCATCTTCCAGATGACTCAAGGGCTGCCGGGCGCCATGTGGACGGTCCTAATCGCCATCTCGCTGGTCTTGATTGCATTTGTGCTTTTCGCCGGGTTGGAGAGGCCCGGCCACATGGTGCTGGCGAGCGCCTTCACCGGCTGCACGGTCCTCGTTTTGGTGCTGATGAAGATGCTCGACTATCCGTTCGAGGGGGCGCTGGCGCTGGGCGACGCGGACTTCGTCAAGTTGCTGGGGGAAGTATCGGTGTTGGCCCATGGCGGATAGACCCGCGCGCGGAGTCAATCCCGCCGCGGCTTGGTTGATCTGAGCTTTCTTGGGAGGGAGCGTTCCTTCTATCGCGGACTCTATCTCAATGCTGGTCGTTCGGCAGAGGCGTCGTGCGATCGACGACCAGCGGCTCGTTTGCCCCGGCGCCGCCGACGAGCTTGAACAGGGCGGGCATGGCCAGCAGGACGAGGGGTCCCTGAGCGATCAGGCCGGCGATGATGGCCACCGCCAGCGGCTTCTGCATCGAGGATCCCGCGCCCAGCGCCAGGGCCAGCGGCGCCAGGGCCAGGATGGCCGCCAGGGTGGTCATGGCGATCGGCCGCAACCGATTGGCGCCCGCGTCCACCAGGGCTTGTTCCCTGGGCACGCCCTCGGTCACGAGGTTGTCGTATTCCGTGAAATAGAAGATCGCCACCTCCGTGACGATGCCAATGACCATGGTAAGGCCCATCAGCGCCATGATGTTGAGTTCGATGCCGGTCAGCCACAGGCCGATCGCCACCGCGCAGGCCGCCAGCAGCGGCATGGCGACGATCGTCGCGACGATCTTGAAGTTCTCGAAGAGCAACAGCAGCAGCACCGCGACGATCGCCAGAGCGGCGGCGAACACCGCCGCCATGCCCCGGAAAGCCGACTGCTGCTCGGCGTAAAGCCCGCCCATCTCGAAGGTGACGCCGGCCGGCAAGAGATCGCCGGCGCCCACCAGGCCGCTAGTTTCCTTGGCCGCGGAACCCATGTCGCGGCCTTCCACCCTGGCGGTGACCGCGATCATCCGGCGTCCGCCCTCGCGGCTGACTTCGGCCTGGCCGGGCAGGATTCCCACGGTGGCGATGCTTGAGAGGGGGATGATGTGGCCGTCGGTCGCCTTCAGGGGCGCCGCTTCGATGTCGGCGATGCGCGCGCGGGTGATTTGCGGCGACCAGACCCGCACGTCGGTCAGGATGGGCCCCGATTGCACCTGCGTGGCGACTACTCCGGACAAAAATGTTGCGATCTGTCTGGAGGCTTCGGCCGGATCGACGCCCTCCAGCGCGGCTTGGGCCCGGTCGATCCGTACGTCCAGGGCGTCGCCGGCCACGACGACGCCGTCCTTGATCTCCGTCAGTCCGCGCACGCCGGCCAGCTTCGCCGCCACCTGTTTGGCGGTGGCCGCAAGCACGGCCTCATCGTCGCCGAACAGCTTGACCTCGATGGGCTGGGGGACGGCCGTCAAGTCGCCGATCAGGTCCTCCATCAGCTGGGCCGTCTCGATCTCGACACCGGGGACTTTGGACTCGACGGTCCCACGCACGTCCTCCATCACCGCTTCGATGTCCCGTCGCGGTCCAGGCTTCAGGCGGATGAAGAAGTCGCCGATGTTGGGCTCGGTCAGGGCCCCGCCCAGCTGCAGCCCGGTGCGCCGGGAGTAGGTGAGCACCTCGGGCGTGGCGCGCACGATGGCTTCGATCTGCCGGATCAGCCGGTCGCTCTCGGTCACCGAGGTTCCGGGAGGCGTGATGTAGTCGAGGATGAAGCCACCCTCGTCCATCTTGGGCATGAACCCGCTGGGCAGGGTCACTAAGGCGGCCGCCCCGCCCACGGCCAAGGCGACCGCGGCGACTACGGCGATCAGAGGCGCCCCCACCGAGCGGCTCAGCAGGTCGCGATAGCGGTGACTCCAACCTCCCTCGGTGGGCTTTCTTGGATCGGCGTCGCGATAAAGCCGCTCCATCATGATCGGGGTCACCAGCCAGGCGATCAGAAAGGAGGCGGTCAGGGCCACGGCCATGGTCAAGGACAGGGCCTTGAAGAAGGCGCCGGTGACGCCGGTCAGGAAGGCCAGCGGCAGAAAGATCAGGATGGTCGCCGCCGAGGATCCGGCCAGCGGTCGGAAGAACTCCACCGCCGCCGCGCGAAGGGTGGCCACGCGCTCCCCAGGCGCCTCGTGCAGCCGCCGCTCCATGTGCTCGATCATCACGATGGCGTCGTCTATGATCAGGCCGATGGCGGCGGCCATGCCGCCCAGGGTCATGATGTTGAAGCTCTGGCCCATCAGCTTCAAGGCCAGGGTGGTGAGGGCCAGGACCGCGGGCACGACCACGACGGCCGCCACCGTGACGCGGATGTTGCGCAGGAAGACCAAAAGGACCAGGGCCGCCAGCACCGCGCCGATGGCGATGGCTTCGGCGAGGCCGCGCGCCGAGGCGTTGATCAGCTCGCTCTGGTCGTACCAGGCGGCCACGGTGACGCCGGGCGGGGCGGTCGGGTGGGCGTCGGCGAACACCTTGGCCACGCTCTTCACGATCCGGACCGTGTCGCCGCTGGGTTGCTGGTAGATGTTGATGAGCACCGCGTCGCGGCCGTCGGCGGTGACGCGCTCGAACCTGGGCGCGCTCGTCAGGCGCACCGTGGCTACATCACCCAGCCGCACGATCCCGCCGCCGGCGCTCTTGATGACGACTTGCCCTATGTCGGCGGCGCTGGCGAGCCTGGTGTCGGTGAGGGTCAGGTAGAGCTTGCCCCGGTCCTCCAGCTTGCCGGTAGCCTCCAGCACATTGGCCGCCGCCAGAGCCTGGGTGACGTCGGCCAGCGTGAGGCCGAGCGCGCGCAGCCGGTCCGGATCGGCCTCCACGCGGTACTCGGCCCGCCCGCCGCCCGACACGTCGGTCCGCGCCACGCCCGCGAGGTTCGATAGCAGCGGCGCGAGCGTCAGTTCGGCATAGCGACGCAGCGCCACCGGTCCGAGCTTGTCCGAGGTCAGACTATAGGCCGCCACCGGGAACACGGTGGGATCCATCCGGCGAACCTTGAAGACGACACCGGGCGGCAAGGCGGCCGAGGCCCGCGACAGGCTGGCCTCGGTCCGCTGCAGCGCCAGATCCATGTCGCTGTTCCAGGCGAAGTTGACGCCGATGTCGGCGGCCCCGCGGCTGGTGGTGGAGCGCAGATTGACCACGCCGGGAACGGCCCGGATTGCCTGCTCCAGAGGGCGGGTGATCGTCGCCTCGGTCTGTTCGATGGGGCGGTCGCCGGCGTCGATCGAGACCGCGATGCGCGGGAAAGGAACCGCCGGGAACAGACCCACCGGCAGGCTCGAACCGGCCAACAGCCCGCCCAGGATGGCCAGGGCCAGCAGCGCGAGAAGCGACCGGCGATGGCGCGCCACGAAGGCGGAGAAGTTCATGGCCGCGCGATCCGGACCGCCATTCCATCCTGCAGCTGATAGGCCCCGCTGACCGCCACGGCGTCGCCCGCCTTTATCTCGCCGGCGATGGCCACGTCGTCACCGTCTTCCGTCCCCGCCCTGACCTCCACCAGCTTGGCCTTGCCGCCCGCGACTACGAAGACGTGGGCGCCTTTCTCGTCAAAGACCACGGCCCCGCGAGGCGCCAGGAAGCCCGGGTGGCTGCCGACGATGATCCGCGCGCGCACCGCCTCGCCCAGGGCCAGCCCGGCCGCCGGCGCCGGGGCGGTCGCGTTTAACATCTTGCTGGCGGCGTCCACCTGTCGAGTCACCAGGCTCAGCCGGGTGTCGATCCGTCGCTCGGGGTGAAACACCGGGGTCAGGGTCACCGCCTGGCCCACCGCAAGAGCCTGGGCCCTTCCCGGTTCGATCGCCAGCTGCGCCACGAGGTCATGGCTCCCAGCCACGGTGATCAGGGGCGCGTCCGCCGCCAGATGTTCGCCGGCGGCCACCGGCAGGGCGGAAACGACGCCGGCGTAGGGCGCCGTAAGGGCCTGGCGGACGGAGCCCGCGCCCGCGGCCGTCTGCGCGGCCAGCGTCGCCTTGGCGTCGGCCAGTGTTTTCTGGGCGGCGATGAGCTGGTCATTGGCCGCCAAATGGGAGGCGAACAGGCGCTGCACCCGCGCCAGGTCACGCTCGGCCGAGGCCGCGCCGTCGACGGCCTGACGATAGGCTTGGGTCGAGGCGGGCGCGTTGGAGATGACGATAAGGGGCGCGCCAGCCGCCACCGGCTTGCCCACGGCCGCCAGGATTTGCTCGACAATCACCGCCCGGGGAACGGCGAGGGTCCGGGTCGAAGCCGCCGAGGCGGTGATCACCCCGTAGGCGCTGACGGTTTCGCGGACATCGCCGGCTTGCACCGCCGCCAAGGTGACCAGAGCGGATGGCGGAGACGTCTTGTCGGCGGCGGCGCCCTGGCCTGTCAGCACGCGCCAGAGGATAACCGCCGCCACGACTCCGGCGCCCGCGGCGAGCCCGACCTGCCACGGCTTGAGACGATTCATGGTCTTGTCCCGGCGTCGGAGGGAGGGTCGAACGGAAGAAAAAGGACGGACTCAAGGCTTATGCCAGCAAGCGCGAACGCCAGGCGCTGATCAAGCAAGGCCACCTGGTGAGTCAGGGCGGCTTGCTCAATGGCCAAGAAGGCGGCGCTATCGATGTCGCCGCGTCGGTAGGGCCCCCGCGCCAGCGCCGCCGTGGCCATGAGGCTGGGAACCTCGGCTTGCAGGCTTCCGCTCAGCGCCCTTGCGGCCTCACGCTCGCGCCGGGCCGCGGCTATGTCGGCCACCGCCTGGTCCAGCCTCGCCTGATATTCGGCGCGGAGCTGCTCGCGGGTCGCCGACTGAATGGCGATCTCGCCGCGTCCGCGATTGAATATGGGAATCACGAACGTCGCGGCGAGGCCGTTGGTCGCCACCCCGCTGGTGTCGCTGGCGCGGCTGAAGCCGAGGTTCAGGATCGGAAACTGGGCGATGATCGCCTTGCGCAGATTGGCGTCCTGCGCCCCATAACCGGCCTTCAGGGCAAGCAAGTCGGGCCGGCGCTCGGGCAAAACCGCCGCGGCCTTCTCGAACGCCGCCGGAGTGGGATCCAGGACCGGGGCCCCGTAAACCAGGTTCAGTCGGACGCCCGGCTCTAGGCCCAGTAGGGCGTTCAGTCCGCCCCGCGCCTTGGCCGCGTCATGCTCGGCCGTGGCGAGGGCGGCCTCCACATCCAGTTTGGCGGCCAGGTCGGCGCCGGCGGTCGGAGCGGTGGCGTCCCCCCGGTCCATCGCGGCCTTGGACCGCGCATAGCGCTCGCCCAGTCGCTTGGCCAGTATCGTCAGCACGCCGGATTTCTCCTCATTGGCCAGGGCGGTGACGGCCAGCTGCCGGGCCTGCTGGGCCGTGCTCCATTCGCTCCACAGGAGGTTGAGGTCCGCCTTGACGGCCGACGCCTTGGCCGACTTGAGGGCCGCCGAGTGCGTGACCAAGGTCATCAGGTCGAGGCTCGGGGTGACATTGTAGGCGGTCGGGTTGACCGGATCGACGGGCACATCGACAGTGACCGACACCTGCGGATCGGGCAGGAGACCGGCCGAAAAGGCCTGGGCCGACGCCACGCCTGCCTGGGCGCGAGCGGCCTTGAGGTCAGGATTGTTGAGGACCGCAAGGATGGCCACGTCCGTGGGATCCAGGCCGCCGGCGGGATCGAATCGATGCGCCTTCAGCGGGGTCAACCTCAGCTGGGAAACATCGGCGGTGAGGCGAAGCGGACTGGCCGCCAAGTCCGCGCCCTTTGGCAGATCGCGCGGTGTGTAGGCGGCGCAGGCCGCGAGTACCAGACACACCGCTAGCGCCGGGAGAACCCGCCTCACAGCGTGCGGGGGCGCCTCGGGCGCCTTGACCAGGCGAGCAATTCGGCTCGGCGCCGGTTCAATCGCGCTCACGCCTAGTCGGCGCCCTTCTTGGCGTCATTGCCCGCCTCGCCGCCGGCCTGCTTGACCTTGGCGCCAGCGGTTTGCAGCGCTTCGCCGGTCTGGTCGGCGGCCTTCGCGCCGGCGGTCTTGACATCGCTCGCGGCGGCGGAGGCCAGGCTGTTGGCGGCGTCGGTGGTTTCCTTGGCGGCGGCGTTCAGATCGGCGCCGGCCTGTGAGACCTTGGGTTGGTCGGCCTTGGAGCAGGCGGCGAGCGCAATGAGGGCCAACAGGGCGACGGCGGTGGCGCGCATGGATGTGTTACTCCTTGATCGGCGAAGCGGCGATGGGGCTTCAAAGGCCGCCTAGCAAGATATATTTCATCTCTACATAGTCCTCGATCCCGTACTTCGATCCCTCGCGGCCGAGGCCGGACTGCTTCACCCCGCCGAACGGCGCGACCTCGGTGGAGAGGATGCCGTCGTTGACCGCCACCATGCCATATTCCAGCGCCTCGGCCACCCGTACCACCCGCGCCAGGTCGCGGGCATAGAAATAGGCGGCCAGGCCGAAGTCCGTATCGTTGGCCATGGCGATGGCGTCCGCTTCGTCCTTGAAGCGGGTGAGGGTGGCAACCGGACCGAAGATCTCCTCCCGCGAGATACTCATGGCCGGCGTGACGTCGGTGACGATGGTGGGCTCGAACCAGGTGCCGCCCAGCGCGTGGCGATGGCCGCCGAGCGTCGTTTTGGCGCCGGCCACCAGCGCCTCGGCCAGGAGTTTCTCCACCTTTTCGACCGCCTTCATGTTGATCAGCGGACCTTGGGTGATCCCTTCGTCGGCGCCGTCCCCGACCTTCATCGCGCGAACGCGCTGAGTGAGCTTGGCCTGAAATGCGTCGAACACGCTTTCCTGGACGAGGAGCCGGTTGGCGCACACGCAGGTCTGGCCCATGTTGCGGTATTTCGAGGTCAGGGCGCCTTCGGCGGCGGCGTCCAGATCGGCGTCGTCGAAGATGATGAAAGGTGCGTTGCCCCCCAGCTCCAGCGACACCTTCTTCACCGTGGAAGCGCACTGGACCATGAGCTGCTTGCCGACCTCGGTGGACCCGGTGAAGGAGAATTTGCGCACCGCCGGATGCTGGGTGAGCTCCAGTCCCACGGCCGACGAGCGTCGCGACGGGATGACGTTGAACACCCCCGCCGGTACGCCGGCCCGCGCCGCTAGCTCCGCCAGCGCCAGGGCCGACAGGGGCGTCTCCTGAGGGGGCTTGATCACGAACGAACACCCCGCCGCAAGCGCGGGGGCGCATTTGCGGGTGACCATGGCGTTGGGGAAATTCCACGGCGTTATGGCGCCGACGACGCCGATCGGCTGCTTGATCACCAATATACGCTTGCCGGCGTGGTGACTGGGTATGACGTCGCCGTAGAGACGTTTGCCCTCCTCGGCGAACCATTCGATAAAGCTCGCGCCGTAGGCCACCTCGCCGCGCGATTCGGCCAGGGGCTTGCCCTGCTCGGCGGTCATCAAGCGGGCCAGATCCTCCTGGGCCGCCATGATCAGTTCGAACCATTTGCGCAACACGGCCGCGCGGTCCTTGGCCGTTCGCGCCGCCCAGAGCGGCATGGCGCGCGCCGCCGCGTCGATGGCGGCGCGGGCGTCGGCGGCGTCCAGATTGGCGATCATCGCCAGGGTTTCGCCGCCCGCCGGGTTGGTCACCGCGAAAGTCTCGCCCGACCCCGCGGGTATCCAGGCGCCGTCCACATAGGCCAGATCGCGCAGGAGGGTGGGATCATTCAGTTTGAGCATGAGCTAGTTTCGCTTCTTCCCGCCAAAACGCGCATCCAGCATGGACGGCGCCGAGCGCGCCAGTCCGTCCAGGGGACCGGACGACAATAGCAGCACCACCTCATCGCCGATGAGGCTCGATTGCAAGTCCGCCAATATTTCCGCGCCGCCGCCAAAGGCCGCCGCCGTCACGCCGGCGCGTCGAATGCGTTGCAAAATCTGAGCCTGGGACAATTGCAGGTGGCTTTGAGCCCCGTGTCCCGGCGGCGGCAGAAGCAGGACCCGCGCCACCCCCTCGAACACCGTATCGTACCAGAAAAGGGAACGCGCATTGCGCCAGCTGAAGGTATGGGGTTCGAACACCACGACGGCCGGACGGCCCGGAAAGTGCAGCGCGATGGCCTCGATGGCCGAGCGCGCCTTCTCGTAGGAGGAGCCGAAGCCCTCATAGGCAGGAACCCTGGAAGTCCGAGTCTTCTTGTCCAGCCGCCGCTCCACGCCGCGAAACCGGCGTACGCCGCGTTGCAAGGCCCCGGAGTCGATGTCGCCGCGTTCGATGAGCAGCGCCGCCGCGCCGACGATGTTCTCGATGTTGTGCCGCCCAAGAAGCTCGGTCTCCAGCGCGATGGCTTCGCCGCGCGGCGTGACGAGATCGAAGCGGGTGATCTCGCCGATCCGCACGCCTTGCGCGAAATACCCCGGACAGGGGTCCAGGCCATACCAGACGACCTCGCGACCGGCGGTCAGTCGGCGCAGAGCCTCGAAACCGCGGGCGCAGACCACAAGCGCGTCCGGCGCCAGCAGAGCGATCAGCGCCGCGAAGGCCGACTCGTAGGACGCCAGGGTCGGAAAGACGTTCATATGGTCGTGGACCAGCGAACTGATGAGCAGGCAACTTGGATGGTAGAGTAGGAACTTCGATCGCTGGTCGCGGCCGCCGACGATGTATTCGTCGCCTTCGATGAGGAAGGCGGCATCGGCGCCGGCGTGGCCGTTCGTCGCCAGATCAAGCGGCGCAGCGCCGATGAAATAACCGGGATCGCGGCCGGCCTCGCGCATCAGAACGGCGGCGAGGGCGGTCAGGGTCGACTTGCCGAAGCTGCCCGCGATGACGATGTTGTCCCGGTCCCGCGTGTGTCGGCCGAGAAATTCAGGGAAGCTGACGCGCAGCACGCCGCGGCGCTCGAGTTCCGCGACTTCCGGATTTTGCGCCACGCCGAGCTTGGCGCTGGCGCCGATTATCGCCGTATCGACGCGTGGCGGAACCCGGCCGGCGTCGAAGCCCACATGATAGGGGATGCCCAGTCGGTCCAGATAGGTGCTCACCGGCGGGAACACCATGTCGTCCGAGCCCGAAACTTCATGGTCCTCTGAAACCAGAACCGAGGCCAGGGCGCTCATCCCCGCCCCGGCGACGCCCACGAAGTAGAAGTTCATGGCGAAAAGTCGATGCGCGCCACGTCCGATGGACCTGGTCGGCGGTCACCCACTCTCATGGCTCGCCCCCATCACGTCACCCGCCCGCTCGAGCGGGGCGGCAGGTCGCGCCAAGCGCCGCTTTGCATGACGTCGCTGAGGATCTCCACCGCCCGCCACACGTCCTCATAACCGAGATAGAGCGGCGTGATGGCGAAACGCACCACATCGGGATCGCGGAAGTCGCCGATCACGCCGCGCCCGATCAGGGCCTGCATGATGCGATAGCCTTCGGGATGGGCAAAGGCGATGTGGGTTCCCCGACGGACCGCGACGCGCGAGGTGAGGAGCTCGAACCCCTGCGATGCGCACCGGGCTTCGACCCGGCCGGCAAAAAGGTCCCATAGCCTCGCCGCCTTGAGCTCCACCGCGCCGAGGTCAGCCTCGAGGGCCAGGTCCACCCCGACCTCCAGGGCCAACACGCCCAGGATCGGCGGCGTGCCGCACAGGAATCGCCCAATCCCGGATGCGGGCCGGTAGTCGTCGATAAAGTCGAAGGCGGCGTCGTGGCCCATCCACCCAAAAAGCGGCGAGCGCAGCTCATCGCGCAGGTGTTCGGCCACGAACAGGAACGCCGGAGCGCCGGGACCGCCGTTGAGATATTTGTAGCCGCAACCCACCGCCAGGTCGGCCTCGGAACCGCGCAGGTCGATCTCGAGCGCGCCCGCGCTATGGCTGAGGTCCCAGAGCATCAGGGCGCCGACTTGGTGGGCGCGCTTCGTGATCGCCGCCATGTCCCAGCGCGCGGCGCTCTTGTAGTGGACGTGGGTCAGCATCACCACGGCTACGTCGCCATCGATCGACGCCTCCACCGCCTCGCGGGGCACCGCCCGAACCTCGACGTCAGGCAGGAACGAGGCCACGCCTTGGGCCACGTAGAGGTCGGTAGGAAAGTTGCCGGTTTCGGTGAGGATCGCCCGGCGCCCCGGCCTCGCGGCGAGCGCGGCCGCGATGAGCTTAAAGAGATTCACCGAGGTGGAATCGGCCACCACCACCTCGTTCGCTCCCGCTCCGATCAGCCGCGCGATCTTCCCGCCCACGCGGGCCGGCGAGCCGATCCAGTCCGCGTCGTTCCAGCTTCGGACCAGACCCGCGCCCCACTCGCGCTCGATCGCGCCGGCCAGGCGCGCCTTGGCCGCCGCGGGCAGCGGACCCAGCGAATTGCCGTCCAGGTAGATGACGCCGGGCGGCAGAACGAACCGATCTCGAAATTTCGCCAACGGATCGTCCGCGTCCCACGCTCGAACCTCTTCCAGGGTGGCGCTCACGAGCCCAGCTCCCGCAGCACCGCCCGAACCGGCGAGGCGTCGAGGGCGGCGAGCTTCAGCGGCAGGGCGATGAGCTCATAGTCGCCCGCGGGCGGCTCATCCAGCACCAGGCCCTCCAGCACCCGCATGTCGGCGGTCAGCACGGCCAGGTGCGCGTCCATGGTCTTGGAATCCTGAGGATCGAGCGAGGGCGAATCGACGCCGATCAGCCGAACCCCATGCGCCGCGAGGTACACGATCGCCTGAGCGTCCACGGCGGTGAAGGAGGGCGGCCACGCATCGTGGGGAAAGTGCGCGAAGGTGCGGAACAACACCCGCTCCGGCGGCGCCGGCAGCACCGCCTCGACGAACGCGGCGGTGATCGCCGCTCCGCACCCGCGCGCGTCCACCAGCCGACAGCGACCGATGTATGGCTCCAGCGCCACCTGCGCGGCGCTCGCGGCGCCGGCGTGATAGTGCAACGGGGCATCGGCGTGGGCGCCGGCGTGCACGGTTGTCTCGAAACTACCCACGTTGACCGGCGAGCCCTCCCCTAAAGTCCAGCGGGCGCGGCGCGAGAACGGTGTATCGCCCGGCCACACCGGCAGGCCCGGCCGCAGGGTCTGGCTGATGTCCCAAAGCCGCCGCGACGCGCCCGCCGTCACGGGATAGCCGCCGGCTCGGAGGTCATTTCCTTGATGGTCCAGGTCAACGGCGAGGCGTCTATCCGCAGACTGCCGAGGCGGGGCCGGTTCAGGTCGACGGTTATCACCATGCCGCCGACCCACATGGCCAGCAGCAGCGAGGAGAGCACCGTCTGGCGCTGGCGGCCCAGGCCGAGCTGATAGCCCATGGCCCCGATGGCCAGGACCGATCCCACCACCAGGAGGGTGAGGATACCCGGCGGCACCCGCCCCACGATGGCGAAACGCTGCGAAACCGAGGCGTCGAACATTGCGTTCAGCGCGGTGATCAGCGTCGCCGTGACCGGTGTCGGCGAGCGCCGCGCCACGCCCGTGGCGATGGTCCACAGTTGCCGCTTGTCCGCATCGGAGCGGGCGATCAGGGCCTCCAGCGGGCCTCGCAGATCGGCCACGGTGAACGCCAGTCGGTCCTTGGCGTAGTCGACGATCAGGCCGGCCATGGCTTCACCGTCGCCGCCTCCTACCATCCGCGCCCGAAGCCAGGCCGTGTCGATCGCGTTGGCTTCCACCGCGACCAGTTCGCGACGGGCTTCGAAGCGGCTCTGCGCGAAGCTGACGGTGAGGCCCAGCATGAAGGCCAGCAGGGCGAGCATCCCGCCGGTCAGGGTAGAGACCGCGGCCATCTCTTCCTCGGTCTCGGCCGAATTGCCGCGGCGCCATCGGCCCGCCCGGAACCCCACCTCGCAGGCCGCCGACAGGACAAGGAACAGGAACACGCCGAAGACGGCCATCCCCGCTTCGATCGCGGGGAGGAAAAGGCTATCCAGCAAGATGGTCGCTCCTCGCCGCCCGCGACGGCCCGGCCGACGGAATCGGGTGGCCCAAACATAGCCCTATCGGGCGGCCGCGCCCATATCCGCGTCATGACCAACATCTCCGTCCTCGATCTCTCCCCCATCGTCGAAGGCGGCGACGCGGGGCAATCGCTCCGCAACAGCCTTGACCTCTCCCGCCACGCGGAGGGCTGGGGCTACAAGCGATACTGGATGGCCGAGCACCACAACATGCCGGGGATCGCCAGCGCCGCGACGGCGGTGGCGCTGGCGTTCATCGGGGCGGGAACGACGAGCATTCGCATCGGGGCGGGCGGTATCATGCTGCCCAACCATGCCCCTCTGATGGTGGCCGAACAGTTCGGCACTCTGGCCTCGCTCTATCCGGGGCGCGTCGATCTGGGTCTGGGGCGGGCGCCGGGAACCGACCAGCTGACCGCGCGCGCCCTCCGCCGCCACCTTTCCGGCGGCGCCGACACCTTCCCGAGCGACGTGGTCGAGCTGCTGCGTTATTTCGAGCCGGCGGGACCGGGACAGGCCGTCCACGCGGTGCCGGGCGAGGGCCTGAATGTGGAGGCCTGGATTCTCGGATCCAGCACCTATGGCGCGCAACTCGCGGCCATGCTCGGTCTCCCCTACGCCTTCGCCTCCCATTTCGCGCCCGCCGAGCTGGAGCGGGCCCTGGCCATCTACCGCGAGCGGTTCCAACCTTCGGAACGCCTCGCTGCTCCCCGCGTGATGCTCGGCGTCAACGTCATCGCCGCCGACACGCTACGCGAAGCGCGCCGTCTATACACCTCACTGCAACAGGCGTTCGTGGCTCTGCGATTGGGGACGCCCGGCAAATTGCCGCCACCTGTCGATGACATGGAAAGCCGCCTCGATCCCGCTGCCAAGGCAATGCTGGACCATGCCCTCTCCGGCGCGGTAATCGGTTCGCCCGGCGAGGTCGAAGCGGGACTGGCGGCGTTCGTCGCGCGGACCGGCGCCGACGAGCTGATGGTCACCGGTTCGATCTTCGACCACGGCGCGCGCTTGCGATCCTTCGAGATCGTGGCGCAATCTACGGACGCCCTATCAAGCTAAAGGACGTCGCCATGTCGACCGATCTGGTCCTGCGCCAATCCGACGGTCCGGTCGCCCGGCTGACCCTGAACGACCCTGACAGGGCCAATGTCCTCTCGCGGGACATGATGCAGGCCCTGGCCGAAGCGGTCGCCGCCGCCGGGGACGATCCGGCCATTCGCGTGATCGTGCTGGCCGCGGCGGGCCGGGTGTTCTGCGCCGGCCACGACCTTGGCGAAATTCGCGCCAGCGACGACCGGTTCGAGCATGAGGGGCTGTTCGCCATGTGCAGCGACTTGATGCTGGCCATCGGCGCCTCGCCCAAGCCGGTGATCGCCAACGTGCGGGGCGCGGCGGTGGCGGCGGGCTGCCAACTGGTCGCCAGTTGTGATCTGGCCTTCGCGGCGGAGACCGCGCGGTTCGCGGTGTCGGGAATCAACCTGGGCCTCTTCTGTTCGACGCCTTGCGTACCCCTCTCGCGCATGGTGGGTCGGAAGGCGGCGCTGGAAATGCTGCTCACCGGACGGTTCGTCACCGCCGCCGAGGCCGCGGCCATGGGGCTGATCAATCGCGCCGCGCCGGCGGCCGATCTGGATCGCCTGGTCGATGAGGCCGCGGCCGCCATCGCAGCCAAGTCGCCGCGGGTGGTGGCGCTCGGCAAGGATCTTTTCCGAAGGCAGATCGAAATGAACCTCGCGGACGCTTACCTCCTGGCCGGCGAGCGTATGGTCATGAATCTCACCTTTGCCGAGACCAAGGCCGGCATCGACAAGTTCCTGAAACGATGAGCCGCTCCCACGCCTGCGCCGGAGTTGGGTGCGTCCACCCCGCCCACGACGCCGGCACGCCGCGCTGGACCTACGAACGCGGCCTCCATGACCTGGGGGGCGGCGCCTTCGCCTGGCTGCAGCCGGACGGGGGCTGGGGATGGTCCAACGCCGGATTCGTGCGCGATGGCGAAGCCTCGCTGCTGGTGGACACCCTGTTCGACGCACGGCTGACCGCCGATATGCTTCGCGCCATCCAGGCCGCCACCGGTATCGGCGCCTCGGAAATCGAGGTTCTGGTCAACACGCACGCCAACGGCGATCACACTTTTGGAAACGGCCTCGTCGCGGGCGCCAGGATCGTCGCTTCGGCGGCCAGCGCGGCGGAAATGGAGGAACAGTCCGCCTCCCGCCTGGCCGGCTTGATGCGCCACGCGCCCGAGTGGGGCGAGATGGGCGCCTACCTCGCCCGTATCTTCGGTCCTTTCGATTTCGCCGGCGCGGCGCCCAAGGCGCCAAGTGAAACCTTCACCGGCCGCGCCCAGATCAAGGTCGGCGACAAGAATGTCGATCTCTACGAAGTCGGACCCGCCCACACGGCGGGCGACGTCATCGCTCATGCCGTGGAGGACGGCGTGGTCTTTTGCGGCGACATCCTTTTCATCGACGGCACACCCATCATGTGGGTCGGCCCGGTGGGCAATTGGCTCAAGGCGTGCGACCTGATCGTCGAACTCGACCCGCGCGTGATCGTGCCCGGCCACGGCCCGATCACCGATGTCGCCGGGGTGCGCCGCGTCCAGGACTACCTGCGCCACATCGACGCCCAAGCCCGCGCGCGCTACGACGCGGGCTTCACCGTGATGGAGGCAGCCCTCGATATCAGCCTGGGCGGCTTCGCCGACTGGGGCGACGCCGAACGAATCGCGGTCAACGTCTCCACCCTCTATCGTGAGTATCGTGGCGGACCCGACCCGGCGGGCGAGCCGTCGCCGTTCCAGTTGATGGCCACCCTGGCCGCGCGCGGGCCGCGGCGCTAAGCGAAGTTCAGGCCCCCGGTTTCAGAGAGGTCAGATTGCCGAGCACGATCAGCGACGGTTATTGTTCATCGCGGTCCGTCCTCGCGAATTTGGTCGCCGTATACCGGTTTTACACCATATTTCGGTCATGAGCGGTCCCGATAGGGCGCCACATGAAAGACCAACATCGCCAATGACCTCCTCCAAGCGACTGCACGCCGCGGCGCGCCGCCCGGCCCTTTGCGCCGCGCTGGCCGGAATGGCGCTCGCCCCCATGGGCGTCCACGCCCAGGATTGCCAGGGCGCGCCCGGGCCGGCGAAGATCTCCATCGTCATCGAAGGGGTGGCCTCGAACAAGGGCCTGATGACCGCCTCGCTCTACCCCGGCGACAAGAGCCAGTTCCTGATCAAGAACGGCGCTGTGAAGGTGTGGAGCGTTCCGGCCGTCGCGCCGACCACCAGTACGTGCATCTGGCGCGCGCCGGGCGTCTACGCCTTGGCCGTCTATCACGACGCCAACGCCAACCATAGGTTCGATATCGGCATGTTCGGCCCCACCGAGGCCTACGGGTTTTCCGGAAATCCGCGAATCTTCTTCTCGAAGCCCTCCTTCGAGTCGGTGAAGTTCCACGTCAAGGCCGGCGAAACGACGGTGCACATCCGACTGAACCACCCTTGAGGCGCCCGGCGCCAAAGTCTGCTAGGTGACAACGACGCCGGGGCAGGCCAAGTATGGCGCCGAGCAAAGGGAAGCAGTTGCATGGCGGGCGTGACATTGGCGCAGGGCCTGAAGGTGGCCTCGCGGGTGCTGTTGTCGACGCGCCGGCCCATGCTCGCCCACGTGGTGGTGACCCGCTATTGCAATCTCGAGTGCGCCTATTGCAGCGAGTACGACAAGGTCTCCAAGCCGGTCCCGCTCGATGACGTCCTGGCGCGCATCGACGCCCTCGCGCGCCTGGGAACTCAGATCGTCACCCTCACCGGGGGCGAGCCCCTCACCCATCCCGACCACGACGTGATCATCGCGCGCATCCGTTCCCACGGCATGGCGGCCACGACCATCACCAACGGCTTTCTGCTGACCGTCAAACGCATCGAGGGCATGAATGCGGCGGGCCTTCAGGAATTGCAGATTTCCATCGACGGGCTGAAGCCGGACGCCATCTCCAAGAAGACGCTGAAATCGCTGGCTGGAAAACTGAAGCTTCTGGCGCGGCACGCCAAGTTCCACGTTAACATCAATTCAGTCCTCGGTATCTCTGAAGAGCGCACCCAGGACGCCCTCGCGGTCGCCCAGGCCGCCAAGGATTTGGGCTTCAGCCATACCGTGGGGGTGCTGCACGATGCGCAGGGAACCCTCGCGCCCCTGTCGGCCAGCCAGCGGGGTGTCTATCATCGGCTGATGGGTAAGGGCTCGCTGGCTCACCGTATCAACTACATGATGTTCCAGAAAAATCTGATGGCCGGCAAGCCCAATGCGTGGCGCTGCCGGGCCGGCGCGCGCTACCTCTACATCTGCGAGGACGGCCTCGTGCACTATTGCTCCCAGCAACGCGGCGCGCCGGGCACGCCCCTGCTGGAATACGGCCCGGCCGATATCGTCCGCGAGTACAAGACCGCGAAACCCTGCGCGCCGTTCTGCACGGTGAGCTGCGTCCACCAGGCGAGTTTCCTGGACGCCTGGCGTTCACCCCAGCAGGCGCTGGCGAGCGCCTAGCCCCGCCAATCGATGGCTGTCCTTGGCGCCAGGCGGGCGCCCCGGGCCACTTTGACGGCCACCTCGAGAGCGAGGCTGCTGGCCCAGCCGGCAAGAGGCAAGACGCGATGGGCGCCCGCCGGCAGGGCGCCTTCTAGAGCCGGACCGACGATCCGGCGCCGGAAATCCTCGATCAGGCCGGGCGTGGTGATCACCGCCATCAGTTCCTCCTGCGCCGCGACGCTCACGAAGTCGAAATTGGACGAGCCGACGATAAGGTGTTTGTCATCGATCAGCATGGCTTTCAGATGGGACATCCCCGGCGTGAGCCGCACCTCGAAACCGGCCCGCTCCGCGGTGGCCAGCAGCGCGTCGCGCACCATCGGCTTGTTGTTGGCCAAGGGGGTGATCAGTCGAACCGGCGTTCCGCGCCCGGCGGCGCGCGCCAGGGCGTCGGTGAATGGGAAGGTCAGGTAGGGGCTGAGGACAGTGATCCCGCCGCGCGCCGCGTCTATCAGATCGAGGATCGGCCCAAATCCCCGGGCATTGCCGCGTCCATCCAATGAAACCAATTCGAGATCGCCAAGATCGGCCCGCCAGGCGCGCGGCGCGCCGGCGAAGGTGGCCTCGAAGTCTTCGGCCAGCAAACGCGCCGCCTCCGCGCCCTCCAGTCGGATCATAAAATCATGCCAGGCGAAATTGTGATCGCTGAAGTTGACGCCGCCCAGGTAGGCGACGTCGTCGGCGACGATCAGCTTCTTGTGATTGCGGGCGGCGAAGCGGGAAAAGAACATTCCGACCGGGTTGGTGAGGCGAACACCCGCGCCGGCCGCCGCCATCTCGCCGTACATGGCGCGGGTGGACCGCGCCTCCGCCCGCAGTTCAGGGTCCAAGAGCGAGGCCGGCGCATGGACGAAGCGGTCGTTGATCACGTGCCGCGAGTAGGAATCGATCAGCACCCGCCGGTCCGCCGCCGCACTGGCCCCGACGGCCGAAGCGACCGGCCGGCCCGCCGCGTCGCCCTCGAAGGTCATGGCCTGGACATAGACCCGCCGCCGCGCGAGGCCGATGTCCTGTCGGGCGCGGCGCCAGAAGGCGTCGGCCCCGACCAGGAGTTCAAGATCGGTCAAGCCGCCCCCTCAGCGCCCCGGCGCTCATAAAACAACATTGCTTAAGCTCGCCCGGCCCGGCTAGAAGCAATCGATGGGGGCGGATTCGCCGGCGGGGACATAGCATGATCGAGCGTGTGCGGGTCATGCTCCTGCTGTCTTCGTTGCACGGCGGCGGGGCCGAGCGGGTTGCCGTGCATCTGCTCAATCGCTGCGACCCCGATCTACTGGATGTGCGCATGGGCCTTCTGCGCAAGGCAGGCGCCTTTCTGAACGACGCCGACGCCGCGCGGATCGACGTCTCGCCGGTCGGCCAGGACTGGCTCGCCTTCGAGGGGCACAACTCCGACTTCTACCGGCCGCGCAAACTCATCGCAGGAGCGGTGTTCGCGCCGGCCAACGTCTCGAGCATGATCCGCGCCCACCGCCCGCATGTGGTCATGAGCTTCCTGAAGGGCATGAGCGTCCTCACCTACTTCGTCCTCAAGGGCCTGGGCGAGGTGCGTCCGCGCTGGATCGCCCGCGAAGGCAACAACACCGACGCGGTGATCGACGACGAACTGGCCAATCTAACTGGCCGCGCCCTGATCAAGGGGCTGACGCGGCGATGCTATCGCGCCGCCGACTGCTTCCTGGCCAACTCCCACGAGATGGCCCACGGCCTGCGCGAGTCGCTCGACCTCGACCGAACCCGCATTCGGGTGATCCACAATCCCATCGATCTGACGGCAATCCAGCGTCTGGCGCGCGAGGCGCTGCCGAGGCCGCGGGAGCTTCCGTTCATCGTCACCGCCGGACGCCTCGAACACCAGAAGGGTCATGACGTCCTCATCAAGGCGTTCGCGCAAAGCAGGGCGGCCAAGCATATGGATCTGGTCATCCTCGGCAGCGGAAGCCTGGAGGCGGATCTCAAGCGACAGGCCGCCCAGCTCGGCGTGGCCTCGCAGGTGATTTTTCCCGGTTTCGCGGCCAATCCATGGGCGTGGATATCAAAGGCTCGCCTCTTCGTCCTCCCCTCGCGCTGGGAGGGCTTCCCGAGCGTCGTGGCCGAAGCCCTGGCATGCGGCGCGCCGGCGCTGGTCACGGCCTGCGATTTTGGACCGCGCGAAGTGGTCGAGCACGGGGTGAGCGGCTGGGTCGTGCCACCGGAGGACGCCGCTGCGTTCGGGGCGGCCATGGACTGGCTCCTGGATCGGCCTGAACTGACGGCGCGGCTGGCCGCGAACGGCAAAGCGCGCGCCCCGAATTTCGACATCGGCAAGATGATCGACGCCTATACGGGCCTCTTCCTCGAACAGGCCGCCGCCCCGCGCGCTCTGGCCCTGGAGGCCTGACCCCTGCCTCCACGGCGGCGTGAATCGCGCCGCGTCGCCGACCGCGATGGCACGATCGCCGCGCCCGCGCGTTGCACGGGGTCGAAACCATCTCCAGGAGATCTTCCGAGTGACCCGCACAACAACACTTCTGGGCCTCGCCACCGCGACCATTGTGTGCATGGCGGCCAGTTCCTCGCCAGTCGGCGAAGCCTTCGGCAACACCATCGTTTCCACCTACCCCGACGGACGCACAGCCGAACTGTGGTTGGCGCCCGACGGCAGCTATGCCGGCCAGGGACGTCGCCACGATCCGTCGAGCGGCCACTGGCGGGTGAAGGGCGCGAAATTGTGCCTCAAACAGGCCCGCCCGGTCCCCGCTCCCTTCAGTTGGTGCACGCCGCTACCCACCGGCGGCTTCGCGGCCGCATGGACGGGTAAGGCGCCCACTGGCGAAACGCTAAGCATCAAGCTGGTGCGCGGTCGCGTCTCCGCCGCGTAAGGCGGCCAGCGCCAAGCGACCCTCCACGCCGGCCGAGTCTCGATTCGAAGGACGGTGGCGCGCGGCGATGACGACGTGCCCCTTGCCCTTACCGAACACCCACAGGCGCGCGCCGGCGTAGTTGATCAGATAGGCGCAGAACGCGCCGACAAGCAGGGCGACGTAAGGGTTCGAGAGGACTGGCCCGTGGAAAGAAACCAGGGTCACGAAGATCCAGTAGTTGCAGAAATTGCCGAACCCGCTGGTGGCCATGTAACCGGCCCATTGTCCCCCGAGCTTCTCGGCCGTGAGACACCGGAAGACGAATAGGCCATTCACGGTGAAGGTGATCTGCATGGCGCAGAAAAGGGAAATTGCGCGCGCCACGGCTGGGCTCGTGCCCGCCGCCATGCACAGCCGCAGCAAAACCATATCGGTGAGCAGGCCGATGAGTCCGACCGCGGCGAACTTCACCGCTGTCCCGGCTTCCCATTTCACGGTCTGACCAACCTGCTTCTACTCACCTGGCCGCCCGCCAATTCCTGAACTCCCTTAACGTCGCTCCCGCGCCTAGCGTTGCGTTGACGCGCCGATCATTGCGACGGAAGACCCGTCCGGCTCCGCCCCAACGCGAAAGAGCCCGACCTTTCGGCCGGGCTCCCTGCAAGCATTAAGGGTTTTTGAGGGCCGCGATCAGAACTGGATGTGGATCGTGGCTCTGCGGTTGAGGGGTTCCTTGACGCCGTCGGCGGTTGGGACGGCGAGGTCGGACT
>Ga0182024_10006368_pt1 | contig 25963 bp, 23 predicted proteins | sample P32metaG_FD_120480 | JGI IMG/M metagenome (GOLD analysis project Ga0182024, IMG submission 120480) | Permafrost microbial communities from Stordalen Mire, Sweden - P3-2 metaG (Illumina Assembly) | ecosystem: Environmental > Terrestrial > Soil > Wetlands > Permafrost | place: Sweden: Stordalen... | reverse complement strand
TGAGCCACGCTACTCGCAGTCGCTCGAGCGCGGCCTTGCGATCCTCGGCTGCTTCACGCCCAAGCGCCCCGTGCTCGGCATCGCCGACATCGCCGACGATCTCGGCATGAGCCGCTCGACCACGCACCGCTATGTGATCACGCTCGTGGCGCTCGGCTACCTCGAGCAGGGCGCCTCGCGCAAGTACCGCCTCGGGCTGCGCGTCACCGACCTCGGGATGTCCGCGCTGAACTCCACCGGACTGCGCGAGCACGCCCACCCCTACCTCGAGGAGCTCGGCCAGCGGACCTCCTACACCACCAGCCTCGGCGTGCTCGACGCCACCGACGTCCTCTACGTGGACCGTGTGCGCAGCTTTCGCCGTGGCCAGGGCAAGATCGAGCTGAACCTGCACACCGGCTCGCGGGTGCCCGCGTACTGCACCTCGATGGGCAAGCTGCTGCTGGCGAACCTGCCGGAGGCCGATCAGCGCGAGCTGATCGCCGAGATGACGCTGACCAAGCGCGGCCCGAACACAATCACGAGCAAGAAAGCGCTGCGCGAGGAGCTCGACGAGATCCAGGAAGCCGGCTTCGCGGTCGATGACGAGGAGTTCGCGCCGGACCTGTTTGCGATCTCGGCACCCGTTCGAAACGACGCCCGCGACGTGGTCGCCGCCGTCGGCCTGGCGGCCCAGGGCTCGATGATCTCGCTGGAGGAGCTCGTCGACGCGCTCGGCCCGCACCTCGTCTCCACCGCCGACCGAATCTCCGCGCGCCTCGGCTACCGTCGCAACGACGAGAACAAGTAGCAACAGCACCCAGATTCACCCGTTATCTGGCCGCATGTGAATATTCGGTTCCTGTAAAACGGTAATTACCGATTTTCACCGTTCGACACGGTCGGCCCTGGACCACATATGTGAGCTTTATAGACAGTCCCACCAGGTTTCATCAAGGTGTTAAGCCGCTTGAGTTCGCTGCCGATGCGCTCGACTGATGTCGAACTCGGTGTCTCCATCTGCGGTTGACGATCTCCGTCGTCTGGGCCGCGCGCTGAACGATCGCACCGAGGACGTCGTCAGCCTGATGCTCCTGCACACCAGCGAATCGCGCTCGCGCCTGGACGCGATCGTCGAGGAGCGGTTTGCGCGCGTCGGCACGGTCTCGACAATCGCGGTCGCGCGCTGGATGGCCGGCGAGGGTGCAGAGGTCGCTCGCGAGGTCGGCAAGGAGTCCTGGCAGATCTTCGCCCAACTTGCCTCGCAGCGCGCGGCGCCGCTGAACGAGGTCACCAAGCGCTGCCTGCGCTGGCGCGATGCAGCCAGCGAGGTGCTGCGCGAGTGCGCCGAGGATCTGGGCACCCCGAACGCCGTGCTCACGGCGGCGCTCGCGATGCTGCAACGCAGCTTCGATGTGACGCTCGTGCGGATGTGCGAGTCCTTCGAGTCAGAGCGCCAGCGCGGCAACGAGCAGCTCGCGCGCCGCCAGCAGGAGCTCGCGTTCCTCGCCACCCACGACGCGCTGACCGGTCTTCCCAACCGAACCCTGATCCTTGATCGTGTCGAGCAGATGCTGATCCGCGCCGCGCACGATCACACGCCCGTGGCGGCGCTGTTCATCGACCTCGACAACTTCAAGGCGATCAATGACTCGCTGGGCCACGCGACCGGCGATGAGCTCCTGCGGGCGGTCGCCAAGCGGCTCACCGCGGTCGTGCGTGAGGCCGACGCAGTCGGCCGACTGGGCGGCGATGAGTTCGTGGTGATCGCCGGCGAGCTGTCGCTGGCGGCCGGAGCCGAGCTGATCGCAGAGCGACTGCTGGAAGCACTGGAGCGCCCATTCAAGCTTGCGAGCGCCGCGCAGACGCCGCTCAAGGTGACAGCGAGCATCGGCATCGCCTCCGGCATCCGAGGCTCCGCCGGCGAGCTGCTGCGCGACGCGGACATCGCGATGTACCAATCCAAGTGGGACGGGCGCCACCGCTACACGATGTTCGAATCGGGGATGCAGACGGCGGTGCAGACCCGCATGGAACTCGAGATGGATCTGCGCGTGGCGCTCGAGAACGACGAGTTCTTCCTCGTCTACCAGCCGACCTTCAACCTGCAGGACATGAGCGCCACCGGAATGGAGGCGCTGATCCGCTGGAACAGCCCCACACGGGACATCGTCCAGCCGGACAACTTCATACCGCTGCTCGAGGAGACGGGGCTGATCATCGAGATCGGTAAGTGGGTGCTGCTGGAAGCCTGCCGCCAGGGCGTCAGCTGGCGCGAGGCCGGCTATCCGATCGGAATCGCGGTCAACGTCTCCGCGCGACAGCTCGACACCGACGAGTTCGTCGAGGATGTGGCCCGCACCCTCGCGCAGACGGGGCTCGAGGCCGGCTCGCTGACGATCGAGGTCACAGAGACGGCGCTGATGCGCGACGCCGAGCAGACAGCCAAGCGCCTGGCGGCAATCAAGGCGCTCGGCGTGCGGATCGCTATCGATGACTTCGGCACCGGTTACTCCTCGATGGCCCATCTGCAGCATTTCCCCGTCGATGCTCTGAAGATCGACCGCTCGTTCATCGCCCAGATGGCCCACAACCAGGAGGGCGAGACGATCCTGCAGACGCTCGTCCAGCTCGGCAACGCGCTGTCGATCGAGACGCTCGCCGAGGGCATCGAGCAGGCGCACGAGCTGACGCTGCTGCAGGGCGAGCAGTGCGACAGCGGGCAGGGCTTCCTGTTCGCGCGGCCGCTCGACGCCGCCGACACCGAGGCCTTCCTGGAGCAGTGGGCGGCGAACAAAGCCCTCGTGTAGAGGGGGCTCCTTGACCTGCTCAGCTCATGCGCGGATCGATGTAGACGTCATCGATCTCCCAGGCCCCGCCGTACTGCTCCGGACTGAAGACCAGTTTGACGCTGAGCGCTGCTCCGGGCCGCCACAGCGGCAGCGCGCCGGCGAGCTGCAGGATCGGGGTCGGCGCCCAGGCGCTCCCGCTCTGCAGCGAGGCGACGGTGGTGGTATGGCTCACGCCGGAGAAGTCGGTCCATCGCAACGACACGTTCAGCACGCCCCAGCTGCCGCTGGTCCGCCGCGCGAAGAATCGGAAAGTAGGGTCCGCTGTGCTGACGCAGATCGCCGGCGAGACCGCAAGTCCGTCCGGCTGGATCGCAAGCGACTGGCTGCCGCCGTCGACCTCATAGCTCTCGTTGCCAGCGACGATCATCGAGTTGGTAAGCGACCAACCATCAACACCGGACTCGAAGGATCCACCCTGGACCAGGGTGTAGTCGGCGTTGTCACCGAACCGCGCGAACGGGGTTGACGTGGGGCCCGACGAACAAGCCGCCGTGGGAGCCGCCGAGGGAGCCGCCGAGGGAGCCGCAACAGCGGAGCCAGCCGACGCCGTGAGCACCAGGAGGCAGGCGCTCACGGACACGCCCAGGCGCTGTGCGAACTTGAAAGTCGTGGGGTACGACGAGGCGAACATGGCGTCCTCCGTGACGTTTCACTGGCAGCTGAGCCGTCTCGAGCGAGACCTCTGGCTTTGCGTCCCCGCCTCACGACGGGTTTGCCCTTTCAGTGCCGTTGGTTGTCGTCCTTCTCGGGCAATATCGGGCGCGAGCTGCCAGACGTTGAGGATGGCGGACATTTGTTGGACACAAGCCTCGGCCGCCTCACTTCCCTGCCGAGGCGGTCGGTAAGTCCATAGCTCGTTCGAGCGATAGAGCTAGCAATCCGCGATGTCAGTCCACGCATTCCAAGAAGCCGAGCGCACCCAGGTCTCCAACGCCCGGCGACGGCAGCCAATGAGCCGCGCGATGCTCCGTGGCGAACTGCTCGTCAGCGGCGGCTTCCTCCTGGTGGCGGTCGCGCTTCCATGTCTCGCGGGCGTCAGCGGCTTCTCGCTGGCGACCGCAGCGCTGTTCGTGCTCGCGATCGCGGCTGCGGGCAATGTTCGCTTCGACGTCGGCGCCGGCTTCACCGTCCCCACGCAGGCGATCTTCGTGCCGATGCTGTTCTCGCTGCCGGTATCGGTGGTGCCGCTGCTAGTGGCACTCGCCCTTGGCCTCGGGATGCTGCCGAGGATCATCCGACGCCACGATCCGCCCAGTTGGCTGCTGACGGCGGCGAGCAACAGCTGGTTCGCGATCGGTCCGGCGGCGGTACTGCTGATCGCCGGCGACCACAGCCCCAGCCACACGGTCGGCGTGCTGATCCTGGCTCTGGCGGCGCAGTTCGTGTGCGACTTCGCCGCCTGCGCAACGCGCGAGCGCCTGTTCGCGCGCAGCACCATACGCGAGCTGATCGCCGAAGTGCGCCCGATCTACGCGATCGACTTCGCGCTCTCACCGCTCGGGCTCGCCGTCGCGATCACGGCATCGGCGGTGCACAGCTACTGGATGGTGCTGCTGGTCGTGCCCCTGTTTGGCGTGCTGCAACTGTTCTCGAAGGAGCGCCGCGAGCGCCTCGATCAGCTGGTCGAGCTGCACGTCGCCTACCAGGGCACTGCCCTGCTGCTCGGGGACGTGGTCGAGGCCGACGACAGCTACACGGGCGAGCACTCAAAGAGCGTCGTGCGTCTCGCGCTGGATGTCGCTGAGGATCTGCAGCTGGACGCCGACAGCAAGCGCAACATCGAGTTCGGAGCGCTGCTGCACGACGTCGGCAAGATCGCGATCCCCAAGGAGATCATCAACAAGCCGGGCAAGCTGGACGATCAGGAGTGGGCGATCGTCAAGACGCACACGATCGAGGGCCAGCGGATGCTCGAGAAGATCGGCGGCTTCATGCGCGAGATCGGCCGCATCGTGCGCTCCTCACATGAGCGCTGGGACGGCCACGGCTATCCCGACGCTCTGAGCGGCGAGGCGATCCCGCTCGAGTCGCGCATCGTCGCAGTGTGCGACGCGTTCAACGCGATGACCACTACGCGGTCCTACCGCACAGCGATGAGCGCCGCCGCCGCTCTGGCCGAGCTCGAGCGCTGTGCCGGCTCGCAGTTCGACCCGCGCATCGTCGCCAGCCTGGCCCGGGTCGTGTCGCTGGCGCCTGAGGCGCGGCGTGCAGCCGACGGGAACCCGCTGAGGGACCCTGCGCTCGCGCTGGCTGTCGGCGGCGCGCAAGTGCAGGAGTAGTTGCCGGCCGGCAGGCGCGCGAGGATTATCTGCATTACGTTGTAAGTTTCGTATGCTACGTTCGAAACATGGCATCAGGGACAAGTCAGAAGACTCCGAAGGGCGCGCCATTCAGCGTGCGCTTCACAGGCCCCACCGACCGCATGGTCGAGGAGGAGGCAAGGCGCACGCACCGCTCAAAGAGTGCGATCGTCGAGTCCCTGACCGAGGAGGCGATCCGCATGCGACGCTTCGCTGGAATCGGCTTCCGCGGCGAGGATGCAGGTAGGCGCCCTTGGGTGGTCGGCTCTGGCTTGGACATCTGGGAGATCATTCAGATGCTCGATGACTTCGGCTCGATCGAGCAACTCGTTGACGAGACGCAACTGACGGAACGGCAGGCGCGCCTTGCCATCGCCTACCGCGATAGCTACCCCGAGGAGCTCGCGGAAGCGGTATCGCAGAACCAGCGCGCCGCCGCGGAGTGGCACGAGCGCTACCCCTTCATCGAGATCTCCCCCGCGCCATAGCCACGCTTGCGCCTACTGCTTGACGCAAACCTCTCGCCGCGGCGAGTCGCAGCTCAACTGCGCGAGGCTGGACACGACGTGCTTGCACTCGCTGAAGACGCCAACTATGAGGGGCTACCCGACCCGGGAGTGCTCGAGCTCGCAGCAGCCGAAGGACGCGTGTTGATCACCCGTAACAGCCGCGACTTCGCACCGCTCGCACGAGAGTGGGCAGAAGCCCAGCGAGCGCGTGCCGGCCTGATCCTGATCTGGACGCTTGACCACAGCCAGTTCGCCGCGATCGTCGCGGGGATCGAACATCAACTCGACCGCTGGCCATCCCAAGAGCAATGGCGCGATCTGACCGTCGCGTTCTGATTACCCCCGTCGCACCGTCACGGTGAGTGGTGAATCCGTTCGAACAGCGGTCCGTATGGATGCTGGCGTTCTTCCTGGAACCTCTCGAAATGTTTCAGTTCGCTGTGGTTGAGTCCCCCTACAGCCTCGGCGTACACGATGAACCCCACCGTGACGAGCACAAGCACGACGACTATGCTGAGGATCAGCCATAGCCCACGTCCGCCGGCGACGACCCACTCCATGACGAACCACCGCTCGCCACGCTCAAGGCGAGACCGTTCGCGCTTGGCCACTGTTCCGCAAGTCTAGGGCTGACACCGCTCGAGCCGAGAACCGAGCGAGACTCCTCATGGCTACGGGGCGTTCCGTACAAGCGGCGGACGGGGGTCGAACCCGCGACCTCAAGCTTGGGAAGCGCCCTCGGACGAGAGACGACAGTCGCGCGAATCCCCGCATCGATATTGATGATCGCGCCTTTACGGTGTCGATACCCTGCCTCAGAATAGTGGCCGAGTGCCGGTCTATACGGCATCGGCCACATGAGGCGGGTTCAAGGAGCCGACCGCGCTCGCGCTGCCGGAACGCGGCGGCAGATTGCGCTGGGCACCTGGCCCGCACAAACCTTCACGCGCCGCGGCCGGCTCCCTGGAGACATGAGCTACGCCATCAGCCACAGGGCTGCCTACTTCGAACTCGTTCAACTCGCTCTATGGCTGGAGTTGCTGTCTGGCCTTGAAGGCTTAGCTGATATACGGCGCACCCTCAGAGCAGACGCCCGCAAACGACATCGTCCTCCACGTGCGCCTCCGACTTGAGGTCGGCGCGCTGGCAGTCGCCGCTGGTCACGGCGTGCGCTTCGAGCTCCCGTCCCCGACGCCGAAAGGAACTCCTCTCGGCCCATTGCGTTGTCAATCCGGAGCCCGAAGGACACCGAAGCACTCTGGCAACTCATTCACGGAGCGCTCGACTCAGACTGACCTCGGACCGCAATGGATCGGGAAAACAAGAAGAAACTGTTGGCGGAGCTTCTGCCTCGGTAGGCCGCGCCGGCAGCGCGAATCAACCTCCCCTGAGAGCGCACGCCGCGTCGGCGACGGCAGCTGTCGGGATGGCATGGAGCGAATGACCGTTACAAGTCCTTTCTAGATCCCCCACCACTCCTCAAAGCGTTCGCGCCAGACGAGGGCGTCCGTATGAGGAAGATCTGTGGCCGTTGTCGCCCGACGCAGCTTCCCCTCCGGGTGAACTAGGAAATCCCCTGGGGAGGCGCCTACCAGGACCGCTGTCTCACCCACGACCCATATACGGTCGTGTAGAAGTCTCGCTCCGCCCGGCAACGGTCTGGCCTTCAGCGCAGGAGTCGAGGTCAGCGCTTCGCGTGCGCTTTGGTGGAGTCCGCCGACGAGAGCGCGCACCGGACGATCGAATCCAGCGAGGAACTCTGCCACTTCGGACTCCCGTCCGCCTTGGCTGAACAGCCCGGCGTCCAGAAGCAGGAGCTCGCCATCGCGGGCCGAGAAGCGCCAGCGCAGGTGCTCGGCGAGCTCTCCAGCCGTCGAGATCCGACGTTCGGACGCTGCGCGCCGGGCCTCTTCGTCTTCTTCTGCCGCGCCCCGAACTGCCTGGTCGTGCTCGACGTGTCGAGCCGCAGCTCTGCGATCACCGACGGTGAACGTCGAAGCAGGGGCTGGCAACCCATCGACGTGGAAGGCGAAGTTGATCTGTTCGAGGCGAGGCCCGACCGCCCTTTCGTCGAGGAGACGCCCATCCGTGCCGAGGAGCATCAGCCCCCACGGAACGCTGCGAGGACCCCGAGGAAGAGTCACGTTGAGCGTGCGCCTTCCCCATGAGATTTGCCAGGGTTCCTTAGCTGGTGTCCAAGGGAACTCCGAGATCCTTTGAGAACGGACGAAAATGGGATACCCGTCTTGCTCAGCACGGGTGAGGATCGAGCAGGACAACGGGTCAATGGTCCGCTCGTCCCACGCGATGGACACCACTAGCTGATCGGTGTCCTCGTGCGGGCGAACCTTTGCGATCCACGCCTTGGACTGGATCCTCCCTATAACGAAGCAAGCAGGCGGCTCCACGTCGCCGCCCGCCGGCCAGCTGATACCGACCAGCGCCTCAGTCCAGTTAGCGAGACTGCGGTGCGAGTAGATGCTGCCAAGCGCTGGCCCGCGAGGCAGATGCGGCGGAGCCGGAAGCTCCCAGATTGCCTCAGTTGGCGGCATCGCCGGAACCTCGAGGCTCGCCGCGACGCCGAGTACGGGCCTCTCAGCCCCCGCGGTCACGTAGTGCGCCGCGCCGATTCCCTCTCGCGCGATCAACACAGTAGAAGACGAGCCAGTGATCGTGATCGTGTTCGGGCAGTTCCGCGATAGGACGTTCCCTTGTGCCAGCTCGTCGACCGTCAGCCGCCACTCGGAAATGTCCACGATCGAACGAGCGATCCGGACGCCGGCGAACGGTTCAGCGCAGAAGATCGGACCGAGATCGATTCCGTCCTCGAGACGGGTAGTCTCGGGCTGGAGCTGACCCCATCGTCTCGTGCTCGTGTAGGCCACAGCGACCGGAACAGTCAGAAGCGACCCCGCCACGACCTGCCGCTGGGAATCGACACCGACAGCGAGCGTCGACAGCACCGCCGCCTCGCCATCGACGGGAGCGAGCTCGTCGGGGACATATAGCTGAGGCTCAGAGCGCTCTGTCGAAGTCAGTGCCGGCATCTCGTCATAAGAATAAAACGATGAAGGTCCACCGCCACGCAACAGCTGGCAAGCAGGATCGGTCGCCAGCCGTCTCCTGCGGCGTGACTCCACTTAACCCGGGTAGATCCGCCTGTACGCGAAAGCGGGGCCACTCCAGCCACAGCGTTTTGACTTAATGCCAGCTTCTCGTGATATGCCGACGATTTAGCCGAAAGTAGCCAGATGCTTCAATTATCGCCGGTGCACAGCAGACCTAGCGATCGACCGAGGCGCAGTAGCGCCCGCAATCGGCACGCCCACGGTCCGCTGGCGGCGGCGAACGGACCTCACAAATTCGACGACGCCCCCCGCACCGGGACCCCAGGGCCTGGGTCAGCTCGCGAGCCTGTAGCGGACTCCGCGTCCGCGTGCCTCGCCGACGGGCCGGATGACACCCTGCTTGTTGTACAGGTCGCTGAGAATGTTCGAGCCGCGACCTTCGCCCACGCCGAGTAGCGCAGCCGCGTCCGCACGGCCGATCTCCTCGTTGATGTCGAGGAACGCACGCACCAGATCCCATTGCTGATCCGCGGTGGTCCGCTGGCGATAGGTGATCCGCGCGTGTAGCGCCGTCCGCGACTCCCGCGTCAGGCGAAACGATCGACTTCCGTCGAGCAATCGCTCGAGCGCTCCAGCTTCGAGCAGGCGGGTGAGCACCTCAAAAGCTTCGTCCTCGCTGCACTGTGCTTCGCGTGCGAGTCCTTCGGCGCGCAGCGGCGTTCGGACGAGCAGTGCGGTGATCGCGATGTGGGACCGGACGTCCTCATCAAAGCGACTGTCGATCGCGACCAAGTCGTCGAAGAAGCCTCGTACATTGGGGTCGACGAGACCGCCGGGCAAACGGCAGACGACATCACCGCCCTCGGGGAAGATGTCCGGGGCGGCGTGGCCGTCACGGAGCATAGTGCGGTACATGGCCCCGATGCCAACGCCCTCGCGCTCGGCGAGCCCAAGCACGCGCATCGCCTCGGCCAGTGCTCGGTTACGCGGCTGCGAACGTGTGGCGAGCAGGCGGTCCTTGTCGACGCCCTCAGGAAAATCGCCGGGGGAGACGACCTTGAAGGTGTCCGCAGGTCGACCGAGCGCCATTGCGATGATCGATGCTCGCGGCATGCGGTAGTCCCGGTGCATGATCGCGTTGCCCAGGGCCTCCCGGAGGGCCCGCTCGGGGATCGGGCGCTCGGGCCTTCGCTGCGCGCCAACGATCACCGGGCGAGGAGGGAACGATTGATCAATCACTTGCCAGGCGGTATCAAATGCTGTCATTACGGGCGCCCTGAGAATCTCTCGCCTGGCGGAGGTGGCTCCCTCGACGTCGAGCACACGGACATCGAGCCGCTCGACATCTTCCTCGTAGCGGCACAACAATACGGCGCCGGCGCGGTTCAGCCCCGGGTCGTCCTGGTCGTCCATGCTGAGACCGAGGCGGCGCACGAGTTCGAGGTCGCTGCCGGCCGAACGCCCCTGGGCGGCGAGATAGTGGCGGTGCGCCGAGGCCAGCGCAGTGTGATCGCACGTCGAGAGGTGCTCTGAGGAAGCTTCGGCGGACCAGTCATAGCTTCGCCAGCGCTCCAGAAAGTCGCGCGCACGGTCGCCCTCGAGCTCCAGGCAGTCGGTGCCGAAGCGAGCTCGCAGCTTGCCGCCACTGCGGATCTCGCCCAGCGCCGGAGCGACGTTGATCAAGTACAGCCGCTTTGCGCCCTCCAAACGCTCCTCGATGAGGTCGATTGAAAAGTGCGGCTGTGTGAGGGCGTAGATGCGACGGCGCAGCCAGTCGAGGTCGAGACGCGTGCCAACGAACGCGGCTGCACCCGCCGCCTTGTCGTTGACACCGACGACGATCGCTCCCCCACGCTCGCTCATGGCCATGCACGCCACCTCTGCGGCGAGCGCCTGGGCGGCCGGCTCATGCTGAGCTCCGATCGCTACCCGCTGACCCCCAGCGACGACGGTACCGGCCTCCTCCTTGAAGTCCACGATCTCGCTCTCAACGTCGGCAGCCGTGGCGCCAGCGGCTACGGCAGCGATTGCATCAAGGGCAGCCTGGCGACGGGAATGCGGATCCATGATGCCGAGAAATGTAGCATAACGTTGGTCCCACGCAATAGTTCGTTGTTGTCACGTGGGGCATCACATTTGGCCACGCCCGGCTGCACGACGGTCAAGATGGGCTTCGTGAGTGGCTCGGAGATCCCAACGCACAACTGCACCGACTCTGCGTACGTTCAGAGTTACGCTGGCGCCCGGAAGGCCCGGAGAACGCGTCAGCTTGCATCCCTCGAAATGCCCATGATTCGGTACGGCACCGGTACCGCAGATTGGTGGCCGACTTGCCCGCTATTATCCGCGTTTGACCGGCCTTAGCTTCCCGGCCCGGGGTAGCCGAAACCCGTTTGTTGGAGCCAAATCTGGCTCTAGTCCTTATAAGCGGCGGACGGGGGTCGAACCCGCGACCTCAAGCTTGGGAAGCTTGCGCTCTACCAACTGAGCTACCGCCGCAATCGGCCCAGATATTACGCGGCCCCTCTAATCTTGTCGGTCGTGAGACGCCGCATACTGCCGATCCTCGCCTCGCTCGCGGGCGTGGGCCTGATCGCGCTGCTGCTCTACGGCGTCTCCGCGCAGTCGACCAACCGCACGCTCGATGAGCTCGTCGCGCGCCATCAGTATCCCCCGGCACCCGAAGCCACGCGCCGGCTGCCGGTGCTCGGCGCCGACCAGCAGCGCGCGCTCGCCTCGCTCAAAGGCAAAGTCGTGGTGCTCAACTTCTGGGCATCCTGGTGCGAACCGTGCCAGATCGAGGCGCCGCTGCTCGAGCACGCGCAAGCCAAGCTCGAACGCCACGACGCTACGGTGCTTGGCGTGACCTACCAGGACGCCTCGCCCGACTCCGAAGGCTTCGTCCGCCGCTACCACCTCACCTACCCGGTAGTGCGCGACACCACCGGCGATTTCGCCCGCTCCTACGGAACCCGCCAGGTCCCCGAGAGCTTCATCATCAACCGCCGCGGCCGGATCGTGGAGATTGCCCGCGGCGAGATCGAACAGTCGTTCGTCAACCAGGCGATCGCGCTCGCCGAAAGCACATGAGCGCGCCCGCGCTGAGAGCACGCGCCACACGCGCAGCAGCAGTCGCGCTCACCGTGGCCGCGGCGCTCGCGGCGTCGGCCTCGCCGGCTGCCGCGATCAAGCCGCACGTGTCGCTGCCGGTGATCGAGCGCCAGGCGATGTGCGTGACCTGCAAAGTCGCGCTCAACGAGTCCCAGGCGCCGCAGGCCAACCTCGAGCGCGAATACATCGTGAGCTTGATCGACAAAGGCGAGGGAGAAGCCGAAATCAAGCGCTCGCTGGTCGCGCAGTACGGACCGACGGTGCTCGGCCTGCCCGGCGCGCACGGCTTCGATCTCGCGGTCTACCTCGTACCGCTCGCGGTCGTGCTCGCGCTGCTGGCGACCGTGATGCTGCTGATCCCCAGCTGGCGGCGCCGCGCCCGTGCCCAGACCGGTGACCACAGCTCGGCCGCGAAGCTCAGCGCCGACGACAGCGCAAGGCTCGAATCCGACCTCGCGCACTTCGACTAGCTACATCTTCGCCGGCGCGCTGACCCCGAGCAGACCCAGAGAGCGGGCGATCGTCGCCCCACTCACCACACACAGCGCGATCCGAAACGACTCCACCTCCACCGGCTGTGCGCCCACCACGTGGCAGTCGCGGTAGAACGCCGTGAACGTCTGCGCGAGCGCCAGCGCATACGCCGCAATCCGGTGCGGCGCGCGACGGTCCGTGGCCTCCTGCAGCTCCGCCGGGAACGCCAGCAGCTGCTCCACCAGCGCACGCTCGGTCGAGTGCAGCGGCTCGCGCTCGAGGCTCGCCAGCGCCGTGCCCGCCTCGTTCACGCGCTCCGCGCCGACGCGCTCGAGCATCGAGGCGATGCGCGCATGCGCGTACTGCACGTAGTACACGTCGTTCTCGCTCGACTGTTCCCGCGCCAGGTCGAGATCGAGGTCCACCGTCGTGTCGTGCGAGCGCGCCAGCAGGTACCAGCGCGCCGCATCCACGCCGATCTCTGTCACCAGATCGTCCAGCGACACGAACTCGCCGGCGCGCTTGGACATCTGCGCGCGTTCGCCAGAGCTCATCAGATGCACCAGCTGCATGATCAAAAGCTCCAGCTCCGCCGGGTCTCCGCCGAGGGCCTCGTAGGCCGCCTTCATCCGCAGCACATAGCCGTGATGATCGGCGCCCCACACGTCGATCTGGCGTTCGAAGCCGCGCTCGCGCTTGTCCTGGTGGTAGGCGATGTCCGAGGCGAAGTAGGTGTGCTCGCCGCTGGAGCGCACCAGCACCCGGTCCTTGTCGTCGCCGAAGTCCGTCGTGCGCAGCCACAGCGCGCCGTCGTCGGTGTAGGTATGCGCCTGCTGCTCGAGGATTGCCAGCGTGTGCGCCACCGGGCTCGGGTCGCCTTCGTGCAGCGTGCTCTCAAAGCTCCACACGTCGAACTCCCCCACGCCGAACGCCGTCAGCGAAGCCCGGATACTCTCGAGCACCAGCGCCACCGCCGCACGACCGACGTCCACTGGGTCGAGGCTCGCCGCGTCTGGCAGCCGCGCCGCCAGATCGATGACGTAGTCGCCCTTGTAGCCGTCCTTGGGCACGTCCTGCCCGCGCGCCAGCGCCTGGATCGACTCCCCCAGCTTGCGCACCTGCGAGCCGGCGTCGTTGACGTAGAACTCGCGCTCCACGCGGTGGCCCTGCAGCGCCAGCATGCGCGCCAGCGCATCGCCGTAGGCCGCGTTGCGCGCGTGGCCCACGTGCATCGGCCCCGTCGGGTTGGCCGAGACGAATTCCACCAGGATGCGCTCTGGCCGCTGCGCCCCGCCGGCCCCGAACTCATCGCCAGCCGCCAGCGCCTGGACGAGCGCTCGCGTCAGCCAGGAGTCAGACATGAACAGGTTCACGAACCCGGGACCGGCCACCTCGAAGCGCTCGAGGCTCACGCCCAGACGCTCCTGCAGGGCGTGGCCCAGCCGCTCGGCCAGCTCGCGCGGCGGCACACCTGCGCCCGGCGCCAGCAACAGCGCAGCGTTGGTCGAGTAGTCGCCGAACTGCGCTCGGCGTGGACGCTCGAGCGTGATCGGCGTGCGCCCGCCGTTGACCGAGGAGCCCGGAGCGAGCTCCGCCGCGACCGCGAGCACCGTCCTCCGGAGGGTCTCCGGCGAGGCGCTGTGCTCGTCTGCTTCAGGCTTGGTCATGGGTCCGTTCTCGGGGATCGCGATACTAGCTGCGAGAACGACCAAGACTCAGGCGCCGAGCGCCACATAAACATCCACCTCTCCCCCGAGATCATGGGGGGCGTATACGCCAACTTCGCCAACGTCAGCCACTCCGACTACGAGTTCACCGTCACGTTCGCACGCGTCGACCACGAGGTTGAGTCCGAGGAGGTCCCCGGCGTGGTCGTCTCGCGCGTCAACCTCTCGCCTCGCTTCATGCGCGAGCTGATCGACGCGATGGAGGACAACTACTCGAAGTGGAGCGCCCGCGAGGGCATCAAAAACCTGCCCGAGTACGGCGGCACGGAGGCCGGCTCCGACGCCGAGTAGCGCCGTGTGGCGTGCATCGCCCCGCGCACAGGCTGGCTGTTGCCTTGCAGCGGTAGCGTTCGTGGAACGCTCCATGAGCAGCGGTGTTCCTACCCTGCAAGGATGAAGGTCGCGGTCATCTCCGATATCCATGCCAACCGGCACGCCTTCGAGGCGACGCTCGATGCGGTCGCCGCCAGCGACGCATCGGAGCTGTGGTGCCTCGGCGATCTCGTCGGCTACGGCGCCGAGCCGGATGCCTGCGTCGAGCTCGCCCGCGAGCATGCCGCCGTGTGCCTGGCCGGCAACCACGACCTCGCTGTCACCGGCGAGATCCCGCTCGATGAGTTCTCCAAGGGAGCCAGCGTCGCCGCGCAGTGGACCAAAGAGGTGATCGCGCCCGAGAACCTCGCCTTCCTCAAGGGCCTGCGCCCGCAGGGCACAGAGGGGGCCGTCGGCCTTTACCACGCCAGCCCGCGCGACCCCGTCTGGGAGTACGTGCTCTCGGCGCTGCTCGCCGAGCTCTGCCTTGACGCCCAGCCGCACCGCATCTGCCTGATCGGCCACTCGCATGTGGCCCTGTCGTTCGCGCGCCAGGAGGGCGAGCTCGCCACCGGCGAGCCGCGCCGCGACCGCACGCAGCTGGACGTCGCCGAGGGCGAGTGGCTGCTCAATCCCGGCAGCGTCGGGCAGCCGCGCGACGGCGACCCGCGCGCCTCATGGCTGCTGCTCGACCTCGACGGCATGGCCGCCTCCTTCCACCGCGCCGACTACGACATCGCCGGCGCGGCTGCCGCGATCCGCGCCGCGCGCCTGCCCGACTCGCTCGCCGAGCGCCTGGAGTACGGCCAGTGAGCGCGCGCAAGGGCCACGCCGGCGCGCGCGCGAGTGGCCGCGCGAGCGCCCGCGTGCCGTTCGTGCGCCTGGCGCTCGCGATCGTGCTCGGCATCGCCGCCGCGCTGCTCGTCTCCTGCGGCGGCTCCAGCGCGAAGCTGATCCCCGTCGCCGACGCCGGGCCGCTGCAGAGCGACTTCGAAACGATCGCGCAGTCAGCCGAAGCCGGCAACGGCAGCTGCACCGCAACCGAAGCCGCGATCCTCAAAACTCAGCAGGACTTCAGTGCGCTGCCCGCAGGCATCGACTCCGGGCTGCGCCAGACGCTGCGTCAGGGAATCGAAAACCTGCGCACGCGTGCGCTCGTGCTGTGCGCGCAGCCGCTGGCGCAAACCGCCACCAGCACGACACCCAAGACGTCCACCACGCCGAGCACCACGACAACCACCACGACCACCGCCACCGCGACCACACCCCCCACCACGCCAACGAGCACCACACCCCCCACCACCCCCACCAGCACAGTCCCCGGCGGCGGCACGCCCGCCCCTGGCAGCGGCGAAACCCCGGGCGCGGGAGGCGGTCAGGGCGGCGCGCCCGGCGGCGGCACCGGCGCCGGGGAAAGCGGCGCCAACCCGGCTGAAGGCGGCTCGGGTGCAGGCGGGAGCGGCGCGAACGGTCAGGAAGCCGCAAGATGAGCGCCGCGCAGATCGCCGGGCGCTACCGGCTGGAGAGCAGGCTCGGGCACGGCGGCATGTCCACCGTGCACCTCGCGATCGATCTGCGCCTCGAGCGCCAGGTCGCCGTCAAGCTGCTCGCCGAGCATCTCGCGGACGACCCCGCGTTCGTCTCGCGCTTCCAGCGCGAGGCCCAGGCCGCCGCACGCCTGGTCCACCCCAACATCGTCCAGGTGTTCGACTCCGGCCGCGACGAGCACACCGGCCAGTACTTCATCGTGATGGAATACATCGAAGGGCCCTCATGCGCCGAAATCCTGCGCGACCAGGGCTGGATCGAGGTCGATGAGGCGCTGTCGATCATCGAACAGGCCTGCGAGGGCCTGCACTACGCCCACCGTCACGGCGTCGTGCACCGGGACGTCAAGCCCGGCAACCTGCTGCGCGCACGCGAAGGCGAGGTCAAGCTCGCCGACTTCGGCATCGCCAAGGCAACCGAGCAGTCGAGCATCACCCAGATCGGCTCCGTGCTCGGCACCGCCGCCTATCTCGCCCCCGAGCAGGCGCGCGGCGAGGAGGCCGGGCCGAGCGCCGACCTCTACGCGCTCGGCGTCGTCACTTACCAGCTGATCTCCGGGCGCCTGCCCTACGAGGCCGGCTCGCTGACCGAGCTCGCGCTCAAGCAGCAGCAGGAGGAGCCGCCGCGGCTCGACACGCTCGTCGCCGCCGTCAATCCCGAGCTCGCCTCCGCTGTCGCGATCGCGCTCGCGCTCGACCCCCGCGACCGCTACAAAACCGCCCTGGAGATGCGCCATGGGCTCAGCGACGGCGCCCGCGGGATCGCCCCCGGCGTGCCGCGCGCCGTTTCGCGCGCCAGGCGCGGGTTGGGGCGCAGCGAGGCACCCGCCACCGAAGCCACCAGCGTCCTTGCCGGCGCGGGGCGCGCAGGCGCCCCCGCCAGCACCGTCCCCGCGCGCCGTCCGCGACCCGGACCGCCACGCGCCGCCGGCACCAGCGTCCAGCCCGCGGGACGCGCACCCACCTCACAGCGAAAGCGCTCCAGTCGCCTGCTCATCACCGTGCTCGCGCTGCTGGCGCTCGTCGTCGCGGTGGTGGCGATCGTGATCCTCACCGCGCCCGCCCCGGCCAAGGTCGCGCTGCGCAACGTCGTCTACTCAGACGTGCAGCAGGCCTCCTCCGCGCTGCAGAAGCTCGTCTCCGAAAACACGCAGTAACAGTCCGCACCCATGCTGGCTGCCCTCCTCAACGTCGATCAACTCGTCGAAAGCTTCGGCTACCCGCTGCTGTTCGTGCTCGTCATGAGCGAGTCCGGTGGGATCCCGATCCCCGGCGAGACCTCCCTGATCGCCGCTGCCGTCCTCGCCAGCCAGGGCAAGCTCCAGATCGAGCTCGTGATCCCGATCGCCGCCGCCGCCGCGATCGTCGGCGACAACATCGGCTACCTGATCGGGCGCAAGGGCGGACGCTGGCTGCTGGAGCGCCCCGGAGCCTTCCGCCGCCAGCGCCAGGAGGTGCTGCGCGTCGGCGAGCCGTTCTTCGAGGTGCACGGCCCCAAGGCGGTGTTCTTCGGGCGCTTCCTGCTCGGCCTGCGCGTCTGGGCGTCGTGGCTTGCCGGCGCCACGAACATGCGCTGGCACGTGTTCGCGCTCTGGAACGCGCTCGGCGGCATTGCCTGGGCGAGCGCCATCGGGCTGATCGCCTACTTCCTCGGCCACTCCGCCGGCGGCGCCGTCGAAGCGTTCGGCATCTACGGCCTGATCGCGCTGATCCTGGCGGTCGTCGGCGGGCTGGTGTTGCACCGCCGCCACGTGAGCCACGGCCCACGCACGCCGAAGGACGAGTAGCGCCCGGGGCTCAGCAGCTGCCGCAGGGAGCGATCCGCTCCCACATGTCAGCCAGGACGCTCAGCTCCGCCTCGGAGAAGCGCGAGAAGAAGTGCTCCCGCACGACCGCAAGATGCGTCACGCGCGCTTCCTCCAGGCGCTCGCGCCCCGAGTCCGTCAGGCAGGCGTAGGAGCCGCGCGCGTCGTGATCGCAGGAGCAGCGCTCCAGGAGGCGATCGCGCTCGAGGCGATCGACCAGGCGCGTCAGGCCGCTACGCGACAGCTGCGCCTGCTCGGCAAGTTCGCACATGCGCATACGCCCGCCGCTGGCCTCCTCGAGATGCCCCAGGACCTCGTAGGAGGTCATCGGCAGCCCGTGCGCCTGCTCCAGCTCGGCATCCAAGCGCTTTGCCAGGCACGCGTGTGCTCTAAGTAGGCCGCGCCAGGCGCGGAGCTCCCCCAGTGTCAGGGACTCCGGAGCGGCATCGTCCCCGCAGGGGGAGGTGGCGATCTTGACGGCTGTGACGGTCGACATGGCGGTCTAGTCAGGCGATCTTCCTCAATCGAACATAGCAGCGCCGGCGCCCACCGCTCGGCAGAACGATCTCATCGCCTGGTCGCCCGCCACGCCCACAGCATCATCAGCGGCTGCAACGGAAGCCGCCCATACAGCGCCCAGCGCGGGATCCGGCGGAAGCGCTCGGGCTCCAGCGCCATCTGCACGTTCGCCGGAAACACTGCCGCCAGCAGCGCGATCAGCCCCAATCCCGACAGGCGCCGTGTCGCTGGCACCAGCACGCCGACGCCGCCCACGATCTCTGCCACGCCGCTGACCTGCACGATCAGCTTGGCCCGGCTCTGCAGCGGCGGCGGCACGATCTGCTCATAGGCGCGCGGCATCAGGAAGTGATTGACGCCCGCGCCGATGAAGAAGTTCGCCAGCAGCCGCCACGATCGCATCTAGCTGCCCTCGATCAGCGAGTGCCCTGTCATCTGCGCCGGCTGCTCGATCCCGAGCGCCTGCAGCACCGTCGGCGCGACGTCCGCGAGGATGCCGCCCTGCTCGCGCAGCGACACGCCGTCGCTCGTCAGGATCAACGGCACGGGGTTCAGCGAGTGCTGCGTGTTGGGGCTGCCGTCCGGCTCGAGCATGTGATCGGCGTTGCCGTGGTCGGCCGTGATCAAGCACGCGCCGCCGCTCTCGTGCACCGCCGCGACGACCTCTCCGAGACACGCGTCGACCGTCTCGATCGCCTGCACCGCCGCGGGAATCACGCCCGTGTGCCCGACCATGTCGGCGTTCGCGAAGTTGATGATCCCGAAGCGCGGCTGATCCTCGCGCCACGCCCCCACGAACGCCGCAGCCGCCTCGCGCGCGCTCATCTGCGGCTTGTGGTCATAGGTCGGCACGTCCCGCGGCGAGGCCACCAGCTCGCGGCGCTCGCCCGCCATCGGCGCCTCCTCGCCGCCGTTGAAGAAGTACGTCACGTGCGCGTACTTCTCGGTCTCCGCCACGTGCAGCTGCGACGCGCCGGCGCGCTCGAGCACAGTCGAGAGCGTGCAGTCGGGGTGCTGCGGCGAAAACACCACCGGGTAGGACCAGTCCTCCTCGTAGCTCGTGAGCGTCGTGTAGCGCGTGATCGCCGGGGCGCCGCCGCGGTCGACCTCGTCGAAGCCCGGCTCGGCCAGCGCGCGTGTGAGCTCGCGCATGCGGTCCGGTCGGAAGTTGAACGCGACCACGCTGTCGCCGGGGCGGATGCACGCCTCTGTGCCCACGAGCGTCGGCTCGATGAACTCGTCCGTCTCGCCCCTGCGGTAGGCGTCCTGCACGGCCTGCTCGCCGCTGTCGGCGTGGTACGGCGCGCGCCCGTGCACCAGCATGTCGTACGCGCGCTGTACGCGATCCCAGCGCTTGTCGCGGTCCATCGCCCAGTAGCGCCCCACGACCGAGCCCACGCGCGCGCCCTGCGCGCGGTCGATCTCCGCCACGAACGCCGCGCCCGCGTGAGGGAGCGTGTCGCGCCCGTCGGTGAACGCGTGCACCACCAGATCCTTCACCGCGAACGAGCGCGCCAGCTCGATCAGCGCGCGCGCGTGCGCCAGCGAGGAGTGCACGCCGCCGTCGGAGACCATCCCCACCAGGTGCACGCGCGGAGCGTCCGCGAACGCCGCCCGCAGCGCCTCGCTCTGCGCGAGCGAGCCGTCGGCCACGGCGTCGTCGATGCGCACCAGGTCCTGGCGCACGACCGACCCCGCGCCCAGGTTCAGGTGCCCCACCTCGCTGTTTCCCATCTGGCCTTCCGGCAGCCCCACCGCGCGCCCGCACGCCGTCAGCGTCGTGTGCGGGTAGGTCATCCACAGCTCGTCGAAAACCGGCGTGTCGGCCAGCGACACCGCGTTGCCCGGGCCGGGCTCCGCGAGGCCCCAGCCGTCGAGCACGATCAGGCACGCGCACGGCACCGGCAGGCCCACGGGCCCGGCCGACACGTTCATCGCGCCGCCACCGCCACGATCTCCGCGAACATCTGCGGGTCGAGCGAGGCGCCGCCCACGAGCGCGCCGTCCACATCCGCCAGCGACAGCAGCTCGGGCGCGTTGCCCGCCTGGCAGGAGCCGCCATACAGGATCCGCACCGCCTGCGCCGCCTGCTTGTCGCGGTCGCCGACCAGGGCGCGGATGAACGCGATCGCCTCCTGCGCCTGTTCGGGGCTTGCAACCCTGCCCGTGCCGATCGCCCAGATCGGCTCATACGCGATCACCACGTCCGCCAGCCGCTCGCTCGGCACGTTCGCGAGGTCCTCCTTGATCTGCTGGCGCAGCTTGCGATCGGTGTCGTCGTTGTCGCGCTCCTCCTCGGTCTCGCCGACGCACAGGATCGGCACGAGGCCCGCCGCGAGCGCCACCGGCACCTTCTGCGCCAGCGCCCTGTCGGTCTCGCCGAACATGGTTCTGCGCTCGGAGTGCCCCAGCACCACGCCGTGCACGTCGAGCTCACTCAGCATCGGCGCCGAGATCTCGCCCGTGTAGGCGCCCTCCGGCTCCTGGTGCATGTTCTGCGCGAACACCTCCACCCGCGAGCCGCGCGCGCTGTCGACCATCGCGCGCAGGTCCGTGAATGGCACGCAGATCGCGAGGTCGACGCCGTCCACCGCCGAGAGCCGCGGCAGCAGCGCCTGGATGTACTCCTCCGCCTGCTGCTCAGTCTTGTGCATCTTCCAGTTGCCCGCGATCAGCGGCGTGCGACTCATCTGCTGACCACTCCCACCCCTTCGAGCGCCTGCACACCCGGCAGCGTCGCGCCCTCGACCAGATCGAGTGTCGCGCCGCCGCCCGTCGAGAGGTGATCGACCGCGTGCTCGAGCCCGAACTGCGCGAGCGCCGCTGCGGAGTCGCCGCCGCCGACGACCGTCATGCCCTTCGCGCTTGCCACCGCTTCGGCCACAGCGCGCGTGCCGGCCGCGAACGGCGCCAGCTCGAACGCGCCCATCGGCCCGTTCCAGAAGACCGTGCCCGCGCTCGCGATCACGCTCCCGTAGCGCTGCGCCGTCTTCGGGCCGATGTCCAAGCCCATCCAGCCCTTCGGCACCTCCACACCATCGAGCACGCGATGCTCCGCGTCCGCCGCCAGGCGCTCGCCGATCACCAGGTCGTTCGGCACCAGCAGGCGCGCCCGGCCGGCCTGCGGCGTGTGCGTGTCGCTGGCGCGCAGCAGCGCGCTGCGCGCGTGCTCGACGTCCTCGTCGTCGCACAGCGACTCGCCCACCGTGTGGCCCTGCGCGCACAGGAACGGGAAGCACATCGCGCCGCCGATCATCACCACGTCGGCCACCGCCAGGAAGCGCTCGATCACCTTGATCTTGTCCGCCACCTTCGAGCCGCCGACAATCGCAACTAGTGGGTGCTCGGGGTGCTCGAGGATCCCCGTCAGCGTCTTGACCTCGCGTTCGAGCAGCCGTCCGGCCGCGCTCGGCAGCAGGTGCGTGATGCCCTCGTTGCTCGCGTGCGCGCGGTGCGCCACGCCGAACGCGTCGTCCACGTAGAGATCGGCCAGCGCCGCCAGTTCCTTGGCGAACTCGGGATCGTTGCTCGTCTCCCCCGGCTCGAAGCGCACGTTCTCGAGCACCAGGATCTCGCCTTCGCCCAGCTCATCGGCCAGCGCCGTCACCTCATCGCCGACCACCGCCGGCGCCAGCGTCACCTTCGCGCCGGTCAGCTCGCGCAACCGATCCGCCACCGGCGCCAGCGACAGCGCGGGCACGCGTTTGCCCTTCGGCCTGCCCAGATGCGAGACCAGCACCAGCCGTGCGCCGCGCGCACGCAGCTCTTCGATCGTCGCAAGCGCCGCGGCGATCCGCGTGTCGTCGCTCACCAGCGGCACACCGCCGGCGGCCGGCCCCTGGTCGGCGTCCACGTCGGCGTCGAGCGGCACGTTGAAGTCCACGCGCACGAGCACCCGCTTGCCGCGCACGTCCAGGTCGTCAATGCTCCTCACAGCACCCTCTGGACGAGGTCGACGATGCGGTTGGAGTAGCCCCACTCGTTGTCGTACCACGCCACCACCTTCAGCATCGTCCCGTCCACCACCGCCGTCAGCAGCGAGTCGACGATCGAGGAGAACGGCGAGGAGACGATGTCGCTGGAGACGATCGGGTCCTCGGTGTACTGCATGATCCCCGCCAGCGGGCCGCTCTCGGCAGCGGCTTTCAGCGCCCCGTTGACCTCCTCCACGCTCGTCTCACGGGCGCACTCGACGGTCAGGTCAACGACCGAGCCGGTCGGCACCGGCGCGCGCACGGCAAAGCCGTGCAGCTTGCCCTGCAGCTCCGGGATGACGAGGCCGATCGCCTTCGCCGCACCGGTCGAAGCCGGGATCAGGTTGATCGCCGCCGCGCGCGCGCGGCGCAGGTCTTTGTGCGGCAGGTCCTGCAGCCGCTGGTCGGCCGTGTAAGCGTGGATCGTCGTCATCAGGCCGTGCTTGATGCCGACCGTGTCGTTGACGACCTTCGCGACGGGCGCCAGGCAGTTGGTCGTGCACGAGGCGTTCGAGATGATGTCGTCGCGCTCGCGGTCATAGACCTCGTCGAAGTTCACGCCGAGCACCACCGTCACATCCGGGTTGCTCGCCGGTGCCGAGATGATCACCTTCTTGGCACCCTGCGCCAGGTGCTTGGCGGCGCTGTCGCGGTCAGTGAACAGGCCCGTCGACTCGATCACGACGTCAACGCCCAACTCGCCCCACGGCAGCGCCGCTGGGTCGCGCTCGGCCAGCACCAGCAGCTCGCGGCCATCGACCTCCAGCGCACTCGCGCCGCTGGCACTCACCTCACCGGGATACGGGCCCAAGATCGAGTCGTACTTGAGCAGGTGCGCCAGCGTATTGGAGTCGGTCAGGTCGTTGACCGCGACCCACTCGATCTCGCCCGCCAGCTCGTCCTGCCTGGCCTTTGCGGCGCGGAACACGTTTCGACCGATGCGGCCGAATCCGTTGATGCCCACGCGTACTGCCATTCACTGCCTCCTGAAGCGAAAATGAACGATGCCGGGTCACAGGAGCGTTCGCTCTCCTCGCCCGGCGTGCCCCAGGAGGCTATCAGCGCCCCGTCTGCGGGAGCCGGAGCGCCGCTGCTCAGGCGCTGCCGGCGGAGCGGTTGATGTCGCGGTGGGCCACCGCGACATCAAGCTCGTCGCGGTCGCGGTAGCGCGCGGCGAGATGCTCTGCGATCGCCACCGAGCGATGGCGACCGCCGGTGCAGCCGATCGCGATCACCAGGTGAGCCTTGCCCTCGGATACGTACTGCGGGAGCAGGAAGTCGAGCAGCGCCTCGAGCCTGTCGTAGAGCTCCTGCAGGCGCCCGTCGCGGGCGATGTACTCGACCACCGCCGGGTCCAGCCCCGTGAGCTTGCGCAGCTCGGGCTCGTAGTGGGGGTTGGCGAGGAAGCGCACGTCGAACGCGAGATCCTCCTCGCGCGGCGGCCCGTGCTTGAAGCCGAAGCTCATGAACGTCACCGACAGCCGCCCCACCGCCTGCCGCGGCAGGAACTCCTCGGCGATCTTCTCGCGCAGCATCGCCGCCGACATGCCCGTCGTGTCGATCACCAGGTCGGCGCGCTCACGCAGCGGCTCGAGCAGTTCGCGCTCGGCCGCCACCCCCGCCGCGATGCTGCCCTCCGGCGCCAGCGGATGACGGCGGCGCGTCTCCTTGTAGCGCGTCACAAGCGTCTGCTCGGCTGCCTCCAGGAACAGCACGTGATGCGACAGGCCCAGCGCGTCGAGGTCGTCGACCACTGCTCGCAGCGCCTCGAAGTACACGCCGCCGCGCACATCCGAGACGACCGCCGCGCGCTCGACCTTCGAGCCCTTGTGCACGAACAGCTCCACCAGCGAGCGGATCATCTCCGGCGGCAGGTTGTCCACGCAGAAGTAGCCCGCGTCCTCGAACACGTTCATCGCCGTCGACTTGCCTGCGCCGGAGAAGCCCGTGATCACCACGAAGTCCTGCAGACGTGACTCGATCACCGGCTTGCCGGACTTGCCGCCGGAGGCTCGCAGCGGACGCAGGGGCCTGATGACGGCCATCGCCCTTGATTGTGCCGCGCCGGGCGGACGCGCGTGTCACTTTGCCGAGAACGCTCGCGGGCGCCGGCCAACAAGCGAGCAGAATGTCTCCTTCAGCTCAGCCCGCTCGATGCAGGTAGGTGTAGAGCTCGCGCCCGAGCTTCGAGGGCAGGCCCGGCACCGCCTGCAGTTCCTCGCTGGAGGCCTGCACGACGGCCTCGGGCGAGCCGAAGTGCGTGAGCAGCGCGCGCTTGCGCGCCGGGCCCACCCCCGGCAGCCCGTCCAGCAGCGAGGTGGTCATCGCCTTGTCGCGGCGGCTGCGGTGGTGGGTGATCGCAAAGCGGTGCGCCTCGTCGCGCACACGCTGCAACAGCTGCAGCTCGGGCGTCGAGTGCTCGAGAACCAGCGGCGCGCGACGCCCGGGAATGAAGATCTCCTCGATGCGCTTGGCCAGCGAGACGACCGTGACGCCGCGTTCGCGAAAGCCGCGCAGTGGACCCAGCCCCGCCGCCAGCTGCCCCTTGCCGCCGTCGATCACGACCAGGTTCGGCAACGACGCGAAGCTCTGGTCATAGGCGGGATCGTGCGGTGAGATGTCGGCCTGGCGCTCCCACTGGGCGAAGCGCCGGCCGAGCACCTCGGCCATCGAGGCGAAGTCATCCGGCGCGCCCTCCGTCGTGTGGATCTTGAAGCGGCGGTAGTCGGACCTCTTCGGCACGCCGCCCTCGAACACGACCATCGAGGCGACCGTGTGCGTGCCGCCGAGATTGGAGATGTCAAAGCACTCGATGCGGATCGGCGGCATGTCGAGGTCGAGCACGCGCTGCAGTCCCTCGAGCGCCTCCACCCGGCTCTGGCGCCTGCGCTCCGAGCGCAGCCGCTCCTGGTCGAGCGCCAGCAGCGCGTTGCGCTCCGCCAGCTCGAGGATCCGGCGCTTCTCCCCGCGCTCGGCCTCGCGCAGCTCCACCGGCCCGCCACGGCGGCTGGCGAGGGCGTCCGCCAGCGCCTCGCGCCCGCTGAGTCCGCGCTGGACGACCAGCAGCGCCGGGATCGAGGTGTAGCCGCCGTAGTACTGGAGCATGAACTCCTCCCCCACCTCGATCGCGTCGCGCTCAGCCTCGTTGGCGAGGTAGAAGGACTGGCGGTCGGAGAGCACGCCGTCGCGCACCTGGAAGACCTGGGCGTTGGCGTCGCGGCCGTCGAGCGCCACCGCGACCGCGTCGAACGTGCCCATCGAGTCGCTCGTCACCCGCCTGCGCTCCAGCAGCGAGCGCACCGCCTGCAGCCGGTTGCGCTCGAGCGTCGCCTGCTCGAACTCCTCCTCCGCCGCCGCCGCCAGCATCCGCGCCTCGAGATCGCGCTCGATCGTCGCGAAGCGCCCGCTCAGGAAGTCGATCACGCCGTCGATGCTCGCGCGATAGTCCTGCTTGGTGACGTAGCCCACGCATGGCGCCTCACAGCGCTTGATGTAGTAGTCCAGGCACGGGCTGCCACTGCGCCGCCCCGGCTCCGGCCCGGTGCACGAGCGGAACATGAACACCTTCGCCAGCACCTCCAGCGTGGAGCGCACGCGTTTGGCGTTGGAGTACGGGCCGAAGTACGCCCGGCCGCTGCGGTGGCGCTCGCGCGTGAAGTACACACGCGGGAAGTCCTCGTCGAGCGAGATCGCGATGAACGGGTAGGACTTGTCGTCGCGCAGGCGGATGTTGAAGCGCGGGCGGTACTGCTTGATGAAGCTCTGCTCCGCCAGCAGCGCCTCCGC
>Ga0182024_10006367_pt1 | contig 25969 bp, 23 predicted proteins | sample P32metaG_FD_120480 | JGI IMG/M metagenome (GOLD analysis project Ga0182024, IMG submission 120480) | Permafrost microbial communities from Stordalen Mire, Sweden - P3-2 metaG (Illumina Assembly) | ecosystem: Environmental > Terrestrial > Soil > Wetlands > Permafrost | place: Sweden: Stordalen... | reverse complement strand
GTATTGATAAGCGAACCGCCGGAGTTGTACTCCGTGATGGTGTTTACGTTGGTATTCGCGACGTAAACATTGCCGCTCGCATCAATCGTGATACCGTTCGCCTGGCTCAAACCGCTTGAACCGCCATTGGCAAATGTGTAGCCGGTGTAGGTTCCGGAAATTTGGGCGGATGCGTACTCCTCGACCGTCGAGTTGTTGCTATCGAACGTAACGAAAAGATTGTCGGCGTGCGCGGAAGCAGCGGCGCAGAGGATGGCGGCGATGGCGGATAGGGAAAGCGGTATTGTGAGCGGAGGGCGGCGAGCTGCGGGGCAGCGCGCGGGAAGCAGCTCGCCGGTGGGATTGGGCTCGGTGTTACGACGCATAAAGATTTTAGTATAGCATATCGGGCTCGAAAGCTAAGCTGGAAGTTTTGTCGGAAAATGGCCTACGAAATGGACCCAGCCGGTTACTGGCTAAAATGCGAGGAACGAGCTGCGCACCGCTTCCAGGCTGATCCGCGAAGGGTATCCTCTGGCAAATCGGAACAGATGCATGCATACGCCCGCGATCGCCGTGAAGACTCCGCGGAAATTATACTTGGCGAATTGCTCTTTCATGATGTCCAGCTTCTGGCGCAAGTGGAGCATCTCACTCGCGCGCCAGTTGCGCCGTGTGATCCTGCGCTGGGTGGGATCGTTCTCGGGCGAATAAAAAGTTTTGTGCAGGACCGCGCGAATCTGGCGGACATTGTTCTCGTCGGATTGGCCTGAGAGGTTATTGGGATGGCGGCGATATGAGAGGAGCACCCTGTCGAGGAAGTGAAAGCTCCCGTACCGGCTCAATCGGATGACCATGTCCCAATCCTCGACCGGGCATAGGGTTGCGTCGAAGGAGCCGACTTTGTCATACGCGGAGCGCCGGGTAAGGATGAGGCCCGGGGGGTACGGATTGGAGAACCAGAGCGACTGGAAGGAGGTCGGTATGGCGGGATCGAGCTGGATGATCCTGCCGGCAGCGTCAGAGATAAAGCGGCCGTTGCCATTGGCGGCATACATCGGGTCCACGTAGACATTCCCGTCCTTGTCGATGCAGCGTCCCCGGCAATGCGCGCCGACAGCATCGGGGAATTTTTCGACCTCCGCTTTGAGGGCTGCAAGGGCCTCGGGCATCCAGACATCGTCGCTGTCCATGAAGGAGACGTACCTGGACCGGGGATCGATGAGCCTGAGGCCATGATTTCGGGCGGAGGAGGGGCCGGCATTCGGCTGTGTAGCGACGCGGATGCGCGGATCCTCGGCGGCAAGGCCGCGTATGACGGAGAGGGTTTCGTCCTTGGAACCATCGTCGATGATGACGCACTCCCAATCCTTGAAAGTTTGCGCCTGGAGGCTGCGGACTGTCAGGACGATGAAGACCTGGCAATTGTAGGCCGGGATGATCACGCTGATCACCGGCGGGCTGGGGCTGATGGCGTCGGGATTCATGCTGCCTGGGCCTCCTGGGCGTCGTATGCCAGGTCCATCGCCGCCCTGCGTTGCGCCCGGGCGCGGGCGTCGCGCGTCCGCACGACTAGATAGCCGTAGGTCGCCATGCCTGCGCCGGCCCATGCCTCGGTAATGGCGCCGCGGCTCCAGTAATGGTCCACCATGCCGTGGATGAAGCGGCCAAACATCAAGGCGCCGCCGATGGCTACGACGGAGAAGAGCGGGTCCTTCTTGTTGAGGCGCGCCCCGGTCTTCCAGGCCATGCGCAGGACGGCAAATTGAATGGCGATGAAAGTGACGGCGCCGGGCACGCCGGTCTCCGCGAGCATGAGCCAGAGGAGATTGGTGGCGTCGTATTCCTTGCGCAGGCCGACACCGACTCCAAGGTATGGGTTTGTGTCAAACAGCTCCCGCGCGTACTCGACTGAGTTATAGCGCATCTGGATGTTCTCGTTCTTTGCGCTAAGGCCGGTGGTGTAATCGCGGGATTTCTCCGGCAGAAGATACCAGCATACGCAGAGTAGCGGGATAAATGCGGCCAGAACCTTGACCATGGTGGCGAACTCCCGCCGCATCGCGAGGATAACGATGATGCCAACGCCGGCGCCGACCCAGCCGCCGCGCGAAAGGCAGAAGAAGAGACCGGCGACGAGAATGCCGAGCACCCATGTCATGATCGTGCGCCGCCGCGGGGTGGGAGCGGCGAGCCAGAGCTCCGTGGCGACGATTACGGCGCAGGAGAGGGAGCCGCCGACGCCGTTCTTATGCAGATTGAGGACGTAGCCCGAGTGGGTGACAAGGACTGCGACTGCCAGGACCAGGCCTACGAGCAAGAGACCGTAGAAGGATAAATAATAGTCGCGTTCATCGCGCCCCAACGAGGTGAAGACCATTACGGCAACGACGACGTAGAGGACCATCTGGATCATCGAGGTCATGGTCGAGTCACGGTAACTGAGCGCGGATGACAGGCAGCAGACACCAAGATAACAGAGCGTGGGAACAAAGGCGGGGCCGAACAGGATCGGGCGCCGGCGGAGGATGAAGAGGACCGCGGCGAGCATGAGGTTAATCTCAGCCATGGAATAATGCGGGCCGGCGCCGGCGCCAGTGTCGCCCGTGTCAGCGAGCGGATCGTCCGGGTCCTGTTTGTGGCCCATGGCGCCGATGTCATTCTGGAACGGGGCGAGGGCGAAGATCAGCGCCATCGCAACATTGGGACGCTTCCAGCAAAGGGCCATGTAGGCCAGCACGTAACCTATGCCAGCGGCGTAGAGCATCTATGCAGTCCAGTGAAAAGCCTGACGGAGGAGGAGCTGGGAATGTTTGCGAGCCTTCGCGACCGCCTGCTCGCGGCGGGCCGGGAGGAGGGAGACGGCGCCCCATATGATGGTGCGAAGGGCGCAGCCGGCGATCATCGCGGCGCGAAAGGCGATGAATCCGGCGAGGCCGTGATGCTTGCGCTCGTAATGATCGAGGCTTTCAAAGAAATGGCGCCGAATGCGGGCCTCCTCGGTGGCGCCGCTTGCGCCGCCGAGGTGGGTGACGCGCGCATCTGGAACGAAGACCCGGTCCCAGCCGGCGTCACGCATGCGGCGCTGCCAGTCCGCTTCCTCGCTATACATGAAAAAAGTTTCGTCAAAGCCGCCAACCCGCTCATAGGTCTCGCGCCGGACCAGGAGGCAGGCGCCGATAGCGAAATCAACCTTGCGAACCTGGTCGTGAGCCCATCGGCTGTAGCCGCGCGTCAGCCAGAGGTTTTCCTTCCACGCAAAGAGGGGTGAGGGAAAGGGATGGCACGACACCTGGAGGGAACCGTCCGCATTCGAGAGGCGCGGCCCGACTGCGCCGGCCCGCGGGTTTTGGCGCATGAAAGCCAGGAGGGCGGTTACGGCGTTTTGTTCCGGAAAGGCGTCGCTGTTTAGCAGGAGGAGGAACCGTCCCTTCGCGACGCGCATCGCTTCGTTATTGGCGGCGCCAAAGCCGGAGTTGGTCGCGCGGGCTATGACCTGGACACGCGGGAAGTTTTGTTTGATGGCTGCAACGCTGCCATCGGTGGAGGCATTGTCGACGACGATGACTTCGGAGTTGATACCTTCGAGGGAGGACTCCAGCGCTTTCAGACAGTCCTGCGTCATCTGGCAGGTGTTGAAGCTGACGACGATGGCTGAGACCGTTATCTCCTCGGGGATCATCGAGTTAGTAAGTCGGGATTACTGCGCGACGGCTCCGGCGGCTTCGCCCGCCGTCGGGACCGCCCCTGCTTCGTCCTTTGCCCGCCGCCTGCCGGAGGAGGGACCGCCCGGGCGGCCTATGAATGGCCGTTCGCAGACCACGAAGAAGAGGTAAGCGAGGCCGATGACAACCGCGAGGCCGGCCGAGGAGAATATGAGCAATGAATTCAACGGCGACATGTGGAGCGGGTTGAGGAAATAAACCCAGATGATCTCGAGCAATGGAGCATGGACCAAATAGAGGCTGTAGGAAAAAGTGCCGACAAAGGCCAGGGGACGCCACGCAAGAGCATTGCGGACCCACCGGCATGAGTCCGAGCGCTCACCGGGGGTCAAAGCGACCAGCAGGCAGAGAGTAGATAGCCCCACAAAGAGGTCCTGAACCTGCCATGTGAGACGCTGCTGATGGATGTAACCTTTATTCGCATCCAGGGCGACGGCCGCCAATATGACGCATAAGATTCCCCAAGGCAGGCGTGCCCGCCAGCGGGTAAGGACGGGCTCATCGGAGTAAGCAAACCCGGCGGCCAGCATACCGAAGGTGAATAACCCGTAGTAATGCACGCAGAGGCCGCTCGCGGTCGTGTCCAGGATGGTGTGTTGCAGCGGTATCAGCAGGAGCGATGAGACGGTGGCGGTTGCAGCCACGGTTTGCAGCGGACCGAAACGCCTCCAGCAATAGACCAGGGCCGGGAGCAGAAAGTAGATGCGCCATTCCACGGCAATCGACCATAGGACATAATCGATCTGATGGTCCGTGGAGGCAAACCAGTCCTGAACGAGAAAGAGATGCGTAAACAGGCCGGCCGGAGTAACTGGGATGGCGTTATCCCACATGGATCCCCGGGGATTTCCGATAAAGAGCCAGATCAATACCAGCGAGAGCGCGAGTACCGAGTAATAAGGCGGCAGGATTCGCCGCGCGCGTTTCTTAATAAAATTAAGGGCGCCCCCCGAGATGGTGTAGTTATTACGGATAACTGGCAGCATGAGACAAAACCCGGAAACAACTATGAATACATCGACAGCGAAATGACCCAATAGAAACAAGTCGGTGACGCGGCGGACGCTTCCCAACGGCAGACCGTCATTGACATACAACAGTATGTGGTGAATGACGACATAGCCGGCGGCCAGGGCGCGCAGGCCGTCCACGTGCTCGAGGCGGAATTGTTTGGCGGCAGCCGGTTTTGGTTGAGTGATGGTTTTCATTTTGTCAGCCCTTGCGAGGAAAGCGTATCGAGAAGCGCATCCACCCGTTGATCCCAGCTATGTTTGCGGGCTTCCTCCCTGCGCGCGGCGCGTTGCGCGCCATTTTCCTGCAAGGCAGCGCGGCATTCCCTCACAAAGGGATCGGCGCCGGAGGCAATGCGGCAAAATTGCGGGTAATCGCTGAAACCTGCGACATTAGTGCTTACCACAGGCTTCCCGGATGCGAGATACTCCCATAGCTTCAAGGGATTCAGGCTGTTCGTAAATTTCGATTCGACGTGCGGGACGATGCAGACATCGAAGTGGGCCATTATTTCCGGGATTTTCGGATAAGGTACGGGACCGTTAATGTGGATATTCGAGCAAGCAGCCAACTTCTGCTTTTCGGCGCCGGTAAGATGATCGGGACCTACCAATACAACGCTTCCTTCCGGAAAGGCGCTCGCAACGCCGGCAGCCAGATCCACGTCAAAGCGATCACCGTGAAGAGTGCCGGTGTAACCAAAGACGGGGCGGGGCCAGCGGCCGCGGCCGGTCGCATCCGGGATGCCGGCGTAGCGTTCATGATCCACGCCATTGGGCAGAAGCAGAAGTTGCTTGCAGCGGCCGCGCCGGCTCGTCTCCAGAGCTTCGGAGCAGACTATAACCAGATCGGCGCGCCGGCAGAGGGCGCGGTCCTGCTCGATGATGAGTTCTCTGTCGCGATCGGAGAATGAAGGCGCCATCGCCCAATCATCGGTAATATCGTAAATGACTGCGCGTTCTTTCATCGCGCCGGCCATGTGAACGGCGGAATGGGGATTGAGCCAGAGAATGGGATCGCTCACTCCGAGGCCGCGGGCGACGCGCCGTACGTGACGGCGCGCCATGCCTTCATTGAAACACCTGCCCGCGGCAAGCGAATCCGGAAAGAGCTTCAGGGCGTGAGTAACTGTGATATTAGGAAAATCCGGGAGCCTCCGCGTCCCCTTGTTTTCTGAACCGAGGAGATTCCCGTGGCGAAGATTGTGCGATATGTTGAGAGGCAATCCGACGAAGAGAATCTTGATATCCGGGAAACGGCGGACCAGCGCCGCACAAATGAATTGATTGCGGCGCCAGACGTCGTCCCAATTCTCGAGGGAGACAAATATAAGGTCCCGCATCCTTCCGCTGATCCGGGATTGGGCCTCCGGGGCCCGTTGGATTTCACAGCTTGTCATTTAGCCCTCAAATAGAACTCGCTTCGATCTTGCCGCCCGCCGCCGCCTCGGCAGGGATGCCGGTGAGGCCCGCGGCAATTACAATTAGCTTGCGGGCAAACTCGCGCGCTGAAAACCGGCTCACCCACTCCCGGGCGCGCTGACCGATAGGTGCGAATTTTTCCGGGGCGTCCAGATATGCCTGGAGTTTCCGGCGCATATCTTCGACATCGTACGGCTTTACTCCAATCGCGGTAATACCATCCTCGAAGTAATCCTTCATCCCCCGGACCATTGAAACGATCACGGGCCGGCCAAGAGACATATTCTCGAGAAGAATGGTGTGCCCGGAGGCGAAATCGACTTCCCCAATCGGATTAATGATCGCCTTCGCGTTCTCGTAGAGAGCCTTTAACTGGTCAATCGGGACCGCTTGCTTTACCTCGACCTGCTGGCCAGGTTCCTTGGTTTTCTCGACGATGGCCGCGTTATAGGGATCGGTGACAATCAGGAGCTTTTCGTTTTTCGGAAATGCCTTGAGAAGAGTCGGATAATCCCGGCCTTCATTAGTACCGGCCGAGAGGCAGTAATCTCCTTTGCCGAGCGGACCGGATGGCGTGAAGTAATCGGTATCGACAAGCATGTTTACGAGATGCTGGCGGTCCTGGCGAAGCCCGAACATGCGCGGAGTCCCCTCCACTTCCATCGTGCTCAGGGAAACGATGGCATCCGCGGCGGGTAGCAGGATGCTCCACATTTTCCTCCGTTTGCCGGATTGGTTCCGCTTGTTCATCAAGCCGGTGTTAACGATCAGCACCGGCGTCCGGAGAAGACGGAGTTTTTTAAGCACCAATACGGGAAGAACCGACGCCTCGTTGATTGCGAAGATGCAATCGACCTCGCCTTGTTTCCAGAACGCGAAAAGTGCCTGATAAATCCGCCAGAGGATGGGCTTGCGAAGCTGCTTGACGAATAACTTCGGGGTGGGACACGCGAAGGGTTCGTGCCCCATCTTTTGGGTTTCGACATAACCCCAAAGGCGGTGCGTCGGGACCTTGCCAGCCTGGCAGTCGCGAATCTCCTTGTTATAATCAAACGTGAATAAGTAGAGAATTTTCATTTGGTTGACCAGGTCTGCCGCGGATCCGCGGAGGCTTCGGCGAGGCAATCCAGGAAAGCGGAGTAATTGCGGAGGTAGCCGCTCTCGTTATAAACATCCGAGGCAAGCACGAGCATAATGCAATCCGCGGAATGCTCTGACTGAATGCCCCAGGTAAGCGGCGGGATGTAAAGACCGGCGCCAGGCGTATCAAGCAGGCACTTTTCCTGTACCATTCCGTCATCCACAGTCACGGCGAGTGAACCTTTCAAACAGACAATGATTTGCTCGAGGTGGCGATGAGCATGTTCGCCGCGGACGCTGCCGATGGGTACCTCGTAAGTAACAAAGAAACGCCTCGGCACGAAAGGAAGGTGTTTCGGGAACTCGGCGAACATCAGATTTCCACGCGTGTCGGGGATCAGCGGAAAGGGAAGGAGCTTGACGCCCTTGCACTGGAATACCGGGCATTTGCCGTTTGCGGCGCCGGCGTTGCCGACGAAACGGGGAGCCGGGCTCTGATGTGCGTCGGAATGAGTCATGCTTTGCTGGGTGGATTCGCGCTGTATTCCGCTGGAATCATGCCAGCGCGGGGCGCCATCGCCGGTCCAGGGGTAAGTTTTACCAGTCCCCGTTTCTCGTAATTCCAGGGTTCATTGCGCACGCGCAAATAATGACAACCGGCGTGGAAGCTTCTTACGGCGGAAAGTAGCTCGGGAGTTGCCGGGGTATCCTTCCGGGAGAGTTGACCGAGGCGGCAACGAGCGACCTTCAGGAGAGAGGAGCAAATGCCGCGGCGCGGACGTGGCCAGACGTCATGGTCCCAATGGTGGCTTATATAGGCGTCCACCTGGCCGAGTTTCCTTGCGGTCCGGACCCAGTTATCGGCCGCCAGGCGATCGGCCATGAAATGATGCTCGACGACCGCATCAAATGCCGAAACGATGCGAAAGCCTGCAGCTCTTGTTTGCAATGAAAAGAGCGTATCGTCGCCGAACCCGAGGGCGCCGGGACCGAGTTCGACATCGAACGCCGGGATGCGGTCCAGCACGACGCGTGAAAAAGCCATGTTCGCGCCGACCATTCTTGAAGGAATGGCCGCGTCAATACTGCATGTATCGGCAAGCCAATCGCGGTGGGAGGCAGACATCCAGGGTTCGATTAAATGCGGGGCTAAACGGACGCAACCGGCAACGGCATCCGCCTCATCGCGAAGAATCGGCGCGCAAAGTTTCCCGAGCCAGTCCATGGCGGGAATGACGTCATCATCGATGAAGACGATGATATCACCATCCGCGGCAGCCATGCCCCGGTTGCGGGCGCGGGACTGGCCGGTGGCCGGCTCGGAAACATACTTGAGCCGCGCATCGCAAAGGCTGGCTTGCCTGACAGCTTCGGCGGTATCGTCCCGCGATGCATTATCTACTACGATCACTTCCACGGACAACCCGGCCGGCCTATCTATGCGACCGAGAGATGCGAGGGTGCGCCGGAGAGAATCCGCCCGGTCGCGGGTGCAAATTATAATGGACGCGCGCGGCATTTGGCTTTCAGCGCTGGTCGCGGCTGCCATTCGAGGCGGAGCGGATTTTGTTAATAAAGCTGCCAAGCCCTTCAAATCTCAAAGTGCGGTATGCAAGGATCACTTTGGATTTCTTCATGGTGACCTCGTAGGTCCGCAGGCGGGCGATTTCTTCGCATTGGACGTTGTGTTGCCGAACCGCGTCAATCCGAGCGCCAAGCTGGTGAAAGAAATCACGTATAACCGATAACTCCGATCCGTCCGCCTCAAGGAGGTACCGGACATCCTCGGGAAAGTCAGTTCCCATCGCCAGCAGGCCGAGACCATGACCATGGTTGAACGTCAGATGCTTGTATCTGGCACTGACTTCCTCCCAGAATTTCCAAACGCCAAATTCCAATTGCCGGACATTTGTATCATGAAGCAAAATCATGCCGCGATCTGACATTTTTGGCAGCCATGTTTCGAAATCATGTTTCACGGTTTCGTAAGTGTGCAACCCGTCGATGTGCAGCAGGTCTATCGAGCCATCGGAGAAGCTCTCGGCTGCATTATCAAAGGTCGAACGGATGAATTCGGAAAAGCCGGCGTATAATGGATCGTGATGAGCTTTGAGGGCGCCGATTTCCTCGGCGGTCATGCCTCCCGATTGCCCATCCCCCTCCCATGTATCGACGCCGTGGCTTCGCATATCCAGGCCCAGCTTCTTTGCCGCCTGGCAGAATGCGCAATAGGAAACTCCGTGATAAATCCCCAACTCCACGAAGGTCCGCGGCCGCAATGCGCTGATCAGGTACATCGCGAACGGAATATGTTCCGACCATGACGAATGCCGAAGCCAGACTGGAAAATCCAGACATGTGGGATGTTTCAGCGGGTTGAAAACCGTTCTCATCTATCAATCGGAATTACGCGCAGATCGTCCGTGCCACTCCGCCCGGGTCCGGATGCCACCCAGTTTCCACCCGCCGGCTCACCGCCGATCGACGAGGCGCGGCCCCCTCCCCCGGATGGTTTGAACCGCGCGGCGAACCGTACGCTCGGGCGTTCGACCAAAAGATACATTACATGGGCCGCTCCGATGCTGACCAGGCCTGCAAATAAAAACCAAAATACCGCGCCGGCGTGGTTATTCCCGGTAAGCCGGTAACCCAGCCGCAGCACATATATCGCGACGAGCAGATGACTTAGATAGAGGCTGTAGGATATCTTGCCGAGGTATTGCAATGGCGCATAATCGAGCCACCTGGTCAATGCGCCCATGCGACCGGCCGTATAGAGAAGCAGCGCGGTTGCGGCGCCTATCAATATTGGTGTGGGGTCATGGAACAGTGCCAACAACGTGACGAGAATTAGAAAAGCGATAAACACAGGGCGAAAGCCGGCTCTATTCACAGCCCAGTAGCACAACACTCCCGCCGCGAAATAAAACCACCATTCCACGAAGAAATTATAGTTGGGCGCACTCCGCTGCGCGAACGGCGAAACGATTCCAAGCAAAGTCACGAGCGCCGCGGAATAAGCCAATTCCCTTCCCGCCGAGCGGCCCAAATACTTCCCCGCAAGCAGCAGCAGGATAAAGACGATATAGAATTGAACTTCCAGGCAAAGCGTCCAGGCGACGCCCATGATGGAAAAGGAGCCTGGCCAATGCAGCATGACGAATATGTTCTGGAGATAGAACATGTTGGTTCCGAAATCGAGCCACGTCGGCAGCGGTTTGCGCTCCATCCACGGCACGCGGCTCTCAAGGTACATCGCAGCCACTGTAAGGATGAGCAACGTCCAGTAGGGCGGATCCAGCCGCAACTGCCTGCGGAGCATAAAATTCCCAACGCCGCGCGCCGTCAGCGGCACATTGCGCAGTGAATGGGTAATAACGAATCCGCTCAGGACAAAGAAAATCTCCACACCAAACGCACCGTTATGACAGAACTCCGAAAAGCAGCGTGGGAAGACATCCCAAAGCGTAATCTGCAATTCACTATTGAATAACAAATGATGGAACAGCACGGCAAGGGCCGCGATGCCGCGCAATGCATCCACGACCGTAAACCGCCGGCCGGACTCAGATTCCGCAATGACGGCAGGCGCTGTCGTTTCGCTCATGTACCAGTGGTGGAGGCCAGGTGCGAGGCCGCCGATCGGCGGGCCCAGCTCGATGGCCGGAGTAGATTCCTGAGCCGCCCCTTCGCGGAGCGCGCACGGAGCCTGAGGTAACGGGCGGTGACCTTCCGGCAAAGGATGCTCTCGGGCGTGCGCCGATTCTCGAGGATGTCCTTGAGGGCGTCTGTCATCCGATGAAAAAGCGCGTCCGGGGCAAACCACTCCTCCCACTCGAGGCGGGCGGCCTGGCCCATCAGCGGGAAGCGAGCCTCGTGTTTCTCAAGAATGGCGCCGGCGTTTTCCGTGTCTTTCTCGGGGATGAAAACAGCGCAGTTTTCCCAATCCGGCCCGGATGGCGGCATCCAGGTATCGCTAAGGATTACGGGAACGCGGCCGGCAGCCATGGTCTCGAAGATGCGGAATGAGCTGGGGCCTTCTCCGCGCGGGCAGAGGACGAATTTCGAGCGCGCAATCACCTCGGCGTAGCGCTTTTTCTGGCGGTCGATTTCATCGGTTTGCGAGCCGAAGAAATCGGCGGCGCTGGTATCCGCGATATGGCTTCGGGGATGTTTGAGAGCGAGGACGCGCTTCCTCGTGGGGTTGCCGCTCCGGCCCATAAATGAAAACAGGATCGCGTCCTTCGCATCCGGTGCGGGGCTCGGCGTGACATAGCTGTTGGGCAGGCTCACGTAGGCGCAAGCGCGTTGCCGCTGTGGGTCGAAGCTCGCCTTCGGCATCGCGACATAGAGGCCGGGCACCGCGCACCACGGTTGATCGACCTCGCTATATACGAAGGCTTTTTCGCGGAATTTCGTGACAAGCGGATGCAGCCGGATGGCTTTGAGATCGAGGTCGCGGTAATGCTGGTGGCCGTCCAGAAATAGGATGAGGTCCGCCTCCTCCGGACAATCGCAGAGGGTATGAACGCCAAAGCGATCCTGCCCGGCAAGCCGCGAGAATAGAGGCAGGTAAGTGGCCACCCCCGGCTCTCGCATGGCGGTAGTGGCGTGAATTTTCATCGAAGCATCAATTACCCATCGCCGCCCTAAACTGACCCCACGTCTTGCTCCAGGTAAACTGCTCAGCCCGCGCGCGCGCCATCCGGGCGTACCTGGCGCGAAGCTCCTGATCGAATAGCAGATGGCCCAGGTTATCGGCGAGGCCTTCAACCGAATTGCGCTCGAAGAGCAGCCCGGCGTCACCCACTACTTCCGGCGCGCCGCCGGTGCGCGATACGACGCTGGCCAGGCCGCAGGCCATTCCTTCGAGAATTGTGAGGGCGAACGGCTCGTCCCAGCGTGAGGGCACGACGTTGATGTGCGCCTCCCGGAGCGCCTTGGGAAGATCCGCCCGCGCGATGTGGCCGGGCCGGCTCACGGAGACGCCCGCTTTTTCGACATCGGAGGCAAGCTGGTCGAGTTCCATCTGATAATCGTCGCGCTCGAATTTATGCCAATGATTTGAGCCGAGAATCTGGATTCGGAATGCCCTCGTCCTTTCCGCAAGTTTGGCGGCCGCTTTCAGGAGCAAGTCCGGGGCCTTCTCGATGCCGGTACGGCCGAGGAAATTGATCACCGGGAGCCCTTCCGGATCGCGCGGCGCGGGCTTGAAGGATTCGATATCGACGCCGTTATGGATGGTCTGGACCGTATTGGCCGGCAGGTTGTACGCCTGCTCGACCCAGCGGCCGGTAAACTGGCTGACCGCGGTGACAACATTTACCGACGAACGAAACCGCACGCAGAAGCGCGGCGAGATCGGAATCTGGTTATGGAAATGATGGATGAGGAAGGCCCGCGGGAAGCGATCGCGGAGGAAGACTACCATCTCAGGATCGTTGTGGAGTATGATGGGACGGCGCTCGAGGCCGGCCTCGCGGATCGTCCGCTCGACATTGGCGGCATGGACCCTCTGGCGGAGGTGGCGCCAGCCGGTCACCTTGCGCTGGGCACGCAGGAGCTTTACGAGCAACGGGTTTTGCGGGATGCGCGGCGCGTCGAGGAGGAGCGTCTGGACATCCTGGAACGGCTCGGCCTCGCATTTGATGGAAATGACAACCGGCTCAAAATCCTGCTGGACGGCGGCGCGGCAGCACTCGTGGATGTGGGTCGCGATTGCGCCGCTCTCGGTGGGAGTGAAGGTCTCCACCGTGTGATTGATAAATACGGGGCTCATCGCCAGCAGTTGCTTCTTCTTCATACCCTCACCGATTATTCTGCGTTAAACAAGGCAACTGGCGAGGGCGCCAATCCAGTTGCCGTGTTTCGCCGGTCCGCAAGGGCGGCGTCATAAATTTGGCGGTAGGAGGCCGCGACGGATTCCCAGGTAAACTTGCGGACGCGGTCCTTGCCTCCAGTACCCAGCCGCTCGCGCAGCGCCCTGTCTCCGGCTAGCCGGCGCAGCGCCCCGGCCAGGGGGGCAACCTCGCCGGGAGGCAATAGGAGGCCGGTTTCGCCATCGACCACGATTTCCGGCACGCCGCCGGTTCGGGACGCGACGACGGGCTTGCCGGCGGCCATCGCCTCAAGGTTTACGATACCCAGAGGCTCCTGGCGCGATGGCAGCACAAAGAAATCGCAGCCGTGGAACAAGGCTACGGCTGTTGGGCGGTCCGCGCGTCCGAGAAAATGCACGCGTTCGTCAATTAGCAATTTTTGCGCTAGCTGCTCGAGATCCTTGTGTTCAGGCCCATCGCCGGCCAGCAGCAGATCGTGGGAGCCGAGCCCGGCGGCGGCAAATGCCTCTAATAATACGTCGAAGCCCTTCTGGTGAACGTGGCGGCCGATGCCGAGGATGTACGGGCGGGAGTGGCGGTATGGTTCCACTCCCTGGAAGTCCTCGATCCGGATCCCGTTGTAAATTACCGCACCACGAGAGCCGAATGTTGTCGAGGTGAAGCGTTCGAGGTCTTCGAGGGTATCGCGGGAACACGCGGTGACGCGGTCCGCCTCGGCGAGGCTGCGGCGCAGGACGCCGTTCAAGAACGGGGATTTCTCATAGACGCGCTCGGCGTCCATGGTGCGCTCTCCCTGCGAGGTGACGATGAGGGGAATCCGGAGCGCCCGCGAGGCGACGGATGCGTAATGGCCGTTTGCGCTGACGCATTGCACATGGATGAGGTCGATTTTATGGCGGCGGAGGATGCGCAGCATGCGGGCGCGAACGAAGGGGTAGGCAAGGGCGTAATTCGTGCGGACCTGCAGGTTGAACTCCGGCATCCTCATGGGAAGGCGGTAAACGGGAATGCCCTCGACGGTCTCCCCCGCGGGGGCGTTGCGGGGCCAGCGGTTCACAAGCACGATGGTCTGGATACCCTGCCGCCTGTACTCGTGGGCAAGCTGGCGCACCAATTCCTCGACGCCGCCGAGGGAGGGATAAAATGCGCTGGCAAATATGGCGACGTTCATGATCTCAGCGTCAATCGGATTACTGGCTGGCTTTGGCTCCCTCAGCGTTGACCGTCAGCGGGGATGCGTAAAGGGCCTCGTATTCGCTGCAAATCCGGTTCCAGCTAAAATCCCGCGCACGCTGCAAGCCGGCGGCGGCCATCCGCTCCCGGGCCCCGGCGTCGCTGAGAAGACCGGCGATTTTCCGGCCCAGTTCTTCATCGGAGCATAGCATGCCGAATTTGCCATCGCTCGTGACTTCAATCGCTCCCGGATTGGCCGTGGCAATAACGGGAGCCCCCGAGGCCATCGCTTCGATGTACGGCACGCCGAAACCCTCGTAGCTGCTCGGCAGGCAGAAGAGCCATGCTCGGCTGTAAAGCTCCGCGAGTTTCTGATTCGGGACGCGGCCAAACCAGCATACCCCCTCCCCTTTCACCTCTTCCTCGCAGACTGCCCAGAACTCGGCATCGGAAACGCGCGAACGAATTTCGCGATTGAAAATATCGAACAACATCGCCCCGCGTTTGCGGCCATGCATCGTGCCGACGAATAGAAGCGATGGCGCGGATGATTTCGGGCCGGGAGAAAACGCGGCGAGGTCAACCCCGTTTGGAATGACGTGCTTGATGCCGGGGATGTAACGGCGCGTGTTACTGGAGACGGCGACAAGTTCATCCGCGAGGAATACGGAACCGAATTCGCACACGGCCATCAAACCCATGCGGAGTTTCGTCGTGAAGCCCTTCGCGTGCAGCGTCTCGGCGAGGAGCGAGCCGTGATAAGTATGGACGTGGCGCGGCCGCTTTTTGCCCCAGAGGAACCAGTCGTCGCCGTGGGCATTGAGAACATCGAATTGCGTGAAATCATACTGACGGAGGTTCCATGCGAAACCAAAGGTGCGAAGACGCCGGCCGCTCGGCACGACGACCACTTTGTAGAGTGAATCCGGGGAGGCTCCACTCTGGCTGAAGACGGTGACCTGGTGGCCGCGCTTCACCATCTCATTCGCGTAGGCATGGACGACGTAGCCGACGCCAATTTTGCTCCCGCTCGGCAGGTACATGGAAGTAATCGCGATATTCATGCCTCTTGCAACTGCCGGCCAACGGGTAACGCACTTTTGCCCGAAAGGATATTCTCAAGATGAAGGGCGCATCCGGTCCACGGGGCGCGTGCCGCGCGCTCGACGGATTGCCATTTAGTCTGACGCAGCAGCTCCGCGTCGGTAACGAGGCGGCGCATGGCCTCTGTCACCGCTGGAAAGTCGTCCGGGTCCACCAGCATCGCGGCGCCGCCGCAAGCCTCGGGGAGGCCGCCGCGGCGGGATGCGATCACCGCGCAGCCAGAGGCCATGGCTTCCAGGGCGACAAGGCCGAACGGCTCTTCCGAGCGGGATAGGACGCAGACGATATCGTGCGCCCGGACCAGCTCCGGGACTTTGCCGCGCGGCACATGACCGGCATATTCGGCGCCGGCCGCATCCATCTTTACCTTGAGAGACCGGAAGAAGGGGTCCTCCATCTCGCGGCCGTGGCCGTAAAACCAGAGGCCGCCTGCCACTGTCAGCTTTACGTGCAAGCCCTCGGCGCGAAGCGTGGCGACGGCGTCGGCGGCAATATCGGGGCCTTTATTCGGATCAATGCGGCCCAGGAAGAGGACGCGTGGCGCGTCCACGGGATCGAGGAAACCGGGCCGGGGCGAGAAAACCTCCTGATCCACGCCGCTCGGGACGACACGGAAACGGTCCAGCGGCACGGCGTGCTCACCGGCAGTCCAGCGGCGGATCGACTCGCTGCATGTCAGGAAGAGATGTGTGTTGCTGTCGGTCTCCTTCATGTCAAACCGCGTTCTCCACTCGTTCTGAAGCCAGACGAGCACATTTGTCTTCGGGAGTGTTTGCTTGATGTAGGTGGGCGAAACCAGATCGTTGAATACGACGACCGCATCAGGGGCCGGGCTGAGGCGCGCTAGTTTTTCCCGCATCGATTTCAGGTAGAACTCGAAGTATGGCCAGTCCCATCCACATAGCCGGCCGCGCAGCGAGCAAATGCGGCGCTCGAAAAAATTCAGGTCATCGCGCTGCCTGCCCTCGAGCGGGACCACGTCGCCGATACTGTAGGTTTCGTCCTTGTCGAGCAGGGTGAGGACCGTGACCTTGTGTCCGCGCGCCAGCAGCTCGCGGGCAGTGCTCATGATGATCGTCGATATTGCTCCGCCGGAAGTCGGCGAGTAATACTCAATCGGCATGTTTACGAAGCAAAAGTGCATCGCTTAAACTCCCGCGGCTTTCCGAATTTCGGTCCAGGTATTGGCCCACGAGAATTTCTCCGCGCGCGCACGGGCCTTTGCGCCGTAATCATCGCGCAGCTTTGCGTCCTCGATCAGTGTCGCGAGGTGGCCGGCCAATTCCTCGGTGCAATCGCGCTCGAATAGCAAACCGGCCCCGTCAACAACTTCGGACGTGCCGCCAGTGCGCGAGGCGACCACGGCAAGGCCGCTCGCCATGCCTTCAAGCGTGGCGAGGCCGAAGGGTTCATCCCAGCGCGAGGGCACGACGTGGATATGGGCTTTGCGCAATTCCCCGGGCAGCTCGTGACGGCTGACTACGCCGGGGCGGCGAACCGGGATTCCCTCCTGCTCGAGCTCTTGCGAGAGGGAGTCGAGCAGACGCTGATAGTCATCCGCCTCGGTGCCCCAATAGAACCGGGCTCCGAGAATCTGAACCGAAAAATCCTGTCGCGTCGCCGCGACCTGCTTCGCGGCGCGCAGGAGCAGGTCCGGGGCCTTTGTGGCATCGGTGCGGCCGACGAAATTGATGACAGGCCGGCCTTCGGGAGAGTGCGTGGCCGGGGCGAAACGCTCCAGATCGACACCATTGTAAATAGTCCGGAGTCGCGGCGGCACGATGCCGAAGTACTCTGCCTGCCAGCGGGATATGAAATCGCTAACACCCGCGGCGACATCCACGGAACGGCCGAAAGGCTGGCGGAATTTTTCGTGGCAGGGATTCGCGTTGTGGAATAGGTGGATGATCGTCGCGCGCGGAAAACAGCGGCGGAGATGCACCGCCATCTCGGGATCGTTGTGCAGTACGAAAGGCATCTTCTCAAGGCCCCGCGAGCGGATCGCGCGCAGCACGCGGTCGATGTATGCCTTCTGCCGGACGTGGCCCCATCCGCTGGTCTGCTGTTGAATTTTGAAAAGCCGGCCAAGGCCGGTGCCGCGGAGTTGGGGGATCCAGGGATAATCGAGGAGCACCGTGTTTGGCCAGGGGTGCGGCGCGGCATTGACCGAGCGGGAGATGACCCATGGCTCGACGCCATCTTTTTGGGCAGCGCGGCAGACTTCCCAAATCCACGTGCTGATGGCGCCGCTCCTTGTGGGAGTAAAGGTTTCGCCCGTGCAATTGATGAATACCACGCTCATCGACGATTCATCGCCTCGTACGGGCCGTACCGCTGGCGGAGGTGGTCCCGGAGACCATGCCAGAGCAGCCGAAGCCGCGGAAACTTGCGCGAATCGGCGCGCAGGCAGTTCCGCAACGCGCCCCCTATGATGGCCGCGGCCGCCCGGGGGTAGTCCTCGCCGCTGTGCTTGCTCGCGAGCAGCAGGCTGTTGCGGACCGTGTAGTAACCGTAAATGCCGTCGAGGTTCTTTCCCGATTGCCCCCCTTTGTGATAGATGCGCGCGGCAGGCACGACCAGGAGCTTTTGCCCCTCGTTACGCAGACGGATGCTCAAATCGACATCCTCCCAGCTTAGAAAATAGCGGTCGTCGAATCCCTCGAGCCGGCGAAGCAAATCGGCGCGAAGCATCATCGCGCATCCCGTAACCCACGGCACCTCGTAGGGCATCTCGTCCCGGGTCGGCTGGCGCTTGTTGTCATGCCAGGCGGCGCCCCTGCGCAAATCGACGACGGAGCCTGCGAACCAGATGGCTTGCGGCGGATCGAAGTCGTGAATGACCGGCGCGACGAGCCCCGCCGCGGGATTAGCCTCGGCAGCCTCGACCAGCCTCTCAAGCGCGTCGGACTCCACCAGCGTGTCGTTATTCAGCAGGTAGATATAATCCACGCCCTCTTTGATGGCGTATTGGATGCCGACGTTGTTGCCCCCGGTGAAGCCAAGGTTCTTCCCCGTCTGAAGGATTACCGCTTCGGGAAAGCCGGCCTTGATCGCGGCCACCGAGTCGTCCTTCGAGCCGTTATCGACGATGATGATCTCGCGATTCGGATACGTGTCGACGCGAAACGAGCCGAGACACTCGAGCGTATCGGCCATGCCATTCCAGATGACTATGACGATGGCGACGCGTGGTTTGCTTGTCATGGATTGGGGGGGAGCCGAAGGACGACGCAAGCCCTGTCCGGCCTGTTGACACCCGCGCGGAAGATTACTCCGCAGCCGCGAACGTAAAGTCCGGCAGGACCATGCCGCGCTTCTCACACTCCAGCGTCCACTGGCCCTTGTAAGGAATGATCGGCAATATCTCGAACTTGCACGCGTACTCGAATTGATCGATCACACCGGCGCAGCAGACCATCATCGTCACTGTATATGAGCCGGGCTTGAGCCACGGACCGCGAAGCTCGATCTTGCCGTCGTAACCGTTGCCTACATCCACCCAGACCTCATCCAGCCTGGAATCGCAGAAGAGGACCGCCGCGCCCGATTGATCGAACACTTCGCAAAAGAAGAACACCTTGCTTGAGTACGGCTTCATCTTCTCGGCGCGAAACTCGATCAGCTTCGGCTCGCCGCACTGGAAAAAATCCTTCGATATGGAAACCGACGTAAACCGCACCTCGCCGCTGCCCGGCCTGCGAGTGGCGTTATTGAGCGCATCGGAGGAGCGCTGCGTCGAGTATTTCAGGTAAGTCCCAACCGTTTCCTCCGCGGGCCCGTAGTGGCGCACCTGGCCTTGCTCCATGAATACAGCCTTGTGGCAGAGCGAGGTGATGGATTGCAATTGATGGCTGACGAAAAGGACCGTCCGGCCATGCGCGGAAACGTCCTTCATCTTGTCGAGGCACTTGCGCTGGAACTCCGCGTCGCCCACGGCGAGCACTTCATCCACGATCAGGATTTCGGGATTCAGATGCGCCGCGACGGCAAAGGCGAGGCGCACATACATGCCGCTGCTGTAACGTTTTACCGGGGTCTCGAGGAATGTCTCGACGCCGGAGAAATCCACGATGGCGTCAAATTGCCGCCGAATCTCGCCCTTGGTCATGCCGAGGATCGCGCCATTGAGGTAGATATTTTCGCGGCCGGTAAGCTCCTGGTGAAAGCCGGTGCCGACTTCCAATAGCGAACCGACCCGGCCGTAGACATCCACGACGCCCGAGGTGGGGCCGGTGATGCGGCTGAGCACCTTGAGCAGCGTGCTCTTGCCTGCGCCGTTGCGGCCGACGATGCCGACGACGTCGCCGCATTGGATATCGAAGGAGACATCCTTCAACGCCCAGAATGTTTCCTTGGGAGGCGCCCGGAAGCCTTTGCGCGCGTTGTGCAGAAGCTGCTCGGCAAGGGTGACGTGGCGCTCGGCGTGAGCGATGGTGTAGGACTTTGAAAGGCCCCGGATGCTGATTGCGATATCGCTCATAAAATTTAGCGTCCCCGCAGCGCCCGGCCGAGCGCCTGGGTTAACAACGGTGGATACTGCCAGAAAGCGCGCGCGGCCTTTGTGATGGCCGCCGTGTAGTGACCCTCATTCCACGCGGCGCGGGCGCGGCCCTTGGTGTAAAGTGAATGATATTCGCGCACGAGTTTCCGGCTTTTCCGCACGGCCTGCCGGCACTCGGCGCAGTTGGCGTGGAGGCTCCGGTGCTTGTCGAGGACGCGGATGCTGTTGCGATACATCTGCTCCCCATTGCTCCCTTGTTGGGAATCATGCATGCGCGCCCGGCCGAGGACCTCCTCGACGGTGACGACGCGGAATTCCGCCGCCAGCCGGATATTCACGTCCCAATCGTCCGTTCCACGCAGCGACGCGTCGAAACCGCCGATGCTCTCAAGCGCCGAACGGCGAAATATCATCGTCTGAACCGGCGGCAATTCGTGGCCGAGCATGTCGTGCACGGTCATCTCCGCGGGCGGACGGTATGTCCCTCTTGGCTCCCCGGTCTTGCTGTCGAAGACTTCCATCCAGGCGACTACGAGCCCGATTCGCGGGTCTTCCGCGAAACGCGGAACCTGGAGCGCGAGCTTTTGCGGCAGCCAGAGGTCATCCTGGTCCAGGAGGGCGATGTATTCCCCCTGGGCCGAGCGCCAGCCGAGGTTCCGGGCCGAGGCGGTACCGCCGTTCTCCTGCCGCAGGCAGCGGACTTCCGGACCGAAACCGGCTACCGCCTCCCGCATGCTGATCGGCGAGCCGTCGTCGATCACCAATATCTCGATGGGCCGGTACGTCTGCGCCAATGCGCTCTCGATGGCCTCCCGGATATATTCCTGCCCATTATAGGCGGGAATAATGACGCTGACGAGCTGCGGCTGGTATTGGGCGGCGGTCATCAATTTTGTAAACGGGGCCGGGGTCGTGAATCAAATCACGTCCGCGAATTTCTTCTCCATATGCTTGAAGGAGAAGACCCCGATTAGCAGCATCGCCACCGCCCCGCCGGCTCCGTAGCCCAGCCTGTCCCAATGCAGCGTTCCGACGCCAAACACCGACCACGTGATTGACGCGAAGATGGACGCCAGAGGATTGAGGTTATACCAGAACAGGGCCTTGGCCGGGATCTTGGTGACCAGGTAGGCAAGCGGGCAGCAGTAAAAGAGTATCTGCATCGCCAGCGGAAGCATGTAGGCAACGTCGCGGTAGCTTACCATCAGCGAGGTCACGATCAGGCCCGCGCCGATTGCATACATCAACAGGAGGCCCAGCCATACCGGCAGCAGCAAAACTCCCAAGCCTGGGGTGATATGGTATACGACGAGGAGCCCCGTGAGCACGCACAGGGCGATTAGAAAATCCAGCAGCGACGAAGGGAGCGCGGATAGCGGCAGGATCAGGCGGGGAAAGAATACCTTGGCGATCAGGTTGGTATTGCCCACCAGGGAGCCGCCCGCCTTCGTCAGGACGGAGCTGAAGAGACCCCATGCCATCTGCCCTGCATACAGGAAGACAAAATAGGGGATCGGGCCGCTGTCCATCTTCGCCACGCTGCCGAAAACGAAGGTTAGAATCCCGGCGGTCAACAGCGGCTGGAGGACGACCCATATGACCCCGAGGGCGGTTTGCTTGTAGCGCAGTTTGATGTCCCGCAGAGCGAGGGCAAACATCAGGTCGCGGAATTGCCAGATTTCCCCCAGGTTCAGGGGCACCCAGCCTTTGTCGGCCTTGATGGTGAGGTACGGGCGGCGTTCGGACGCCGTTTTCGCAAGGAGGGGCGCCGGCTCGGCTACCAAGGTTTCCAATGTGTTCGAATCCATGAATTATCCAATCAGATTGCCAGCAGATGGGTGCGTTCGGGCAGGAGGTTCGCCTTCGCGACCTCGACTTCGCGGCATTCCCCCAGGAATTCCATCAACACGCGGACCCGTTCACGAGCGGGCCGCAACTCGGTGACCACTGTCCTCAAGCCCATGAACACCCCGGAGGTAATCGTGACCTGGTCGCCCTCGCGCAGCTCGCTGTCGAGCGTCCGGCATTCCTCGTCTCCCATTTGACCCCGGAGCTCCTCGATCGACTCGTCCGGCAGTGTCGCGGGCTCCCCGCCGAACCGGACCAGCGAACTGACGCCGCGGGCGCCGGCGACCACATGCTGGGAAATCGCCCGGGTGAACCGGGCAAAGAGGTAACCGGGGAAGAGCGCCTCCGCAAACCAGACCGGCCCGCGCCGCGTCATGCGGCGGAAGCGGAGCCGCGGGCAATAAACCTCCACCTCATCCAGGAGGCGCAAATGGGCGGCTGCGATGTGCTCACTTTTCGGCTGGGTGCGGATGCAGTGCCATGCGGCGGTAAACGAATACTCTTTCATAAATTAGGTTCCGGTTTCGAGGCCTCCCATGACGATCGGCAGCACGGCGCGGGCCTGCCTGCGCCAGCTCTGCAGAAGCTGGATGCGTGCCTCAATATGCGGGCGGCTTCCCGATGGCATGTCCTCGAGGAGGGTGGTGAGCCTTTGCAATTGCTCCTCCTGCACCACCAGATCCGGCACCACCTTTTCCCGCAGGAATCCGCTCGTGATCTTTCGCAAGCCCGTCTCCGCTAGAAAATGGTCGCGCCGGTCGCCAGGCACGTACGTGGCATGGACCGCGCCCAGGGTGCGCAGGAGGCGCAGCCCCTGGCTGGCCGATCCGCTGCTCAGGTTGAGTTTCGCCCGGATGTAGTCCAGCGGAACGGGCGTGGTCGAGATGAAGAGCAGTCCGTAGATTTCGCCCACGGACTTCGATACTCCGAAAAGCCGCGCGATGCGCACGAAGATATCGATCATGTCGACTTCGAGGCGGTTCAATTTCTCAACCCGCTGATTTTGTTTTTCCAATGTGGCTTCCTGTGAATTCATGGGGAGGTGATAAATCAATCATTCTTCTCAGTTGTTTCACCAAAGAATGAAACAACCGCGCAAAAAAATGCGCCAGCCGCAATTTGGGCAGGCGCTGCACTTGGTCGTTTTCCGCCTTCTTTAGCAAAACCGTTCATGTTATTTTGGCTGGGCCATACGAGCCCCATGCCACTTGAATTTGTAGAACATTGGCGTCAAATCCGCTATTGGCATGAATCCGATAGTTCCATCGGATGGAAAGCCGCCATTTTGTCACAATTTGTCCTACTTTTTCCCAAGCAATGCCATCACAAAAGCGCTTATTGATTGAGGCTCCAAGGTGGCTCTTTTTGCTCGCGCTGGTCCTCGCGCCGTGGGTGTACGGTTGCACCCCGGACTGGGCCGTGGACGACCTGGATATGCTCCTCTGTGTCATTTTGGCGCTTTGGTTCTCAAGTTATGCAATTCGGGGCATAAAGAGATCCATTCACCGGACCCTCCTTTTTTGCGTCGCGATCATACTCGCGTACGGGTGGGCGATGGCCCTAAACCCGCATTTCCAGGCGGTGGAAGGCTATCGATTTAATCCCATCCACGCCCCTCTCCCAATGCTTCCTGGGACGGTGGACAAGCAGACCTCCTGCGAGATGATGCTCCGGATCAGTTGCCTGCTTGGGGTCGTCTGCTTCGTCTGCGATCTCAGTACCCGGAGGGAATGGCGGCGGCGGATTTGGTGCACAATGGCTGCCACTGGCAGCTCGCTGGTGCTCTTTGGGCTGGTCCAGAGCGCCTTTGAAAAGCCGATTTTCCTCTGGAGCGGGATAGACGACACGGTCCCCTATTTTGCCACCTACTACTACCACGGGAACGCAGGGTCATTCATCAACCTGGTCATGCCCTTCGTCGCGGGGCTTGCCGCGCTCACGCTTCGCAAGCCCGACCAGCATTTTGAACGGGCCCTCTGGTTTCCCGGTTTCTTCGTCTGCGTGGCGGGGGCGTTTGTGAACCTCTCCCGCTCGGCAATGGTGATCACCTGCCTGCTTGTCGCCATGCTTCTCATCTGGCAGAGCAGAGGAAGATCGCGGAACGAGCTGCTCCCTCCGCGCGGAACCCGGGCGGGGTATGCGATCCTGATGGTCTGCGCGATCACCTGCCTGGTGGCGTTTTCAGGCTGGCAGCGGCCGCTGGAAAAATGGCGGACAATGGAAGGCCAGCTCAATTCGTCGAACAAGCGCCTCGTTTCAACGAAGGTGTGTCTCCGGATGCTGCCGGACGCCGGCTGGCACGGATTCGGGCCGGGAACGTTCGAACTGGTATTCCCCCATTACACGAGCGAACAGGAGGGCAAATTGATCCCGGGTATCTGGCGGTATGCCCATGACGACTATCTCCAGACGATCCTCGAGTGGGGCTGGGTCGGCGCGATCCCGTGGGCGATTCTCTTTTTTGGCACCTTCGCGGAGATTTACAGGAATTGGAAAAGGCGCCGCGATTTGAGCACCTCCGACCGCGTGCTCGCGTTCGTGACCGGGACGGCCCTGCTGGGAGCGGCGGCCCACGCGATTGTCGATTTTCCCTTCCAGATCGCCTCCCTGCAGTTGTATGCGGGTGTCTGCGCCGGTTTTGCGTGGAGTAGTGCGCACTGGGAGGGGACGATGGTCCATCATTCCAAGCCCAGGACCCAATCCGCCCTGCCGGCTTCCCCGTGATACCGGCTCAGGTTCAAACCGAATTCCGAAGCTGATCGGGGCGATCTGACGCAATCTGCTGGCCGCGAGTGCCATTCGTCAGGCTTCACCGTATCTGAAGATACGGTGAAGCCATCCTCAAGTCATCTCGGCTCAGCATCTTGCGCCATCTCATCCCCTCCAACATCGGAGTTCGGGTTCAAACCGGCGGCGGCTAGAACCTCGGTTCGCTATCGACCGGCTCCCCGGCCTGCTCCTCGCCCTGTTCCACGTCCAGATCCTCTTCATCCAACGGTCTATCGCCAATCCGGCCGTAACTCCCGTTGACGCTTCCGTACACTTCCGGTTCGCCGTATTTGCCGGGATAGTAACTGTAGGCGCCAGCCATCCTCAGTGGCATCTGGTTCAAGATGACGCCCGTGGGCCGTGAACCGGCTCCCGCGATCAGCTTGATTGCCCGCTTGATCCACTTCCGCGGCGTCCGGCATGCGTGGGAAACCAGGCAGATGGCCTCCGCGTGCTCGAGCAGGAGGAGCGTGTCGCTTACCGCGGTGATCGGCGCGGTATCGATGACGATGCGCTCAAAAGTCTCCTGCAAATGCCGCACGATCTCCCCCATATCGCTCCGGGCCAGAAGCTCGGCGGGATTCGGCAGCAATTCACCCGCGGGCATGATCCAAAGGTTCTCGACCTCGCACTGGTGGATGGCCTGCTCGGAATTGATCTTCCGCATCAGCAGTTCGCCGAGGCCGGGGACCTTCCGATTGGCAAGCATGACGGTGCGAATCATCGGCGACCGCAGATCAGCGTCGATCAGCAGCGTCCTCAACCCCTGCTGAGCCAGGGAGGTCGCGTAGTTGGTTGAGCAAAATGTCTTCCCCTCCCCTGCCAGGGTGCTGGAAAAGAGCACGATCTTGCGGCCCTTCGCCCGGCCCGCAAGGAAGATGGATGTTCGCAATGATCGGAACGCCTCCGCCACGGGCGAGCCCGGGGCCTTCACCAGGGCGAGGCTGCTTTCCTTGAGCTTGCTTTGATTCTGGCGCGGAATCGAGGCCAGGACCGTAAGCCCAAGGAGATCCTCGGCCTGGTCCACGGATTTGATCGAGCTGTCCATCATGTGCAGGCCGAAGCTGATGATCAGACCTACGATAATACCCCCAACCGCACCCATCATCAGCGTCTTGGATTTGCGCGCCTGCATCGGCTCCATCGGCGTCTGCGCGGGCTCGAAAATGTGCATTTGGGTCGAATTCATCCCGGTCGCCACCCTGGACTCCTTGAGCCGGCTTAGAACGCCCTCATACAGAGCCTTGTCGGTTTCCACTGCGCGCTCGAGCACGTCGTAATTAACTTTGGCGTAGTCCAGCGTCAACGCGGCTCCCTCCTGCTTCTGCTCCGCGGCGTTGAAATTGGCCACACGGGTCTCGGCCGCCTGGCGTTTGGCGTGGATGAGGCCCGGGATTTTAAGAACGTAATTGGTCAGATTGTCCTCAACATCCGCCAGTTGGGTTCTGATGGAGATCATCTTGGGATGAAGCTCCGTGTAGGTCAGCTTCATGATCTCGATCTTGCTTTGAAGATCGC
>Ga0182024_10006366_pt1 | contig 25972 bp, 18 predicted proteins | sample P32metaG_FD_120480 | JGI IMG/M metagenome (GOLD analysis project Ga0182024, IMG submission 120480) | Permafrost microbial communities from Stordalen Mire, Sweden - P3-2 metaG (Illumina Assembly) | ecosystem: Environmental > Terrestrial > Soil > Wetlands > Permafrost | place: Sweden: Stordalen... | reverse complement strand
GGTCGGTGATATCGCGAAGAGCAAACGTACAACCTTCTAATACCGCCCGGGCCATGTCGTTCGCCGTGTGCGACATGTCAAGTCCGGCAAAGGCGCCTCGCATTTTTGAGTTCCACCGCGGTGCCATGGCCCCAGAGAGCGCGGGTAAGAACATCACGCCGTTGGAACCGGCCGGTGCGTGAGCCGCGAGATCAAACAGTTCTGTCTGGCTCACTTTCAGGATGTTTTCGGCGAGCCACAGAGTGCTGCCCCCGGAGACGAAGCCGGGGTTTTCGATTAGGTAGAAGCCCTGGAGGGCGTGAGCGTGGGTCTCGACGAGGCCCTCGTAGTCGAGCACGAACGAATCGGTCGCGACGGTGACTGGCTCCGCGGTTCCGGTGACATCCGTGATAATGCCTTTAGAAATGGACCCGGCGCCGATGGACCCGGCGTGTTCGTCACCGGTGCCTATCAACACTTGGCACGATGGGGACAGTCCTATTCTCTCGGCAGCCCCGCTGCTGAGAGCCCCGACGACATCGCTCGCTTCTCCGATACGACCTAACTGCGAAGCGCTGAGTCCTGCCGCGTCGAGGAGTTCATCGGACCATTGCCGCCGCCGCAAGTCGTAGAGCAGACTCGATGACGCATTTGCGTGATCGATGGCGAGCTGACCGGTCAGGTGGTGAAGTAGATATCCCGCCGCCGGAGGGAAGGCAAACGCCTTCGCGAAAATCTCGGGTTCGTGATCGCGTAGCCACATGATCTTTGGTCCGGAATGCGACGAGTCAGGTTGGAGACCCGTGATCTCAAAGAGACGCTCGGCTCCGACCTTGCGGGCCAGTTCGTCAGCTTGGACTTCAGCCCTTCGATCAAGCCAAATGATCGCTGGACCCAGGGCTTCGCCTTCGTTCGAGATCGGAACAACACCGTCAACTTGACACGCCAGGCTGAGCATTCCTATTTCGCTGCCAACGACTCCAGCGTTTCCCAGGACCTTGGCGATGACGATGGCGATGCCCTCTTCCCAGTGACTGGGGTCCTGTTCCGCCCAACCTCCGTGAGGATGCGACATCGTTAATCCGTGTGACCCCGAACTTCGTATCTGACCGTCAGGGTCAATCAGCACGCCCTTGATGCTTTGGGAGCCGAAGTCAATGCCAATGACGTACGTCACGCGGAGCCTCTCTTCTTCGCCACAGTGGCGACGAGATGCTCACGGTTCACGTCCACGGTTCCCCCAAAAATCCGCGTTGCCCCGTGTCAATGGAGCCACTCGGTAGTCAATTAAACTTTTATTGAACCCTAGAGTAAGTCATCAGATGACTTTGGTCAAACGATTCTCTTGACTTTTCGAAGACACGTCTCCCGCCGTCAATGAAATTCTTACGCGGCGGAGCCACGTGAGTTTTTCGAATTGACGAGATCGCCAACTCATCAATTGACGAATCTAATTAAAGTCGCGACGCACACACCAAAATTCTCCCTGACCGAATCACGTAGATAGGTGAGAAATTCTTTCAAAATGGTTTGACAGAAGTCATCTGATGACTTACTCTTGGTCAAAATTACACGGCTAGCGAGGGGGCTTCCTGTGACACAAATGGACCAGACCGATAAAGAATTAGGTCTGAAGGCAGATTCGGTGAGTTTGTGGGGTGACTTCGTAGTTTCCATCGCAAACGTGGCGCCGTCAAGCAGTGTGGCCTACACACTCGCGATCTTGGTCGGTTTTGCGGGTCATATCGAGCCACTCGCGGTGCTCATCGTTGGTCTCATGATGGGCGCCTGTTCAGTGGGCTACGCGAGTCTTAACCGATGGCGAGCCCATGCGGGCGCACCCTATATATGGGTGGGTGAAGCGGTCACTCCTTCCATCGGTGTTGGTACCGGACTACTCAACGTGGCCGTATCGACCTTCGCCAACGTGGGCAACATCACGCTCGCCGGTGCGTACTTCCTCTTTGTCGTGGCGCCAACCGGACATACCTTCAATAATCTGACCACTTGGTTGGTTGCGACCGCCATCATGGGGATTCTGGTGTACCTCGCTATTCGGGGCATTAGGCCCTCGGTTCGTCTTCAATGGGTGTTTGTCTTCATTGAGTACACCGCCATGATCTCCTTTACGATCTTGGCCCTCATCCACGAGTCATCGGGAGCTGGTGGTGCGACGCTGCCGTCGATTCACGACTTTGCGTTCTCTGGTGCCAACACCGGAGGATTTGCGGGACTAGCCAAAGCAGCTGTTCCCTGCGGCTTCCTCTACCTCGGTTGGGAAGCCACCGCAGTACTGGGTGAAGAGTCGACGCACCGCAATATCAACCCTGGACGCGCAATGATCATGGGAACACTGTTCCTCACTGTTTGGTACACCTTCTTGATGGCGGTGTTCCAGGGCGTGTCGAGCCAGGCCAACGTGTTAAAGGACGGCACGGACGTGCTGGCCTACGCGGGTCAGTTGCTGGTTCCCGGATTCTGGGGACGAGCGTTGCCGCTGGCGGTGTTGGTGGCAGTAATTGGAACCTGTCAGATCCAGATGACCGAGCCCAGCCGCGTGCTCTACGCATTGGCCCGTGACAAGCTCATCCCGAAGGTCTTCGGTTTCATTCACAAGGAGCACCAGACTCCGTGGGCGGCGCTGCTGATATTGGCCGCCATTCCTCCGGCGCTTCTGATCCCCTATTTAATCAATACATCGGCAAACCACGCCATTGGTGACATCATCACCTCGGACGGCATGATCGGCCTCTTCATGTACTTCGTGGTCGCCTGTTCCAGCGTCTGGTTCTACCGTGATCACTTGAAGCACAGTGCGAGCAGGTTGATCGTGTTGGGTGCCATCCCGCTTATCGGTGGACTCTTCATGGGTGTCGACTTCTTCTACGGCTTGTCAAACCAAGCTTCGATAGTCAGAGTCGTGGCCATCGTGATTCTCGTCGTTGTGTTTGGTCTCGGTTTCCTCATTAGGGGAGTGCGACCAAATTCGCCGTACTTTGCCGACATCAAAGAACGACGGGCGCAAGGTATTAAGGGATCGGACGAGTCCGGCCGTACGCACGATTCGTAATGGTGGAGTATTCGATTCGCCTGTAGTGAGCGAGCAGTTTGGTTCAACATCGCCAGGTTCTTCGGAGCCTGGCGATGTTGGTGTGCGACACCTAGGGTTCCGGCAGAGTTGAGATTGATTGTGAGTAACGCTGTTCTAAGAGGAACACATTGAAAAGGAGTGGCAATGGGACGGTTTGAGGGCAAGACGGTTGTCGTGACAGGCAGCGCGCACGGTATTGGTAGAGCGAGCGCGCTGAGATTTGCTTCGGAAGGTGCGAACGTCGCCATCGTCGATGTTCGAATTGACGACGCCGAAGTCGTCGCGCAAGAGTGCTCAAACCTTGGTGGAAGAAGCCTCGCTTACGAGGCGGACGTCTCTGACGAACAGCAAGTCACGGACGTCGTCGCCCGCATTGTGGGTGACTTTGGTGGCATCGACGTGCTGCACTCTCACGCTGGTCGCCTTCGCGCCGGCACCGTGGGCGAAACCACGCTCGAAGAGTGGAATCGAACGATGTCGGTCAACGTGACGTCAATGTTTTTGGTCGTTCGTGCGGTGTCTCCCATCATGCAGGCGAGCGGCGGCGGCGCGATCGTCACGACGGGATCGATCAGCGGCATGTTCGGCGAGCCAGCCCTCGCTGTCTACACCGCGTCAAAAGCGGCGGTCGTCAACCTCACGCGGAGCTTGGCCATTGATTTTGCCAGTCTGGGCATTCGCGTCAACTGCGTGTGTCCCGGCTGGGTGGATACCGGATTCAATAATCCTCAGTTCGAGCATGACGATCTCACGGACGACGACATTGAGACGCTGATCAAGCGGACGGTCCCCATGGGTCGCCAAGGACTGCCCGAGGAGATGGCTGCGGCCGTTGCCTTCCTTGCGTCGGATGATGCTTCCTACATCACTGGTCAAACCCTGCTCGTCGACGGAGGACTGCTCGCTCACGTGTAGTGCTAACGAATCGCGAATGCCGATCACCGTTCTGAGGCTCCCTACGGTAACCTCGCTTTTGAGGTCCCGATGCGGAACTTCGACGGTGAAACGTCTCGTTGGAAAGTTCGGGTGTGAAAAGTGGCCGCTAATTCGGACGAAGAAGTCAAGGTGGGAGAACCGAAGACTTCCGCGGTCGGGATTCCGGCAATTGGCCATGCGCTACAAGAGGCAGTAAGTGAAATGGGAGTGCGGCGAGGTGCCCAGACATTGCTCGCACTCAATCAGGTCAAAGGTTTTGACTGTCCCGGTTGCGCGTGGGCCGATCCGAAGGCTGGGGAGAGGGCTCACGCCGAGTTCTGCGAAAACGGTGCGAAAGCCACCTCGTGGGAAGCGACGCGCGACCGCGTCGGGCGGGATTTTTTCGCGACTCATTCAATAGCTGAACTTCTCGACCAGGACGCGCATTCTCTGGAACACCATGGACGACTCACTGAACCCATGTATTTGGCACCGGGCGCGGAACACTACGCTCCAATTACCTGGGACGACGCGTTGGTTCTCGTGGCCGAACGCCTGCGCACGATGCCAGATCCCAACCGCGCCGCCTTTTATACCAGCGGTCGCGCCAGCAACGAAGCCGCGTTCGTCTTCCAACTGCTGGCGAGGCGCTTAGGGACCAACAACCTACCGGACTGTTCCAACATGTGCCACGAGTCGAGCGGGAACGCTCTTGTCGAGACCATCGGCGTTGGCAAAGGAGTCGTCACACTCGAGGACATCACGGACCACGCAGAATTGATCGTCATCGTTGGGCAGAATCCGGGCACTAATCATCCGCGAATGCTTTCGGCTTTAGAGAAAGCCAAGTTGCGCGGCGCCCATATCGTGACCGCCAATCCTTTGCCCGAGGCTGGTCTGGTTAGGTTCAAGAATCCCCAAAGAGTCCGCGGGCTGATTGGCGGAGGCACGAAGTTGACGGACCGTTACCTGCCCGTGCGGGTGAACGGCGACTTGGCGATGTTCGCGGGGGTCAATAAGGCTCTGCTGGCACGCGAAGAAGCTGCACCGGGCACAATTTTCGATCACGAATTCATTGAGAAGTACTGCGACGGATTTGAAGAGGTCTGTCAATCATGGCGAGAACTCGAGTGGCCAGAGCTCGAGATTCAAAGTGGACTGACCCAAGAGCAAATCGAAGATTTCGCAACGGACGTCGTTGCGGCCAAGAGCGTCATCGTCACGTGGGCCATGGGTATCACCCAGCACCGAAACGCCGTCGCGACCATCCGTGAGATCGTGAATTTTTTGCTGCTGCGTGGGAACATTGGACGTCCCGGCGCGGGACCGTCACCGATTCGCGGGCACAGCAACGTGCAGGGTGACCGCACGATGGGCATCTGGGAGAAGATGCCCGACGCGTTTCTTGACAAGCTGCGCGACGAGTTTGGATTTGATCCGCCCCGAGCCCACGGCCACGATACCGTCGACACGATTCGGGCGATGCGTGACGGAAAAATTGACGTGTTCTTCGCGCTCGGCGGCAACTTCGTCGCCGCCACCCCCGATTCTGCAGTATCCGAGGCGGCAATGAAGAACTGCGCTCTGACGGTCCACGTCGCCACCAAACTCAACCGTTCGCATCTCTGTCACGGCGCTGAGGCCCTACTGCTGCCGTGCCTCAGCCGGAGCGAACGCGATGTGCAAGCCGGCGTTGAACAGTTCGTCACGGTCGAAGACACGATGAGCATGGTCCACTCAACGCACGGCCGCCTCAAGCTGGGGTCCGAGTATTTGCGCAGTGAGGTTTCCATTGTGTGCGGCCTGGGTAACTCGCTCTTTGGAGAGGACATTGGCTGGACCGCGATGTCCAACGACTACTCGCTGATCCGCAGCCACATTGAAAAGGTCATCGATGGCTTTGAGAACTTTGAAGAACGTGTGAAGGAGCCGGGTGGATTCGTTTTGCCCCGCGGCCCCCATGACTCACGAACGTTTAAGACCAAAACCGGTAAGGCTCGGTTCACGGTGAACGAACCGGACGCGATTGTCGTGCCCGAAGGACACTTGCTGCTCCAAACCGTGCGCTCACACGATCAATTCAATACCACGATCTATGGTCTCGATGATCGGTATAGAGGGATCCACGGAGGCCGAAGAGTGGTCTTCGTAAACGACGAGGACTTGAGCGAGCGGAGCATGGAGGATGGCGACATGGTTGACCTCATCAGCATTTGGCCTGATGGGGAGAGGCGAGCCAATGGATTTCGAGCGGTGGCGTACCCCACGCCAAAGGGCTGTGCTGCGACTTACTTCCCGGAAGCCAACGTTCTAGTGCCGCTCGACTCGACCGCAATTGGAAGCAATACTCCCACCTCGAAATCAGTGATCATTCGAATCGAACCGGCCTCGCGCTGAACGCAGCGGAAATCCATTTAGCGGTTCTGGAAACGATGTCCGGCCGTTTATATGCACTTTCGAGTGAGATCTCCAGAACGAGATTGTAAGCGGCGCCGGCAACATGGTCGGTGATTTTCGCGTGAACTTACGATCAGTTCGTCTTCGATAGGAATGAGCGCGCGTAAATAGTTCCGCCAGACCAGGTCCCTCAAAATCGTTATCACGCTGAGGTCAACGGTGTCTTAGGTTCGGTTTATGTCAAATTCCTGAGTCGCGAAAAGTCAGCCGTTTGACGAGACGCCCGTGTTGCCATATCGCACTTGCATAATTTGGCGGTTGGCTGACATTGCTTGGAGGCGGAGTTACGCCTGGCTCGATGTTGCAGCGAGCACCGGAGTTTCCCAAGGTTTCGTCACGCGCTGTTGGTAGGTATAGCTAATGATTTGTTAGACAATGCCTCGCTGGAATTGGTCCAGAGCGTATTCAAAACGTCGCTGCATGGCAGTCGTTCGGTGCCTTTCGGCTTCAGAGTACTTTGAAAACGATTCGGTTAATTCGGAATCGCCACGTGTGTGGCAGACAGGGTTGAGTGGAGGTGATCACACGGCGAAGCCAATCTCTAGACGCGGAGTGACGTCGAGCAGGACTATCGTGTTGAAAGTCAGACCAAGGCGGCCTGGAAGATACAAGCGAATATTTCCATCAGGCCCAGACCGATTCACGTTGGCAAGGTAGGACATCCGGTGACCTTTAGCAAAAGTGAGATGAGGGGAGAGGAGCATGGCTTGCCCGTAGGAGAAGTCGAAACCTCCGGAGGTGCTATGGAGAAAAGCGCTCAATATCGGCGCATACTGAGCGCTGCCGCAAAGCTCTTTCAAATAAAGGGTTATCACGCAACAAGTGTGCGCGAAATCGGTGATCGAGCCAATGTGAGTCAAAGTTCTTTGTATTACCACATTCATAACAAAATGCAGATTTTGGTCGATCTGAATTTGCAGTTCATGAATCGCCTAACCCCCGCAATGACGAAAACAGTTAATCGTGAAGCTCAGGCTGATCTGAAGATTGCATCCATCATTCTCGAGTTCATGAAAGTGATTTCTAAATATCAAGATGAGGTAAGCGCGGTATTACGCGAGCGCAAATCTCTTCCGAGCGACTTCGCAGCCAAATTTCAGACGCAACGCGACGAGATCGACAGAATGATTGATGATGTTATTCGCCAAGGCATTGCCGAGGGGACGTTTGGTGAGGTCGACGTGACTTTGGCCCGACTCGCATTGGCTGGAATGGTCAACTGGTCGTACGAATGGTATCGACCCGGTGGCGAATTGGACCCGGACACGATCGCCCGAGTGTTCACTTCGATCATTCTGAATGGGCTCCGATCACGTCCAGAACTTTCCCCACTTGAAGATGAAAGGGTTCCCCGCGAGGAGTTGTCGTAGTGGCGAGTTTCCAAAAAATAGATGCGCAGGTTCATTTAAATTTTTTCAGTTTGGAAAAAGCGCTATTGATGATGGAAGAGAATCACATCAATTCGGTGGTAATTGACGAGTGGTGGGGCCCGGATGAGGAGGGATTTCGCCAGCCCAACTACCGCTTGCCGAGCGGCGAGGTGAGGTACCTGTATTCGTATGGTGTCGATGCGGCAGTGCGCTATCCTTCGCGATTTGCATACACGGCCTGGGTCGATTGGCGTGATCCCCAGATCGATAAGGTCGTTGAATTTGTGAAAGACAATCCGCATCAAGTTTGCCTGCGTGTCACCATCAGTCCTCAGCGTCGAGAAGATATCGCCCTCGCCGACGGCCTTTATCACCCTCTCTTTTCAGCAGCACAGCGTCATGGAGTACCGATGATGATCTGTCTGCCCCGCATATCGATTGAACGACGTCTAGAACTTTTACTCCCGTACCTTGGGCGATGGACGGAACTGAAGCTAATAATCGACCACTGTGGAATCTTCCCAATGTCTGCAGAAGATATAGAAGCGGGCCTCAATGTGCCCGAGACGATCAATTTGATGCATGCGTACGCGGCGTTCCCAAACGTGGCTATCAAGTGGGGTCATGCACCACTACTTTCGCGCCGCAGCGCGCCGTTTGAAGATTTGATTCAGCCACTCGGAATGTTGATCGAAAAGTTTGGAGCGCAACGCGTGATGTGGTGCAGTGACACAACTCAGACGAATTGGCATCATTCTTGGTTTGATTCATACAGTTATATTCAGGATTCCTCTGAGTTATCCACGTCGGAACGGTCTTGGGTTCTTGGAGAATCGTGTCGATCAATTTTAGATTGGCCCCCCAAGTCAAGCGTTGGTGGCGCGAGTAATGTCCTATCGTGAACGAATCTAAAGATTGGTCGTTGGACGCGTTTCGCCTAGACGGCAAAGTCGCGCTCATCACCGGAGCGAGCAAAAATATTGGTGCGGGCCTAGCTCATGGCTTTGCCACCGCAGGCGCTGACGTCATCCTGGTTGCCCGCGGGGAGGAACGCCTCAAGGCAGTGGCCGAGAGCGTCCAGGAGTCGAACCCGGAGCGACGAATTGAAACGATAACGGCTGATGTTGGTGTGGCTGCCGATGTGGCCCGGATAATTGAGACGAGTCACAACTGGTTTCCACAGGTACATATCCTTGTCAATAACGCTTACGCGAGGGTTGAGCAATCGAACATGAATATCCTCGAGATTCCCGATGAGTGTTGGATTGATCCCATAAACGTAAATATTCTTGGCCCGTATAGATTGTCCTGCGGCCTTGGTCAGAAGATGATGGCTGGCGATGGTGGCAGCATCATAAACATGCTTACGGGCTCAGCGTTCTTACCAACTCCTGGGACAACTGTTTATGGATCGACGAAGGCTGCATTGTGGATGCTCACGCGATGCCTTGCTGTGGATTGCGCTCCAAAGATTCGAGTTAATGCTCTGGCACCCGGAATAGTGTCCGAAACCGGCCTCCCAGCTACGGGACCTGCGAAGGCTGTTCTCCCAACTGTTCCAATGGGAAGGATTGGTCGACCGGAAGAGATGATCGGTGCCGCAATTTACCTTGCGTCCGACGCAGCAAGTTACACAACAGGGGAAATTATCTTCTGCAATGGAGGCAGACCCTACTGACGTGGCCAAATCTCAACTGAGCATTACTGGCTGACCGGACGAGTTTGGAAAATGAGAGTTGAGTTGGGCTGGATTGAGCGTTGTGAACGTTGTTTGACAACTCAAAACCGCAGAAGGTGACGGGGCTCCTCGCAACACGGGATCCTCGCGGATGTGTCTTAGACGACGCTGGCAAAAGGAGCCCAATTCGACCGCGATGCCGCGGTGGGAGTGAACTACCTGATGTTGGAGTCCAAGATCTTATGACGAAGTGTCTTGATTAGGGCGTTCGATTAAGGGTCGCATTGGTGAATTGTGTGCGTGACGAAGTCAGCGGTAACACTTGTTGACGAGGCCCGACGTCCTTCACCAAATCACTTCCCTATGGAATGGGGGAGTGACTTGACCTGTCCGTCACCGTATGATAAAACTCTGTAGCGAGCGCTCCATCCATAGGAGGCTCCTACATATGGGGAGAATCACGGTGAAGATTTTGGGTGGACGCAGATTGACCGTTTTTGTTGCAGTTGCCGGGCTTATGACTTTTGGGTTCGTCGGGGTCACCAGTAGTCCCGGATCAGCCTCAAGTGTGAAATTGACGAATTCCGAAGTTGGCGTCACGAAGAGTACGATCCGGATCGCCGTGATCGCAGATGTCAACGATGTGTATATTCCAGGATTTGGCACCACCACGGTCGACGGGGTCAAGGCGTTCGCCAAGTTCATAAATTCCGAGGGAGGGCTCGCCGGACGGAAGGTCGTTGTCGATTTCTACGACGGAAAGCTTGATCCAGCGACGACCAGGAACGACCTCATCGAGGCGTGCACCAAGGACTTTGCACTTGTAGGTTCGTTCTCACTCGCGATGTCAAACGTCACACCGATGCTCCAATGCAAGAATAGGAAGGGACATAAGGTAGGACTTCCAGACCTGTCGGCGCTCGCGGTTAGTCCGCAGGAAGCGGCTTCAAAGGTTACCTACGCCATTAGTCCGGACTCCTATGCCAAGGCCCCAAATGGCAACCTCTTGGCAGGGGTGGGTGCTTTCAACTATTTCGCCACAGTCAATAAGACCCCCCTCAGCGGTCTACATGGGACGTGGATTGTGCCAAGCAATAACCCCTCATCAAAGGCCTTCGAACTTGGGACCGTCCAAGCATTAGGGCAAGAGGGAATTAAAACTGACAATACGTTCGAGTTCACTGGTGCAGAAACCGAAGCGGCCTTCGGACCCGTGATCACGAGTGCGCAAGATAGCAACTCCAACGTAGTCGTTGACACCCTCCCGGACACGAGTTTCATCGCGCTGCGCCAAGAGGCTGCGACGACCCCTTCGTACAATCCAATCTGGTATTGCCCAGGCGCCATCTGCTACTCACAACAATTTTTAGCGGCAGGCCCGGTCGTGAATAACACTTACACCGACACATGGTTTGCGCCTACAGAGGAGAGCAGCGTTGTGAAGGGCGTCAAGGAATATCTGAACAACATCGGCTCAGACCCCGTGGATGGGTTCGGTGAAGTAGCCTTCGCGGCCGGATTGGTCTTCAGAAACGCTGTCCAGCAGGTAGTCAAGCTTGATGGACCTAACGGAGTTACACGAGCAAATCTGCTCTCCGTTCTTTCCAAGACAGGAATCACAACTGCGGACGGGATGTTAGCGCCGACCAACATCGGCGCTAGAACTCCGACTGACTGTTTGATGTTGCTCCAAGACCAGAACGACAAGTGGCAGCAGGTCTATCCCGCAAAGGCAGGAACATTCAACTGCAGTCCTTCAAACATAGAGACGGTTACGAATCCTCCATCTGGATCCTAAATAGCCTTTCGGATTTCCAGCAGTGACGTTATCGTGGTATTTCATTGTCTGGATCGAGGAGGGCGAGTGTGAGCATCTCCAAAGGGCTTAAGGCGCGGGAACCCGGCAGGCTCCTACTAGGAACGGCACTCCTAGTAGGAGTCGTCTTCATAGTTGTTCTCTTCTGGGCGCACCGACCGGTCACGGCGGAGAGCCTCACGTCAGCGGCGGTGTACGCCGTTGCACTCGGTTCCCTTTACGGCCTAGCTGCGTCGGGTCTCGTGGTGACGTATGCAACGTCCGGGGTCTTCAATTTTGCCCAAGGCGCCATTGGCATGTTCATGGCCTACATTTACTGGCAATTGACCGCCTACGGACTTCCGGAAGGCGTTGCCCTCGTCGTTGTGGTCTTAGGCGTCGCTCCACTGTTCGGCGCTTTCATCTACCGCGCCATGATGAAACACTTGGCGGGAACCGACCTCTTGGTTCAACTTGTCGCAACTGTCGGGTTAATGCTCGGCCTCATGGGGCTGGCCCAACTTCTTTGGAATCCCGAAACATACCGAAACGTCAATTTCTTTTTCGGTGCTGACAGCGGAATTCAAATATTTGGAACGCTCATAATCTGGCAGCACGTCATTGATATCGGGGCTGGAATTGGCGTGGCGATAGTGCTGCGACTGCTGCTCTTTCGAACACGTATTGGCATATCAATGCGCGCCGTCGTCGACAACTCCGGCCTCGCACGCTTAAACGGTGCAAGTCCCGATCGGGCGTCATCGCTCGCGTGGGCACTTGGTTCCAGCCTCGCCGCCATCTCGGGAATCTTGCTCGCTCCAGAGCTGCTTCTCAATATCGACGCCCTGACCCTGCTCATTATTAGTTCCTTCGCAGCCGCGGTCATTGGTAGGTTGCGAAATCTGCCAATGACGTTCATGGGCGGCCTCCTCCTGGGGGTCATCACCTCTTTTAGTCTCAGTTTTCTGAACTTTACGAAGTACGGGCAAGGAGGCAGCGGTGTCAATGCCGCCCTGCCGGCCATCCTTCTCATCGTCGTACTGATGGTTCAGCGAGGGTCGGGCGGCTATTTACAGGTAAAACGTTCTGTCAAATCTATTGCCATGAAGACCTCAAGTCTTCGCGGGAGCGTCTATGGAATGTCGATTCTCGTTTGTTTGATGGTGGCATCGGTGGCCCTGCCCGAAGTCGATCAGAACTGGGTGGGCCTGGCGCTGGTTTACGCTGTCGTGCTCCTGGCATTAGTCCCCTTGGCCGGATGGCTCGGCGAAGCAAATCTTGGAATCGTCGCATTGGTGGGTGCTGGTTCGTATGCCATGGTTGAAATCGCGGGTCTCTCGGGCAATCCGCTTGGCATACTGGCAGCCATAGGCCTGGGTTTCGTGTTTGGGGCATTAATGGCTGCACCAGCCGTACGATTGGGCGGAATCTACCTGGCCCTGGGTTCGGTGGCTTTCGCCTCCATCGCCGAGACGCTATTTTTCGACCAGCCGGCAGTTTTCGGGAATAGCAATCCCGATCAGGCGCCATTGGATCTGTTCGGCTACCACGTCAATACGTCATATTCGGTCTCTCTTCTTTGTGTCGTAGCGTTTGTAATCGTTGGATTTGGCATCATCGGTCTCAGACGGACGCCGCTCGGCAGACGGATGATCGCGATTAGGGAATCCCCTTCAGCGAGTGTGAGTCTTGGAATAAGCATCCCTAGGACTCGCTTGGCTGTCTATTGCCTTTGTGGAGCGATTGCCGGGCTCGCGGGAGCACTCTTGGCGCTGCAACAGGGGACCGTTGGTGAAACCAACTTCACAATGTTGGGAGGACTGCAATATCTGTTGTTGATCGTCATTGGCGGAGTGACATTTGTAGGAGGTGCCTTTGCCGGAGGTGTGTTCGCCGTCCTCCTAATCGTAATTCAGACTACGTGGCAGATCTCGTGGCTGAATTCGCTTGAGCTATTAGGGCCAGGGCTCGCAGCCTTGGCGATAGCAAGAACTCCAAACGGATTTGTTGCGCAGTTGCCGATTCAAATCGCGTTCGTACGCCGCAAAGCGGAGAAGATTTGGCGGCGATCAGTGTCGACCGACACAACTGATCCGAACACCCATCAAGCATCAGTAGCGGCAGTCAATCGCAAGTTACTGCTTTCTGGACGGAACTCTCGTGCGGGAGTTGGCGCTCACGTGAGCAAATTTGCACCGAATGTGGATGCCGCTACCGTGATGGAACTGAGAGGAATATCAGTGTCGTTTGGCGGCATTCACGCTTTGCGCCACGTCGACCTCGCCGTTGAAAGTTCCGCGATCACTGGATTGATCGGGCCCAATGGCGCCGGAAAGACGACGCTTTTTGAAACCATTTGTGGAGTTGTGAGACCAGATGAAGGGGTCGTGGAGTTCCTCGGTGAAAACATTGGTCATCTTCGGCCCGATCAACGAGCGCGCTCTGGGATAGCGCGAACCTATCAACAACTTGAAGGTTTTGGCGCGCTCTCGGTCGGCGAGAACTTACTAGTGGCACTGGAGAGCGGGGGAAAACGCGACCGAGTTGGAAGGGCGTCGCAGGAACGCGATGAACTGTTAGAGGCGTTTGGATTGCATTCGGTCGCCGAGATGACGGTGTCGGAGTTACCTACGGGTTTGTGCCGTCTGCTCGAGATCGCTTGCGCCGTTGCTATTCGCCCGCGGTTGATACTCCTCGACGAGCCTTCCGCTGGCCTCAATGCGGAAGAAACTCAGGATGTTGAGCAGGTCATTGTCGAGTTGGCCGCCGCTGGTATCGCTATTGTCCTGATTGAGCATGACATGTCGCTGATAATGCGGGCCTGTTCAAAGATTGCAGTCTTAAATCTCGGTGAAGTCATTGCTTTCGACACGCCGTTGGCAATCAGGCAGAGTCCGTTGGTCGCTACTGCCTATCTCGGTGAAGCCGCGAGTGGTGCGCTGACTGCGGCGGACAACGTCGAGGTTCACGCCGGGAAATCTGGACTGTCGAGTCTGGCAACGCTAGACAACGTAAGAGATCGTCCAACGGAACCTGAAACGCGAGTGCCAGTGCTTGAGTTGCGAGATGTGCACGCAAGCTACGGCAGCATCGAGGTACTCCATGGCGTGAGCTTTAGCGTCTATCCCGGACAGACTGTGGCGTTACTTGGTCCAAATGGGGCTGGAAAATCTACAACCATAAAGGTGGCGACCGGACAGATATCCCGTTCGCGCGGAGATGTCCTGCATAATGGCCAACCTCTCAATCGTGCTGACTCTCGCGGCGTCGCGTTGAGCGGGATATGCACGATTCCTGAGAGGCAGGCCGTGTTTCCCCGACTCACTGTCACGGAAAACCTTGCGATGGCCAGCCATGGCGGACAAGCTATTGCAGACATTGAAGATCGCGCCTACGAGACGTTCCCCATCCTTCGGGAACGGCGGCATCAGTTCGCTGGCACTCTCTCAGGTGGCGAGCAGCGAATGTTGTCCCTGGTTCGAGCGCTGAGCTGGAAATCAAAGTTGATTGTTCTTGATGAACTATCGCTTGGTCTGGCACCACTAATAGTCGACGAACTTTATGAGATTATCAACTCGATGCGAAATGAGGGTGTTGCACTTCTCATTGTTGAGCAATTCATTGACAAAGTATTGGATATTTCCGATTACGTGGTCTTAATGCTGCACGGGCGTATCGAAGCGCATGGGACACCAGAAGCGATGTCTGCGAACCTCGTGGGCGCTTATCTATCTGGAGAGTTTGAAAAGGTTGCGGGAGAATGAGGAGGGATAGAAGGACCATGAGCCGGTGGATTAGCAGCGGAAAGTGGGCGAAGCAGCTCAATAGGTTTGCATGGTATGCGGGGTATGACTCCATCGAATTCCCTGTGATATCAGCGCTAAGTCGAATTTCGCATTGCGACTTTGTGGATTTTGCGGATTGGCGAATGGACGAGGTTAATGACTTCTTCTCTGGCGGAATTGTCGTGTGATGATGGAGACATGGATATCTGACGAAATGCGTTCGGCTATAGGACGTGAATTCGGCACCGTAATACGGTCACTACCTATTTGTGCCTCCGACATAAGGAAGTGGGCTTTGGCCATTTATTGGCCGAAGCCACCTCCGAAATTGTTTTGGGACGAAGCATATGCAGCGACGACACAGCACCGCGGAATCGTAGCGCCGGAAGAGTTCAATCCATTTGCATGGTTTACGGCAGACGGTCCGGTTCTGCCCCGAGAGTCCTCGCAGAACCCCCTGAGATCAGGGCCCGAAGGGGCGCTGAAAATTTCAGCTCCGGACACGCACGTCGCGTTGAACGGAGGTCGCGAAATTGTTCACGGCGTGCGCATGCGGCCAGGTGACGTCATAACACAAGGACCTACGAAACTGGTCGATTACCGCGAGCGTTCAACTCGCCACGGTCTGACGTTGATTACGGTCACGGAATCTACATGGACGAACCAAAGTGAAGAGACGGTGCGAGTAACTCGCGGAACGAGCCTTAGATACTGATGAATAAATACATTGACTATGAGTTGCCGCCGTTTGAACGAGCCTCGGATTTTGCTGCGTGGAATAGGTACGCGGCAGTGAACGACGAATTCATTCCCATACACATGGATGACGAGGCAGGACGTGCAGCGGGATTCCAGTCTGCCTTTGGAATGGGCAACTTACAGGTCGCGTATCTTCACGCAGTTCTTCGTGAGTGGATGCAGGACGAGGGCCGAGTCATGTCCCTTACGTGTCAGATGCGAGCTCCAAATCTTCGAGGGACACTCACGACGGCGACAGGAAAGATAATAAAAGTAAGTGACGAGGGAGACGACACAGTCGTCGAGATTGAGGTGGCGACTCGTACTGAGGATGGAACAATACTCTCCCAAGGTGTCGCAAAGGTGGCCTTCGCGAATGTTCAATAAATCGAATGTTGATTGGAAGGGCGTGGTTTGAAACGCATCAACCATCACTTCGACATTGTGTTCAAATCGCCACGGCTCACAGAGGGATGTGTGTGATGTCTCTCGTTCGCGACGGCAAAAAAGGTGCGGTAATCGTCGGGGTTGGTGAAACCACGTACTACAAGAGAGGGACTTCGCCAGATAGTGAATTTAAGTTGTGCCTGAGCGCGATTTTGCGAGCCTGTGAGGATTGCGGGTTGGACGTTCGGTCCATCGATGGATTTGCCTCATACGCTGATGATGCCAACACGGCTACTCGTGTTGCCAATGCGCTGGGCCTTAAAGAACTTCGATTTTCTAACATGGTTTGGGGCGGCGGAGGCGGCGGGGGTTGTGCTGCAGTTGCCAACGCAGCCGCCGCTGTCACTGCTGGCTACGCAGACTATGTCGTCGTGTATCGAGCCATTAGCCAGGGAACGCGAAGATTCGGAGCAGGAAGTACGGGGGGTGCCGGCGTCTCTGAAATCAGTGGTCCGCGTGCCTTTACGGTCCCGTACGGATTGATCTCACCCGCACAGGCATTTGCTATGCGGGTAGTTCGTTTCATGCACGACTACGGAGTAAAACAGGAGGCCCTGAGGGCGATATCTCTCGCGTCGTATTTTCACGCTCAAAGTAATCCACAGGCACTTATGTATGGACGACCACTCACGGAACAGGCGTACGACGAGTCTCGTTGGATTGTCGAGCCCTTCCATCTGTATGACTGCTGCATGGAAAATGATGGGGGAGCAGCCGTGATTGTGACGAGTGCGGAGCGATCTCGAGATCTGAAAATGAGGCCCGCACACATACTTGCGTCAGCGCAAGGTGCCGACTCGCGCAAAGCCCTCGAATCCCTGCACAATGATCTATCGTATGCATCCGCAAACTTCCGCACTGTGTCGGATCGGCTCTATGAGCAATCTGGCGTGACGCCGGCTGAGATCGATGTTGTACAGGTGTACGAGAATTTCACCGGCGGGGTTCTGATGGCTCTCATCGAGCACGGTTTTTGCCCACCACAAGATGCCAACGAGTTCTTTCAGCTGGAGAATTTGATTGCACCTGACGGAGAACTTCCGATCAACACGAGCGGGGGAAACTTGGCGCACAGTTACATGCACGGTCTAGAACTCATCATTGAAGCAGCTCGCCAAATCCGCGGAGAGTCCACTTCACAAATAAAAGATGCAAATCTGTCAATGGTCATCTCGTCACCAATGAGCTCTCCGGTCAGCAATCTTCTCTTAACAGGAGCCGAATTGTGAGCGAATTGATTGGAGACACTGCGCTTCCTACCGGGCTCGCGGCTCCAGTACCAGCGGCGGACGGATTAGATCTTCCATTTTGGGAGGGCTTGCGACGCCACGAGTTAGTGATTCAACACTGCAGTTCTTGTGGCCGCTTTCAGTGGGGTCCAGAATGGATCTGTGGTCGCTGTCTGTCGTTCGATCTGGGTTGGGAATCTGTCGAACCGCGAGGGAAGATCTTTAGTTGGGAGCGAGTTTGGCATCCAATTCATCCTGCCTTAGCAAGCGCCGTTCCTTACGTGATTGTGCTGGTGGAGCTGGCTGGTGCTGATGACGTGCGAATCATTGGAAACCTCGCCGCGGATCCCACACAGGAAATAACGATCGGTTCTGAAGTTGCGGGATCGTACGAAGACCATAATGATGGCCCGGCGCCATACACCCTGCTTCAGTGGCTGTTTATTGAGAATCCGGACGCACTGTCGTCGCCAAAGAATTGAACCCATTCCACCATTGATCGAGCACCGAAAGGCACACCGCATGAAAACGCCGTTACGTCCTAGAAAGTTAAGCAACATCACAATTGGTGAAGGCTTGGGGACAATTGAACGAACCATCGGTAGCGATGATTTGGACCGCTTCCGTCGACTTTTTCCGACGGGTCCGTGGGGCCCGAGTCCGCGAGAGTGGGTTCCTCTACCACTCACGCTCGAGCCTTTTGCACTCGTCGCCCGTAACTACGCGCCAAGTCCGGCTGCGCTCGCCCGGCACGTCTTCGCGTGGAGTGCGTGTGTGAAGGGTGGGGAAGATGTTTGCATTGCGGGCGACATCGCAGATGCGTACGTTCGGCGGGGTGCGGAGTATTTGGCAATTCGTGCGACTACAACATCCAATGAAATTGCGCTGGGGTCGAACGTCTCGACACTGGCCCTTAGTCCAGATTTGGGCCGTCAAAAGTCAGCCTCGCAGTTGGTGGCCGACTCGGTATCGGTTGAAACCCAATCAAAAAACGAACCGTTCGCCGCCGACCCCGACGTTGAGTGTTTGGCTCGGGCGACGTTCGACCCGAGCGAGATTGATGTTGATGGGTTTACCGACCACGCGGATAACGTCCATACCAATCCGTCGATTGCTCAGGGATATGGCGTAAGCAAGCCAATAGTGCCCGGCCTCATGATGCTGGCTTATACAGTTCCGGTGCTCGGTCAGGTTGACGGCGCGACGAGCCTTCGAAGTGGCGACATTGACCTGCGTTTCTTGGCGCCCGTAGCGGTTGGAACATCCTTGGAGGTTGAAATATCTGGCCACAGGGATCCTGAGTCCCTTCGTTACGACGGAAAAGAATTGAAAATCACAATTCACACCCTGGATCGAAAACTGGTCTCAATTGGTTCGGCTCACCTGGATGGAACCACGAGAATCACCGAAGAATCCGATATGAGGAGGAAATGAGAATGGACGAAGTAGCTTTTGCTCGATCTGAAGAAGATCTGGCTACCCTTGTGAGCTTTCGATCACTTGTGGAGAGGTATCTTGACAAAATTCCTATCAAGGATCTCGAAGCAACTGCAGTCGGATTTGACGAGGAGCTCTGGCTGGCAATCCATCAACAGGGGTGGATGTCGGCAGACATTGTCGACGTCGGAGACGTCAAACTTCGCGCGGTTGCCTTGCTTCTTTCAGTAATTGGGGAAAAAGCCTGCCCGGGACCGTATTTTTCGAGTTTGTCGGCAGCCGTTTTGGTGTCGATTCTCGGTAACGCAGAATGGGCGTCACCACTCTTAAAGAATTTGCAAAAAGGAATTCCTATAGGGACAGTTGGTCCGGGGCTGGCAAGTCACGAGTTGCCTCAACTGGATGACACCAGTTCGGCCGCGGACTGGAAGGACCCTTGGAAGGGTGTCGTGGAATGGGGACACCTCGGTGGACCGGCGGTTGTCGTTGCACAAAGCGGGAGCGGCAACTTCAAATTGGTAAGCATCGAAACAGTCCCCCTCAATGGAGAGAAGTGCATCGACGCAGAGAGAGCGGCGGTGCTGCATCTTCCAACTCACCTCAGCGGGAAGCCCCTTTCTTTGAGCGAAGCGTTCTCCTATGAGAAATTTCATGAATCAATGTCCATAGTGGCGCTACTACGCGCAGCATCGATTACGGGTGGCCTGAGAGCCGTCCTCAGTATGACAAGTCAGTACGTACAAGAAAGGCAACAGTTTGGACAACCACTGGCAAAGTTTCAAGCTGTCCAGCATCATCTCGCGAATATGAGGGTTGAAACCGATGCTGCGGAATTGTCAGTTTCGAAGGCGATTGAATGCTTCGAGTCCGGTGCCGGATTCGAGCGAGCATCCTGGATTGCTGCTTACATTGCCTCTAGGTCGTATGAACGGAGCGTTGGCTGGGCCACGCAGGTCCACGGTGGCATTGGATTTACCCAAGAATACCCACTGCAGTACTTCTTCCGTAAGGCACGGGCCGATAAGCAGCGCCTCGGAACCGTTCAGTTGCTACTGTCACGGATCTCGGAAGTCACTGGTGATGGCGACAGTCGGCCTCACTTGTATGTACATAACCTCGATTCGGGATTAGAAAAGTTGGAGGCAGGAAGATGACCGTCATTGTTACCAAAGAGCAGGGTGAGTTCGTAGAGTCGTTCCGTACATTTCTGGATCAACTTGACTACCGAGCTCACGGACTGGGAATTGCCTGGCAAGAGCCTGAGAAGGAGGAGCGGAAATGGTTTTATCAAGCCCTGTACGAGAATGGATGGACCGGCGTAGGGTGGCCAAAGGAGTTCGGCGGCCTAGGGCGCTCAGCCATTGAGCAGTGGCTCTACATCGAGGAACTGTCGTACCGTCACCTCCCCTTCGGTGGTTTGACCGTAACTTCCATTGGGCCAACCATCATTCGCTTTGGAACCGATAATCAAAAAGCGGAACTTTTGCCAAAAATTTTAAGGGGCGACATCGATATTGCGATCGGCTACACGGAGCCAGAGGCGGGCTCGGATCTCGGCTCTTTGCGATGCCAGGCTCGGCGAGACGGAGATGTTTACAGAATCAACGGGCAAAAGATCTTCACCACGGCAGCCCATTACTCAACCCACATTTGGTTGGCTGCCAGAACCGGAACCCAGGAAGCCCGCGGTCGCGGGGTCTCCATCATTTTAGTGCCAACTACTTCCAAGGGCATAACCATCCATCCCCTAATGACTCAATCGGGCGGGAGAACCAACCAGGTTTTCTTCGACGATGTGGTCGTTCCAGTCGACCAACGAGTGGGCGAGGAAAACGAAGGTTGGAACATCATCATGTCGGCACTCAGCTTCGAACGGATAATTCCATACGGAAGTGTTGCACGCTGGTTTGATCTCACGAGCCGCCTAAGAAGCAAGCCCCGGGCAACGACGGAACTATTAGAAGACTCGTACGACCTTCGGGCCATGGAGTTTGCCGCGGAACTGGAGATTTCGGCTCTCTTTGCTGAGCGGACGGCGCGTGAGATAGAAGCCGGACGCGTGCCGAACGTTGAGGCCTCCATCTCGAAGGTGTGGTTGTCGGAGTTCCGTGAGCGGGTGGCAAAAACTACTTTGGATTTTGTCGGGCCAGAAGGACAGCTGGGCTTGGGCGGCGACGATGCTCCTGCGGGCGGAATTTTTGACTACTTATATCGGCTGTATCCAATGATGAAAATTGGTGGCGGCAACAATGAGGTACAGCGCAACATAATCGCCCAACGCGGACTTGGGCTGCCACGGTGACAGATGAAGTTATTGGGAGGGCGCTACGAGCAGGGACATTAGGGGTTAATGCCTCAAAATCGATAGTGCATCCGGAGAGCATCGCACTTGTCGGTGCATCAAACGACGAGTCGAGAGTAGGTGCGCGGTGTCTCCGAAACTTAGTTCGCGGAGGCTTTCGAGGCAAGTTATATCCAATAAATCGGTCTGACTCGTACGTTCAAGAACTTCGAGCATACCCAAGCCTCGATGCGCTCGACGAGGTACCAGAAATGGTGATTGTCGCAGTCCAGGCACCGCAAGTTGTCAGCATCGCTCAACGCTGCGCGGATATAGGTGTGGGAACCTTACTCGTCTTCACGGCTGGTTTTGGTGAAGGAGATGGTACCGGCCATGAGATGCTGGACTCGTTGAGAGACGTTGTCGAATCATCTGCTTTGAGAGTGTTAGGTCCCAACTGTGTAGGTAACGTCAATCTGTTCGATAACGTCGTGACGACGTTTGGAAGGTTGCCTGCGAACTTGGTGGCGGGTCCGCTCGGCATCGTGAGTCAGAGCGGAGGCGTGGGGCTCACCATTCTTAAATATGCGCACCGATTTGCATTAGATGCCGGCTATCTCTTGACGACGGGCGATCAGGTCGATGTGACTGCTACCGAAATGTGCCAGGTGCTCGTGAAGGACGAACGCGTCACCGTCCTTGTGGCCTTTCTGGAGGCTTTGCCCAATCCTGAGGAGTTCATCCAGTTAACGTTTGAATGCCGTGACGCTGGTAAACCACTGATTGTACTCGTCGGAGGATCAAGTGATGTTGGCGCGAAAGCCAGCATCAGTCATACCGGCGCCATGTTGGGTTCGTCATCTCTCTTTGAATCGCTGTGCCGGCAGGAAGGTGTCTTGTATGCCTCATCGATTCGGCAGGCGGTGAACTGGGCGCGCGCTTTGTCATGCTCGAAGCGTCTGTCGGGCGCTCGAATGGGAATCGTGAGTGGCAGTGGCGGGATGGGAATCATTGCTACGGACGCAGCCCGTTCCAAGGGCCTGGAAGTCCCGGACTTGGGCGAAGTCCAGAAACAAGAGCTCAAGGATATCGTGCCGGCCTTTGGATCAATAAGGAATCCCGTCGACTTGACCCCGCAGATTGGCGGCGATCCTTTGATTTTCGGGCGCGTAATACAAACTGTCTTGAAGTCGGACAATCTGGACGGTGTTTTTGTGTGCGGTATTCCAGATGAATACAACCAGGGCATCGCAACGGCGCTGACAGAAGCATCCAAGGTAACAGCGAAGGCGTTAGCAGCGTGGGGTCTTTCACCAGGATGGATAGAGGAATTGCGGCATACGGATGTGTTGATTTATGAAGATCCATTAGAGGCAATGGAGTCTTTTGCGGAAGTCGTCAAGTTTTTAGATGGTCAGCGTACGTTCGATCGGGCAGTTGCCTCATTCCCTGACAGCGACGAAGATCTGGTCCATCAGGTTGATGCGCTTCTTGGTTCCCATCGCGAAGTCCTTTCTGAGTTTGATGCGAAGCGGGTGATGAGCATTTATGGATTAGAGATTCCGAAAGAGGGCGTTGCACGTGACCTGAAGGAAACGCAGCGATTGTCCAATCTTTTTGGCGGTTCATTGGCGATGAAGTTGGTAGGTTCTGAATTTGCGCATCGGTCGGACATTGGGGGAGTGATCTTGGGAGTTCGCGGGCCTGCTGATGTTGAGAGTGCCTACCAAGAATTGATTGAGGTATCCAAAAATGTGGGTATCGAGAATCCCTCGATCCTGGTGCAAGAAATGGGCCCAAGGGGGACTGAACTCGCTCTCGGAGTTGTGCGCGATCCCCTTGGCCTATTCGTTTCGATTGCCATCGGAGGGACCCTCGTCGAGACAATTAGTCGAAAGGAAGTACTTCGCGCCCCCTTTTCTGAAGAAAGGGCGTTGAGACACGTGCGGCAACTATTCGGTTCGAATAATGCTGTGGTCCGAGCGGGCGTGACCAATGCGGGGGTGACTGTTCTCGCAAAGACGATGTGTTTAGTAGCGCAGATGGCTCACAATCATCAAAGGATTGTGAGCTTGGAGATCAATCCGGTGATTGTCACGGGAACTAAATTATTCCTGGCAGACGCGCTCATCGTCATGGACCAAGATTAAGAGAATGCGCACAATATGCGATGGGAGACGAGCATGGACACCTCGATGCACTTGAAAGGACGTTCATCGGTACGACCAGAATCACGGGAAAAGTGTGTGGAGCAAAAAATGGACTGTGCATCGCCCGAAGTCACGCGAAAAACAATCTTTCGTAGAGTGCTTCGTGAACTGCAAATGCATGCGAACCAAAGTAGCTGAAGTAGTTGAGATGAAAATTGGGGCCATGTCTCAACAACTGGGAGCTTTAATCAATCCGTTGTCGGTCGTCGTGGTTGGGGCATCGAGCAAGGCCGGACATTTTGCGAATCAGCCCATCGCTAATTTACGCAGATACGGATACGGCGGGTCTGTCTATCCTGTAAATCCGAATCACGAGCAAATCGACGGTGAGCAGTGCTTCGCGAATGTTGCGAGTCTGCCCGAGATTCCCGATCTGGCCATTATCGTGGTGCCACCCGCTGCCGCCGTTGAGGCACTCGCCGAATGTGGCGCACTTGGAATCCGTGCCGCGGTCATCGTTGCGTCAGGTTTTACCGAGTCTGGCCTGCCCGATCGGATCGTGTTGCAGGAAAGAATCGCCGAGATTGTCGAGACGACTGGTATTCGAGTGTGCGGACCTAACACGCTTGGCGTTGCGAATTGGTCTGACGGCATCGTGTCATTTGCTTCGGGGAATATTCCGTCGAAACCAAAACTGGGAACTATCGCCGTGGTGTCGCAGAGCGGCGGATTGGGATTCACGATTGTCAATCGAGCCTGGTCGAGCGAAGTTGGTATTGGACATTTGGCGGTGGCGGGTAACGAAGTGGATGTGACCATTCCCGAACTCGCCCTTTACTACTTGACGCGTCCGGATGTTGACACGGTCGCGTGTTACATGGAATCTCTCCGCGACACTGAAGGGCTGAGGAGACTCGGTGAATTGTCGAAAGAATTGAAGAAACCGGTATTTATTTTGAAAACTGGTCGCTCATCTCGAGGTCAACTAGCGGCGTCGGCCCATACGGGAGCTCTCGCGGTGTCTGATGAGGTGTGTAGTGCGGCATTCAAGCAGTGGGGCCTAGTTCGTGTCTCCACTCTCGATGGATTAGTGAGTGCGGCAGCTCTTGCCGCCCACTCGTCGGCGCCGACAAATGGCGGCGTCGGTCTCTACTGTCAAGGCGGCGGCATAGCGGTGCTGACTTCGGACCTCTTTGATTCGCACAGTATCGACCTGCCAGAAATTGCAGAGGAGACGTCCGCCGCTCTCATGGAAATACTGCCTGATTCGAGTGGCGCCAATCCTCTTGACTCTGGCGGGCAGTTCCTTTCAAAGGGTCCGGGTCCGTTAGTCGAGGCGCTTGGCATTTTTGAGTCCGATCCTGCGATTGGCGTAGTTGTCGTAATGGCCATGCCGGTACTCGGAACTCGTGCTGAGACTTATACGACGGCGATCGAACAAGCGGCTGCTTCAAGGACAAAACCTTTTGTCGTCATACCTTTTGGAGCTGGCGAGTTGACCGCCGAATCACTCCGACGACTTCGACAAGCCGGACTTCTTGTTCTAGAACCACCATCTGGTGCTGTCGAAGGTCTGAGCGCTTGGTTGTTTTCAGGACAGTCAACGAGAGCGGTGGACTTGGTGCCCATCGACGAAACGATCTCGGAGAGGGCAACGAAATCTCGTGAAATTATTTCTGAGTGGCGAGCAGCTGGTCGAACCGTCATTCCTGAATACGAAGCAGCTCGACTGCTTCAGTTATACGGCATTGCACTGCCGCGCCAGTTATTAGTAACGAACGCCATCGAGGCATTGCAAGCAGCGGACGCGTTTGGTACGCCCGTCGCGCTTAAGATCGCGTCACCCGATATTCCTCACCGGAGCGATGTCGGTGGCGTCGCGCTCAACGTGTCCGCGCAAAGCGTTGCTGTTGAATTCTCTGAAATGATTGAACGGGTATCGGTCAATGCTCAATCGGCGCACGTAGAAGGAGTCTCCGTGGTTGAAATGGTCGAGCCTGGAAGAGAACTCATTCTTGGCGTAACCCGTGACCCTCTCTTTGGTCCGGTGCTGTTGGTTGGCCTAGGAGGTGTGTTCGCCGAAGTGTTGAACGACGTCGCGATGAGGGTGATGCCGGTCAATCGGGAGGAAATTATGTCGATGTTCGATTCTTTGAAGGGTGTAAATGTTCTGAGAGGAGTTCGAGGGCAGGCTCCAGTTGACATCGAGGCTCTCGCTGACATTGTTGAAGGACTCAGCCAACTCATTGCGGAGGTTGGGGATGAATTCTCCGCACTGGATTTGAACCCTGTTATTGCCTATCCGCATGGAAAAGCGCCCGTCGCCACGGACGCACTTATCGAACTTGTTCGTCGATGACGGCAGAATCACGCTCAATCTACGGAAGTAGGCCTTCAAGATGGCATATTGAAATCAGATTTGTGCAATTACCTTCAAGTCATTTGGAATTAGTCTCAGGTCCAAAAAGGAGTCGCAACTTTGCGTGAAGTCGTGATAATTGACGCGGTTCGCTCGGCAGTGGGTAAGCGGAATGGCGGCCTATCCAATAAATACGCCACTGAGTTACTCGGAGACGTACTCTCAGGTTTATTGTCTCGCAGTGATATTGATCCCACTGCG
>Ga0182024_10006365_pt1 | contig 25972 bp, 19 predicted proteins | sample P32metaG_FD_120480 | JGI IMG/M metagenome (GOLD analysis project Ga0182024, IMG submission 120480) | Permafrost microbial communities from Stordalen Mire, Sweden - P3-2 metaG (Illumina Assembly) | ecosystem: Environmental > Terrestrial > Soil > Wetlands > Permafrost | place: Sweden: Stordalen... | reverse complement strand
GTGGCCGCCTGTCTTGAACTCACAGGATCCCCGCCGTGGCGGATGAAAAACACGGATCTGCCGTTCGGGATTCGGACGGGGTGAAGCCGGCTTCAGTTCAGATTTTCCGATTTTGTTTTACGACCCGCGGTCTTACGAGCCGCGACCAAAGGGAGCGGTTCTAACGAATGTTGACGATGTGGGGCAGGCGATCTTGTCGCCTGCCAATGAAAGTTTCGTGATCCTATTTTCTTGACCTGATAAATACGGCGCGAGCCGATCGTGCAATCCCCGATACCACAGCCGAGCCCTCTCCGGCTCTTACCACCAGAAAATCCGAAGTGTCTCTTCTCGCATCGCATCGTTTCGCGCTAAGCCTTGGCGGCCGGGAGCGAGACTTCCAGACACGCACCGCCCTGGGTTGGATTGCTGGCTGAGATGGCTCCGCCGTGCTGGGTCACGATGCCGGCGGCGACGGTCAATCCCAATCCCGTTCCTTGCGCATCCAGACGCGTGGTGACGAAAGCGTCGAAAATTTCCGGTAGCACGTCCGCCGGAATTCCGCGGCCGTTGTCCTCCACCGCGATCACAATCCACGGCTGCCCCGCGCGATGCTCACGGCGCGAGCGCACCTCGATCCGTCCCGATGCGCCTTCGATCGCGATCAACGCGTTGCGCAACAGATTCACGAAGACCTGCTCCAGGCGGTCCGCGTTGCCGATCACGCGATCCTCGGGACGCACGCGATTGACAAACTCGACGGCCGAGGATTTTTCGTCGATCGCGACCAAGCTCCACGACTCGTCCACCAGGGCGCGGACGGCCAGCGGCTCCATCTGCTGCTTGCGCATCTTGGCGAACCCGACCAGGCTCTCGCTGATGCGCTGTAGGCGCTGGGCGACACGGAGCATGCGCTCCAGCCGGGCGATTTCCTGCGCGCCCGCGTGCGCCTCACGCTGGGCTGGGGTGCGGGCGGCCTCTATCAACTTGGCATTTTCAATCAACTTCTCAATAGATCCGTTCAGCACGGCGAGAGGCGTGTTGAGCTCATGGGCGACGCTCGCCGACAACATGCCGAGACTCACCAGGCGATCCTGTTCCTCGAGCTTGCGCAGCGCGGCGGCCAGCTCGTCTTCCTGACGCCGGAGCGCGGCGACGGTTTCATTTCGCGAGCGCATGATCTGGCCGATTTCGTCGCCCAGAATATCTTCGGGCGGGATCAGTTCGCGTTCGCGATCGCCGGCCTGGGTGGCGGCGTCGGCTTGGAGCATGCGGCGCAGGGGCCGGTACACGTACAGCGGCATGATGGCGGATTCGAGCAGCAGCACCGCCAACACGTAGATACTTCCCAGCACCAGGAACAGGGTTACTTTCGCTCGAGTGACGGCGTCTTTGTAGGACTGTTGCGAGAGTTGGGGGGTGTCCGCTGTGCCGATCCCCACCCTGACGGGTGGGGCTTGAACGGATGTTGGAGCGTGCGCGGCGGGCTGAATGATACTGATTTCGCGCGCACGGGCATCGGCGACCAGCTTTTCAAATAGCGGAATTAGTGAGAAATAAGCGGCGCATGTTAACACTAGAAAGAATAGGTTATGCAGGACCATGAGCTTCGGGCGAACCTTCAGATTGCCGAAGAATCTTGTTAAACTGTAAGAGCTACGGTTTGACAAGAAAAATTACCCCTGTTGCGTTGATTCTACAGCTGTGGTAGAAACTATAGAGGTTCCAATACCAGGAACGAACAATTGAGATGGCTGCCATCTTTCCCAAGTCGTCTGATCTTATCTTAAAAGTCGCCGGCCTTATCGTCGGCGCCGGCGCGCTGGCGGGAGTAGGAGGTTACGCCTACTACACCTACCCGACGGTAATCGACACAGGATACCAGCCGGTCCAGCCGGTTCCGTACAGCCACAAGCTGCACGCGGGCCAGTTGGGTCTCGACTGCTTCTATTGTCACTCTACCGTCTATAAGGCCGCGTATGCGATGGTTCCGGCCACCGAAACGTGCATGAATTGTCACGTGAAGGTGAAACCGGATAGCCCGCGCCTGGAACCGGTGCGGCAAAGTTTCAAAACCGGCCAGCCGATCCCGTGGGTACACATTCACCTGCTTCCCGATTTCGTTTATTTTAACCACCAGGCGCACGTGACGGTGGGCGTGAGCTGCGTAAGCTGCCACGGGCGCATCGATCAGATGATCGAAGTGCATCAGGAAAAGCCGCTGAACATGGCGTTCTGCCTGGATTGCCACAAAGATCCGGCGCCGAACATCCGGCCGGTAGCTTTGGTGACCAAACTCGATTGGACGCCGGATCCGGCGCTGGGGAAAGATGCGCGGCAGATCGGCGAAGAAATTATCGCGGAGAAACATTTGAAACCGCCTACGAATTGCTCGGGGTGTCACAGGTGAAGAATCGATGAGTTTGATTTCGATCACGGGGCTTAAGCGAAAAGACGGGCCGGCGGAAAAGCGGCTGAACGCGAACAACGCGCTCCCTGACGGTCGCGCCTCATTGGCGTCGGGTCCGCTGTATTGGCGCAGCCTGGATCAGCTCGCCGACAAACCCGAGTTTCGCAAGTGGGTGGAGCGGGAATTCCCGGCGGGCGCGAGCGAAATGTTGGACGGGGCGTCGCGGCGCAACATGCTCAAGATCATGGCGGCGTCGTTCGGACTGGCTGGATTAACGGCGTGCCATCGGCCGGTGGAGCACGTGCTTCCGTACGCGAAGGCAGTTGAGGATCTGATTCCGGGAGCACCGTATTTCTATAGCACGGTGGTGTCGCTGGGCGGGCAGGCGACGGGACTGCTGGTCGAAACACACGACGGACGGCCCACGAAAATCGAAGGCAATCCGGATCATCCGTCGAGCTTGGGTGCGGCGACGGCGATGCAGCAGGCGTCGATTCTGGGGCTGTACGATCCGGATCGGTCGTCACGATTTCTGGAAGCGGGAAAAGAAACCAAGAAAAGCTGGCCGGAGTTTTCAGCGTATCTAAAGTCGATTTCGCTGGGGGATGGGTCGGGGTTGCGGTTCCTGAGCGAGACGGTGAATTCGCCGTCCACAGCGGCGGTGCGCGCCGAGGCGCTGAAAAAATATCCGAAAGCGAAGTGGATCGAGTTCGAGCCGATTTCACGCGATAACGAACGCGCCGGCACGGCGATGGCGTTGGGACAGGCGCTCGAAGTACGGCCGCAGTTCGATAAGGCGAAGGTAATCGTCGCGCTGGACGCGGATTTCCTGGGCCTGGATTCACCGACGCCGCTGCCGACCAAGCAGTTTTCGAAAGGCCGCAAGGTTGCGACCGAAGCGGATCTTGAAAAGGTCAATCGGCTGTACGTGGTCGAGTCGCAATATTCGATCACGGGCACGAATGCGGATCATCGTCTGCGGATGAGGGCCGTCGAGGTGAAGCAGTTCGCGATGGATCTGGCGTCGGCAGTTGGAGTGGTCGCGGGATTGAATGTAGTCGGCAGCTCCGGATCGGGTAATGACAAGCGCGCGAAGTTTCTGGCGGCCATCGTGAAGGATCTGAAATCGGCGGGCGGGGAAGCGCTGGTGGTGGCGGGCGTGCGTCAGCCGCCGGGGGTACACGCGATCGCGGCTGCGATCAATGACTCGCTCAAGAGCGCCGCGGTCACCTACGTCAAGACCGATGCGGTAAATGGAATGGACGCCCTGAAGGCGCTGGCGGGTGAGATGAACAGCGGCGCGGTGTCGACGCTGGTGGTGCTCGGCGGCAATCCGGTGTATACGGCGCCGGCCGATCTGCAATTGGGAGCCGCGTTTGCGAAGGTCGCGCACACGATCCACTTGGGTGGCGATGAAGACGAGACGGCAGCGGCCGCGAACTGGCACGTTCCCGAGGCGCATTTCCTTGAAACCTGGAGCGACGCGCAAAGCAACGACGGCACGGTAGCGATCCAGCAGCCGATGATCGATACCATGTACGGCGGCAAGACGGTAGCCGAAATGGTCGCGATGATCATCGATTATAAGGATAAGAAGGCTTACGACATCGTCAAAAACTTCTGGTTGAATGGCGCAAAAGACGATAAAGCCTGGCGGAAAGCGCTGCACGACGGGATCGTCGCGGGTGCGAAGCCTGCTGATACCGTGAAGGTTTCCGCCGACGCGAAAAAGATTGCGGCGGCGATTGCAGCGGAGCCCAAGGCTTCGGGCACCGGCATCGAGGTTGCGTTTGTTCCGGGCGCGTCGACCTGGGATGGGCGATTCGCCAACAACGGATGGATGCAGGAAGCGCCCGATCCGATGACCAAGCTCACCTGGGGCAACGCGGCGCTGATCAGCCCGGCGACGGCGCGGGCGCAGAATCTGAAAGACGGCGACATGGTGACGCTCGCGCGCGGGAACTATAAGGTGGACGCGGCGGTGATGATCCAGCCGGGACAAGCCGATCAGGCGGTGTCGATCGCGATCGGCTACGGGCGCACGAATTGCGGCAACGTCGGCAAGAATGTCGGCTTCAATGCGAATTTGATCCGGACGTCGGACGCGTTTTGGTTCGCCGATGGATTTTCGATGACGGCGACGGGCGCGACGCACAGCCACGCGACCACGCAGGAACACGGAGTGATCGGCGGGGACCTGATCAACGGCGCCAGTGCGGAACAGCAGAATGGCCGTCCGGTGTTTCGCGAAGGCACGCTCGCCGAATACAAAAAGAATCCGAAGTTCGCCGAGGAAATGCAGGAAGTGCCGGAGCTGCATTCGATCTACCCCGAGCTTCAATACGACACGGGATATCAGTGGGGGATGTCGATCGATCTCAACTCCTGCACCGGTTGCAATGCGTGCGTGATCGCCTGCCAGGCCGAAAACAATATTCCGGTGGTGGGGAAGTATCAGGTGATGCGCGGACGCGAGATGCACTGGATCCGCATGGATCGCTACTACACCGGTCCGGAAGACGATCCGCGGGCTGTGGAACAGCCGATCCCGTGCATGCAGTGCGAAAACGCGCCGTGCGAAAACGTGTGTCCCGTTGCTGCAACTACCCATAGCCCAGAGGGCTTGAACGACATGGTGTACAACCGCTGCGTGGGCACGCGGTACTGCGCCAACAATTGTCCGTTCAAGGTGCGGCACTTCAACTTCCTGAACTTCCACAAGCACGATCCTGAAATCCAGGGGATGGAGTTCAATCCGGATGTGACCGTCCGGATGCGCGGCGTGATGGAAAAGTGCACTTACTGTGTGCAGCGCATTCAGGAAACCAAGATCAAGGCGAAGGGCGAAGGGCGGCGCGCGATCCCAGACGGTGAGATCGTGACGGCGTGCCAGCAGACCTGCCCGGCGGATGCGATCGTGTTCGGAAACATCAACGATCCGGCGAGCAGGGTATCGAAATTGAAGAAGCAGGAGCGCAACTACGCGATGCTGGCCGAGTTGGACATCAAGCCGCGGACCACGTATCTGGCGAAGCTGCGTAACGTGAATCCGGAGTTGGAAGCATGAGAATGGCCGCCGATGAACGCAGATTGACGCCGATAGAAAACAAAATGTTTTATCCGCGTGTATCGGCTGCATCCACGTGCATCAACGTTGAACTGGGGCTATCAGGAAAAAGCGAATGTCTGATTTAGCGATCACACAAAATCCGGCCTTGATGGAAGTGAACCCGCCGCTGGTGCGCGCGGACAGCCTGCACGATGTCACCGAGCAGATCAGCTCGATCGTGGAAGGCAAAGTCGAGGCGACGCCGCTCAAGTATTGGATCACGCTGGGGGTCACCGGCTCGATCACGCTGCTGCTGGGCGCGATGCTGACTTATCTGGTCTCCACCGGTATCGGTGTGTGGGGAAATAACCGGCCGATCGGATGGGCGTGGGACATCACCAACTTCGTGTTTTGGATCGGCATCGGGCACGCGGGCACGCTGATCTCCGCGATTCTGTTTCTGTTCCGGCAAAAATGGAGAACTTCGATCAACCGTTCGGCGGAAGCCATGACACTGTTCGCGGTGATGTGCGCGGGAATTTTCCCGCTGTTCCACACGGGCCGCCCGTGGCGGGCATATTGGCTGTTCCCGGTTCCGAATACCGACCTCAGTATGTGGCAGAATTTCCGGTCGCCGCTGATCTGGGACGTGTTCGCGGTATCGACTTACTTCACGGTATCGCTGCTGTTCTGGTACACCGGCCTGGTGCCGGACGTGGCCACGCTGCGCGATCGCGCGACCAAGAAAGTCCGCCAGGTGGTTTTCGGGATATTGAGTCTGGGCTGGCGCGGATCGGCGAGGCATTGGCAAAATTACGAAGTGGCGTACCTGATTTTGGCGGGGCTCTCCACGCCGCTGGTGCTGTCGGTCCATAGCATTGTGTCGATGGACTTCGCGACTTCGGTGATTCCGGGTTGGCACACGACGATTTTTCCTCCCTACTTCGTGGCGGGCGCGATTTTTTCGGGCTTCGCTTGCGTGATGACGCTGCTGATTATCGCGCGCTGGACGCTGAATCTGGAGAATCTGATCACCATCAAGCACCTGGACAACATGAACAAGATCATCCTGGTGACCGGATCTTTCGTGGGCTACGCGTACGCCTGCGAATTCTTCATCGCCTGGTACAGCGGCAATATCTACGAGCGGTTTACGTTCCTCAATCGCGCGTTCGGGCCATATGCGTGGGCGGCGTGGTCGATGTATTCGTGCAACGTGTTTATCCCGCAGCTGTACTGGTTCAAGAGAATGCGCACCAGCATCCCGGTGATGTTCATCATCAGCATCACCACCAACATCGGGATGTGGTTCGAGCGATTCGTCATTATCGTCACCAGCCTGCATCGCGATTTTCTGCCGAGCTCGTGGGGTTATTTCCATCCGACCTGGGTGGATAAATGCACCTTCGCGGGCACGATCGGGCTGTTCCTGACCCTATTCCTTCTGTTCGCGCGATTCCTTCCGATGATTGCGATGTCGGAAGTGAAAGGTGTGCTGTCTTACGAAAAGAGGTTCTTTAAAGACCAGAAAGCACCGGCGGTGACGCAATAATGGCTCACACCAAAATTCCGAACGATATTCGCGAGAAGCTGGGCATCGGCGACGATAAAGTCTACGGCGTGATCGGCGAGTTCGAAGATCCGCACGATCTGGTCCACGCCGGCCAGAAGATTCGCGAGATGGGCTACACCAAGCTGGACGCGATGACGCCGTTTCCGGTACACGGTATCGATCAGGCGCTGGGCATCAAGTATTCGAAGCTGGGCTGGATCGTGATCTGCATCGGGTTGTGCGGAACGGCCACCGCGCAGGGGCTGATTTACTACGTCGGCGCGATCCATGATAAGTTCGTGATCGGCGGAAAGCCGCTGTTCGATTTCACTTTCACCATTCCGGTGACCTTTGAGCTGACGGTGCTGTTTTCGGCTTTCGCGGCGACCCTGGGAATGTTCGCGATGAACGGGCTGCCGCGCCTGTATCATCCGGCGCTCAACTATCGCAACGCGCATCGCGCCACCGACGATCGATTTCTGCTGGTGATTGAAGCCACCGATCCCAAGTTCGATGCGCAGCAATCGGCCGAGCACCTCCGCAGCGTGGGCGCCGCGACGGTAGAGGTGGTGGAAGGATGATGGGAAGAAGTAGTCAGGAATCAGAAGTCAGAAGTCAGAATCCCGCGAGGAGTCAGAATAGCTGGCTCTGGATCAGCGGTTATTGTGCCTTGCCGTTGGTCGTCATCGTATTCGCGCTGATGTTCCTGTCGGCGTGTAGCAGCGTGCAGCGCGTTCCACCGCTGGAAGTCTGGGACGACATGAAGCGGCAGGGGAAGTTCAAGCCGCAGATGGAAAACACGATTTTCCCGGATCATCGCGATAGCCGCGTGCCGCCGGATGGCGTGGTGGCGAGGGGCCACCTGAATGAGGACGCGACATATTACACGGGAATGGTGGGCGAGATGTACGTCGGTAGGAATCCCGCCTTCGACAAGGCTCTCAATAAAACCAACGGGGTGGACTTAGCCGCGCTGCTCGACAAGGGTCACGCGCGATTCAACACCTATTGCTCGCCGTGCCACGATCGCCAGGGATCGGGCGGCGGGATCGTGTCTATCCACGTGCCGACCTGGCAGCCCGCCAATCTTATGGAAGACCGAGTGGTACAGTTCGCCGACGGGGAGATTTTCAACGTGGTCAGCAACGGGCGCCGGTCCATGCCGGCTTACAAGTTCCAGATTTCGGTGGAGGATCGCTGGGCGATCATCGCGTATCTGCGGGTGTTGCAGCGCGCCTGGCATGCTTCGCCAAACGACGTTCCCGCGGCGCACCGCACGGAGTTGCAATGAGTTCAGAACACTATATCGAAGCCCGTCCGTCGGATGCCAGCTATCAGATGGAGACCGCGCGCTGGAACACCGGGCGCAACGTGCTGACCTTTATCGCGCTGGCCGCGGTGATCCTGTGCGCTCTTGGCTACTGGAGCGATCCCACGCGCTTCTTCCGCTCCTATATGGTCGCGTTCGCGTTCACCGCGGCGACCGGGCTCGGCGCGACGTTCTTCGTCATGGTTCAGTATCTGACTGGATCGGCGTGGAGCGTCACCGTGCGCCGCATCATGGAAAATATCATGATCACGCTGCCGGTGGGCGCGCTGCTGTTCATCCCAATCGCATTCGGGCTCAAGAGCATCTATTCGTGGACCGATACCGCGATGGTCGCGGCCGACCCGGCGCTGAGACTCAAGGCCAGTTACATCACAGAGAATGCCTTCCTGATTCGCACCTACGCTTATTTCGCGCTTTGGTCGATCTGGATTTTCTCCATCGCCCACCAATCCACCAAGCAGGACACAGAGAAATCGATTCGCCAGATGCACGTTGCTTCGCGGTGGAGCGCGCCCGGCCTGTTCCTGGTGATCGGAGTGGGAACGCTCGCGTCGTATGACTGGTTGATGTCGATTGAGCCCAAATGGTATTCGACTATCTTCGGCCTGTACATTCTTGCCGGCGGCGCGCTCACGTTCATGAGTATCGTGACGCTGGTTGCGCTGGGATTTCGCCGGGCGGGGATTCTGAACAAGTCGATCACCATGGAGCATTATCACGACTTGGGAAAGTGGATGTTCGCGCTGGTCGCCTTCTATACCTACATGGCGTTTTCGCAATTCCTGTTGATCTGGTACGCGAATCTGCCGGAGGAAACCATCTGGTACCGCCACCGTTCGGCCGGAAGCTGGATCTATATCGCGCTGGCGATGCCGTTCATCCGCTTCTTCATTCCGTTTTTCATCCTGATTTGCCGCCCGGCCAAACGCAACCTGAAGATACTGGGCGCGATGGCGGTATGGTGCGTGGTGATGGAATACGTCGACCTTTACTGGGTCGTGATGCCGGCTTATTACAAGGATGGCCCGCAGATCCATTGGCTGGATTTCGCGACGCTCGCGGCCACGGTCAGCATTTGCGGGCTCGCGTTCTGGGGACGATTCCGGCGGCACAAGATGGTGCCGGTGGGCGATTTGAGATTCGAGCAGTCGCTGCAATTCGAGAACGTATGAGCGCACAGCACTTGCGTTGTGCGCGTTAATGAGTAAAGAGGATATCGTGCACGAGGAAGAAATCAGACACGCAGATCCGAAAGAGGGTTACGACCATCAGGAGCCTCAGGCGGGCGCCATCGCCGGATTCGCCATCGGCAGCGTGGTCCTGCTGATCATCACGATTCTGGCGTTGCAAGCGTATTTCAACAAGATCTGGGAACAGGCGGTTTATGAAAAGGTGCTGGCGCCGCCCAGTGAGCAGTTGATCGACCTGCACAATCGCGAGGACTGGAATCTTTCGCACTACGGTTACACCGATAAGGCATCGGGCGCGGTGCGGATCCCGGTGGATCGCGCGATGGAGTTGTTCGAGCAGGAAGCGGGTTCGGGAAAATTGTTTTATCCGGCGCAGAACACCGTGCCGAAGAAGGAAGAGCCGGAGCCGGCCGCTGGGACTCCCGCGGCGGCGCCGAAATGAGAATGGCCGCAGATAGACCAAGCGAACGAAGATGAGCGTAGTTGAAGAAAAAAGATGAACGCAGATATGAAATTGTTTCTGGGGATGATGGCGCTGGGGGCGCTGCCTTTGCTCGCCCAGAAGGACGTGGTGCCTTCCGGACTGCCCGGCGCGCTTCCTCCCGGGGAGCGTCCGCCGATCCTTGAATCGGTCGGCGTGGATGAGCACCTGGGCCGCAATGTCGATCTCAATTACACGTTCATTGACGAAGAGGGCCACACGGTCGCGTTGAAGAACTTTTTTCACCAGGGCCGGCCGGTGATTCTCGACCTGGTGTATTACGCCTGTCCGCAGCTCTGCAACCTGATTCTGAATGGACAGACCGCGGCGATGAAAGAAATCCCGGGGACGCCCGGCGATCAGTATGAGGTGGTCACCATCACTATCGATCCGCACGAATCCGTCGATCTGGCGCAAAAGAAGAAGGCCGCGCAGATCGGCAGTTACGGTAAGCCCGCGGCGGGCTGGCACTTTCTGATCGACAACGACGGCAACGCGAAGAAGCTCGCCGAGCAGATCGGTTTTCACTATCGTTACGACTCGAAGCAGGGCCAGTTCGCGCACCCCGCGGCGATTTTCATTCTGACGCCGGAGGGCCGCATTGCGCGCTATCTCTACGGCGTCCGCTTCCGGCCCATGGACATGCGCTTCGCGCTGGCGGAGGCGAGCGAGAACCGGACCACCATGACGGTCGAAAAGATTCTGTTGTTCTGTTATCAGTACGATCCCGGCAAGCACGCCTACGTGCTGTTCGCGGCCAATTTTATGCGCGCCGGCGGCGCGCTCACGGTGATCCTGATCGCGTGGTTCCTGTTGAGAATGATCCGCATGGAAAAGCGGCGCGCGGCGGCCCTGGCGGCAAGCGGGGCGCGAAGTTCCTTGAAAGAGAGAATGGTTTAAATGGAGTGGCTTCGTTCGGCAATGTTGCCTCCGCAGGGGTCCGCGTTCGCGGGCGAAGTGGATACGTTGTACATGGCCCTGTTCTGGTTGAGCGTGGTTCTATTTATCGGAATCGCGTTCCCGGCGATCTATTTCGCGTGGCGCTATCGCTTCAAGCCCGGCCGGGTGACGCCGCACCAGACCCACAATACGATGCTCGAAATCATCTGGACCGTGATCCCGCTGCTGCTGTGCGTCGGCATCTTTTTCTGGGGCCTGGATGGTTGGATGAAGTATGCCGTCGCGCCCGGCGAGTCGATGCAGATTCAGATCAGCGCCAAGAAATGGATCTGGCAGTTCGAATATCCGGACGGCACGCGCACGGCCAACGAGATTCACGTGTTGATCAACAAACCGGTCCAGTTCGTCATGACCAGCGAGGACGTGCTGCACGATTTCTTCGTGCCTGACATGCGCGTCAAGCACGACATCGTTCCAGGGCGGTACACGCAGGTCTGGTTCACGCCTACCGTGCACGGCGAGCATCACGTCACCTGCGCCGAATACTGCGGCAAGGGCCACTCCGATATGCAGGCCAAGCTTTTCGTCGACACTCGGGAAGAATTCGACAAATTCATGCTGACCGGCGGCACCGAGTGGGAAGATTACAAAATGAAACCCGCTGACTGGGGCAAGATTCAGTATGAACGCAAGGGTTGCAAGACCTGCCATTCGATCGACGGCAGCAAGACGGCCCAGGGCGGCCCGAGTTGGAAGGGCATCTGGGGCAAAATGGAAGAGATGAACGACGGCAAGCAAGTGCTGGTGGACGAGGCTTACGTCCGCGAATCGATGTTGCAGCCGCAGGCAAAAATCGTAAAGGGCTATGAGCCGATCATGCCGACCTTCCAGGGATTGCTGCGAGAGACCGAAATTCAGGGCCTGATGGCGTTCATTAAATCGTTGGGGAACGACCCCAACGGCGGTCCTCCGGCCCCGACCGTCCTGACGCTTCCGCCGCCTCCCGCGAAACCAGGGACGGCCGCCGCACCGGGGCAAACGGCCCCCGCCACGCAACCGAAATAAGAGGGATACATGGAACACACACTTACATCCCGAGCACCCGTCGCGGATCTTCCGCGGCCCGAAAAGAATTATCTGAACGCGACTACCGGCATCTGGAGCTGGATGACCACTGTCGATCACAAGCGCATCGGCGTGATGTACCTGGTGGGCGTTCTCAGCGCGTTCTTCATCGGCGGAGTTTTCGCGCTGCTGGTGCGCCTGTCGCTGCTGTCGCCGACCCACACGCTGTTCGGTAAGCAGTGGATCACGGCGGAAATGTACAACCGGCTGTTCACGCTGCATGGAGCGGTGATGGTGTTTCTGTTCATCATTCCTTCCGTGCCCGCCTCTCTCGCGAATTTCGTGCTGCCGCTGATGCTGGGCGCCAAGGACGTCGCCTTCCCGCGCTTGAACCTGGCCAGCTTTTATTTGTGGGTGATCGGCGCGGTGATGGCCGTCACTTCGATGATCACCGGCGCGGTGGACACTGGCTGGACGTTCTACACGCCCTATTCGACCACCACGGAAGGCTCCGTGACGCTGATGATCATGGCGGTGTTCGTCCTGGGGTTCTCCTCGATTTTCACGGGAATTAATTTTGTCGCCACCACGCACAAGCTGCGCGCGCCCGGAATGGGCTGGTTCGACCTGCCGCTGTTCATCTGGGGCATTTACGCGACCGCCATCATTCAGGTGCTGGCCACACCCGTTTTGGGCATCACGCTGGCGCTGCTCGCGATGGAACGCGTCTTCAACATCGGCATTTTCGATCCGAAAATCGGCGGCGATCCGGTGCTGTTCCAGCATTTCTTCTGGTTTTACTCGCACCCGGCCGTGTACATTATGATTCTGCCCGGCATGGCGATCATCTCCGAGCTGATCCCGACGTTTTCGAAGAAAACCATGTTCGGCTATCGCGCCGTGGCCTATTCGAGCGTCTCGCTTGCGCTGCTGTCGTTCATTGTGTGGGGGCATCACATGTTCGTTGCGGGCCAGTCGCAATTGGCCACGGTGGTTTTTTCGGCGCTGACGTTCTTAGTTGCGATTCCTTCCGGCGTCAAGATGTTCAACTGGCTGGGGACCATGTATAAGGGCAACATTTCGCTTGAAACGCCCATGTGTTACGCGATCTCCTTCCTGCTGCTGTTTGCGATCGGGGGATTGACCGGCATCTTTCTCGGTGCGCTCTCGGTGGACATACATTTGACCGACACCTATTTCGTCGTCGCGCATTTCCACTACGTGATGATGGGCGGGACCGTGATTGCCTTTTTCGGCGGCGTGCATTACTGGTGGCCCAAGATCACCGGCCGCATGTACAACGAAAACTGGGGACGCTTCGCGTGTGCCCTGATCTTTATCGGGTTCAACGTCACCTTCCTGACGCAGTTTGTGATGGGCAGCCTGGGCATGCCGCGCCGCTACTTCAATTATCTGCCGATATATCATCCCTATCACGTGGTCTCCACCATCGGCTCCTGGATCATCGGCCTGGGATTCGCCACCATGGCCGCATACCTGCTCGCCTCGCTGCGCAAGCCCATGGATGCGCCGGATAATCCCTGGGGCGGCACCACTCTCGAATGGACCACGTCCTCGCCGCCCACCGAGCACAATTTCGAAGACCAGCCGGTGCTCCAGAAAGCGCCGTACGATTACCGCCCTGAACCCGTCGCAAAGTAAGGGGCTATACTCATGAGCACATCCACCATCGATCTGCACGATTCTCACGGGCCGCACGGGCACGGCCATGCTGACGATCCGCACCATCAGCATCACTTCACTAACATGCAGCAGCAGTTCGATACCAGCAAGATCGGTATGTGGCTGTTTCTGGCGACCGAAGTTCTGCTGTTCGGCGGCCTGTTCGTCGGCTTCGGCCTGATGCAAAATCGTTATCCGCAGGAGTTTATTGAAGCCCACGAACACTTGCAGCGGCCGCTGGGCGCGCTGAACACGGTAGTGCTCCTGATATCCAGTTTCACCATGGTGATGGCGGTCCTTTCGGCCAAGCACAGTGACAAGAAGAAGGTGGTGATGTACCTGATTCTCACCATCCTGTGCGCGTGCATCTTCCTGGGCGTGAAATATTTCGAGTACTCGCACAAATTCGAGGAGCACCTGCTGCCGCCGCGCTGGTATCACGCGCAACCCGGCGATACGGTGCGCGATGTCGCCGGCAACGTCAGCCACGGCTACGGCACGTTCTTCGCGTTCTACTTCATGATGACCGGCCTGCACGGGATCCATATTCTGGTCGGCATCATTCTGCTGAGCTGGATTACGGTGCGGGCGCATCGCGGTGAGTTTTCAAAGGCTTATTACACGCCGGTGGATCTGATCGGCCTGTATTGGCACCTGGTCGACTTGATCTGGATTTATCTGTTCCCGTTGTACTACTTGATCAAATGAGCACGCACACAGCACATACTCACGAGGACGGCGCGGGCGTTTATGTGAAGACGCTGGTGGCGCTTCTGATTCTGACGCTGATCACGGTGGCCGCGTCGTATGTCGATTTCGGCTCCGGCAACGTGGTCATCGCGCTATTCATCGCGACCGTCAAGGCCAGCATCGTCGCGCTGTTCTTCATGCACCTGCGCCATGAAAAGCCGGTGAACAGCATCATCGCTCTGGCGGGGTTCCTGTTCCTCGGCATCTTCCTGATGTTCTGCTTTATGGATCAGGACACCCGCAAAGACCCCAAGCCGTACAACATGCCGCCGCCGGCATTGAACCTGCCGCCGGGTGTGACTGCTCCCCCTGCCGGCGCGCCGCCCGCTGCAGCTCCTGCCGAGAAGCATTAGCTGGCATGTGGGGCGGGTCCCCTGACCGGTCCCCTGACCGGGTCCCCTGACCCGCGCGCGACCCCCAGGTCGCGCTTCAAGCCCCGCCCGTTAGGGCGGGGATAACGGACAAGAGGGTCGATCTACGAAAGCTTTGGAAATGGCGCTAGAATTGCTGTTATATGAGACCCGGCCCAATGGAGTTACTTGCTGTGCTCACAGTGGGGGCCATGTTCCTTTTCCGAAAGAACTGGCGGGAATTACCTGCCAGACTCCGGGAGGGAATCGACAGTTTCCGAGGAGGCCCCGGTTCTCCCTTCCATCCCATCCCCGCTAACGATTCAAAGCTACTGAATCGGAAACGCGGAGAATCGGATCCGACCAACCCATCTCTCCGCTAAGACCCTATTACCGGAAAGAAGGGATCATAGATCGAATGACCCCCACTCCGCAGCGGCCTGCAAAAGACGCTCCTGAGATCAAACCCCTGGGCCTGGTGCAATGCCTGGGACCCGGGCTGATCACTGGCGCGGCCGACGACGATCCTTCGGGCATCTCCACCTACTCGGTCGCCGGCGCGTCGCTCGGCTACGCGACCTTATGGACCGCGCTGCTTTCGTTCCCGATGATGGCCGCAGTACAACTGATGTGCGCGCGGCTGGGCATGGTTACCGGCCGGGGCCTGGCGGGCGTCATCCGCGGGCGATATCCCCGATGGGTGCTATGGAGCGCGTGTCTGCTGCTGGTGGTCGCGAATCTGTTTAACATCGGTGCGGACCTCGCCGGGATGGCGGAAGTCACCGGCATGGTTACCGTTTCGAGCGTGCTGTGGGCGCCGTTCTACACAGGGATCATCATCGCCCTGCTGCTCTGGACCTCCTACCGGACCATCGCTCGAATCTTCAAATGGCTCACCCTGGTCCTGTTCGCCTATGTCGCGACCGCATTTCTTGTGAAGATCGATTGGGCCGCCACTCTTCGAGCCACCTTCCTTCCGCATATAACCCTCACGCGCGACTTCATGACGGTGCTGGTGGGAATACTCGGGACCACCATCTCTCCGTATCTCTTCTTCTGGCAGGCTTCTCAGGAGGTCGAAGTGGAGCGCGCCATGGGCCGGTCTCTGAGCCAGCGCAAAGGCGCAACCGATGTCGAACTGGTCAACTCACGCAATGATGTCGTCATCGGAATGCTGTATTCCAACCTGATCATGTATTTCATCATCCTGACCACGGCGGCGACCCTTCACGTCCACGGCAAAACCGAGATCGCCTCCGCTAAAGAAGCCGCCGAAGCCTTGCGGCCGCTGGCCGGTAACGCCGCGTATTGGTTGTTCAGCCTCGGCGTCATCGGGACCGGAATGTTAGGCGTGCCGGTCCTGGCCGGCTCGTGCGCTTACGCGATTACCGAAGCCGCCGCATGGCGCGGATCTCTCGATTCTCGTCCGCGCCGCGCGCGCCGGTTCTATTGGGTGATCGGGATCTCGATGATCATCGGCATGGGGCTCGACTTCTCGCATGTTCATCCGGTAAGAATGCTGTTTTGGTCGGCGGTGGTCAACGGTGTGCTCGCGCCGCCTCTCATACTCCTGGTGGTGCTGCTCACCAGCGATCCCAAAGTCATGGGCACGCGTGTAAATAATCCCCTCGTACGCTGGCTGGGGTGGTTTACCTTCGCTGCGATGCTCGGTGCGGTCGCAGGTATGCTGTTTCTGGGTTGATTCCCAGGGGTTGAATCCCGTCCCGTCCCAGCCCGATGCGTCAGCTTGGGGCTGTTTACTTCCAGCCCCACCCGTGAGGGTGGGGGATTCCAGCGCATCTTCCCGAGAAACACTGAAAAAATACCAGGACTGCACTGCTCCCTGGACCAGGATTTTTCCCGTAAAGGTTCCATTGCGAAAGTCCTGCCGTTGAACCAAAGTTATGGATAGAAGGGTTCATCATCATGAGCAGAGTTCGCGACGCATTGAAGCTGGCGGATAACTGGGCAGGCAAATCCGTCTTTACGGGTCAAGGCGAAACGGTCGTGCGCGCTACCCGTACTTTCGAACTAGGGGTCCCGATGGAACACATGCTGCGGGCCCACCAGGAATCGGACGCAGCGCTGCTTGCGCGGCCCTCCAGGTTCTCGCGTTGGGCGCGGCGATGGAGCAGGCGGTTCCTCCGTACCACGACCATGGTTCCACGGTGTTCGGCCACCACGCGGCGCGGGTTGCTGTGCCGGGGGCCTGCCATGGCCAATGGCTACTGCCGCATGCACGGCGGAGCTCGCAGTCGCCCGTTGACCCAGCGGATCCTGAGCGCGCACGAAACTCTGACGGCGAAAGCGGATACCAGTCGCCAGAGCGTCTCGCGCGCCGTGGCCGGCATCGCCCGATTCCTCACGTCCAGGGTTCGCGCAGCCTCTTAGTCCAGTTTCATAGTTCACGTGGACTAGACCAGTTTCACAGTTTCTGTGAATCAATGTGGGGCGGACGCCCCCGTCCGCAGCGCGGCCCCCTGGCCGGGCTTGTTGCGCGACCCCTGGTCGCGCTGTCAAAGAAAACGCAAACGCCTAACCTCGCTCCTTCGTATTCGTCATAGGAGGCGAGACTGGTCCGTGCAATTCCTTACCGATCTTCGCTACGCTCTTCGAACACTCGGGCGCAACCCAGGGTTCGCCGCGATCGTGATTCTGATTCTCGCCATCGGCATCGGCGCGAACACCGCCATGTTCAGCATCGTCGACGGCGTGCTGCTGCGCCCTCTTTCGTTTCACGATCCAGAACGCCTGGTCGCGATTCAGGAAGTGGTGCCGAAGCTAGCGAGCATCGCCCCCACCATTCCCGTCAACGCCATGCATTTCGAGGAGTGGCGCAAAAGCTGGCATTCGGCCGAATCGCTGGCGATGCTATCGAGCTACGGCTCCAATCTGACCTCCGGCGGCGAGCCCGAGCGCGTGATCATGGGCCGCGTCTCCTCCAATTTGTTTTCGACGCTCGGCGTTCAGCCGCGGCTCGGACGAAGCTTCCGCTCCGAAGAGGACCGGGTCGGCAGCGATCACGTCGCGTTGTTAAACGAATCGTTGTGGCGCCGCCGTTTCCATGGCGACGGGGGCGTGCTCGGCCAGAAGATCCTGCTCGACGGCGTCCCGTATGAGGTGATAGGAATTCTGCCCGCCCACCCTCAGATTCCCAAGATGAGCCAGATTCAGGCCATGGCGTACGGTATGGAATCGCCCGAAATATGGAAACCGTTCGCCCTTCGCGACGAGGAAAAAGATGCGATGGGCGATTTCAATTTCGGCTGCATCGCTCGTCTTGAACCGGGCGCCACTCTCTCACAGGCAAGCGCCGAGCTGAACGCGATTCAGGCGAACATCGCTCGCGATCTGCCTGATCACATCGAGTTGCTCGCGGCCATCGCGCCCTTGCAGGAGCAGATCACCGGACGCTCGCGCCAGGGATTGCTGCTGCTCATGCTCGCCGTCGGAATCGTCCTGCTGATCGTGTGCGTCAACATCGCGAATCTCCTGCTCGCGCGGGCCACCGGCCGCAGTCGCGAATTCGCCGTCCGCGTCGCCATCGGAGCCAGCAGCGCCCGACTCCTCCGCCAGATGCTTACCGAAAGTTTCCTGGTCGCGATTCTGGGTGGCGCGCTGGGCCTCGCGATCGCTGCGGGTGCGCTGCAATTGATCCTGGCGAACGCCCCCGCGGATCTGCCGCGTTTGAACGAAGTTCGTCTCGACGGCCCCGTGCTCGGGATCGCGTTCGCGCTGACGCTCCTTTCCGCGATGATCTTCGGTCTGATTCCGGCATGGCGCAGCTCGCGCATCGATCCGCAATCGGGCCTGCGCGCCGGTGGACGCAGCGCCACCGAAAGCCGTCAGAGCGGCCACTTGCGGGCGTTCCTGATCGCCATCGAAACCGGTCTGTGCACGGTGTGCCTGGTCGCCGCCGGGCTGCTGCTCAACAGTTTCGTGCGGCTGCTCCACGTCGATAAAGGCTTCGATGCCGAGCACGTGATTACGGTCGACCTCAACCTGCCCACCACGCGCTTTCCGGACCTGGCTCATCGCTCCGATTTTCTCCGCAGCGTGATTGATGCGACGCGCGCGCTTCCCGGCATCTCGGCCGTGGGCGTCTCGAATCTCTTGCCGCTCGCCGGCGAAGGCAGCAACAATATGATCAACCTTGACGGCGACACCACTCCTGTCATGGAGCGCCCTATCACCGATTTCCGCCTGATTAACGAGGATTTCTTTCGCACCATGGGAATCCCTATCGTCCAGGGCCGCGCGATTGAGCCCGCCGATCGCGGGAGAAATGTTTCCGTGATTTCCGCGGCAGCCGCAAAACGGATCTGGCCCGGCAAGAATCCGCTGGGCCAGCATTATCACTTGGGCGATCCTTCCGCGCCCGCGCTCGAAGTGATCGGAGTCGCGGGCGACGTCTCCGCCGGTAGTCTTCAGAAGCAGCCGAACCCCACCGTCTATGTTCCCTACTGGCAGCGCAGCCAGCGTCAATGGTCGCTGACCGTGCGCACATCCATGGATCCGGCCTCGATCGCGGGCGCAATCCGCGCGGAAATTCGCCGTCTTGACCCCGAGCTGCCGCTCCCGCGATTCCGATCGATGGACGAGATCGTTTCCGCCTCGATCGCGCAGCGGCGCTTCCAGTTGACGCTGGTGCTTCTGTTCGCCGCGATCGCGCTCGGCCTCGCGAGCCTCGGCATCTACGGCGTGGTCTCCTACTCGGTCGCACAGCGCCGCGGCGAAATGGGAATTCGCATGGCGCTCGGCGCCACCGGTTCCGATCTGCGCGCCCTGGTCCTGCGTCAGGGGCTTACCCCTGTGGTGATTGGACTGGCGACCGGACTCGCCGGAGCATTGGCTGCGGGCCGCGTGTTGAGCGGTCTGCTGTTCGGCGTCTCCTCGACCGATCCGCTGACGATGTCGGTGGTCGCGGCCGTGCTGTTGATCGTCGCCGCAGCGGCGTGCTATGTCCCCGCACTGCGCGCGACGCGCAGCGATCCACTGGTCGCGTTGAGGTACGAATAGTCACACGCGTCCGTACCTTTCAAGGTACACTTGTGCGTAGGTGCATTACGTCACAAGATCCGGTGCCACGAAAAATTCCGCTCATCTTTTTTCGCCCCGAATCCGGAAGCGAACCGGTTCGCGACTGGCTCAAGCGATTACCTCGGACAGAACGGCACGCTATTGGAGACGACCTGTTGCGAGCACAATGGCGATGGCCGGCAGGCATGCCGCTGTGCCGTCCGATGGGAGCAGGACTGTACGAAGTTCGCACCGATCTACCGACCGGCCGGATCTCCCGCGTGATGATTACGGTTTACCGAAAACATTTAGTGGTTCTACACGGGTTCATCAAGAAGACTCGGGCCACGCCGGCCACCGACTTGGCATTGGCGCGGAAACGACAGAAGGAGTTGCATCGTGAGCAAGAAGAACATGGGTTCCAGCATTGACGATTTCATGAAAGAGGAGGGAACCTTCGAAGAGTCTCAGGCGCAGGCAGTCAAAGAAGTCATCGCATGGCAGCTCGCCGAGGCGATGAAGGAAAAGAAGATCTCCAAGTCGAGAATGGCCGTCCTATTGAAAACCAGCCGCACTCAGGTTGACAGGTTGCTCGATCCCGCCAATGACGTCACGCTGTCGAGCCTCCAGCGGGCAGCGGCGATGGTCGGGCGGCGCGTGACCATCGAACTCGTGTAGGCTAGTGCGCCCCCTCCGACGCGCTCCCGCCCTTCTTCGGACGCTTCATCAACAACGCCAGCGTCGTTGGAAGTCACAACTTGGGTTGACGCCGGCTGCCGTGCCAGAAGTGCAGAATTTCCACTACTCGCCGGTTTTCGTGGATTCGATAGTAGACAATATAGGGCGCGTGCACCAACCTGCGAGTCTCGTGCCGACGGGAAATAATGGTACCCACGCGAGGAAAGTATTGGAGCACCTTGACGTGATCGATGATGGATTGAGCAACGCGGCTCGCCGCGTCTGGATTGTCCCCGGCAATGGATTCGACGATCTCGCCGAGATCGTTCAGCGCTTCGTCGGAGAAGAGAATTTTGAAATCCACTCGGGAAGCATCTTTTCCACTTCTTCGAGCGGTGTTAACCGTCCGGCATCGGCGTCGCGAATGCCTCGGTCGATCGCGGCCAGCGTTTCCTCATCCTCGTCCGCCCGTAGTTCCACGGGACGATCAAGATCGATCCTCACGTCAGCCATGTCTACACGTTAGCGTGCCCGATTGGTTTTTGCAATCCCGGTTTCCGGCGGCCGATCAATGCGCCCCCTCCGGCGCGCTCCCGCCCTTTTTCGGCCGCTTCATGAAGAACGCCAGCGGAACTACCGCGATGCACGCAATCGCGTAAATCCAAATCGTATCGATATACGCGAGCCATGACGCCTGCGCCTGCATCAGCCCATACAACTTCGCATAGGCCATCTGCGTCGCCGTGGCCGCGTCGTATCCGGACGACGTGAACAGCTTGGTCATTGCATCCACGCTCGATCGAAACGCCGGATCGCCCTGGCTCATGTGCGCCGCAAGACGGTTCTGGTGAAAGTCCGCGCGACGCTCGAGCACGGTTTCAAGGACCGCAATCCCGATGCTCCCGCCCATGTTGCGCGCCAGGTTGATCATCCCCGATACGTTGTTGTTCTTCTCGAGCGGAATGCCCACGTAGGTCATGGTCTGGATGGGCACGAACAGAAACGCCACGCCCGCCATCTGATACACGCGCAGCATCATGATGGTGTGGAAATCCATCTCCGAGCTGACGTTGGTCATGCGATACAACCCGATCCCGGCCATCAGAAACGCGCCCGCGATCATGTATCGTGCATCCACTTTACCGACGATCCTTCCCACGATGGGCAGCAGCAAAATGATCACGATCGCGCCGGGCGACAGCACGAAACCCGCCTGCTCCGCCGTGTACCCCATTAACGACTGGACCAGTTGCGGCAGCAGCACCGTCGAGCCGAACAGCGCCGCGCCCAGCATGAACATCAGAATGCAGGAAATTGTGAAGTTGCGGTTCTTGAACAGCCGAATGTCGATGATCGGGTCCTTGTGCCGCAGCTCCCACCAGATCGCGGTCACGATACACACCGACGAAATGATCTGGAACGCGAGAATATAGTTCGACGCGAACCAGTCCTCGCGCTGCCCCCGGTCGAGCACCACCTGCCCCGCGCCCACACCCACCGCGATCAGCAGCAGCCCGGTGAAATCGACGCGCCCCAGCTTGGCGCGCATCACCGCCAGATGCGGCGGATCTTCCACCATGCGCGACGTCAGAAGCAGCGAAACCACGGCCACCGGTACGTTGATCAAAAAGATCCAGCGCCAACTGAAGTTGTCGGTGATATAGCCGCCCAGCGTCGGCCCGATCGCCGGCGCCAGCACCACCGCCATTCCATAAATCGCGAACGCCATCCCGCGCTTCGGCGCAGGAACCGTGTCGACCAGAATGGCCTGCTCGCTCGGCGCCAGCCCTCCGCCGCCCAGCCCTTGAATCACCCGGAAGAACACCAGCATGCCCAGGCTGGTCGCGAATCCGCAGGCGAGCGAGCTCACCCCGAACAGCACCACGCAGGTCATGTAAAAACGCTTGCGGCCGAATCGCGTCGCGAGCCACGCGCTGATCGGCAGGATCACCGCGTTCGCCACCAGGTAGGAGCTGAGAATCCACGCGCTTTCGTCGGTGCTGGCCGAAAGGCTCCCGGCGATGTGCGGCAGCGCGACGTTGGCGATGCTGGTATCCAGCACCTCCATGAAGGTCGCCATGGTGACCACCATCGCTATCGCCCACGGATTGTGACTCGGCTTCCAGACCGCCGCCGGCGCGGGAAGCGTGGTGGACGACGCGCTCAGGGGACCACTCCCTGACGGTCGTGGTTCTGTAGGCTTACTGAATCGCGCGCGTCAGCAAGCGGTCTGTCCTCTCTTTGAAAAAGGGGACTGACCACTCCGTCCCCACTCGCAACACCTCTAATCATGAAAGAGGCCCACTTGTGGACGGGGCCGTCCGTCCCCTTTTTCGGCAAGAAAACACAAACAGATTTTATTCTTCATTCGCGTTTATTCGCGTTCATTCGCGTTCATTCGCGGCTATTCTTGGCCAGCGCTTACCTCACCTCGACCGTCGGCGTCACCGACATCCCCGGCCGTAGCAGATGATCGTCATTCTGCCCCGCGTCCAGCACGATCCGCACCGGAATCCTCTGCACCACCTTGACGTAATTTCCCGTCGCATTCTCCGGAGGCAGCAGGCTGAACTTCGCCCCGCTCGCGCCCGCCAGGCGCAGCACCTTACCCGTATAGCTCCGGTCGTAGGCGTCCACCACGATCTTCACCGGCTGGCCCACGTGCATATCCTTCAACTGCGTCTCTTTGAAATTCGCCGTGATCCAGATATCGTCCAGCGGCACGATCGCCATCAGTTGTTGCCCCGCGCTGATGTTGTTGCCCACCTCCACCGCTTTCTTCCCGATCACTCCGCTAATCGGCGCAACGATGGTCGTGTATTGCCGATTCAGCTCCGCCTGGTCGAGCAGCGCGCGCTGCTGCTCCACCTTGGCTTCGGCCGATTGCGCCTTCGCCTCGGTCACCTTCACCTGCCCCGGACCCGACATCGCCGATTCGATCGACGCATCGGCTTCCGAAACCCGCGCCCGTGCCTGTTCCACGGCTTTTCCGGCGGCCAGGATATTCTGCTGAGCCTCATTCACCATCGCCTTCTGTGCATCGAGCGTGGCGCGCGCGGCATCCGCCGCCGAAACCGCCTGATCGTATTGCTGTTTCGAGATCTCGTCTTTATCCACCAGCATTTTGTACCGCGCCACGTCGTCCGCCGCTTTCTGGGCGTTGGCCTCGGCCACGCGAACGTTCGCCTGCGCCGTCGCCAGCCTCGCCCGCGCCGCGTCTTCCTGCCGTTCCGCGCCGCTCACCGCCGCGCTCGCATCCAGGCGCGAAGCCTTCGCGTTATTCAGCGCACCGGACGTCGTGCTCAACGTGACCGGCACATCCGTGCGCTGGCTTTGATACGTCGCGATCGCGTCCGCCAGATCGCCGCGCGCTTTGGCGATCGCGACCTCGTAATCTTTTGGATCCAATTTGACCAGCACATCGCCGGCCTTCACTATCTGCTCATCCTGAATCAGAACTTCGGAAACATGCCCCGTAATGCGCGAGCTGATAGTGTAAATCGACCCGTCCACCTGCGCGTCGTCGGTCGATTCGAAGCGCTGGAGATTCTGCCAGAACCGGTAGCCCTCCACCGCTGCGATTACAATCAGCGCGAGCACCACGATTCGGATGACGATGGTCTTGGCGCTGGTCCTCGGTCTGGGCGGAGGGACGGTGTAATCTCCGGCCGGCTCGCGGTCCACCGGCGTTTCCCTCGCCGGCTTATTTTCCGTTTCCGTTAATGTCTTACTTTCCGCCAGAACCGCCTCCCATGTACTGTTTCAAATTGATTTCCGTCATACCGACATGTCTTTCTGAACCGCGACCGTCAGGGAGCGGCACTCAAGTACTGCTTCAAATTAGTTTCCGTCATGCCGACATGTCTTTCTGAACCGCGACCGTCAGGGAGCGGCACTCAAGTACTGCTTCAAATTAGTTTCCGTCATCCCCGCCGCCCGCGCCAACTGAACTTTAGCGAGATTATGCATATAGATGCTCGAAATCAGCGTTTGATTCGCGTTCGCCACCGATTCCTGCGCCTGCACTACTTCGATGTTTCCGTGACACCCGCCACAAAGCGATCGCGTGCCTGAACCAGCGTCTGGCCGGCGAGATCGACATTGTCCCGCGCCACGGCTACCTGATCGGCGGCGGTCTTCAGATCCAGCAGAGCGTTGCGGATCTCGACGTCGATCTGCCCCTGCAAATCGGCCAATTGATCTTTGCGCTGCTGGATCGCGGCGTCGGCCTGTTCTACATCCGCGCGAGTGCGCCCGCCCGTGAAAATATTGAACCGCATCGATCCCGTCACCGCGAAGGTTCCATGCGAATTCGCGAGGCTGGTCCCCAGGTCGCCGTAGTTGGCGTCGACTGCGAGCGTCGGTAATCGCTCCGCCCGCGCGGCTTCGCGAGCCGTTTCCGCGGCGCGGACCTGCATCATCGCGCTCTTATAATCGGATCGCGTTTCGAGCGCGCGTTTCATTACATCCTCCGGCGTGATCCCTTCGAGCGGCGCGTAAGGGATGGTGTCGGAAATCGAGAACACTTGCGCCGCCGGCACTCCGATCACGCGCCCCAGCGCCAGTTTGTCTTTGGCGATCTGGTTCTCCTGCGCGATCGACTGCTGCTGCAAGGTTTTCCATTCCACCTGGGATCGCAGTTCGTCGATCGCGGGCGAAACACCGGCGCGATGCTGATCGCGGGCGCGTTCGTAAAGCGCCTGAGCGGTCGCCACCTGCGCCCGCGTCGCATCGATGCGAGCCTGATCCGCGATGATCTGAAGATAGGCCGTCGCCACCGCCTGCACCACCAGGTCGCGCGCATCCTGCACCGATAATTGCGCGGCGCGCTCATTCAGAATCGCGGAACGGCGGTTCCGCAGCGACGTCAAATCGAAGCTCTGGGACGCGAACGCGCGCGCGTCCGTGTAATGGAACGGCCCCACCACTCCCGGCACGCCTGGAAAATGGAATCCGAAGGAAGCCAGATTGATCTGCTCCGAGGTCTCTGAAATGCCGCCGGTCACCACCGGCAGCAGCGCGCTCAGCGCCCGCACGCGATCGGCGTGCGCCTGCTGGCTGGCGGTGCCGCTCACCAGCAGCCCCAGGTTGTTCTTCAGTCCGCGATCGATCGTGTCCTGCAAAGACAGCGCGATCGGTGTGATCGATACCGCATTGGCCGCTCCTGTCGTCGCTGTCGTCGTCACGCTTCCCTGAAATGCTTGCGGCGATTGCGGGACGATCCCTCCCGACGGCACAATGGCTGAAGCACTCGCCGGCTTGGTCGGCTGCGCGGGCCCCTGCGCGGCGAGAGTCGGGAGGAACGGTCCCGCCGCCAGAACCAGCGCGACCGCGCGCTTTCTTGCGGCGCGCCCGAAACTTGAGGCGCGCCCGTCAGGGCGCGCGTCCCAACTTTCTGAACCGCGACCGAAAGAGGTGGCACAGGCTTTAGCCTGTGCACTCGAGGCGCGCCCGTCAGGGCGCGCGTCCCAACTCTCTGAACCGCGACTGAAACAGGTGGCACAGGCTTTAGCCTGTGCACTCGAGGCGCGCCCGT
>Ga0182024_10006363_pt1 | contig 25975 bp, 19 predicted proteins | sample P32metaG_FD_120480 | JGI IMG/M metagenome (GOLD analysis project Ga0182024, IMG submission 120480) | Permafrost microbial communities from Stordalen Mire, Sweden - P3-2 metaG (Illumina Assembly) | ecosystem: Environmental > Terrestrial > Soil > Wetlands > Permafrost | place: Sweden: Stordalen... | reverse complement strand
CTCTACACGCCCGAATGCCGCCAATGTAAGTCGTGCCTGTCGCGGCGCACCAATCTGTGCACCTCGATCCGGGCCACCCAGGGACGGGGCGTCATGCCGGACGGCACGAGCCGCTTTTCGATTCGCGGCGAGACGCTCCACCACTACATGGGCTGCTCGACCTTCGCCAACCATACGGTGCTGCCGGAGATCGCGCTCGCCAAGGTCCGCGAGGACGCCCCGTTCGACAAGATCTGCTACATCGGCTGCGGCGTCACCACCGGAGTCGGCGCCGCTATCTGGACAGCCAAGGTGTGGCCGGGCGCCAACGTCGCGGTGTTCGGCCTAGGCGGCATCGGCCTCAATGTTGTGCAGGGCGCGCGCATGGCCGGGGCCGACAGGATCATCGGCGTCGATCTCAATCCCGCCCGCGAGGCCATGGCCCGCGAATTCGGCATGACCCATTTCGTCAACCCCGACACGGTCGGGCGGGACAAGGTCGTCGAAGCTGTCGTCGATCTCACCGGCGGCGGGGCGGACTTCTCTTTCGAGTGCATCGGCAATGTGGCGACCATGCGCCAGGCCCTGGAGTGCTGCCACCGCGGCTGGGGCGAATCGATCATCATCGGCGTCGCCGGGGCCGGTCAGGAGATCTCCACCCGGCCCTTCCAGCTGGTCACAGGCCGGGTGTGGCGGGGAACCGCCTTCGGCGGGGCGCGCGGCCGCACCGACGTGCCGAAAATCGTCGACTGGTACATGGACGGCAGGATCGACATCGACCCCCTCATCACCCACACGCTAAGCTTGGAAGACATCAACAAGGGCTTCGACCTGATGCACACCGGCGAGAGCATCCGCTCGGTGGTGGTCTACTAGACGCCCCGTTCCAGCCGCGCCAGAGCCTGCGCCGTGTTGGCATTTTGGAAGATCAGAGGGTCGTCGAACATTACCGGGAGGGCGCCGACCTCAGCCAAAAAGGTGCGGACGGGCGGGTGGTGGCCTCCGGCCAGGCGCCTCGCCAGAGGCACTTCGAGGTCGACGCGCCAGACCGCGCAGAGCGGCTGCGGTCCATCGGGCGTCACGGCGTAGGCGCCGCCGGCCTCGCCAAGCGCGGCGAGCAGGATCGCGATTTCACGCGCGCCCACCAGGGGCGTGTCGCAGGGGAGTGTGACGAGACGGTCGAAGCCGTGAGCCTCGGCCCACTTCAGACCGGCCGCGACGCCGGCAAGGGGTCCCCGTGCGTGGGATGCATCGTCGAAAACCACGGCGTGGCCCAGCGATTGCGCGATGGCGGCGATCTCGCCGCCCCGCCTGGCGCTCACCGCCACCGACGTGCAAGCTCCAGCCAGCGCCGCCAAGCTCCAGGCCAGCAAGGGCCGCCCGCCGAGCTTCGCCGCCGCCTTCTCGGCTCCGAACCGGCGGGAACGGCCGCCGGCCAGAACCAGGCCGCCGACGCGCCCGCTCATTGCGCCTCGCCCTTCAACGCTCATCGAGGCTAGACTAGCGGCATGACGGCCTTCGAACCATGGCGGCTGGAGCGGGCGGAGGAGATCGTCGCCGGTTGCGCCGGCCTGGAGGGCGCCGCGCTCCCCATGCTGCATGCTGTGCAGGCCGCCTTCGGCCATGTGCCGCGCCCGGCGATCGCTCTCATCGCCAAGACGCTCAACCTCTCCCGCGCCGAGGTCTACGGGGCCATGAGCTTTTATCACGATTTCCGGCACGCCCCGCCGGGGCGCCGGGTGGTGAAGGTCTGCCGCGCCGAATCCTGCCAGGCCACCGGCGGCGAGGCGGCGGCGCGGTTCCTGCTGGCCGACCTGGGGATCGCTTGGGGAGAGACAACCGCCGACGGCGCGGTGACCGTCGAGGCGGTCTATTGCCTGGGCCTGTGCGCGGTATCACCCGCCGCCCTGATCGACGGCGAACCGCTGGGACGCCTGGACGGCATGACCCTCACCCAGGCGGCGCGGGCATGACGCGGGTGTTCATCCCCAAGGATTCGGCGGCCCTCGCCGTGGGGGCGGAGGCGACGGCGCGCGCCATCGCGGCGGAGGCGGCGCGGCTGGGCGAGGCCGTCGAGATCGTCCGCACCGGCTCGCGCGGACTTTTCTGGCTGGAGCCGGCGGTGGAGGTGGAGACCGCGCGGGGCCGCATCGGCTATGGGCCGGCGACCGCCAAGGACGTCCCGGGCCTCTTCGCGGCGGGGTTCCTCACCGGCGGCGACCACCCTCTGCGCCTCGGCGACCTCGAGACTCACCTGTGGCTGGTCGGCCAGACGCGGATCACCTTCGCGAGCTGCGGTCTCGTCGATTCGGCTTCGCTGACCGACTACCGGGCGCACGGCGGCCTAAAGGGGCTCGAGCGGGCCCGCGCCATCGGTGCGGCCGGCGTCATCGAGGCGATCACCGCCTCGGGCCTGCGGGGGCGCGGCGGGGCCGGTTTTCCGGCCGGGATCAAATGGAAGACGGTGGCCGATACGCTGGCGATGCGGAAGTTCGTGGTCTGCAACGCCGACGAGGGCGACAGCGGGACCTTCGCCGACCGGATGATCATGGAGGGCGATCCCTTCGCCCTGATCGAAGGCATGGCCATCGCGGCCCTGGCGGTGGGCGCGGCCAAGGGCTTCGTCTATTCGCGCTCCGAATACCCCCACGCTAACGCCGCCTTCGCCGCCGCCATCGCCGCGGCGCGGGCCGATGGCTTTCTGGAGGGTTTCGATCTCGAGCTGCGGGTTGGCGCGGGCGCCTATGTGTGCGGCGAGGAGACCGCCCTCCTGGAAAGCCTGGAGGGCAGGCGCGGTCAGGTGCGCGCCAAGCCGCCTCTGCCGGCGCACAAGGGCCTGTTCGCCATGCCCACCGTGGTCAACAACGTTCTTACACTGGCCACCGCGCCGTGGATCCTGGTGAACGGCGGCGAGGCCTACGCGGCGCTGGGAACCGGCCGCTCGCGCGGGACCCAGCCGATCCAGCTGGCCGGCAACGTGAAATTTCCGGGCCTCTACGAAGCGCCCTTTGGGCTGACCCTCGGCCAGATCGTGCACGACATCGGGGGCGGGACGGCGAGCGGGCGGCCGGTGAAGGCGGTGCAGTGCGGCGGTCCGCTCGGAGCCTATTTTCCGCCGGCCCTCTTCGACATCCTCTACGACTACGAAGCCTTCGCCGCCCGCGATGGCTTGATCGGCCACGGTGGCATCGTGGTCTTCGACGATACTGTGGACATGGCCGTCCAGGCGCGCTTCGCCTTCGAGTTCTGCGCCATCGAGAGCTGCGGCAAATGCACACCATGCCGGATCGGTTCGGTGCGCGGGGCCGAAACGGTGCAGCGGGTGATCGACGGTGTCGATGTGGAGGCCAATCTCGCCCTCGCCGCCGACCTCTGCAACACCCTGAAATTCGGCTCGCTCTGCGCGCTGGGCGGTTTCACCCCCTATCCGGTGATGAGCGCCATCACCCATTGGCCGGAGGATTTTCAGCAGCCGAAGGTATAGGATCACTGGCATGTCGCTGATCCACGAGACCGATTTCGGCACGCCCGCTGCGGCGGCGGGGCCTGCCGTCACTCTGACCATCAACGGGCAGGCTGTCACCGCGCCCGAGGGAAGCTCGGTCATGCGCGCGGCTCTCGAGGCGGGAATCGACGTCCCCAGGCTCTGCGCCACCGACACTCTGGCGCCCTTCGGCTCCTGCCGCCTTTGCCTCGTCGAGATCGACGGGCGGGCCGGAACACCGGCCTCCTGCACGACGCCGGTGGCGCAGGCGATGGTGGTGCGCACCCACAGCGAGGCGTTGCAGCGGCTGCGCCACGGGGTGATGGAGCTCTATCTTTCCGACCACGCGCCTGACGCCGTCAGGGCGGAGGTGGGCGAGGCGGCGGCGCGGGCGGGCGTTAGCAAGGTGCGCTATGGCCAGGGCGCGAGCCACCTCGCCGCGACGCCCGATGCCTCCAACCCCTATTTCACCTTCAATCCGGCCAGCTGCATCGTCTGTTCGCGCTGCGTGCGCGCCTGCGACGAGGTGCAGGGGACCTTTGCCCTGACCATCGCCGGGCGAGGTTTTGCCTCCAAGGTGGCGGCGAGTGAGGACGAGGCATTCCTCGCCTCCGAGTGCGTCTCCTGCGGCGCCTGCATCCAGGCCTGCCCCACCGACGCCTTGATCGAAAACTCGGTGGTGGAACTGGGCGCGCCCACTAGTTCGGTGGTCACCACCTGCGCCTATTGCGGGGTGGGCTGCGCGCTGAAGGCCGAGATGCGCGGCGAGCAGGTCGTCCGCATGGTTCCCTGGAAGGACGGCAAGGCCAATCACGGCCACAGCTGCGTCAAGGGCCGCTTCGCCTGGGGCTACGCCAACCATCGCGAGCGGATTCTTAAGCCGATGATCCGCGGGACGATCGCCGATCCCTGGCGCGAGGTCTCGTGGGACGAGGCCATCGCCGTGACCGCGGCGCGCTTCAAGGCGATCGCGGCGAGGCACGGCCGCGGCGCCCTGGGCGGCATCTCCTCGTCGCGCTGCACCAACGAGGAGACCTATCTGGTCCAGAAGCTGGTCCGCGCCGCGCTCGGCAACAACAACATCGACACCTGCGCGCGGGTCTGCCACTCGCCCACCGGCTATGGCCTGAAATCGACGCTGGGGACCTCGGCCGGCACGCAGGATTTCGATTCGGTGGACGAGGCCGATGTCATGGTGATCATCGGCGCCAATCCCACCGACGCCCACCCGGTGTTCGCCTCGCGCATGAAGCGGCGGCTGCGCGCCGGCGCCCAGCTGATCGTCATCGATCCGCGCGGCATCGATTTGGTGCGCACCCCGCACGTGGAGGCGGCGCTCCACCTGCCGCTGAAGCCCGGGACCAACGTCGCCGTCCTCTGCGCCCTGGCCCACGTCATCGTCACCGAAGGCCTGGTGGACGAGGCCTTCGTGCGGGCGCGTTGCGAGTGGGGCCCCTACCGCGCCTGGGCCGCCTTCGTCGCCGCGCCGGTGAACAGCCCCGAAGCGGTGGAAGGCGTCTGCGGCGTGCCGGCCGAAAAGCTTCGCGCCGCGGCGCGCCTCTACGCGGGCGCGCGGAACGGGGCCATCTACTACGGCCTGGGAGTCACCGAGCACAGCCAGGGGACGACCGCGGTGATGGCTCTGGCCAACCTGGCCATGGCCACCGGCAATTTCGGCCGCCCGGGGGTGGGGGTCAATCCGCTGCGCGGCCAGAACAACGTCCAGGGCGCCTGTGACATGGGCTCCTTTCCCCATGAACTCACCGGCTATCGCCATATCTCCGGCGACGCCGTCCGCCAGACCTTCGAGAGCGCCTGGGGCGTCAGCCTCGATCCCGAGCCCGGCCTGCGCATCCCCAACATGTTCGACGCCGCCCTCGACGGCTCGTTCAAGGCCCTCTACGTCCAGGGCGAGGACGTCCTGCAATCCGATCCCAACACCCGCCACGTCGCCGCCGCCCTTGCGGCCATGGAGTGCGTGGTGGTGCACGACCTCTTCCTCAACGAGACCGCCAGCTACGCCCACGTCTTCCTGCCCGGTTCCACCTTCCTGGAAAAGGACGGCACCTACACCAACGCCGAACGGCGCATCCAGCGGGTGCGCAAGGTGATGGCCCCCAGAAACGGCTACGCCGACTGGGAGATCACCCAGAAGCTCAGCTGCGCCCTGGGCTATCCCATGACCTACGGCCATCCTTCCGAGATCATGGACGAGATCGCCGCCACCACGCCGACCTTCGCCGGCGTATCCTTTGATCGGCTGGACGAGCTGGGCTCAATCCAGTGGCCGTGCAACGCTTCGGCCCCGCAAGGGACGCCGGTCATGCACGTGGGCGCCTTCTCGCGCGGCGAGGGCCTGTTCATTCTCACCGAGTTCGTCGCCAGCGACGAGAAGACCGGGCCGCGCTTCCCGCTGCTCCTCACAACCGGGCGGATTCTCAGCCAGTACAATGTCGGCGCCCAGACCCGGCGCACCGACAACGCGGTCTGGCACCCGGAGGACAGGCTGGAGATCCATCCCCATGACGCGGAGGAACGCGGCGTCGCCGACGGCGACTGGGTCAAGCTGGCCAGCCGCGCCGGCGAGACCACCCTTCGCGCCCTGATCACCCCGCGCGTCGCCCCGGGCGTCGTTTACACCACCTTCCACCACCCCTCGACCCAGGCCAACGCGGTCACCACTGAGTTCACCGACTGGGCCACCGACTGCCCCGAGTACAAGGTGACGGCCGTCCAGGTCTCCCCCTCCAACGGCCCCTCTTCGTGGCAGGAACGCGCGCAGGCGCGCAACCGCGCCGCGCGGCGCATCGCCGCCGTCCCGGCGCCCTGAAGGGCCCATGGATCCGGCCCGCTTGGTCTATCTGGCCAACCAGATCGCCAAATTCTTCCACGCCCAGGGTGAAGCGGCGGCGGCGGCCGGCGTGGAGGATCATTTGCGCAAGTTCTGGGATCCGCGCATGCGGCGCGAGATCGTAGCCCATCTCCAGGCCGGCGGCGCGGGCCTCGCCCCCTCCGCCCGCGCCGCCGTGGCCCGCCTCGCGGCGGACCTCGGGGGCCATCCGCCGCCCTGAAGGCGAGCCTATTCACCTTCGGTTCAGCCAATCTTTGCAACACTTGCGGCGAACTGACGTTAAACTCCAGCTACGCCCCAATCCCTTGGGTCGGGGCGAGAAGACAGGAAAGTGAGAATGACCACCAGAAATCTTAAGAGGGCCACAGGCGTCTGCCTGGCCGCCATCGCCACGGCGACCATGCTCGTCGACGCCTCGGTCGCGATCGCCCAGCCGGACCAGGGCTACAATAACTCCGGCCCGCCGCCCGGCCAATACGACAACTCGGGACCGCCGCCCGGCCAATACGACAATTCCGGGCCGCCGCAGGGTCAATATAACAACTCCGGGCCGCCGCAGGGACAATACGCGCCCCCTCCGCCGGGCTACGAGGGCGGCGGCGCCTATGACGATCAGGCCCAGCAGACTGATCGCGAATACGCCCAGCGATACTCGGCCTGGTCGGCGCAGAACTGCGTCAATCAGCGCAACAACAACACCGCCGCCGGCGCCATCATCGGCGGCATCTTCGGCGCGGTGGTGGGCGCCGGCATAGCCGGTCCGCGCAACGCCGGCGCCGGGGCCCTCGTGGGCGGCGCGGTCGGCGCCGGCACCGGGGCGGCCGTCGGCTCCAGTTCGGGTTCGGGCGCCGGCTGCCCGCCCGGCTATGTGATTCGCGCCGGCGCGCCGGGCTTCTATTGGGGCGGAGCGCCCGGGGCGTATTGGGCTCCGGCGTGGTACCATCCGTGGTTCTGGGAGGGCGGCCGCTGGAACTATCGCCCCTACAGCGCCTGGTACTGGAGCCACCGCGCCTATTGGCGTCCAGGCTGGCGCGGCCGGCCGTACCGCGGCCGCCCGTGGTGACGGGTTGAGTTAACCGGATCAAGGGCCGCCCCGCTGGCCGGGGCGGCCCTTTTTCGTTGCCGCGTCGGACGGGCTGGCCAGATTCATTTCGGGTGCGCCTGTTAGCGCGGGTCGCCCACGAAACACCTCTACCGTCGGGAGTGGGAGGCGGCCCACCTCGAAGCGGTTGGGAGGGTGAGGGGACCTCCCGCTGGCCGCTTACCCCCTCATCGTCCCACGCCTCTTTGGGCCGGTTCGTGGGAGGGTTCGCGGTCCGGAACACTTCGAGGTCAGTCGCCGATTGTTCGTCGGCCGGATGTGGCACAGAATGCGCCACACAATGATCGCGGCGCGCCTGGAAGCGGCCGGGTAGGGGGCTCAGCATGACTGCCGGCGTCGTGACGTCACCCGCAAGGCCCGATCGCGCCACGGCGGTCATCGTCGGCCTGCTGGCGATCGCCGTCTTCATCAACTACGTCGATCGCGGGGCCATCGCCACCGCCGCGCCGCTCATGAAGGACGCGCTGAGGCTAAGCAATTCGCAGATCGGCATTCTGCTCTCGGCCTTCTTCTGGACCTATACGCCCGGGCAGTTGCTGGCTGGTCACCTGGCCGAGCGGAGCGGCGCCTATCGCGTGCTCGCTCTGGGGCTGCTGATCTGGGCGTCGGCCACGGCGCTCACCGGCCTCGCCGGCGCCTTCGCCATGCTGCTCGGCTTGCGTGTCCTTCTCGGGATAGGCGAAAGCGCCTTCTTTCCCTGCAGTTCGAAGCTGCTCGCCGAGGCGCTGCCGCCTCACCGGCTAGGGGCGGCCAATGGTCTGATCGGCGTAGGGCTGGCGCTGGGACCCGCCTTCGGAACGCTGGCCGGCGGACTGCTCATGGCCCAGTTCGGCTGGCGGGCCGTGTTCATCCTCTTTGGCCTGGTCTCGCTCATTTGGCTATGGCCGTGGCTGGCGGCGACGCGCCATCCTCCCCACCGCGCCGAGATGAGAGGATGGGTGGGGCCGGCCCCGACCTTCGGCGCCATCGTCCGCCGCCGGGCCGCCTGGGGCGCGGCGCTCGGCCACTTCACGTCCAACTACGCCTTCTATTTCCTGGTGTTCTGGCTGCCGCTCTATCTGGTCAAGGGGCGCGGCTTTTCCCTGGTGAACATGGCCCAGATCGGCGGCCTGATCTATTTGGTCTACGCCGTCGCCATCATGACCGCGGGCTGGGCGTCGGACCGCTGGATGGCGGCCGGCGCCAGCGCCAACCAGGTCCGCAAGACCTTCATTGTCGTCGGCAGTCTGGGCGTGGCCGTATCCTTGCTCTCCTGCGCCCTGGGCGGCCCCGTGCAGGCGGTGGCGAGCCTGCTCGCCGCCGCCGTCTTCTTCGGCTTCCAGATGCCGATGATCTTTTCCATCGGCCAGACCCTGGCTGGACCGGGCGCGGCGGGAAAGTGGATGGGTTTCCAGAACTGCGTTGGCAACATCGCCGGCATAGTGGGCCCGCTGATCACCGGTTGGCTTGTCGACCGCACCGGCGCCTATGTCTGGGCCCTGGCCGTGGCGGCCGGCGTCTCGGTGCTGGGCGCGCTCGCCTGGGGCGTGATGATCCCCAAGATCGCCCCGCTCGCCTGGGCCCGCGAAACGTAAGGAAGCCGGCGAGTCTCGGCTGAGGTTTTCGCTCTCGGCCAAACGAGCCTAGTCTCTCGCCATGTCCGATCCCACCGCGCCAAGCCCCGTCCAGGCCCGCCCCGCCGACTTCTGGCGCCGCGCCGACGGATCGGTGGAGGCCATCACCCGCGATCTGGCCGATGAGACGGCGATCGGACTTTCCTACGACAGCCGACCTTACGTGGTGGTGATGGGGACGGGGGCCGACGTGGAGGATCTGGCGGTGGGCTTCACAGTCACCGAACGCATCGCCGCCTACGCCGATATCGCGCGGGTGACCGTTTCGGCCGCCAAGCAGGGGCTCCTCGCCGACGTCCTCTTGATCCCGGCCGCGGGCCGGGCGCTGAATCTTGCCCGCCGGCGCACCCTCGAAGCGCGTTCCAGCTGCGGCCTCTGCGGCGTGGAAAGCCTCGGGGAGGCGGTGCGGCCGATCGCGATGGTCGGCCAGGGACCCCAGGTGACGCGCGAGGCGATCCAGGCGGCGCTGGCCGGTCTCGAGGCGGGCCAGATCCTCGGGCGGCGGACCCGGGCCACCCATGCGGCGGCCTGGGCCGATCGGTCCGGGGCCGTCATCCTGGTGCGCGAGGACGTCGGCCGCCACAACGCCCTCGACAAACTGATCGGCGCGGCCCTGCGCGCCGGCCTCGATCCCTCCAACGCCTTCATCCTGGTCACCAGCCGGCTTTCCTATGAGATGGTAGACAAGACCGCCGCGGCAGGCGTCGCCATTCTGGCCGCCGTTTCGGCGCCCACGGCGCTGGCCATCCGTCAGGCGCGGGACGCCGGCATGACCCTGATCGCGCTCGCCCGCGACGACGGCCACGCCGTCTTTACCGGCCCAGAACGCATCGTCGAACGCATCGTCGGGCGCCTCGCGGCCCCATGAGCGACCCGCACACCGGCGCGCCGACGCACCGCCATTTTGTGCCGGCGCGGTTGAGAATCCGCCACGGCCGCCTTGGCGCCCTGGCCTTGCTGCGCGGCCGCATCCGGGCCAGCGAGTTTTGGCTGACGGTCATCGCCACCGCCGTCGGCGCCGTCGCGGGCCTGGCCACCCTGGCGGTGGGCGCCGCCGCCCATGGCTTGCAGGAGCTCCTCTACGGCATCGACTTCGACGAGCGACTGTCGGCGCTCGCGGCGCTGCCAGCCTCGCGTTTCCTGGTCCTGCCGGCGGGCGGCCTCGTGCTGGGCGCGGTCACCCGGCTGTGGTTGAAGCGCCGGCCCAAGCCGATGGTCGACCCGGTGGAGGCCAACGCCCTGCACGGCGGGCGGATGTCCATGCGCGACAGCCTGTTCGTCGGCTTGCAGAGCATCATCTCCAACGGCTTTGGGGCCTCGGTGGGGCTGGAGGCGGCTTACGCCCAGATCGGCGGCGCCGTCGCCTCGCTCACCGGCGGGGCGTTCAACCTGCGGCGCAGCGACCTGCGCGCCTTCGTGGGCGCCGGAGCGGGGGCGGGGATCGCCGCGGCCTTCGGCGCGCCGCTCACCGGGGCCTTCTACGCCTTTGAAATCATCATCGGCTCATACAGCGTAGTCAATATCGCCCCGGTGGTGGGCGCGGCCCTGGCCGGCGCGCTTGTCGCCCGCCTGCTTGGCGGCCAGGGGCTGATCGTTCACGCCATCGCCAGCGATACGCTCTCGCTCAGCCACTATGTGCTCTATGCCATCCTCGGCCTGATCTGCGCCTTGCTGGGTGTCGGGGTCATGCGCCTGGTGGCGGCGACGGAAGGGCTGACGGCCCGCCTGCCGGTCTCTCGCTGGGCGCGGCCCATGCTCGGCGGCGTCCTGCTGGCTGCTCTTGCCTTCATGGCGCCCCAGACCCTGTCGGCCGGCCATGGGGCCATGCGGGTCGAACTTGGCGCCGATCTGGCCTTCGGCGCGCTGATCTTCCTCATCCTCGCCAAGGCCTGCGCCTCGATCGTGGCTTTGGGGTTCGGCTATCGCGGCGGCCTCTTCTTCGCCTCGCTCTACCTGGGCTCTCTGGTCGGGCGCCTCTACGCCCTCGCCCTCACCGCCGCCGGACTGCACGCCGGTCTCGATCCCTTGGCCGCCTCCCTGGTTGGCATGGGCGCCCTGGCAGTGGCCATCGTCGGTGGGCCGTTCACCATGACCTTCCTGGTGCTTGAGACCACCGGCGATTTCGCCCTCACCGCCGCCACCCTGACCGCCTCCATCGCCGCCAGCCTCATCGTGCGCGAGACGTTCGGCTATTCTTTCTCCACCTGGCGCCTGCACCTGCGCGGCGAGACCATCCGCAGCGCCCACGACGTGGGTTGGCTGCGCACCCTGACCGCCGGGCGGATGATGCGCGCCGACGCCCCCACAATCCCCGCCGCCGCCTCCGCCGAAGAATTCCGCCGCCGTTTCCCCTTGGGTTCGACCCGCCGGGTGGTGGCCCTCGACGAGGCCGGCCACTACGCTGGCGTGATCCGCCTGGCCGCCGTCTACGCCGAGCACGAACACGACGGACCGGTGGGCGACTTGGCCATCAACCAGCATGAGTGGCTGACCCCGGCCATGACCATTAAGGAGCTGATGGGCGTCTTCGACGAGAGCGAAAGCGACGAACTGGCTGTGCTTTCCGAAGGCGGCGAGGTCCTGGGCGTCCTTTCCGAAGCCTACGCCACCCGCCGCTACGCCGAGGAACTGGAAAAGGCCCGGCGGGATCTGGTGGGCGCGGAGTGAGGCGAACCGAGCGCGGGCTTCCAGCCCGCGCCCGCCTTCACGTACCTAAGGATGTGGGCTGGAAGACCCCGCTGCGCCAATCGGACCGCTCTCGCGCGCGGCCGCCACCCTGGCCTCGAACTCGGCGCGCGAATTTTCCGAGGGAAAGGGCGCCTCGGGGACGGGCGCGCCGAGGAATTGGCACAGGCGCTCCCAACCCTCCCCGGCCTCGTATACCAGCAACCTCTCGCCCGGGATGGCGGCCTTCACCGCTTCGGTATGCCGGCGGAAGTAGTCGGTCATGAAGGCGCGTTCATGCAACCGCTCGCGGGAGGCGCCGCCGATGCTGTTAAATAGGCTGTTGAAGAACGCCGCCGGGGGGCCCTCGCTCATCGCCATGGAGCCTGGAGCGAAGATGGTCGCCTGGGTGGAGTCGAACCACGCATCGGCGTCGCGCACCGTGTGAAGCACCTTGGCGTCCGGATAATGGGCGGCGATCTCGCGCCAATAGGCGGCGCCCGGATAATCGACCACTGAACGGTAATCCTTGAAGATCGCCTCCCAGTCCGCTCGCCCGGCCCCGGCCTCGATCCAAAGGGCCATGCTCTCTGGATGCGCGAACACCTCGATCATGTGGTGGCACGGCCCGAAGCCCAGCATGTTCAGGGCCGTCTGCATGGACTTGGTTCCCGTGCGCCCCAGGCCCGAGCCGACAACTTCCAGCGCCATGGCGCGTCCTCCCGCGAGCTGATCCAAGGCGAGCGTAGGCTGGCGGCCCCGCTTCTGTCCAACGGCGTCTTGCTGCTCTTCCTGCCTGACCCGCGAATTGTCGGCCGCGCGAGCGACTTGTTCGGCGCGGGAAGGTCCGTACAATCGTCGGCGCGCGCCACGGAACTCAAAACGCCATGCACATCCAACCGGAAATCGCCGCCTTGGTCGGCGAGGTCGATTTCGATCCCGACGCCCTGCACGCGAAGTATCTCGCCGAACGCGACAAGCGCTGGCGCGAGGACGGAATTGCCCAGTACGTCGAGGTCAAGGCGGAGTTTTCCCATTACACCGAAGATCCCTACGTCGATCCGGGCTTTGACCGCGCGCCGGTCTTCGATGAGGTAGAGTTCGCTATCATCGGCGGCGGGTTCGGCGGCCTGATGATGGGCGCGCGGCTGCGCGAGGCCGGCGTCGAACAGATACGCGTGGTCGACAGCGCGGGCGATTTCGGCGGAACCTGGTATTGGAACCGCTATCCCGGCGCCATGTGCGACGTGGAATCCTATGTCTATCTGCCGCTGCTCGAAGAGCTCGGCTACATGCCCCGGCACAAATACGCCTTCGCGCCGGAGATCCTCGAGCACAGCCGAAACATCGCGCGCCACTACCGCCTTTACGACGATGCGCTGTTGCAGACCGCCGTCACGTCGCTTGTTTGGGACGAGGATGCGGCGCGCTGGATTGTCAGCACCAATCGCGGCGATGCCTTCAAGGCGCAATACGTCGCCATGGCCAACGGGCCGCTCAGCCGGCCAAAGTTGCCGGGACTCCCCGGGATCGACACGTTCAAGGGCCACACCTTCCACACCAGTCGCTGGGACTATCGCTATACCGGCGGCGACAGCTCCGGCGGTCTTGCCGGCCTCAAGGACAAGCGCGTCGGCGTTATCGGCACGGGCGCCACGGCCATCCAGTGCGTTCCGCACCTGGGAGAGTCCGCCGAGCAGCTCTATGTATTTCAACGCACGCCCTCGTCGGTCGATGTCCGCAACAACCGCGAGACCGATGCCCAATGGGCCGCATCGCTCGGGCCCTCCTGGCAGAAGCGGCGCATGGACAATTTCAACATTCTGGTCAGCGGCGGCGATCAGGACGAAGACCTCGTTCACGACGGCTGGACGGACATCTTCCGCAATCTGACCGGCGTGGCCGCGAAGGAGACCGCCCGCAAGCTCGGTCGCCGGCTCACCCGTGAGGAGCGCGCCGAGGTGATGGTGCTGGCGGACTACAAGAAGATGAACCAGGTCCGCGCCCGCGTGGACGCAATGGTCGAGGATCCCGCCACCGCCGCGGCGCTCAAACCGTGGTATCGACAGTTCTGCAAGCGGCCGTGTTTCCACGACGAATATCTGCAGACCTTCAATCGGCCGAACGTTACGCTGGTGGACACGCAGGGCAAGGGCGTCGAGCGGTTGACGCAGCGCGGCGTGGTGGCCAACGGGCGGGAGTACCCACTCGACTGCCTGATCTTCGCCACCGGTTTCGAAGTCGGCACCTCCTATACCCGCAGGGCCGGTTACGACATCGTGGGCCGCGGCGGCGGAACCCTCTCGGAACATTGGTCGCAGGGACTGCGGACCCTTCACGGCCTCACCGCCCACGGCTTTCCGAACTGCTTCTTCCTCGGCTTCACCCAGACCGCCATCACCGTCAGCGTGCCCCAGGCGCTGAACGAACAGGCCAACCATGTTACCTACATGGTCACCCAGGCGCGCGCCCGGGGCTGCGATGTCCTGGAGCCGACGGCGGAGGCCGAGGACGCCTATGTCCAGGAAGTGCGCACCCTGGCGCGGCTGGGCCAGCGTTTCTACACCGAGTGCACGCCCGGATATTATAACAGCGAGGGCGCCCCGGGGAACAGAAGTGGCTTCTTCTCGGAATTCTACGGCGCCGGGCCGCTGCGCTTTTTCGAGGTTCTGGACGCCTGGCGATCCGACGGCCGCATGGAGGGCCTCGCCCTCGAACGCCGAGGCGACGACGATCGCCGGTCGGCTTCACCCAACTAGACGATCGCCCCCAGAACCCGCCGCGCTCTCTCGACCTTCGCCCTCAAGGGGTGGGCCCGAAGGGGTCGTCACTGTTGACCCCGTTCGCAAGCGCGTTGACCGCCGCCTGAAACTTAGGCCATGCGTTGCTTGCCGCGTCCGAGGTCAGCTTGGCGTAGAGTTGCGCGAGCGTCGCGCCGTCGCCATCCGACACCATGGTCTGGGCGATCTTACCCAAGCCATGGCCCTGGCTTCGCAGCCACGAGATGAAGGCCATGCCGCACCCGGTGCTGTCGGCGTCCTGATCGGTGGGATCGAGGGTGTCGACATAGTCGGGCATGCCGTCGCTCGCCCATTGGGGCGCCGTGGCGAAATCGGCCAGGGCATTATTGCCGATGACTTCCGCGCACCACCGCGACAGGGCTTCGCCCGTGCTGACCCCGCAGAGGTTGCCGCCCATGGAGCATTCGCTCAGTTCCGCCTCGAACAGGGCCGAAACCCGGGCCGAATCGCCAAACGAAGCGCACACTTCTATCGCCGCGCCGCTGACATAGTCGCAGCCGCCATGATCGGCGCCGCCCGTGCCATCGGTCGCCCCGCCCAGCGCGAAGACGATGACGCTGACGTTTCCCCCGATTGACCCGAAGAGCGCGTCGTTCGCGGTCGCGACGCGGTCGGCGTCATTCACCAGATCCTGGGCGTTCTGGAGCGCCGGCGCGCCGAGGGATGGGTCGACGTAGACGGTCACCCGGCCGGACGGACTGGTCCCGACCAGTTGAGACACACCCGAATAGGTCGGCCACTGCGGAACGCCGGCGGCGACGTCGAGGGCGATTCTCTGATGGACGGCGGTGGCTCTTATTGGGTGACGCATGGAAGCCCCTTGCTAGAAGCCTCGCTTGATGCGCTCGGCCAGTTCGCCGAAGCCCACCGGGCTTCCGTCGCGATCCAGTATGACGATGGTCTGGGCGCCCTCGCGCTGCCAGTCCTGGGCCGTCCGCTGCGCCGCCCTGGTCGAGGTGCGCACGACCGAGATGGCCCCCGCCTCGCCCCCGCGCTGCAGCGTATATTCCATGGCGTCCTCGCTTCCCGAAGAGAAGTAGGCGCCCGGGCGCCTGGAAACCACGCGCCCGCGATCACGAATGCGCGAATGGGTCGGCGCCCTACCACACCAACTCCCGCATCGCCGCATCCAGACCCGCAGGGACTTGGAAGCCAGGCGGTCGCTCACCCCGGTTGAGAGCGGACCGTCGTGCGAGCGATACCTCCATCCGCCGACAGACGTGCCTCTCACCAAGAGGCCGGCCGTTGTCGCCATTGATTTCCCAACTGCCAGATCGGAGAGTAGGTAGGCCGATCAAGTGGGCGACCTTGCAGTGAGATGCACTCAGGACGGCTTGGCGCCGGAGAGCGCCAGGTGAAGGACGTCTTCATTTCCTACAAGCGGGAAGACGAGGTGCGGGTGGCCCGCATCGCGCGGGCGTTGGAGAAGGCGGGGCTCGAGGTCTGGTGGGATCGGGGGCTGCCGGGCGGGGAGAGCTGGCACGCCAATATTGCTTCCACGCTCGATGCCGCCAGGTGCGTCATCGTCGTCTGGTCGCATGGCAGCGTCGCCCCCGAGGGCCACTATGTGCGCGACGAAGCGCGCCGCGGGCTGGCGCGCGAGGTGCTGGTGCCGATCCTGATCGACAGGATCAAGCAGGTTCCGCTGGGCTTTGGAGAGACCCAGGCGATCGACCTTTCGCGTTGGAGAGGCAATACCGCCAATCCCTTTTTTCAGGATCTCATCGCCGCTGTCCGCGCCAAGCTGGAGAGCGCCCCAGTCCCCAAGCCCCAGGGGCCGGCGGCGCGGGCCGTCCGGCGGCTCCTCTACGGCGGTGCGTCCAGCGCCTGCCTGGCGGCGATCGGCGCGCTGGCGTTCAACACCTTCGGGACCGCCTCCATGCTCTGCACCGCGCCGGGCTTGCAGCCCAGCCTTTCGGACATATGCGGCGCCGTCGGTCTGGGCGAGCGGCCCATGAAAACCGAGCGACTTGCCTGGGCGGTCCTCCCGCCGGGGAGTTGCCCTGCTCTGCGCGCGCATATCGCCCGGTTCCCCGAAGGCGCCTACCGCCGCGAGGCGGCCGACCTGTTGACCGCCCGGCGTATCGCCTATGTCGAAGACTGGACGCCGGTCACGCGCCCGTTGACGCTGTTCGCGCCCGCCGAGGGCCCCGCGTCGCCCAGCGACGCTGAGGCCAGGACTCGCGCCCTGGCCCGAGCCGCGCCCGAGGCCGAGCGGATATGCCGAGGTTTTGGCGCCGGCACGCTCTTCCGTTTCGTCGCCGCCACGCCGCGCGCCCAAAGCTGGTCCTGTTCGAGGACGCGGGCCGGGACCGTCTGCGGCTTCGATGGCGCGGCCGATTGCGCCCTGGAGGAACGTCGTCAGACAGAGCGCGAAACTTGCGGCGCGAAGCGGTGAAAGCCTGGCTCGCCGCCCTGGCTCTCATTGCCTGCGCGCCCGCCGCGGCCCGCGCCGTTCAGCCCGCCCCTTTCGCGGCGACGGTCGACGCTCATGCGGAGGTGGCGGCGGTGCTGTACGCCGCCTCGGCCACGCAGGCCGCGTTCGAGAAGTCGGCGGATGAAAAGCTGCGGGCGCAGAGGAACGAAATCGTCGCCCTGTCAGCTAAGGTGCATGCCGGGGACCGCGAGCGCGCCCGACTGGTCGCGGCCGAGGAAGGTTTCGTCGCCGCTCTCGCCGCCAAGGACCGCGCCTACGCCGAGCAGATCGCCGTCTTTCGAGGCGCGGTGACCGATATCGCCTCGACACCGCAGGGCGCCGCCGCATTGGCCCGCTTCAACGCCGGCGATGAGGTCGGGGCGTTGGCGATCCTCGACCGCATCCACCTCGCCAACGACCGGATGCGCCAGACGAGGGAGAATATCGAGAGCGCGGCGGAAGGGCGGCGCATCGCGGCGCTGGCCCTGGAAGCGCGCGCGCGCGGCAAGCAGAGCACCCGGCAGGCGATCGTCCGCTACGAGGAAGTCGTCCGGCTCGATCCTGGCTTCTTCGATGACTGGGTGCAGCTGGACAAGCTGTATCAGGCCGCCGGCGCCTTGGCGGACGCCCATCGGACGGCGGAAACGGCCTTGCGACTTGCCCGCGACGATCACGACCGCGCGATGGCCTTGGCCGACCTCGGCGATGTCCTCGCCGATCAGGGCGACGCGGGCGGGGCGCGACATGCCTGTGACGAGAGTCTCGCCATCCGCCGCCGTCTGGCCGCCGCCGATCCCACGAGCGCCCGCCTGGCAAGCGACGTGTCGGTGAGCCTAAGGAGCCTCGGTGAGCTGCTCACCGATCAGGGCGATGTCGCCGGAGCGCGCAAGGCCTACAGCGAGAGCCTTGCTATTCGCCGCCATCTGGCGGGCGCCGATCCCGCCAACCCCACCCTTCAACGCGATGTGTCGGTCAGTCTCGACGATTTCGGATTCGTCCTTACCGCGCAAGGCGACCTCACCGGAGCGCGCCAGGCTTACGAGGAGAGCGTCGCCATCGTCCGCCGGCTGGCGGCGGCCGACCCGGACAACGCCGGTCTCCAGCGCGACATCGTGGCCAGCCTCGACTATCTGGGCGAGGCCCTGACCGCTCAGGGCGACTTAAGCGGGTCGCGCAAGGTTCACGAGGAGAGCCTTTCCATCGCCCGGCGCTTGGCGGCCGCCGACCCGACCAACGCCGATTTCCAAAAACATGTCGACTTCAGCTTGACCAGCCTGGGCAATGACATGATGGCCCAAGGAGAATTCGCCGAGGCTCGCAAGGCGTTCGAGGAAGCCCTCTCCATCGACCGTCGCCTGGCCGCCGCGGACCCGACAAACGCCCAGGCCCAGGATGACGTCGGGGTCGCCTTGTCCAGGGTCGGGGACGTCGCGGCCGCCCAGAAGGATCTGGCCGGAGCGCTGAAGGCTTATGACGAGTTCCTCGCCATCTTCCGCCGCCTGGCCGCCGCCGATCCCACCAAGACACGTTTTCAGCGTGGGGTCGCCGCCGGCCTTGGCGACATTGGCGACATCCTGACCGCCCAGGGCGAGCTCGCCGGGGCGCGCAAGTCCTACGAGGAGCACCTCGCCGTCGACCGCCGCCTGGCCGCCGCCGATCCCGCCGACACCGACCTCGAATGGAGCGTCGCGACGGGTCTCGCCAGCCTCGGCCGCCTCCTCGCCGCTCGAGGTGACTTTGCCGGCGCGCGCACCGCCTATGGCGAAAACCTGGTCATCATGCGCCGCCTGGCGGCCGCCAATCCCACCAACGCCAAGTACCAGACCGATATCGCCACCACCTTGTCGTCGCTGGCCGACATTCCGGGCTCGAATATCACCTGGGCCGAGGCCCGGGCGCAGTTGGAGGCGATGAACCACGCCGGCATCCTGGCGCCCACCGACCGGCACCTGCTCGAAACGGCCAAAAGACACACCGAGCAGCCAAACGGCCGGTAACCGCTTCGGGGGCTCGAAAAGGGGTGAGAAAGGCGAGCGCGCGGCGATCAGTGAATTGCCAAACGCGCTCTTAGCGGCGGGCGGGCTGGCGCTCGCGGCTGCTGACGGGACGCCCGACCCGAGAGGCCGGCCGCGCGACCCGGTAGGCGGGACGCGAAGCGAAGAAGGCATGCGCGGGCGCCGGACGGAATATTCTCGGCTCGCGGCCAAAGAAGAACGGCCTGCGGAAACCCGGCCGGACGATCACCCGACCGGGCGCATAGTAGGCGCCATAGCCGCCGTAGGCCGGCGGATACGCGCCGTACGCCGCATAGCCGCCACCGTAGTAGGAGGCGCCGCCGCCGTATCCCTGGCTGGCCCCATAGGACGGGTCGCCGCCCCCGTAGGATTGTCCGTCGCCGCAATCCTGACCTGGGTTGCCGTAAGCGCCGCCGTTCCCGCCATAGGACGGATCCCCATTGCCATAGGATTGTCCGCCGCCGTAGTACTGACTCCCGTAGCCGCAGTCTCCGCCGTTCCCGCCGTAGGACGAATAGCGGGGCGCGCCGGGGGCGCCATAGCCGTAGGGCTGGGCGCCGCCGTTGGGTCCGTAGCCCCCTTGGTAAGGCTGCCCGGTCTGCGCGACGGCGCCGCCGCCGACCAGAGAGAGCGCCGCCGCGGCGGCCATGAGATATTTCATAACAATCTCCTCCCGCCCTGGGCCCTGGTGGCGCGGGCGGTTGCGGCTCTGTGATCCATGGCACATGAACACAAGCGGAACGCGCCTGGCAGGCTTTCGTTCATGGAAGCGGGCGACTCCCATCCGGGGCAGCGCAAAAGGGTCAGAGTCGATTTCCGAGACCTCCGCCGGCCCTTCGGACGCCTACCAGCCCCCTCCCGTCATCGCCGGGCTCTTGTCCCGGCGACCCATAGACGGCAATTTCGATAGATTGGCCCCGGCGAGCCACGTGACGTTCAGCCATTCCGGCCTGCCGCCCTGACCGTGCCGGCCCACAAGCCGATCAAGCCGATCTATGTGATGAAATTCCTGGCTCTGGTGGAGATGATTGGAGAGAAGAATGGCGACTGAACTCGACGCTCCACTGCCGCGGTTCGAGATCCGTCCGCTCACTGCGGAGGAGGGTGGCGGCTATCTTGCGGAATTTCCCGACTATCCCGGCTGCATGTCCGACGGAGAGACACCGGAGGAGGCCATGAGGGAGGGCGTGGACGCGCTGAAATCCCACCGGAAGACCCTCAAGGCGCTTGGCCGCCGCTCCGGGACGGCATCCCGCTAGCCGCTCAACCCTTGCCACATGTGCCGGCGCCAGGAGTGAGGGTCCATTTCCCAGACCTCTGCGCCCCTCTAGGGCAGTAGCCGGATGTAGTGATTCGCGTCCGGCGGTATCGCTCTGCAACTTCCCCCTACCCCGGCTTCGCCGGTACTTCCCCCAGGAGGGGAAGAGAGCGTTCGTTGTTGCTGCTAGTCAGAAACGCTCTCCTCCCCCTTTTTGGGGGAGGGGGACCGCGGAGCGGTGGAGGGGGAAGTTGCAGCGCGGCGGCGTTCCAGTTGCGATCCCAAGTGGTTTGACTGAGATGGACAATGCGCTGGCCCTCTGCAGCCATCGGCTCGGGTAGACTGTGGATCAGCCGTGGATTGCCCCCTCGCACGCCGCCCGCTCGTCGAATGCCTAACCGTAAGGGAGATTCCGATGTACGACCAATCCAAGTTATCCGAGTTGATCCGGTTCGCACGCATCGATGCGGGCTCCACCGTGATCGACGTGTACCCAGGCGACGGAGACTGGACGCGCCTCTTCTCCGACATCGTCGGACCAGAGGGACGAGTCTACAGCTTCGTGCCGGCCGAGGTCGCTCACTTCAAGAACGATCCGGTAGGTGGCATGCAGGTGCTGGCGAAGGAGCCAGGGCGGGAGAACGTCGAAGCCGTCTCGGCGGACCTCGTAGCGATGCCAGAGGCCACGCAACCAGCGGATGTCCTGTGGTTGCACCTGTTCTACCACGATCTCCACACCGCGCTGATCCAGGACAAGGGCGCGACGGCGGCCGACTTCAATCGAGCCGTCTACGAGGGGCTTAAGCCCGGTGGGTCCTACGTCATCGTCGACCACGCCGCCGCCGCTGGGTCGGGCACGAGCGACACCCAGTCACTGCATCGGATCGATCCCGCGTCCGTCCGCGAGGAGGTCGAGGCGGCCGGCTTCGTGCTGGACGCGGTAAGCACCATGCTCGCGAACAAGGACGATCCGCACTCGATCAAGGTGTTCGATCCGTCGATCAAGGGCCAGACCGATCGCTTCGCCTTTCGGTTCGTGAAGCCCTGACAGGTCCCGGCGCCCACCCCCAAGCGAATTTCAAGAGGCCGGCTTGCCGGGCAGCGGCCGTGGTAGCGCCATCTCCTGATCAGGTTTTTGCACAGCCTGGGGGCCACGCATTGTTCAACAAGGATACTAATACCCGTGATCTCCTGAGGTGGCCTGGGGAATCTGAATCCTTTCGACGTATTTATACACTGCTTACGGGGAAGTGCAGTCCTCGGCGGGATTGCGGGACCCATCGATCGTCATTCTGAACTGCCCCACCGGAGGGCGGCTGGGCGCTCAGTGTACATTAGAGAAAGACACTGAGCGATCGGTTCGACATGGGAGCGGCGGCCACGTTCAAACCCGAGCGACATGGCTGGTGCGACATAATGATCCGGCGACGATTTTGGTACGCGTGGGAACGGCAGAATTTGGCTCGTTCGCGTCGTTGGGAAGGTCAGCTTCCCGGCGGCCAAACCTTCGTCGGCGGGGTTACACGCTGACCCTGGCATCGAAACGATAATCTGCCCGTCAGTCAGTACCGAAGAAGCTCTTTCCCGAGATCCCCGCATAGTCGAAGAAAGCTTGGTTCCGTGCACGGGCGTCCGCTAGCAGCGCGTCCCAGCTCACCAGTTCGATAGAGCCTCTGAACCCGCTGTCGGGACGGTAGATCCGTCCTCTACCGTCCGCGGTGCGCTGCCAGGAGTAGGTCCACTCATCGAGCTTGCCGACGATGTCCGCGACGATGAAGCAGTGAAAGATTGTCTGGTCGTTGAGCTGGACCGGACGCCCCCTCACATCCGAAAGTCCGCCTCCCTGAAGGCGGCGGATATAGCGCTCGACCTGCAGTTGGGGGTTTTCGTCACCCGCGTAGCTGGTCCGGCCGGGACGTTTGAACTCGACCAGCAGCACCTTGGAGGCGCTGTCGGTCTGTCTTAGGCCATGCACATAGTCGAAGATTAAAACGTCGGGTCGTTCGTCGCTCTCGATAGTCTTGGCCAGAGTGTTGAAATCGACGTCCGAGCTGAAATAGCGGGCGAAGGTCAATCGCTCATCGACGATCCAGAGGTCATGTGAGGTCGCCGCCTCGACCTTGCGACCATCGCCCTGAACTGTGTTCACCCGCAGAGGGCAGATGAAGGAATGCAGGATGTCTTCGCGCTGATAGGCGCTGTCGCGATCATCGTCCCGGACTTTCTCCAGAAGGATTTCGATGAAGTCGAGGACGACCTTTCGGCGAACCACATATTCCGCAAGGCTTCTACGCTCGGCATCCTCGATCGCCTGACTGGCTTCAGCGACGGCCGCCGCGAAGGTCGAGGGATCGGCGTCCGTTCCTTTCAGTCGTGCCAGGACTGTCTTGATCTTATCGGCCTGTCGGAGGTCGCGCCGGAAGCGCTCGCGGGACAGATGACCATAGATGGCGTCGTTGCTGAGTTCACCCGATGGAAGTTTGGCCTGCAGTTCGTCGGCGTCGCCGAACGCAACCGAGGGATAGGACTGGGTGATTTTCTCGATGATCTCCTTTTGGGCACCGCGGAGCCGAGCGAGCGGCTCTGCGAGAAAGGCCTCAAAGCGGGGCGCGCAGACGTCATTTATGATGCGCTCGATCACGGCGTCCTCGAATAAGAAGGCCGTTCGTTCCTGATTGACCTGGACGTCGAGGAAGTCGCCCTTGAGGATGCCGTGGAACACCCGGTCGTCGTCGGGTCCGAACGTTTTCAAGCCGAGCTTGCCGTCGATCGACTGCGAATGGACGGTCCGATCATGGGCGATGAAATGGATGAAGTGCGATCCCTTCAGGTCGGCGCTCGCGCTCTTGTCGCACTCCATCATCGTCAGCTTCAGGACGCCGTAGGCCTCGGTAGGAATTTCGATCTCTGGCTCGCGGCGATGGACAATCTTGTCGATGTCGGCCGGATAATTTCGGGCCTCATCGCCGACAATCACCTCGATGTTGGGGCAACTGTTCCCGATGAAGGCGGGTAGGAAATGCGAGGTCAGGTGCTGGAATACGAAGCTGCCGCGTCCAGGGAATTTGGCCTCGTATCCATTGTCGCGTAGCCCGGTGAAACGAACATGGAAAGACGTGTTTTTGGCATCGGTAGCCGGTGTCACCTGTTCATTCTGAATCTGGTCGTCAACCGCCAGGACGAAGTTGAACGTTCGATTTGAAAGGCCATCGCGACCTTCGAAGACGCTCTCGACCTGGATGTCGTCGAAGCAGTCCAGCCAGAGCAGTCTTCCGACGCCTTTGCCGCCGATCTGGATTTTGTTGTCGGTATCTGTGGTCGTGAAGGCTTCCCAGTTCTTCGCGTTGAGACCGATCCCATTGTCCTCGACCGTTGCCCAAACGTCTTCCTTCTTGCGATCGGTCGCTACTGTAACCACGACGCGCCCCTGATCACTGACGTCCTCGCCGAACCGTGACTGGGTGGAGTGGATCGCGTTGCTGATCGCCTCGAACAGCGGCTGCATTGCGCCTGCAACATTTGTCGGCTTTGGAAGCCGCTCGATCCGCTTCACAAGGTTGGGGCGCAGCGAGGTCATAGAAGGGTTCCAGCCTCGTTGAGATCTAAACCGCGCCGGGTTTAGCAACAAGCGCTTGGCACAGCCGGCTAGGCGACATTCCGCGGCCCGCTTTCCGGAACCGGGGTAGTGTCCACTACTGGCGCCAATCCGAAGGGGAGAGCGACCGTATGACTCTCAGCTGACCTTGAGAGGGGCCGCTCCTCGGGGACTTTATGTCCATCAAGGGCTCAGACCCGCCCCCCACCAGTCTTGACTAGGAGTTGCGTCTACGCCCCCGCTTTTCCGGCATGCGTGGTGAGATGTTGATCAAATATTCGAAGACGGTGTTGGGACCCGATGTCGGCGTTAGCAGAGGTCGGCCGGCATCTGTCAAGCGGGCGTCGTGGACGATCAGGTAACCGAGATGGACATTGCGCGCCTCCATGTAGTGGCGGATCTGATCTTCGCCGCTTGCCGCATAACTGCCGGTATACCCGTACCCGCACAACTTGAGTTCGACGATTGCCTGTAGCCCACCCTCAAAGCGAAGCAAAAGGTCCATGCGCCCTGCGCCTGCGCCCAGCTCTTCGAAGACGTCAATCCGTTCGTCGAACCGTGCCTTCAGGAAGGTGTGGAGCAGATCCTGAGCCTGTCGTTCCGGCTGGTCGGTCCATTCATGGTCGATCGGCCCGCTGCGCCAAAACGTCATCCGCTTTTGGCCGGAGATGAAGCCCTGGTAGTCGCGAAACGCCCGCTCCAAATCCACTCGAAGCACCGGAGCATCGGACGGCTCCGCAGTCGGTGGCAGGATGGTGCCACCCAGCTCAAGGGCTCGTTCCCGTAGATCCTTTGCAAAACGGCGGGCCGGCGCTTCGTCGGGCATGAGGCGAAGCGCGACCGTGAGTTGCGTCACGGCGCCGCTAGCGTCGCCCGATTCGAGAAGCGCCCGACCGTACCAGGTGAGAAGTCCTGGCTGCTCACCGTGTAGGGCGATCTGACTCTTCAAAAATACGGCGAGGTCTCCCCACCGCTCATCCTGGCGCAAGGTCTCGGCCAACCGATCGCGGACATCCAGCGCGCCAGCGTCTTCTTTGAGCATGTCCGCAAGCCAAGCTGCTGATGCGGCGAGATCCCCCGCGTCGGCGAGCGCGGTCGCGATAGCCAAGGCCACCGGCATTCGCGTCACAAACCGAACTCGCGCGTGGAGAAGTTCTTCGTGAAGATCTTCAAACCGTGCCAGCCGGAATGCGGGTTCCAGCGTGGGATCGCGCAGGGCCACAGCCAATTCGGCCGAAGACCATAGGTCCGGCTCGCCGCTCGCGCGGGCGTCAGCGACGAGCTTCGCCGCCGCAGCCGGATCAAACGCCGACAGCATCGCGGCAATTCGCGCCCCCAGCCGGAAGTGCTCAGATCCACAGTCGCGGGTCAGCTCCTCAGCTTCCAGCCTGTAGGCATCAGCCTTTCCGACCTCGCCAAGGCTCCTGGCCGCCATCGCGGCGAGGTGAAGACTGGAGATGAGCTCGTCTTCCGCACCCTGTAGAGCCCTTCTGAGCGCTATGGCCTCCTCGGCCTCGGCGAGAGCTCGCGCATGCTGTCTCACTCCCTCAAAGCGGTTGCCAAGCGCATGGTGCAGAGCGGCGCGCTCAAAGCGCCCCCAGAGGCCTTGCGCATTCACCAGCTCGAGAAGTGACTCTAGTTCGGCCGCGGCCTGGCGCAGGTCGTGATGCTCCAGGATGTCGCAAAGCCCAAGCAGGCTGGTCACCGCTTCGCGCTTTTCGCCGTCCTCAAGGAAGGCATCTGCGGACGCCCGCGCGGCCCGCACAGCCTCGGTGCCGCTGGGGGACAGGGCGAGGCTCAGATTTCGCCAGGCCCAAGCCCTTACGCCGGCTGGAAGCCCGCCATTCGTCGCCACCTTGCGCCAAAGCGAGATCGCGGCCTGTACGGCCCCCCGTTTGCGCAGAACGACCCCGAGCGAAACCTCCAGGTTTGCGCGCTCGTCCGGGGCGAGATCGTCCCGATTCAGAAGGACCCGCGCGTCGGGCTCCGCGCGCTCGGCGCTGCAGAGTTTCGCAGCGAGTGCGACCCGCACCATCCGCGTCGCCTTCTCATCGGTGGAGGCAAACTCGTGCACTTGAATGCGCAATGCGGCGTCTAGGACCGTGGCGTCCGCGAAAGCCAGCAACCCCTCTTCACGAGCCTGCTCGAGCGCGGCCGCAGCGGCTTGGTGATCACCGGAATCGAGGGCCGCCGAGAT
>Ga0182024_10006362_pt1 | contig 25979 bp, 27 predicted proteins | sample P32metaG_FD_120480 | JGI IMG/M metagenome (GOLD analysis project Ga0182024, IMG submission 120480) | Permafrost microbial communities from Stordalen Mire, Sweden - P3-2 metaG (Illumina Assembly) | ecosystem: Environmental > Terrestrial > Soil > Wetlands > Permafrost | place: Sweden: Stordalen... | reverse complement strand
GACATCCAGGCCTACATGCGGGGACTGGCCGCTTTCTTGCTGGATGAGCAGCGCCGAAAGGTTAGTTGGGCCTGGGCAGCGGAACCCAACCCGAACGGTACCGGGGTGCATGTTCATGGATATGCCCACAACCCCTGGCTAGAGAAGGACCTGCTGGAGCGGTACGCCGAATGTCACAGCGGAGGTCGGGTGGTCAAGGTCCAGGAACTTTACTACCCGACAACAGTAAAATACTTCACTTACCCCATGGAGCTTGTTACCTTCAAGGACTGCGTCACCCACGCCGAAGCTCGAAGTGCCAAAGCTACCTACCGGCGGCTGAACGGGGCCCGCTTGGTTCACAGCAGCCAGGACTTTCCCCGAGTAGACGGTGAGATAGTAACCCTCGGCCGAGCAAAGACCGCGGCTCGGCAAGGGTTCTGTGAGAGGATTTCTCCGTCATCGACGTCCCGACCCGAGTGTTCTGCTACACGGAGGCGAGCCCCACAAATGCCAAGGCGCCCCATCAATGTCGTTGGTGCTCCCAAAACGACGACAGACGACGGCATTCTTCGGCACCCCCCATCACGCCAAGCCTTCGCTGGCCTCCTCTGTGCCCTACCCCAGGCCGACCCGAAGCCCATCGAGACGGGCGTCGGGGTTGAAGCTTCGCCGATCCGTGACGACCAAAGCGGAGGCGAGGCGCGACGACCGAGCACCGTCACCCGATAGAGTTCGTGAGTGAGCTGGAAGACGACTTTGTGTTGGAGATTGGGACCGCCCTGAGCACAAACAGGCGGTGGGAGAAACACCGCGACCCGCAGGACGCTTCGCCTGACGACGACGTGTGGTTTCTGCCAGGGCCGGACGGACCGGTTCGGAGGGCGGGCCGCGAAAAACGGACCAGCGGGGACGCTGGCACCGCGTCCCGGTCCGACTCCACCAGGTACAGCTCGCAATGCGAACAGTCCCGTCTCATTGTGCCTCAAGCTGTCGAGAGCGAGGACGTGGTGGCGCCGAAGACGTAGAAGACTCGATGAGACGCGTATATCCCCATTGTGGGCTGTACACGGCAAGACCGTCCGACAATCAAGGGAAACAAAAAGGGGCTGACCGTGACCCCACTCCATGTACCCCTCATCACAGCCCACAATTGGCGAGAATCGCGTCTCATCGCGTCTCAACGGTCCTATCCGGCTCACAAAAAGGGGGGGGCGAGGCGCGACGACCGAGCACCGTCACCCGATAGAGTTCGTACACACCGAGCCGATATTGGTGGTCGTTATTGAACCGGACAACTACCCAATTGTCCATCGGCACTCCCAGTTGCCAACTCCCCCGGATGTCGCCGAGGGAAAGGCTTTGGGCCAGGCGGCCTTCAGGCCGCGATCGACAGCACCACTAGCAAAATGAGCCAAACCCCGAGCCCGACCATGGGCTCGACCAGGACGAAGCGGCTGTTGCTGATAGCTCTGGCACGGGTGCTCCACCTGTTCGCCTTGAGGGCAAACACAGCGCTCCCGACCAGGAGCAAGGTCGGCACGAGAAGGAAAAGGACACCACCTATGCCGTCTGCGAACCGGGCGAAGCTCGCAAATGCGTGGAGTACTGAGCGGTTTAGCGAAGCGGCGACAATCCAAGCCATTGCGACAATGGTGATGGCGACCGCGGCCTGAGTCGCCCATACCGACACCCTGACGACCCGCTCGGCCCGAGACTTGGCGGACGCGGTCGTGGCCTTACGCTTCTCGTAGTCGTCGATGAAGCGCCCAATACGGTTGTCTACTGCGTAGATCTCATCGTCGCTCAGCCGCTCGGCGTCGAAGGTGGCCCCCCACTCTTTGCTTTGAGGACCGTAGGTGACCAGCACGGCTGTGCCGTCGACGATCACCCGGGAGACGGCATTGGCGATAGGCGACAACTGCGGGCCCCAGCAAACGACCAACGGCACGACCGGAGAGTTCGGGACGATAGTGCGAACCTGGGGCTCCAGTTTCTTTGCATTTTTTGACGCCTGCCTAGCGGCAGCTATGAGCCAATCGTCTTTAGGGTCGCCGAGATCCCAGTCATCGGCTGTCCACTTCGTCGAGATCGCGAGCACACCATAAGGGCCGGAGGCCACGCAGTCGATATCGGTCCACCACAGCGGACGATCAACCGGCCCCCCATGGAAAACCACGTTGTAGCGAAACCGCCAACGTCGCCCTAGGTGTCGTTCGACCGCCTGGCTGGTCCAGCCCTCCGCCATTGCGCCGACCCTCCAAGCCCAGGAACCATCGGTCCGCATACTGGCCTCCCAGACGACCCACACAGCTGAGACGACGTAACCACCGAGGAAGACCCCGAAGACCCCGGAGCCCAGATGGTGCCCGGTCACGCTCACCAAAGCCTGGATCCCGATCAGTACCGTGACGCCGAACACCAAAGCGCTAGCAAGAGCGATGGCCGCGGTCCAGGACACGAGTTGTCGCGAGGTCCGCTCCCGGGCGACCCGTAGAGGTTCCACGCCGGCACGACGCCGGGGGCTCCTCGCTAACTTCTGGGACCAGCCCTTCACCTTATGCGCATCGCTGCGCGATCCCGGCCGCTTGAAGCTGCCCGGAGAAGGGGTCATGTCTTGAAGATAAGCCACGGCGGAAGACGTTCGGGCTATCGGCTAGATGAGCCCGGCAACGCCCTACCAGTGTCGATCACGCGGTGAGCCGCGTCGGTGCTGAACTCCAGGGTGAACTTCGGTCTCGTCGTTCCCATTGGTCGACATCCTTTCAGCCGACCCCTCGGTCAGCCGGTCAGGTGTCTACTTAAACTGGCGAACCTCAGCTTGGGTTCTGGACAGGACGATCGAGTGCTGCACGCGCCAAGCCGGTCCCAGCTTCACGAATGGCTCTGCCACGGCTGCTCTCCTTCGCCACCGAGACGCCACGCTCGACCCCACGGGTGCTGGCGGGGTCGGTCGAGTCCCGAGAGCGAGGGTCTTCTGGCGCTAATCAAGGATGCCACGGCGTCGCCGTACTCATGCGGTATACGCTCCGCCTGCTCACGGCTCAGCGTCGATCACTCGAGCCGCATCCACGACGTCCCGGACGGTGCCGGCGCCTACGAAACTGCCGGGGTATGCCCTCGTCCCCACCCGGATCGCCTCCAGCCCGTGACCGGTGTGCGCAGAGTGACCTCTATCGTTGCGAAGCCGCCGCGCACAACGCGTCGAAGAGAGCCTCAGCCTGGTTGACATACGCGAGCTCGACCACAGGCAACATGCCAAGCTCGCGAACCCGTGCAATGCTCTCAACTAACCGAAGGAGCCTGCACAAGGGCCATTTCTTCTCTCCTCCTAAAAGCGGCTCCGACACTCCGACCTAGGTTATAGGTTACGTTAAGGCCGCGGCCGACCCCCAGCTGCGAACCGCTACCGTACCCCAAGGACCATCTCGATCTCGACACAAATACCAAATGGGAGAGCCGCAACGCCGACTGCCGACCGAGCATGCCGCCCCGGCTCCCCGAATATCTCGACCAATAAATCGGAGGCGCCATCAATCACTCGCGGTTGGGCCTCAAAGTCGGGGTCGCTGTTCACCATCCCGAGCAGCTTCACCACCTCGGTCACGTGGTCCAACGACCCGATATCCCTCCTGACCGACGCCAGCGCATTGAGGACCGTCAGCCTGGCGGCCTCCCGAGCAATCTCAACCGATATGACACTCTGGACTTTCCCGCAATGGAGAAACTCCCCATTACGGGAAGGGCCGTGACCAGAGACATATAGAAAGCCTCCCGACAACTTCGTGGGGGCAAAGTTACCCACCGCTCGGTCCGGAGGGCTCGGGAGATCGATGCCGAGTTGCCTAAGCCGCTCCTCCGCCTTCATCGGTCTCCCCCAATGCGGCGGGCGCCAACTGTGCCCCGGCTTTGCCGGGGCAATCGTCCCTCAGCAGACGGTCCGTTGGGGCCTGCCAATAACTGCATCCCGTCTCTCGCTCCTATCGCGATCCCTGGTCTAACCTCACGCACGCAACTCGGCAACCAACCGCTCCAACACGATCTTTGCCTCACCAGGCTGCAGGCAATGGGCACTGATATAAACACAATCCAACCCAACCGAGATAGCAATGCTCGGCTCACTCTTCCGCAACTCAGTGGAGACCGTAGCCTGATCGCGCCCAACCGCACCGACGTCCCAAGAGACCCGCACCCGCGGGAGCGACTCACCTGCGGCGTTGGTCTCCTCGATGGACGCGTTGACGTGAGGCACCTTTGATAACTCCTCGCGCCACCAGCTACATGTCCTCGACAGCTCGCACCGCAATGCTACCTGGTCGACGCCCATGTAACGCTCGACCGCCGCGACAAGCCCAATAATTTCCTCCTTGCCGACTTTCATCGAGCGGGCGTAGCGCTGGTGTGGTGCACCATTTGCCCTCGCGGCGGCGATCCATTGGGGTTTGCCAACCATCAGGCCGGTTTGTTGCGGCCCGCACAAATCCTTGCCTCCGCTGAAGAGCACGATGTCGGCGCCCAGCTCCTGGGTAAACCTCCAGAGGTTCTCCGCTGGAGGTAACTGCGCTGCAGCATCAACGATCACCGGTACGCCCCGGGCACTAGCGATCCGTACGACCTCCGCCAACTCCAGAGCACCTCTCCGAAATGGGCTACCGGCTACGTAGAACACTGCCACCGAACGCTCTGATAACGCCGCCTCCAACTCCCACGGAAAGGTCTGGAGGACATTTCCCACCTCCCGGATTTGCGCCCCGGCGAGCCCCACCGACCAGTCATACGGGTTGCGGTGTGCGACATGCATAATGACCTCGTCCGTAACGGCACCGTACCCTCTAAGACCTGCGATCTTCGAGAGGTCCCCGCGGGTCCGACAAGCAAGGACGGCGAGCGTGATCCCCGCTGCGGCCCCGGGCGTCACATACGCCGCCTCATTTCGCGTCAGCCGTGCCAGCTCCTCGCCAGCGCGCTCGTGGAGTTCAAACATGTCCACGAATGAGCGGCTCGCCTCTCGCATCGCGTCCTGCACGACGTCCGACATCAGCGAACCCCCCAACACCGTCATGTGCTCGTCGGCGTTGATGACCCGCCTCACTCCCAAGGCTTCGTAACAACTCATCGCTGGGTGCTCCGCTCCAAACTTTCGACTCGTCCCTACACTACTCACTAGGTTTCACTCCCGTCTCCTTCTCTACCGGACATCCACCATCCATCACCCCTTCACCGCACCAGCAGTCAAACCAGCTACGATACGGCGCTGCATCAGCAGGAAGAACGCGACCGGTGGCAGCGAGAACAGGAGGGCGAAAGCCATAATTAGGGGAATTGGCGTACTGTACTGTCCGTACAGCGACGCAAGCCCCTTACTCGTCGTCCACAAGTTCTCCGACGTTATGAAGGTGTTTGCAAACAAGAAGTCATTCCATCCTCCGAGAAACGCTACGACAGCCGCCGCCGCAATGCTTGGCGCTACGAGGGGGAGGATCACCCGTCGTAGCAAACCCAGAGATCCGCCTCCGTCCAGACGGACCGCCTCATCGAGTTCGCGGGGGATCCTATCCATCGCGCCTTTAATGATCCAGACACAGATGGGCATGGCGAAAGCGGCGTCGACGAGCACGAGTGAGACGAGGTTATTCAACAGGTTGAAGGTCAACAGCATTGAATAGAGCGGGATGACCAGTAGTGCTGAAGGAAGCATCTGAGTAAAGAACACAAGAAACGCGAACGTTCCCCACCCCCGGAACCGGAACCGCGACAGCCCGAACGCAGCAGACGCCGCGAGCACGATGCTTAACAGGGAAGTGCCAACTCCCACGATCAGGCTGTTGCGCAGCCATGACAGTATGGGAATGTCATTCGGCGGGTCGGTGACGCCACCAAGGGACCCAAACCCTAGCAATAGGGACGGCCGACCACTAACGATATCGCTCTCACTGTGCGTCGCCAGGTTGGCGAGCCAATAGATTGGTGCTATAGCGACGGCGACGGCAACACCCAACGTAAGCCAGTGCGCGGTTTTGACCGGCAGCCTTCTCCAACGGGAGGAGATCTTCCCCCATCGCCGGACCGGCAACCGTCGACCGTAACCCAGCATCCCATTCACATTCACACTCATTCGGTCTCCTTTTACGGCGCAATTCCCTCACACTGCCGAGTTGCGCCGGCGCTCTAGAAGGAAATATGCCACAGTTGCGCACACCGAGAACCCTAAGCCTATGACGCCAATGGACGCGGCAGAGCCTAGTTGTTGATCGATGAAGCCAGTTTTGTATAGGTTGATAATGAGGAAATTGGTTCCGTTGATCGGGCCTCCCTCAGTGAGGACCCACGTGACCTGAAAGAGCTGGAAGGACCAGATCACGGTGAGAAGCGCGACAATACGGAGGGACGGTGCGATCGTTGGGAGTGTGACAAAACGCAGTGTTTGCCACACCGACGCGCCGTCGACCGCAGACTCATCATATAGCTCTCCCTCAACGCTCCCGAGTGCGGCGAGTGTCACAAGCATGACAAACGGAAAGACTGTCCATACTGAGACCGCCGCCACGCTCCACAGGGCCAAGCTGTTGTTGGTGACCCAGCCGATCTTTCCTATCCCGGCAAAATGGAGCACGTAGTTGAGCACACCGATGTTGGGGTCGAAAATCAGGGCGAACAGCAGTCCAACTACCAGGGTTGGCATAGCCCACGGTAATATAAGTGCGGTGCGTACAACGGCTTGGGCCGTGCGGACCCTTTCAACCAGTAGAGCGCACCCTACGCCGACTACCATTGCTCCACACGTCACGGCAGCAACGTACACTAGGGTGACCCAAAGGCTCTGGCCGAAATCCCCAGTTGTGAAGAGCTGTCGGTAATTGTCTAGCCCAATGAAGCGGCTGGACCCTCCCAACAGCGACGCATTCGTAAAGCTCATCCAAATGCTGCGGCCCATGGGATACATGATGAAGACGACGATGTAAGCAAACGCACCAGACACGAAGAGGTACCCAGTGCTTGCTATCTTGAGGCGTTGTGGCGCTCTCCCACCGTGGCTCGAGGAAGCCGAAATTACGCCACCTTCATCTTTTGATCTTGTCATTCCCGGCGGAGCTTGTATTGACAACGGATTGGTCCTCGTAGTCTCGAGACTAATGACCTTCTCGGCCAACGACACGCCTGAGTCGGCTGGGCCCCGAAGCCGAAATGGCGGCTTCGGGACCCTCCGCGCCGTGTCAGTTACCGAACTGCTGGACGGCCGCTGCTTGTACTTGGTCCAGAGCCTGCTTAGGTGTGAGCTGTCCCTGGAGTACTCTTTCCAGGTACGGCATCAGTACCAACGCGAACTTTGGACTGACCGTTGGCCTACCCTCCATAAGGACGTCGGGTGATTTGCCCATGACTTGTAAGAAGGCCTTCGCCCACTGGTGCGAGTTGATGAAGGCTGTCGGTGCTGCGATATCGGTCCCGACAGGCAGTGGCTCAGTTCCGATTTGCAGGCGAGCCTGGTTCGCTGGTTCGAATAACCATTGAATGAAGTTCTGCGCAAGTGCCTGGTTCGGCGCGTACTTGTTAATCGTTATTACCTCCATACCTGAGGCGCCCAGGTGCGTCGGGAACGGTTCGATTCCCCCGCCCATCACCTGGTTCGTCAAGATACGGTTACCGGCAGTGTAGGTGTAGGCACCGTCTTCATTGTCCGTCAACATACCGATCTTCCCGGCTTCAAACTGCGCTCGGAAGACTGAAGCATCCTCCCCAGTCTCCATACAACCACTGTGATAGACCTTGTTGTAGGCCGTCAAAGCCTGAATGTTGTCCGGCTGATTGACGACGAACTGGCCGGCCTTGTTCATCCACGAGCCACCCCAGCCAGTGATCCAGTTTTGGGTAAAATCCCCGTACCAGCTCTCTTCCTCGTCCAACATATTTCTCGCTGAGTATCCGTAATCGCCCGTCTTCTGCTTGATGGCCAGACAGTCGCTCAAAAAGGACTGGAAATTTGTCGGTGGCGCCTTGATACCCGCCTCTGCGAATAACTTTTTGTTATACATTAGAGCGTCATCGTTAGCTTCCCATACGAGGCTGAATCGCTTGCCATTTGATACACCGACGCTGTTATTCGGGATTAGTGACTTGACCTCTGCTGGCGTTAGAGAGGTGATCGGTGAGAGGTCTCCAGCGACGATCAACGGCTCGGATAGAGAGTCGTCCCAAATCATGATGTCCGGACCGCTGTGGGCCGCGATCTCCGTGTCCATCGTCGATTCGTAGCTATCGTATGAAAGTGCGACGGTCTTCACCGTCACGCCCGGATGGCTCTTCTCGTATGCGGTCACTGCCTGAGTGAGGCGGGGCCCATTCCCAGTCTCAAGAAACTCCCAGTCAGAGAAGGTTAGGACACCCTTGAGGTCGGTAGCGTGCTCAGTCTGGGTCTTCTCAGTCTGGGTCTTCGAGCTTGCACTGGCGAGGCCCCCGGTACCGACCAAGCAAGAGATCGCTAGTCCCACTGCGGCAACGGTATCTCTCTTCAGCCGGACTCGGGTCGTGTGCCTGGTGTTAACGGGGTATTGAGACGTCGAACTATGCACTGTAGCCTCCCATTGGTGGTTGTCATCTGCCTGTAATGACGTCGGACTAGGCGCTAGCCGCCCCGACAGCCCCACCACCCCACCGCTCCACCGCGACGACGTGCGCTGACGGCGCCGATGAGGAGGGGGTGGGTGACGGTGTGCGACCCCTGTAGGAAAGGGCGGACCTCGGGGACGGGATGTGCCGCGAACGTGAGCGCGGCTGGTTCGGGTTAGGTTCGGCGCCGCTCGCGGCACGAGCAGCGGTGCAGGGCCACGGAACTGTGGTGAGGCTTAGGGGCGGTCGAGCGAGTAGGCCCTCGCAATCTGGCGTTGTCATCCTCACTTTGTGGCAGTCTATTCCGACTGGAGGGTTGTGTCAACCGGTAGCCCCAATGGAGTGGCAGTGTGGCGGTCGATTGGGGGGCCAGACTGCATAGCCTATGCGCCTAGCGGGATGTGATAGCCACCGCGGTCTGGACCAGGTCATAGAGGGCGAGGCCGCTGGACGGTCGCTGGCGCACTCCACCAGGCAGGTCGTCCTACGGAGGACGGGAGCAGGCCCGTCCATTGGCGGCATCCGCCATGCGGCCAGCGACAGGTCTATGCATTAGAGGGTTGACTCTGATCGGACAGTGCCGCTATGATGCGCTACGGGAGGCTGCCGATGACAGCGGAGAATGGGACCAACCAGGCAATTGAGCGCGCTCTGGCGGTTCTCGGCGCATTCAGTACCAAGAACCCAGTCCTGCGCGTCGCGGACGTGGCACGTATCTGTGGCATCGGTACCTCGACCGCTTCCCGGGTGCTGGCAACTCTCGCAGCCGAAGGCATGACCCAGCGTGATGACAATGGTCAGTATCAACTGGGTTATCGGATGATCTCGCTCGGGGGGATCGCTCTCAACAACTCGTCTGTCTACCGGCGGTCCCGGAACGTCGCCTATGGGCTCTCCTGTGAGTTAGGGGCGGGTGTCAATGTTGCGGAGCTCCAAGATGGGCATGTTTTTTACCTATTGAATTTTGACGGGAAATACGCACCGCGGGACTCCACGCTGATAGGTCAGTACTACCCAGTCCACGCAACTGGTCTGGGCCGGTGCCTGCTCTGCGAGCTCGACGTAGACGAGCGTGACCGGTTACTTGGGCCGGCGCCCCTGCCTGCCTATACTGCCTTCACGATCGTCGATCGGGACCAGCTTGAGTTAGAGCTCGCTCGAGTGCGCGAGCGGGGCTACGCAATCGAACGAGAAGAGATCGGGCTCACTCGTGCATGCGTCGCGGCCCCGATCCGTGATAAGACCGGTAAAGTCGTGGCTGCTATAAGCATTTCAGGTCCTTTGTCCCTACTCCGGCTCGAGGAACGCACGTCGGAACTAGCCCAGGTAGTGATCGAGGCGGCCGACCGGATCAGCACTTCGCTAGGGGCGTACGTCGTACCTCAGTTCAGTCGCGATCGTGGCGTGGTGCCACAACCGGCACACCGAGCCGTCGACTGACACGCCGCAGCCGGAGGGTCACCCTGCTCAGCGGCTGTCGGACTTGGTACGCGCAACACATAATGACCCTAACTCGTAGACGGAGGCCTGATGATGGCGATGGACAACGGAACGTTAGTTGAGAGAATCGGCTGGATTGGCGCAGGGGTTATGGGTGGGCACATGTGCGGGCACCTAATAAGTGCTGGGCACAAAGTGTCCGTGTTCACGCGCACACGTGAGTCCGCGGAGCGGCTCCTCGCCGCCGGCGCGACCTGGCAAGGTTCGCCGGCCGACGTGGCGGTATCTTCAGATGTCATCATTACGATGGTCGGCTATCCGGCGGACGTACGCGAGGTTGTGCTGGGCCAGGAAGGAGCCCTCGCGGGCGCCAGGCCGGGCTCGTTGCTCATCGATATGACGACGAGCGAGCCATCCCTTTCCGTCGAGATCTGCAACGCCGCAGGCGAAAGAGGCGTGGACTCGCTCGATGCGCCGGTCTCGGGCGGAGATGTGGGCGCCCGGGATGCCAAGCTCGTCATTATGGTGGGGGGTACGGAAGCCGCATTCCAACGAGCGTTACCGATAATGCAGCACTTAGGGCGCTTGGTAGTGCGGCAAGGAGGTCCCGGCGCAGGTCAGCACACCAAAATGGTCAACCAAATTACGATCGCCTCAGGAATGGTAGGCATGTGTGAAGCGCTCCTGTACGGTTACAAGGCGGGACTGGACCTCGGGACCGTCCTTGACACGATTGGTGGCGGAGCTGCCGGTTCCTGGTCGCTGGCGAACTACGCTCCTCGTATCCTTCGGGGCGATTATGAGCCGGGGTTCAAGGTCGACCACTTCGTGAAGGATCTCGGTATTGCATTGGCTGAGGCAAGACGGATGCGGTTGGCGCTGCCTGGGCTAGCTCTCGCCGAGCAGCTCTATGTTGCCCTAAGTGCGCAGAACTTCGGCCAGAAGGGCACGCAGAGCCTCGTACTTGCCCTTGCTGAGCTGTCCCATCTGGACTGGCAATCTGAGCCTGCGGGGCGGCTGGCCAGCGCAGCTGCAGACCCGTCTCAGTCTGGCCCGGTGTGACCCAGCAGGCCTTTGCCTGACTATCGCCCCGGTACCCACGTGCTGACCGCAGTCCGAGGGTGACCAGTACCTTGGACCGCCACCGACCGGGCAGTGGCATCCAATTATTTTCAAACGTTGACTATACGAAAGGAAATGTGATGGACGGAAATCAGATTAGCGATTTTAGTAGGCGTTACGAGCGGCTATACGTCCCGGCGGTGGCAGACGCTCTCGACAATCGGGGGCTGTGGAACCAAGTACTTGGCAACGATATTGTGCCATTGAAATTGGACCAGCAGATAGCTGGTCCCGCTTTTACCGCGAAGGGCTACGCCACGATCGGGCACGGCACAGGGCTCGGCTCTCGCGTCCTAGAGGGCCTGACGCCGGGATGTATTGCCGTCTGGGACGCTAGCGGTGACACCGTAACGGGGCACTGGGGCGAGCTCATGAGCAACATGGCGCTGGCCAAAGGGTGTCGCGGGGCCGTAATCGATGGCGGCATCCGGGATACGAAATATATTTTGCGGGCAAACTTCCCGGTATGGTCTAAGTTCCGGTCCCCTCTTGACGCCAGCGGCAGGTGGACGATTGTTGAATCGAACGAGCCGGTTATGATCTCCGGGGTCATCATCAGGCCGGGTGACTTCCTCTTCGCGGATGCTGACGGCGTTGTCGTCATCCCAGAAGAACTTGTCGAGGAGATCCTGCTCGAGGCGGAGTCCGTGGTCGCCCGAGAGGACGAGGTCCGTGAAGCAGTAAGTAGGGGTGAGCCGCTCGCCGAGCTTTACGCCAAGTTCAAGTTGCATGATGTGCCGGCCCGGACAGGGGCTGCGGATGCCAGCGCGTCCTCCGGTAGCTGACGAGGAGATCCGGGGTGCTGAGGCAGTCGTCGACCTGGCTGCGCTTAGGAGCAACGTCGCCACCCTGAAGGCAAGCACTCGCGCAGAGGTAATGGCCGTGGTCAAAGCCGATGGCTACGGGCATGGGCTGCTCCGCTCAGCACGGTCGGCGCTTGAGGGTGGCGCGACCTGGCTGGGGACGGCGGCATTGGACGAGGCTCTGGCATTGCGTGCCGACGGTATCTCGGCACCTACGCTCACCTGGCTGTGGACCACGGCGGAAGCAGAAAAGGTGCGCAGGGCCATCGCCGTCTGGGTGGACATTTCTGTGAGCAGCCTTTGGCAACTCGCCATCGCTTGCGACGCCGCCGGAGCCCTAGCCCTTCCCGCTCGCATCCATTTGAAGATCGACACCGGTCTTTCCCGCAACGGGTGTTACGTAGCAGACTGGCCGGACCTGGTCACCGCGGCTGCGAAAGCACAGGCGGGCGGAGCGGTCGAAGTGGTCGGCATCTGGAGCCATTTTGCCTACGCGGACCAACCCGGGCACCCAATGATCAGTCGGCAGATCTCAGCGTTCCGTGCGGCCCTGGACGTGGCGGCCCGGGCGGGTGTCGAACCGGAGCTGCGACACCTGGCGAACTCCGCGGCGACCCTTACACTTCCCGAAGCGCACTTCGACCTGGTTCGCCCCGGCATCGCGATTTACGGGCTGTCACCGGTACCTCCACGCGGAGACTTCGGCTTGAAGCCGGCGATGACGCTGCGTTCCAGGTTGGCCTCGGTCAAGCGCGTCAGTGCCGGCGAAGGCGTCTCGTACGGGCATGAGTACACCACCGCCGCTGAAACGACGCTGGTGTTGGTGCCGCTCGGCTATGCCGACGGCGTCCCCCGGACGGCCACAAACCGGGGACCGGTGTCAATCAGAGGGTCTCGCTTCACTATAAGCGGGCGGGTATGTATGGACCAATTTGTCGTCGACGTCGGCGACTTTCCTGTGACCGTCGATGATGGCGTAGTGCTGTTCGGGCCTGGGTACGATGGCGAGCCGACGGCCCAGGACTGGGCCGACGCCGTCGGCAGTATCCACTACGAGATCGTGACCCGTGTCGGTTCGCGGCTACCGCGGTATTACATAGGATGAGTGCTCCGCCAGAGCCCGCTCGGGCTCGGCCAGGGTACCGGGCCCAGCCCCGTGCCGCCTCAGGCGCGGTCGAAGGCGACAACCTGCCATTTCTGCAACTGGGGAGACAGAGTTAGGTGTGGGCACAGGTGCTCGTCGCTCCCGGTCAGCTCCGGTTGATCGATCTGCCGCCTCGGACCAGTGCCGACCTCGGCCCGGGCCAACTTCTGGTTCGTGTCCTGGCCGGGGGGATCTGCGGGAGCGACATCCCGCTCTTCTCGGGCTACATGCCGGTGTCGGGCACTTCTGCGGGCTACTCCGGGTTCCGCCCGCCTGGGTACCCGCTCCATGAGATCATGGCCGAGGTTGTGGCCAGCACTTCCCCCGTCGCCGTCCCAGGAGATCGCGTTGTTGGCTGGGCGAGCCGTAACGACGGCATGGCCGAGCTCGTGATCACCGACGCGGGCTCGGTTGTGGTCGTCGACACCCAACAAGCCATTGTTGAGGCCGTCATGCTGCAGCCGCTTGCGTGCGTGCTGGCAGCACTCGACCGCTTGCCCACAGTGCGGGGACGGGCCGCCGCCGTGATCGGGCTGGGCCCGATCGGCGCGCTGTTCTGCCACGCCCTCAAAGCTAAGGGAGCCCGGTCGATCGTGGGGGTCGACCGGGTTGACCGGCGCGATATCGCCGCACTTTATGGCATCGACGAGGTCGTATGGGCAAGCGCCGACCAATGGGCGTCCCGAGCCAAGTCCGATGAGGTCGAGCGCCCCGAGCTTGTGATCGAAGCAGTTGGACGTGACGGTGGAGCACTCGACCACGCCCTCCACGCGGTGCGAACCGGCGGCGTGGTATATGCGTTCGGCATGCCGACGTCGCACCATTTCGCGCTGGACTTGGACGACTTCTACCGTCGGAACGTCACCCTGATCTCGGGGACCACGGCGGACCGGAGACAGGCCCTGGAAGCCGCCTGCCGCTACCTGGCCGCGACGCCCGAACTTACCGAGCTGTACTTCACCCACCACCTATCCTTCGCTGACGCGCAAGAGGGGTTCGATGCTGCAAGGAACCCTAGGACGGGCCAGATGAAGCTGTGCCTCCTGGCACCCTGAGTGGAGGCGTAAACCTGCCGCCCGCCCGCGCCCTCGCTGAGCTGGAAACTCCGTCGTCGGGAACGGGGTGGGAGGTTGCCCTAGCAACGGTACCGAGTACTGGCACAAGGTTGGGTTAGCCCCCGACCCCGGACCGAGAAGGACCACATTGGGAATTTTAACGAAGGGCCTGCTTGCCGTTGACGCAAGCGTCATAACCATACAGAGGAACGACAATGACAGGTGTTGAGGTCGCGGGGTGGCGTCGATGAACGAGGCGCCGGCGAGCACACACGGTGAGGGCCCGGTACAACATCTCCGGCCTCGCACCGACGTAGCTGCGCCGCTCGTACCGACTTCGGCCCTACCCACCCAAGCGGGACCTACCGGTCCCTGGGCCACGATCCTCGACGCGATCGGCAACACGCCGCTCGTAAAGGTTGACGAGATATGGGTAAAGCTGGAGTACCTCAACCCGTCGGGCTCCATCAAGGCACGGATCGCCAAGTACATGATCGAGCGGGCGGAGGCGGAGGGGCTGTTGCAGCCTGGAGACACCATCGTCGAGGCCAGTAGCGGCAACACGGGCAATGCAATGAGCATGGTCGCGGCGGCCAAGGGCTACAAGATGCTTGTCATAATGCCCCGGGGGGTAAGCGTCGAGAGATCAGCCATATCGCGGGCGTTCGGTGCTGAAGTAATGACAGTTGGGGACTTCCACGTCAACGACGCGCTAGCCAGAGCTCGTGAGCTCGGCCGCCAGACGGGCTTTTTCGCTCCTCAACAGTTTGACTCTGAGTGGAACGTCGACGAGAACCGCGTGTGCTTCGGTCCCGAGATCCTCGAACAGCTCCCAGCCGGTGTGCTCCCAGACGCAGTTGTCGGAGGAGTAGGGACCGGTGGGACGATCGTGGGAGTGGGGCAGTGCTTCCGAGAGCGCAACCCGAGCTGTCACATCGTCGCCATCGAACCAAGTGAGTCGTGCACCATCATGTGCGGAGAGATCGGCCGCCATCTCATCGAAGGGATCGCTGATGGGTTCGTGCCCGGCATCTTCGCACGCCATCGTGACCTGGTCGACGAACTGATCGCGGTCGACAGCGAGATGGCAATTGCGGAGATGCGCCGCTTAGCCCGCCAGTGCGGGATCTTTGTAGGGCCAAGCTCTGGTGCGCATTTGGTTGCCGCGCGCCAGCTCCGCGAGCTCCACCCTGGTTTTCGCAACGTTGTAACCTTCTTCTGCGACGAGGGCGAAAAATATATAAGTGACTACTTCCTCGACTGAATGGGACGTCCTTGGCCGCCCCACGCGACGGGCGTTGGCCGGCTGACCGCGTCAGGACAGGAGCACCGACGAGCGCAACTCCAGCTGACTAGCACCTCTCGTGCAGCGACCCTTCGGTGCTCTGGATCCTGTTAGCTCTGCTTGATCGTACCCACCCCGTGCCTCGCTATCTCGGCTCGACCAGGGAAGCGATGGACGGGTTTCCACCGCCTCAGACGGGCAACTGCCTTGGACACTCGGACGCTGGCTGAGTTCACTGCTTTTCTTGAAACCCAGGACGAGCCAATCCACGCGACAGCAGCGCATCACGCAGGACGCCATCCTGGAAAATGGCAGGCGACGAAGTGTCCTTCTCCACTCTCAACCAACTCTGGCTCAGCCCTCCGGCAAACGTCCTGCGCGATAGGACAACGCGTATGAAAGCGACAACCAGCGGGTGGCGCGATCGGATTTCCCGGCTCACCTGGGAGGACCACGCGCACGCCCCCCACACCGAGGTACCTCCCAGGTACAGCAGACACTAGCGCAACAGTGTAGGGATGAAGTGCACGGTTTGGGAAGTCCTCCCTGGGTAGCACCTCGACAATCTTACCGAGGTACATCACAGCGATTCGGTCGCTAATATATGCGACAACGTTGATGTTATGGCCAATGAACAGGTACGTCAGACGCAGTGAGTTTTTCAGTTCCAGCATGAGATTTAGTACCTGCGCCTGTACCGACGCGTCGAGCGAGGACACTGGCTCGTCTGCTACAAGAAACGATGGTTGTACCGCCAAGGCACGCGCCAAGGCGACTCTTTGACGCTGACCACCGGAACACTCGTGTGGATACCGCAACGCAATCGATCCATCCAGCCCAACCGATTGAAGCAATTCGTTGACACGAGCATCACGCTCTCGCGCCTCGCACATTCGGTGAATGATCAGGCCGTCGGCAATCAGCTCGCGTATGCGCATTCTTGGATTGAGCGAAGCGATGGGGTCTTGGAACACGATTTGAATCTCTCGACGCGCCCTCCGATGGTCAGGGCCTCGCAATTTCGTTAACGGCTGATCTCGGAAGCGCAGAACGCCACCGTCAGGCTCTGCGATCCATGCCAACAATCGGCCCAGCGTTGTCTTTCCGCAGCCGGACTCGCCGACAAGCCCGAGGACCTCTCCCTCGGCAATCTCGATGTCGACCCCATCTACAGCGTGAACGCGTTGGTGACGATCCGTCTGGCCGCGTCCTCGAACGGTGAAGTACTTGCGAAGATTGGTCCCCTTTATGAGGGTCGCTGTCGTCTTCATGTGTCCGCTCGCGGTCTACTTCGACGCTCGATCGAAGCTCCTCCATTCGCGTTGGGCTGCAGAAGCCAGCAAGCCGCGGCATGATCTCTGTCGCCGATAAGCGGCGGCTCAAGGGCCAAGCATTGCGCATGCACGTACGAACAGCGAGGGGCAAAGCGACAGCCTTCGGGCCAGGCGTCCGCGCTCGGAACAGTTCCATCAATAGGTACCAAGGGTTCTTGACGCACAATAGTCGCAGGTGTGGGGATAGCCCTTAACAGCGCCTGGGTGTACGGATGCTTAGGATACTGCAAGACTGTGCTGGTCTCGCCCCGCTCGACAATTTTGCCCGCATACATGACTAGCAGTTCGTCTGCCAGCTCCGAAATCACGGCAATATCATGGCTGATGAGTAGCATACTCAACGAGAGATCGTCCCTCAGGTTCTTCAGCAGCTCGACGATCTGTGCCTGTACCGTAACGTCAAGTGCTGTGGTAGGTTCGTCAGCCAGCAAAAGAGCCGGGCGACAGATCAGAGCCAATGCGATGCCGACTCGCTGGCGCATGCCACCCGAAAGCTCATGTGGATAAGCATCGAGGCGCTGGCGAATTGCGCCTATGCCCACCGCGGCAAGCATCTCACTTGCGCGCCCGATTGCCCCTCGCCGCGAAATAGATTCGTGCGCTCGCACAGCTTCACATAATTGGTGACCAATTTTCTGCACTGGGTCCAGAGTGTTCGCAGATTCCTGGAAGACGACGCCGATGGACTTTCCTCGCACTTCTGTCATCTGTCGTTCAGACAGACTGAGCAGATCACGACCTCTAAACAGGATTGCACCACCGCCTTCGATCCTTCCTGGGCTTGGGACGAGACGTACCAGTGACAGCGCGACCGTGCTCTTTCCACAACCCGTCTCTCCCACCAGCCCGACCGTGGAGGCGCGCCGAATGGAGAACTCGACACCATCAACCGCTCGCAACACCTGCCCTCTGGTGTAGAAGGCAATACGTAAGTTGCGCACGCTCAGGACGTCACCCGGCTCAGCAACGCTCGTGGTCACTTCGTCACTCCCCTCAAGTCGCCCGCGCTCCGCTGGCGTCGTGACGCACCATCTCCACTGGCAAGCTGACAGGTGTCAATCATCGGCTAACCCGGGAATGCGAACGAGGATCGAGCGCATCGCGCAGCCCATCGCCGATCAGGTTCGTCGACAAGGTCACGAGCATTATGGCGACGCCAGGGAGGATCTCAAGAAGCGGATCATTGCTAAGGTACTGGATTGCATCGCTTGCCATCGTCCCCCACTCCGCTTGCGGGGGACTGATGCCTACACCCAGGAATCCGAGCCCGCTTATCAGCAGCAGGGACTGCCCTAGTCCGAAAGAGATTTGCACAAGCAGTGGCCCCAGGGCGTTCGGTAACACATACCGCCGCAACAGCCGCGCCGTACGGGCACCCAGGACCCGAGCCGACACCACGTAGTCCGTCGCGACGATAGAGACTGCAACGCCACGCGTAAGTCTCACGTATGCTGGAATGGCGACAACGGTAGCCGACAGCACGACGCCGAGCGTTCGGTCAGGAATTACGCTGACTACGGCGATCGCCAACACCAGGGTTGGGACTCCGATCACGAGCTCTACCAATCTCTGGAGAGCCAAGTCAAGAGCTCCACCGATGTAGCCGCTGAGTAGCCCGAGCCAAATCCCAGATGCCGCAGCCAGCCCTGTCGCCGTCCCGCTGAGGAGTAGCGACGTTCTTCCTCCAACTGCGAGCCGAGTCAACGTATCTCTTCCGAGTTCGTCGGTGCCGAGAAGATGTTGAGCTGAAGCGCCCGCAAAGGGTGACGCCAAATTTATGCCGTTCGCGTCGTACCCGGACAACAGCGGAGCGAGCAACACAAAGCCGATGACACCTGTGAGAAGCAGTAATCCCCAGAGCAGGCCAGGCTCCCGGAACCGGCTCTTGAGCCTCGCGGCAACAAAGAGTTGCGACCAGAACGTCTTCGGCCGGGAACCATCTGCAGTGCTGTGCCGGTGCTCCCGTGAGACGTCGGACTCACCCCGCACTGCCACTGCTACTCGCCCCCTCTCAACGCGATTGAGCTCCTGTACGGGTCCTCGGATCCAGGAACCATATGCCCATATCGGCCAGGAGGTTCAGGAAAAGAAAGCTTCCGCTGAAGACGATGGTAATTGCTTCGATCATCGAATAGTCATGGGCGTTCACGGATTGCAGCAACAGTAAGCCTATTCCCTGCTTAGTGAATATATCTTCAACTACTATTGAACCGCCTAGTAAATACCCAAGCAACAGCCCGGTCATGGTCAGCGCGGGAAGCATCGCGTTACGCAGAGCATGGCGAACCAGCACGCGGATGCGAGAGAGACCGCGTGCGTGGCATGCCACGATGAACCCGGAGGTCGACACTTCGAGCATGCTGGATCGCACAAGGCGGGCGAGGATGGCAGAAGGATACGCCGCTAAGGTCACGTCAGCCAGGATAGAGCTTGAGAGGCCCGATCCACCGCTAATTGGCAGAAGGTGGAGCCCGCTCGAGAAGACGGCGATCAGCATAACTCCGAACCAAAAGTTCGGAAGGCCGCCCAGTGATATAAGCGAGCCCATCAAGGTCCTGTCGAACACCGAATTCGGGTGCAGGGATGAGGCGACTCCGAATACCACACCGATACCAATGGCGATCACGATGGCCCCCAGCGCCAGAGAAACAGTCACTGGATAACGCGCGAACAGGGCGGATGCCAAACCAGAGCCGAAGACGACCGATTGTCCGAAGCTTCCGTGACCCAAGTTGTTTAGGTAGTCGATATACTGGACGTAAAGCGGTTTGTCGAGGCCTAATGACTTCGTGAGAGCTGCGATCGCCCTTGGCGTTACGTCGCTGCCTACTATGAAGACCGCTGCGTTACCCGGGACAAGTCTAAACAGAAAGAAGGTGCCCGTGATAATGCCCCACATCGTCGCGACAAAGGCAACCCCGCGTAACGCAAGAAACCGCAGCAACCGATCGCTCCCGCTCGCGCCTCCTCGACCGGACCTAGGCCGTCGCCACGCGAGCGTTCCGGACAATCGTGTACACGATCGGCAACACGTAGACTCCCTCGACCGAGCGGCTCGCAGCCGACAGCTGGTACGGCGTGTAGAGCCAAATCGCCGGCGCGTCGTCCCAGATCTGTTTCTGAATTCTTGCAAGCAGCGCATTCTGTGCGCTGACCTCGAACTCTTCATCGAGCTGGCTCAGCCATCTATCAACTGAACTGTTGCTGTACCAGCTCACATTCCAGCTGTAGGGAGCAACCTTAGTAGGGTTCGACAACCACATCGCTCGGATCACGTACGCCATCATCCCGTTGGAGGGATTGAAACCGAACAACACGGTGTCGAGCTCTTGTTTGTCGCGGGGCACCAGAAGCGAGGCAAAGAACGACGCCGCCGGGATTTCTCGGATCGTCACCTGACACCCGATCTTATTCAGATAAGCCTGAACAGCTTGACACACAAGATCCCCCTGCGGGAACTGTCCCTCGCCGTTCGTTAGGTTGAACGACAACTTCATGCCATCCTTCGCCAAGACGCCGTCCGAGCCGCGAACCCACCCTGCCGCGGATAGCAGAGCCGACGCCTTCGCCGGGTCGTAGGAATACTCCCCAACTGGCGTATATCCCGGCAGGGTCTGAGAGGCAGGCGACTTCATCACTTCGGCAAAGTCTTCCCAGATCGCGCTGATGATCGCCTTCGTGTCGACCGCATAGTTCAGTGCCTGTCTGACACGGAGGTCCTGGAAAATCGGCCGAAGAAGGTTGAACTCGATGAAAAATGACCGCGCAGTCAGAGCCTTCAGGAGCTGGATGGTTCCGCCGGCTTCGATCGACTTGGCCTGCACTGGCAGCACGTTGTCCATAACCTGTGCCTCACCGGCTTCTAGCATCGACAGCGCCGTTTCCCCGTCCGGCACGTAGCGGAAGGTGATGTTCTCCAACGCAGGCGGGCCTGCCCAATAGTTGCTAACACGCTGGACAGTCGTTGACGCCCCGGGATTGAACGTGCTAACGCTATAAGGCCCACATCCCACCGGGTGCAGCACCTTGCCCTTTGGCGTTTGAGGGCTTACGATCCCGCCCTCGTACTTTGCGAGATAGTTGAGAACTCCACTAAAGGGCGAATGGGTGGTGAGCTGAACTGTATATGGCCCGACGGCCCGCCAGCGTGAGTAAATACTTGTCCACTCGGTGTTCGCATTCAGTGGGTTCGTATCGCGCAGAGCGTTGCTCACGACCGCGTCGGCGTTTAGGTCTGAGCCGTCCGAAAACTTCACACCCTTGCGGAGGTCGAACGTCCAGGTGACCTTGTCCGCTGCAACCCTCCACGAGGTGGCGAGCTGTGGAACCAAGTTCATCTTCGAGTCAAAAGTCACTAGACGGTCGTAGGTCGTCATTGTGACTTCTTCTGCAGATGGATAGACCAGCACGTCGTACGCTATATCCGTATTTTCGACGGCCTCTGATTGCGCGTACACGATCCCGCCGCCGCTAAGAGCCGCCGCTCTTAGCGAGGCCGCTTTACCGATCGCAACGGACTTGCCGAGTCGACCAACGGGTCCCAATGCGGCGAATCCCCCAGCGGCACCCAAGCCCCAGAGAAATGTCCGGCGGTCGATTGGAAATGAGGTCCCCGCTACTTGGCCTCCGGATTCCTGTTGCTCGTTGACTGGCTCCGCCTCTTCTGGCCTCTCGTTCACTGTCTGCTCCTTTTCTGGTTTTTTGGTAGGGTTCCCCCAAGTGGGTGGGGAATTTCTGACGGGAGATCTGCTGGTCGATATCGGCTTCCCGCCTCCGACGGTGCCACCACGCCGACTGCCCGGGGCTCCTCGTCACCTCTGGGGGACGCAAAGAGCCCGAGCATGTTCTCGCCCAAAATCTTGGCAATGTCGCCATCGCTCACGCGGCCTTTGAGCAATTTTGTGACGTAGCTGAGAGACTGCCGGTAGGTACAGTGACGCTGTACATTAGGCATGTCCGAGCCCCAGATGAGGCGGTTAGCTCCCACTCGGTTATAGAGCTCTAGCAGCGGTGGGCGGAGCTCCTCGTAAGGGTAGTCATGACCGCGACCCCAGCTAATTGGATAAAGAATCTCTATGAGGAATTGGTCCCTGGCCAGGAGCCTCGCCACTGGCTCGGGTGCGTTGCCATCGAGCAGATCAGGCGAGAAACCATGCGTATACACGCAGGGTATGTCCTTATGATCCTCCGACCAGTGGACGAGACGCTCGATCTCCAAGAGTATGCTATTAGAACCGCCCAGTGGGGTCGCGCTCAACTCCCAAAACACCGGTATTCCCAGCGCAGCGACGGTGTCCCAAAATGGATCAAACCGACTGTCATCAAAGCTGTAGGCATAGTCGCACTTTGCGAATGCACGATTGGCATAATACAGGCCCCGCAACCGGCCGTGCTGAACGTAAGTACGCAGCTTATCGATCTCGGTGTCGTGATGCGCCGTAACTTCATCGACCTGAGCCAAAGCGATGAATTTGCGGGGATATTTGTAGACAATATCGCTGAAGTACTGGTTGAGGTCGCCGTAGAGGTGGGCGTTCTGCAGCACTGCAACATCAATGCCCGCATACGCCATCTCGGCAAGCATGTACTCGCCTGGCGACTCATTTGTCTGCATCGAAGGGGGCATAAAGTGAATATACACTGCTCGCTCTCCGCGCTCCCAGACAAAGCGACCGTTCGGCTCGACCCTGAAATGGACAGGTTTGAGAGATTCGAAGCCCCGTAGCGGCAAGTCGGCCAAGCCTTGGTCGACAACCTCTTCGTCATTGTCGATATATCTCACTGGCTGGCTGTGCCCGATGAGATATAGCTGCAGCCATCTCATGTGCTCCTCTACGGTTTCGTAGCCGGACAGGTCGCCGAGGAACGGGAACGTGTGGGCGTGCGAGTCAACGATCATGAGATCCTCGACCCTGCGATGCCGGTCGTTTCCGTTGACTCGTTGTCATACGTCGACACCGCGTTCATGAGTTCGCGCTCGAAGCTGAACAGCAATGGAAGCCCACCTGTATGCACTAGGACGGGTATGTGATTCCGCAAGACTCCGGCGCGCGCGTCATCAATGATTGCAGCCATGGTTTTCGCGTTATATAGCGGATCCAGGAACAGCCCACCGTAGTGCGCCGCAACGAGTAGAGACTGATTCCCTTCTGGCGACGGAGCGCCGGACCATTGGTCGTGCGAATATTGCTCGCGATTGTCAATCTGACCCGGCACGAGGGTGATCCCAATCCCTAATGCTTCTGCGGCCTCCTTTGTAGAGGTGACTACTACCTCGCGTGCGGCGCCGCCGCGATCGTGCGAGGCGACACCAGTTATGGTCGTGCTCATCCCGAGGGAATATTTCGCGAGTTCGAGTCCCGCCTGACCCTTCCCGGTGGACGACATATAGAGGTGAGCGCTGTTGATATCCAAGCCAGCCGCTTCAAGCTGCTCCATTATCTCGAGGAACGCGAGAGCGTAGGCGAAAGCCGAGCCGAGCTTGAATATGGGAAGGTCATTGAGAACGACCGCCTTTTGTCCGTCGTCTGCAAGCTGCCGCTGAATCTGCGCCGCCTTTACCGGCTGTTCGGCCTCGTTGGCCACGAAATGGACGGTCGCGCCCAGCAGATAACTCAGGAGTAGATTTCCGGTGACCGGAGCCGACGTGGCTCCCGCAAGGACGAGATGCGTTGCAATACCTAATTGCGCACAGGCGGCAGCTAACTGGCGTTGAGAGTTCGATAGCGCGTCAACATACAGAACCAAGGCGTCTGGCTTGTCAGCGACTACTTCTGCGAGCCGGAATTCGTAGTTGCGTACCTTGTTTCCTCCGAAGGCCAACCCTGTGAGATCGTCGCGCTTCACGAAGAAGCGCTCGACGCCAATGTAACTGGCGAGTCTCGGCAACTCTTCGAGCGGAGTCGGCAGGTGTGCCAGTCTGAGCCTCGGCTGTTTGGCAACGAGCTCGGCCAAATGGTCTCTAGAGACCTTCTCTGAGTTTGCTCCCGCCGTGGGGTTCATCGCGGATCACCTCTGGATTCGAGAGTTGAGTTAGGTACACAGATGGGTGTTCCAAGGTGACCGTCTCCGGCGCGTGGTTCCCACGAGTGCTTCACCTGCGGACATCGATTGGGTTATACTGTTGCTTCCTTCGGGTTACGCTGGTCACCAGACTTGTGTGTGTGTGAATAAGTGTTCCGTGCATGAGCGATTGCGCCAAGAGCCGTGCTGATGGCGTCGGCAGCTTCAATCACCGCCTGACTTAGCTCTGGTTCACGTTTGCCTAAGCGAAGAACCGAAAGCGGTCCTGAGACACTGATAGCGGCGGCGACAGATCCAGTTCGATCACGGATTGGAGCCGCTACACAGGCGCGCGAGAACCCGATTTCCTCACTTTCAACCGCGTAGCCCTGGGCACTAATCCGTTCCAACTCGGCGCTAAGTTCCCGCCGGTCAATGATGGTCCGCGTGGTATAGCTCGGAAATGGGTCCGGACCCAGCACACTGTCCCTCTCGGCCGGATCGAGTCCCAAAAGCAGGCATCTGCCTAGCCCTGTTGCATGGAGCGGATAGGACTGTCCCATCAGCGTTACGGTGCGTGGGGCGTGTCTCCCGTCAAAGTTGAGCAGATAGAAGACGTGACCGTCGCGGAGTTCTGCGACGTTCACTCCCAAGCCAAGTTCACAAGACATGGCGTACGCAATGTTCCGAGACTCGCGATACACCTGTGAGCTATTGAGAGCGGTGCCGGCGAGGGCTACGAGACGATGGCCAAGCTGATGAGACCCGTCCGGATTGCGTTGGACAAACCCCGCGGCTACCAGGGTGACTAGTAGGCGTGAAGAGGTGGACATGCCTAGACCGCACCGAGCGGCGACGTCGCTCACCCGAACCGTCGGAGATTCTGCCGTGAACACGGATAGCACTTGGAGAGTGCGTTCCATGCTCTGATTGGCCTGAGTCGCGGACGCTATCTTCGGGGGCACGTTTTCAGTATATACTTGCGGTCAGCGGGGATGTCAACTCCTGTGGTGCAATTGAGTTGCAGATTCTACGGTCGAAGGGGGCCGCCTGATGGACATTGCGTCTTGATCGGGGGGATTGGATGCCATCTTTGAGGGAGCACGTCGTGTGTGGCGAGAGGAGATACGCTCCCCAGCGGTGGCGATGCGAGCCTGAGGGGACTCGGCAGGAAGCTGGAGAAGGGAACGGAAGTGAACAGTGAGCCAAATCTCTCCGTAGTGGGGAGCCTCCCGGTTGAACAGAGCATCAAGCGTGTGCGCGAGCTCGGCCTCCTGCCGGTGGTCGAGCTGCCCGACGTCGCACTGGCGCGACCGCTGTTCGAGGCTCTCTCTGCTGGTGGCCTCCCTGCCGCAGAAATCACCCTGCGTACGCCGGCGGGGCTAGAGGCGCTCGGGCTACTGGCTGAGGCTTACCCGGACGGTTTCATAGGCGCGGGGACGGTGCGCAGCGAACAGGACGCCGCCCGGGTGATCGACCGCGGCGCCCGCTTCGTGGTCTCTCCCGGGACCGATCCCAGTGTGGTCCGGCTGTGCTGCGAGAGAGGGGTGCTGGTTATGCCCGGCGTCTGCACCCCGACCGAGGTCCAGGCTGCGCTGAGGGAAGGGGCCAGGCTGCTCAAGTTCTTCCCGGCCGAGGCCTCGGGCGGTGTCGCCTTCTTGAGGGCGCTCGCCGGCCCGTTTGCCGATGTGCGGTTTGTGCCGACCGGTGGTGTGAACGCCGCCAACCTGGCCAGCTACCTCGCCATCCCCCAAGTGGTGGCCTGCGGCGGGAGTTGGATGGTGGCGCCCCGGTTGCTCACCGAGGGCGATTTCGGCCAGGTCCAAGCCCTGGCCGCCCAAGCGGTGAGCATCGTGGCGGAGGGACGCCGCCATGGTTGAGCCGCTAACTCCCCGTCCGCCCGGCCAATGCCGTTGGGACCTGGTGGCCCTGGGCGAGGTCATGCTGCGCCTCGACCCCGGCGAGGGCCGCATCGCCACCGCCCGCAGCTTCTGGGCCTGGGAGGGCGGCGGAGAGTACAACGTGGCCCGCTCCCTCCGGCGCTGCTTCGGGCTACGCACGAGCGTGGTGACCGCTCTGGCCGACAACCCGGTGGGCCGCCTCATCGAGGACCTCGTCCTCCAGGGTGGGGTGGACACCTCCCACCTGCGCTGGGCCCCGTACGACGGCATCGGCCGGGCGGTGCGCAACGGGCTCAACTTCACCGAG
>Ga0182024_10006361_pt1 | contig 25984 bp, 32 predicted proteins | sample P32metaG_FD_120480 | JGI IMG/M metagenome (GOLD analysis project Ga0182024, IMG submission 120480) | Permafrost microbial communities from Stordalen Mire, Sweden - P3-2 metaG (Illumina Assembly) | ecosystem: Environmental > Terrestrial > Soil > Wetlands > Permafrost | place: Sweden: Stordalen... | reverse complement strand
GTCTTCGTCGTCGATGTCGCTCAAATCCACATCGAGCAACGGGCTGTTGACAACCTGATTCAGATCCATGCCCAGACTCAAGCCCATGTCAGCGAGCTTTCGCTTGACTTCACGCAGGCTCGTCTTTCCGAAGCTGCGAACCTTGAGCAGATCGGTGTCGGTCTTCTGCACCAGATCGCGCACGGTCTGAATCTTAGCCGACTCCAGGCAGTTGTTGGCGCGAACCGACAGATCGAGTTCCTGCACCGACATGTTGAGCTTGTGCTGCAATTCGGGATCGATCATCGCCTTGTTGGCGTCGCGCAACGCCGAGACGGCTTCCTCGTTGGCAGTATCGCTGCCCAGCTCAAAGTACTGCACGAACGGATTGAGGTGCTTGCGGAGAATCTTGCTGGCTTCCACCAGCGCCATTTCCGGGCTCAGCGTGCCGTTGGTCCAGATTTCCAGAATCAGGCGGTCGTAGTCGGTTTTCTGACCGACGCGCGCGTCCTCCGTCGAATAACGAACGCGGGTGACCGGCGAATACAAGCTATCAACCGAGATCAGCCCGATTTCCTGCTCTTCGGTGTCGGTGAGGTTCTCGCTGGCTGTCACATAGCCGCGGCCCTTGTTCACCGAGAGCGTCATCTCGAACGGCAGATCTTCAGTCAGCGTCGCGATAACCATGTCCTTATTGACGATGGTTATCGCCGGATCGGCCTCGATCATCCCGGCGGTGATAACCCCGGCCTTTTTCGCCGAGAGCTTCATCTCCTTCGAGTCGTCCGAGTCGAGCTTAACGACGAGGCTCTTGATGTTCAGGATAATGTCGGTGACATCTTCCATCACGCCCGGCAGGCTCGAAAATTCATGCTCCGCGCCGCGAAGCTTAATGTGGGTAACGGCCGCGCCCTCGAGCGATGAAAGCAGGATGCGCCGAAGGCTGTTTCCAACGGTGGTGCCAAAGCCGCGTTCAAACGGTTCGGCAGTGAATCGGCCATACGTTTCGTTAGAAACTTTTTCGTCGCGAACCACGCGCGACGGCAATTCAAGCCCACGCCAGCGAATTCTCATTGATTCATCTCCTTATGCCACGCCGGATTGCGAAAGGTTACCGCCCCCACCATCGGGGGCCATCTGTCTTTCGCCTCGCCAGGAGGCATATCAAATAATAGGCAACAAACTAAAATGAACGATGTCGGCCCAACAAGCTTCCTGATGAAAAACGCGATCCACCAAAAGCAGATCAAGCGAGCTATTCAATCAGAAAGACAGATTCAGCAACGACTTAGACTCTCCGCTTCTTCGGCGGACGACAGCCGTTGTGCGGCAGCGGCGTGACGTCCTCAATACCGGTGATTTTAAGCCCGGCGTGCTGCAATTGGATGATTGCCTGCTCGCGACCAGCACCGGGGCCTTTCACCTTGACTTCGATTTCCATCATCCCGGACTTCTTGGCGATCTGCGCGGCATTTTCAGCGGCGCGACCAGCAGCGTACGGGGTGCTCTTACGAGCGCCCTTAAAGAAACCGCCCTTCCCGGCCGATGCCCAGGCGATGGTCTCGCCGTTGGTGTCGGTGATGGTCACGACGGTGTTATTGAAGGTCGCCTTGATGTGCGCGATGCCGCGCGTGACACCCTTGCGAATCTTCTTTTTGGCAGCCGACTTGGCGCCCTGTTTAACTGCTTCGCCCATGATTGTTGCCTTAGACCAGCCGTTGCCGGCTGAAATTTCAGATTTCAAATTTCAAAAGGTGTTTCGAATTTCAGCATCTGAAATCCGAGATTTGAAATCTGAAATCTCCTCTCACTTACTTGCCGAGTTCCTTCACGCCCTTCTTACCGGCGACCGTCTTGCGCGGGCCCTTGCGGGTACGGGCGTTCGAGCGGGTGCGTTGGCCGCGAGTCGGCAGCGAGCGACGATGGCGGTTGCCGCGGTAGCTGCCGATATCACGCAGGCGGGCGACGTTCTGTTGAATCTGACGCCGCAGCGCGCCTTCGACCGGGAACTGACGGTCAATGATGCCGATGATCTTGGCTAGCTCATCTTCAGTCAGATCTTTGGCCCGGCGATTCGGATCGATGCCGGCTTCTTTAAGGATGACTCTGCTGTTGGTCCGGCCGACCCCATAGATGTACGTGAGGCTGACCCAGGCCGGCTTGTCATTCGGAATATCGACGCCTGAAATACGCGGCATGTTCGCTGATCCTTCTGTCGCTGGCTCCAGTTTCTGACGGAGCGACGGATTAACCTTGTTTTTGCTTGTGTTTCGTATTCGTGCAGATCACCCGCACGATTCCCTTGCGGCGAACAATCTTGCAGTTTTCGCAGATTCGCCGGACGCTGCTTCGCACTTTCATGACTGACCTTTCCTCTGCCAACTCACTCCCCAAATTGTGGGGAATTTTTCCTTATAGCATGTCAGAAGTTTATGCTCAAGGGGTGAACACTTTCGTTTACAGGGTCCAGCGCTCGTCGGCGCCCCCGGTGAGGATGTCGACGCCGTTGCTGGTGACGGCCACCGTATGCTCAAAATGTGCCGCCCGCTGATTGTCTTCTGTTACCACAGTCCATCCATCACCCATCAATTGCACATCCCGACGGCCGGCCACGACCATCGGCTCGACCGCGAGCGTCATGCCCGCACGTAGCGTGAAATCGCCGCGAAGCTGCTCCATCGTGACGAAATTGGGCACTTTCGGCTCTTCGTGCATCGAACGACCGATCCCATGACCGACAAACTCGCGAACGACGCTGTACCCGTGCCGTTCGACGTAATGCTGCATCAGCCGGGCGATATCCGACCACTTTCGCCCCGGCTTCATGTTCTGGATCGCCAATACCAGCGTGTGCTTGGTCACATCCAGCAACCGCCGGCTTTGGGCGCTAATCTTGCCGACCGGAACCGTTGTCGCGGTATCCGCGCAATAGCCTTCAAGCGACAAGGCCAGATCGAGTGTTACAACATCGCCCTCGCGCAGGACCCGTTTGCCCGGGATCCCATGAACAACTTCCTCGTTCACACTGATGCACGTATAGCCCGGGTAACCCTCGCCGGCTTTGTACGTCGGGTAGTTTTTTGACAGCCCGATCGCCCCAACTTTTTCCAACTCCTGCCGGGCGATTTCATCCAGTTCGCCAGTGGTGACGCCGGCGACGGAAGATCGCGCCATGGTTGCAAGAATCTCGCGTGCCACCTGCCCCGCTCGGCGCATCATCTCAATCTCGCGGCGGGTTTTGTGAATGATCGGCATGACAGACGCGGAGGACGCATTGACGCGTTCAGATTACAACGATCAATTCTAGGACCTTCGGGCAAAAAGTTCTGCGGTCTGAGTTCGATCAATATTGCCGGCCCTTGATGCGCTTGCCGCCACTGCCAAGGAAGCCGCCGTAGTTGCGCATCAGCAGGTTTGCTTCGATGCGCTGCACCATGTCGAGCGCGACGGCAACGACGATCAGCAAACCGGTCCCGCCGAGGAACGCCGAGATCTGCGGCTCGATGCCAAGCCAGCTCGAGATCGCGGACGGGATAATGGCAACGGCGGCGAGGAACGCCGCGCCGACGTAGGTGATGCGCATCATCACCTTCTCGAGATAATCCGCCGTTCGCGGCCCGGGGCGGATGCCCGGGATAAAGCTGCCGTAGTCGCGAAGCTGGTTGGCCATCTCTTTGGGCTGGAACTGCACGGTCGTCCAGAAGTAGGCGAAGAAGTAAATCATGCCCGCTTCGAACAGCAGATACATGAACGAGCGTCCGCTGAACTGCGCGTTCAGATAGTGAATGAACGTTCCGCCGGGAAACCATTCCGACAGCTTGCTCAGAGCAACCTGCGGGAAGAGCATCAGCGACTGGGCGAAGATGATGGGCATAACGCCGCCATGATTCACGCGCAGCGGCAGGAACTGGCGGCTTCCACCATGAACGCGACGGCCGCGAATGTGCTTGGCCTGCTGAATTGGAATTCGGCGTTGCGCCTGCGTGATGAGAATCGAGCCGGCGACGACGAAGATGAACGAAAGGATCAGGACGACGATCTTTCCGATGTTGATCGGATGCGTTGGATCGGATTGAGCGCTAAAGCTGGTTTCGCGCGCCAGCAGCCCGATGGCGGCAGGCATGCGGGCAACGATGCCAGCCAGGATCAGCAAGCTCACGCCGTTGCCCAGGCCGTATTCGTCGATCTGCTCACCGAGCCACATCAGGAAGATGGAACCGGCGGTGAGACACGATAGACCCATGACCCAGAACCCAATTGAGTGGGCAAATTGCGGCTGCACCAGGGACGGCTTGGTACTGTGCATATAGCTGAGCCAAAACCCGGCCTGCACGATGCATAGCGGAACGGTCGCGTAGCGCGACCACTCCTGAATCTTTCGTTGGCCGGATTGTCCTTCCTTCTGAAGTTTCTCCAGCGACGGAACGACCGTGCCGAGCAATTGGAAAATAATTGACGACGAGATATACGGCATCACACCCAGGCCGAAGATGGTGCTTTGCGAGAGGCTTCCACCCGAGAAGAGCGAGACGTACTGAGCAATTCGGCTGGCGGCATTCTCCTGGCCGCCTTGGCTTTGTCGCTCAAAAATTTTCTGGAATGCGTCTTGATCGACACCGGGAATCGGGATGTGGAACCCGACGCGGTAAACCATGAGCATGAACAGCGTGAAGAGAATCTTGTTGCGCAGCTCGGGAACTTTAAAGATGTTGACGAAGGTTTTGAACATGCGTCACCTGCGCAAACACGCCGCGCGATGAAGCGCGGCGCGTGAAAAATCGGACTAAACAACCGAGGTAACCCGGCATTATTGTGCCGGAGCAGCCCCTTCGGCGGCCGGAGCGGCTGGCGCCGCTTCCTCTGCTTTGACTTTCTTGGGCGCTTCGCGCTTCACGAACCGTTTTTTGGGCTTCGGGAAGGCAAACGCCTCACCCAGCAGATTCTGGGCGGTGCCGCCGGCGGCGCCAATCTTCTCATGAGCGCTGCGGCTATACCAGCCGGCAACAACCGTAAGCTTCTTATTGCACTCGCCGTCGCCGAGGATCTTCACCGGATGGTTCAGATCGGGAACGAGGCCTTTTTCGACGAGCGCGTTTGCATCCACCGTCGCGCCATCCTCAAAGAGTTCGAGGTCGGCCAGATTCACGATGTAAAAGAGCCGCTCGAAGTTTTCATTGCTGAAGCCGCGCTTTGGAAGGCGGCGGTAGATCGGCGTCTGCCCATGCTCGTGGCCGCGCTTGACGTACTTACCGACGCGGGCCTTAGCGCCCTTGTTTCCCTTGCCGCTGGTCTTCCCGCGGCCGCTCGATTCACCGCGACCCTTGCGCTGAACCTTTTTGTTTCGCGGAACCAAACCGACAATTTCGTGAAGCATGCTCATGGACGCACCGTCAGGAGTCAGATCTGAAATTTCAAATTTCAGATTTCAAATCTCGGATTCAATCAGCTCAATCACATCGGCTGAAGTTTAGGCAGTCACCAACTCACCAGCACCCTTGGACAAATGCACACCGCGGCTGGTTTCAACCTGCTCGCGAATCTGCAGCCGGCGGAGGGCATCGATTGTCGCCTTCACGAGGTTCTTGGGGCTGGTTGAGCCGTAGGCCTTGGTCAGGATGTCGGTGATGCCGGCCAGTTCGAGGCACGGGCGAACGCTCTTGCCGGCGGTGACACCGGTTCCCGGACGAGCCGGGACCAGCACGACGCTGCTGGCGCCGCTGCGACCCTTGGTCGCGTGCGGAACAGTCGTGCCTTTGAGATTGACCTTGATCATGTTCTTTCGGGCGTCCTTGGTGGCCTTCTCGACAGCCGGCGGCACTTCGTTGGCCTTGCCGTAGCCGATGCCGACATTGCCGCGACGATCGCCGGCGACGACCAGCGCACCGAAGCTGAAGGTGCGACCACCCTTGACGACCTTGGAGCAGCGATAGATTCGGACGACGGCGGATTCAATGCCGCTTTCGTCGGGGGTGCGTTCGTTGCCGCGCCGGCCACCGCGTTGGCCGCCCCGCTGTCCACCGCGACCACCGCCTCCACCCCCGCCGCGATATCCACCGCCGCCACCGCCACCGCCGCCACCGCCACGATTGTCATGTTGGCGCGAAGGCGCTGCCGGTGCTGGCGCAGCTGCTGCCGGCGCTGCCTGGGGCTCGGGGGCTGGGGCTTGCTGTGGAGTTTCTTCCGCCATAGTTCTGCTCGTGTTCGTAGATCAAACTCGGACTTAAAACTGCAGGCCGCCTTCGCGAGCGGCCTCGGCCAGCGCCTTCACCCGGCCGTGATACATGCGGCCGTTGCGGTCAAAGGCGACCTTCTTGACGCCGAGTGCGATCGCCCGCCTGGCGATCTCGGTGCCGGCTTTCTTGGCCGCTGCGACACTCGCGCCGGTCTTCAATTCGCCCCGCACATCATCGGTGGTCGTCGCAACCGCGGCGAGCGTCTTGCCCGCGTAGTCGTCGATGAGCTGCACGTAAATATGCTTCGAGCTGCGATACACCGACAATCGCGGACGCTCCGGCGAACCGAAAACGCTCTTGCGAATGTGATGCTTGCGTCGCTCGAGGCGAATCGCCTTTTCTTTGCTTTTGTCTGCCATGTCTTTTCAACCTCGGGAACTTCGGAAGAGCCTGGAGATTTCAGATCACAAATTTCAAATTCCAGATTCTCAGTTCGACGCTCCAGTTGAACCCTTCTCGAATCCAAAATTTGAAATCTCAAATTCCAGATCCCAAATTCTATTGTTACTTGGCGCCAGCACCGGCAAACGCCTTTCCTGGCTTGATCTTGACCTTTTCGCCCTCGTAGCGGATTCCTTTGCCCTTGTACGGCTCGGGCTTACGAACGCGGCGAATATCGCTGGCAAACTGGCCGACCAACTGCTTGTCCGGGCCAGTAATATGTATCTTGTTAACGCCTTCCAACTGAACTGCCAGGCCGGTCGGAATCACCAGCGGAATCGTATGGGCATAGCCGACGGAGAAGACCAGGCTCTTGCCTTTCTGCTCCACCTTATAGCCGACGCCGATCACTTCCAACGACTTCTTGTAACCCTGGCTGACTCCCTGAATCATGTTGTTCAGCAGCGAGCGCGTCAGGCCATGCAGGGCCTTGCTCTGCTTCTCATCGTTCGGACGCGTGACGACGAGCTCTTTCTTGGCGTCGTCAAGCTTCACGCCAATGAGCGGATGCACGTCCAGTTCGAGCTTGCCCTTGGCGCCTTCGACCTTAACGTGCTGGTTGGCGACGCTGACCTTCACGCCAGCTGCGATGGGGACCGGCTTTTTTCCAATTCGACTCATGACTCAATCCTTTGTCCGTGGTCGCAAACTACTTGCGCAGTCGCGAGTCCGATGACAATTCCACTTAGCTGACGGTGCAGAGAAGCTCGCCGCCGACGTTGGCTTCGCGGGCTTTGCGGTCGCTCATGACACCCTTGCTGGTGCTGACGACGACGATGCCCATTCCGTTAAGGATGTTAGGCAGGTCATCGACCTTTCGATAGACGCGGCATCCCGGCTTGCTGCGGCGATCGATCGTGTGAATAACCTTCTGGCCGCTGCTGCTGTACTTGAGGCGAACGCGAATCTGGCCCTGCTGGGCGTCGTCGATCACGTCGTATTCCTCGATGTAGCCTTCGTCCTTCAGGACTTGGGCGATGCCGGTGCAGATCTTGCTCTTGGGGATCAGCACAAGCCGCCGACCAACTCGGTTCGCATTGCGAATCCGAGTCAGCATGTCCGCGATGGGGTCTTGATTATTCATCGCAATCTATTTCCACCTGTTTACCTGGGCTCTGGTTCTTTGAATGAAGCCCTTCAGGTTTTCCTAATGACTACCAGCTTGCCTTGCGAAGCCCGGGAATCTTGCCGGCCAGGGCCAATTCGCGAAGCATGATGCGCGAGACCTTGAACTTGCGAAGCACGGCCTTCGATCGGCCCGTCAGCTGACATCGATTGTGAGACCGAGTCGCGCTCGAATCGCGCGGCAGCTTGGCCAGGGCCGAATAGTTCTTCTGCTTCTTCAGCTGACGACGCAGGTCCGCGAACTTCGCGACGAGCGCCTCACGACGCTTCTGCTTGCTGATCCATGCCTTGGTTGCCATGTCGTATTCCTGGTTTTCAGTAACGTCGCTCTAAGCTGTCGCTTCTAAAGTCTATGCCTTTTCCGTCGTGCGGAACGGGAACCCGAATGCCTTGAGGAGTTCACGGCTCTCGTCGGCGTTGCGGCCGGTGGTCACCATCGTGATGTTCATCCCCTGCTGGAACGTCACGGCAGCAGTATCCACTTCCGGAAAGACGGTCTGCTCAGTAAAACCGAAGTTATAATTTCCATCGCCATCGAAGCCGGTTGGGCTCAGACCGCGGAAGTCCTTCACGCGGGGGAACGCCAAGCTGATCATGCGATCGAGGAACTCGTACATCCGCGTGCCGCGGAGGGTCACTTTCAGACCACTGTCCATGCCTTCGCGAAGCTTGAAGTTCGCGACGCTCTTCTTGGCTCTGCAGCGGACGGGCTTCTGACCGGCGATCACGCCGAGCTCGCGCTCGGCCTTCTCGATGTTGCCGCGGCCTTCGCCACCGGCGACGCCGAAGCGACCGAGGCCCATCGAGATCACGATCTTCTCGAGGCGAGGCACTTCCAGCGAGTTCTTCAGCTTGAATTGAGCCTTGAGCGCGGGGGCCACCTGCTCACGATAAGCGACGGCCAATCGAGCCGGCGGCGCCGGTTCCTTAGCCGCGTCGTCAGCGCCGGTATCTTCAACCTGCGCGACCGCGGCGGGTTTCTTGGCCCGCTTCTCGCCCTTCACCGGCGGCTTGCCGCCTTTATCTTTTTTCTTCTTATCTTCAGCCATGACCAACTCGCTTCATGCTCGGATATTCTGATACGAAATCAGCTCGCCTGCGTTCTTAGAACCAACTAGCTGGAAGCCTTGCCCAGGCGGCCCAGATCGCTGCCACCGGTGCTGACGCGATGCTTCGACCCATCGCGAACCTGGAACCGCACTCGAGCGCCTTTGCCGGTGGATAAATCCAGCGGCTGGACGTTGCTGATGTGGATCGCCGCGTCCTTCTGGATACGACCACCCTGCGGTGTCCGCTGGCTGGGCTTAACGTGCTTCCAGACTCGATTGATCCCTTCCACCACGACACGGTCTTCCAGCACGCGAAGCACCTTGCCGGATTTGCCCTTGTCAGAGCCAGTAATCACGAGGACCGTATCGCCGCGTTTAATATGCCTTGCCATCTGCTTCTCCGTCTGATGCCGCGCGACTTTGGCCGCGGTGTCGGTGTCGTCAAATCACTTCGCTGGCGAGCGATACGATCTTCATGAAATTCTTCTCTCGCAGCTCGCGGGCAACGGCTCCGAAGATACGCGTGCCGCGCGGATTGTTGTCCTTGTCGATCACCACGGCCGCGTTGTGGTCGAACCGCACATAGCTGCCATCCGGACGAATCGTCGGCTGCTTAGTGCGAACGATGACGCAGCGAATGATTTCGCCTTGCTTGATATCGCCGCCGGGCATGGCTTTTTTGACAGCGCAGATGATCACGTCGCCGACGTGTCCTACCTTCCGCTTGAACTTGCCCTTGCTGCTGGAGCCACGGAGCACCTTAATGCACATCGCCAGCTTGGCGCCGGTGTTGTCGGCGATGTCGAGATACGTTTGCTGCTGAATCATGTCACTGGTCCGTTGCGCTGGCCGCGATTAACGAGCCCCTGCACTAGCTGAAGCTCCGCGATTAACGAGGCTCCGGGGCCTTGCCGGTCATCACTTCTTCCGCCGACACCTGCACGGCACGTTCGGGCGCGCGTTGAACGACACGCAGCAGCCGATGGTGCTTGGTCTTGCTCAGCGGGCGGCACTCGGCGATTTCCACCTTGTCGCCTTCTTTGGCGTCGTTGGTTTCATCATGAGCGTGCAGCACGCTGCGACGCTTCAGATACTTGCCGTACTTCGGATGCCGCGTCTGGTATTCGACGACCACCTTGATGGTCTTGTTGCCCTTGTCGCTGGCGACGACGCCTTCAATTGTGCGAAGCAGCGCTCGCGGCTCGGTGGTTGTTTGTTGCTCGGCCATGATAGTTATGCCTGCTTGGTCTGGGTCTTGGACTGTTCGATTTCGCGCTGCCGCAGGACGGTCTTGATCCGGGCGATATCTTTGCGCGTCTTGGTCAACTGGCTGGGATCTTCCAGCTTCTCTGTAACGGCGGCGCTACGCAGCTCGAACAAATGCTTTTGCTTCTCCGCCAGCTCCTGAGTCAGGTTGCTCAAGTCTTTGTCAACGATCTCTTTTATCTTCATGGCACGCACTCCTCGGACGATCGCAATATCAGTTAGGCGACCGCATGCCGACGGTGAACAAATCGAGTCTGCACGGGCATCTTGTGCGCCACGCGAGCCAGCGCTTTCTTGGCGGTTGGCTCATCAACGCCGGTGATCTCGAACATCACAGTGCCGGGCTTCACAACGGCGCACCAGTATTCCGGCTCGCCCTTGCCTTTACCCATACGCGTTTCCAGCGGCTTACCGGAGACCGGCTTGTGCGGGAAGATGCGGATGAATACGCGGCCTTCACGACGCAGAAAGTGCATGCAGGCCACGCGGCCGGCCTCAATCTGGCGGGCGGTAACCCACGAGGCTTCGAGCGACTGCAAGCCGTACTCGCCAAACGCCACGGTATTGCCGCGGGTGGCATTACCCTTCATCTTGCCGCGCTGGCTTTTGCGGTACTTCACCCGCTTTGGCATCAATGGCATTTCACTGCTCCGAATCTCAAATCAATAATGTCAACTTCAATTCAATTTATCGACGGCCACGACGCGGCGCGCCGCCTGGACGCACATCGGTATCCTGAACTTCCTCGCCGTACATACCGCGGAAGATCCAGGTCTTGACGCCGATCGTTCCGTACGTCGTGAACGCAATCGCGTAACCGTAGTTCACATCCGCTTGAAGCGTCGTCAGCGGAACCGACCCGGTCACGGCCTTTTCCTGACGCGCGATTTCAGCGCCACCCAAGCGGCCGCTCACGCTAATGCGAATGCCTTTGGCGCCAGCCTGCATCGTGGCTTCCATGCGCTGCTTTAACACGCGGCGGAAGCTGGCACGCTTCTTCAACTGCTCGGCGATTGCCTCGGCCACCAGCTGCGCGTTCAGATCAGGGTTCTTAATTTCAATGACCTTGATCGGCGCGACCTTACGCTTGATCAGGTCTTCCAGTTCCTCGCGAAGCCGGTCGACTTCCGCGCCCTTCGGCCCGATCACCAGGCCCGGGCGAGCGGTCTTCACCGTGATGGTGACTTCTTCTCGCGTTCGCTCAATCATGATCTCGCTGACGGCGGCAAACGGGGGTCGGCGATTCAGCTTCTGATCGATGAACTTGCGAACCTTGAAGTCTTCGACGAGGAAGTTGCCGTACGCGGCCTTGGGGGCGTACCAGCGCGACTTCCAGTCTTCGGTGATTCCGACGCGAAAACCGGTTGGATTGACCTTTTGACCCATAAAACTCTTGCCTCTCGTGAGACCCGGCTATTGTGCCGTGCGGTCTGCTCAATCTTCGCGTCTCTTATTCTTCGCGTTGCTGCAATGTCACCATCAAATGGCTGGTGCGCTTCTTAATGGGATACGCCTTGCCGCGATCCTTCGGCTGAAAGCGCTTGATCACCGGACCCGGATCAACCCAGGCCTTGGCGACATAAAGCGTTCCACGCGGGGCTACATCCCGCTCATTGGCATTGGCGACCGCCGAGCGAATCACCTTTTCGATCATGCCGCTGGCGCGCTGCTTGGCAAAGCGGAGAAGCGTTATCGCATCATCCACGTCGCGGTTGCGGACCAGATCCATGAGAAGCCGGGCCTTACGCGGGGAAATCCGCGCGAAGCGATGGCTCGCTCGATAGACGTCATCAATTTCTTCAACTTCTGCCATAACTCACCTGCTGCTGCGAGCGCCGCACTAATTAGCGGAGCCAGCCGAGCGAATCGATTCCTAATCAACCATCAGGCCGGTGCGCCGGGGGTCGTGGCCTTGCGACCACTGTGACCGCGGAAGGTGCGGGTCGGCGAAAACTCGCCGAGCTTGTGGCCGACCATGTCTTCCTGCACGAAAACCCGCAGAAACTTGTTGCCGTTATGAACCTCGAACGTGTGGCCCACAAATTCCGGGATGATCGTGCAAGCCCGTGCCCAGGTCTTGATGTTCTGCTTGGCTCGGTTCTCGTTCAGTTTGGATACCTTCTTGAAGAGCTTCTCGTCTACGAAAGGTCCTTTTTTTGCGCTTCGGCTCATGTCCGTTGTCCTTTAATCTCGCGCCGATCAGACGGTAAACTCATTAGTTGTTGACGGTCTGAGGACGCTGCTGATGCTTGCCGAACTTTCGTCGGCGGAGGATCAGCTTCTCGCTGTTCTTTCGCTTGCTTCGCGTGATGCCGCCCTTCGACGGGACACCGGTCTTGGAAACCGGATGACGACCGCCGTTGCTGCGACCTTCACCACCACCCAGCGGATGATCGATCGGGTTCATCGCTTTGGCGCGGGTGTGCGGGCGGATGCCCATGTGCCGCGAGCGACCGGCCTTACCAATGCTGACGTTGATCCAATCGAGGTTGCCAAGCTGGCCGATCGTGGCCCGGCAGGCGCTGCGCACGCGACGCATTTCACCGGACGGGAGAATGATCACGACCCACTCGCCCTCGCGAGCACTGAGTCGACCGACGCCACCAGCCGAGCGAACCAACTTGCCGCCCTGACCGGGGTTCATTTCGATGTTGTGAATTTCAAGGCCGATCGGAATGTTCGCCAGTGGAAGGCAATTGCCAACGTCCGGTGGCGAATCAGGACCGTTCAGAATCGTCTGGCCGACTTTCAAGCCTAGCGGACAGAGGATGTATGCTTTCTCGCCGTCCGGGTATTGGACCAGGGCGATGAAGACTGAGCGATTCGGATCGTATTCGATCGCCAGCACGGTAGCCGGCTGAGCATCCTTGCGACGCTTGAAGTCGATGATTCGGTACAGCTTCTTATTCCCGCCGCCGCGGTGCTTGACGGTGATGACGCCGTGATGGTTGCGGCCATTGGCGCGAATGCGACCGACGACCAACGACTTTTCCGGCTCAAACTTGGTGAGCGTCGCCTTGTAGTCGATGACGCTGCCAGCACGGCGTCCGGCGGAAGTCGGGTTGTAAAATTTAATCGGCATGCGACAAAACCAGTCTGCCTGACGTCGGCTTTTAAGCCTTCGGCTTTCGTTAGAACAAATCGATCTTCGAGTTCTCTTCCAAAACCACGATCGCCCGCTTGTAGCCGGACGTGTGGACGACCTTGAACTTCGCCCGGCGCGGCTTGCCCTTGCGATTCATCGTGCGAACGTCGGTCACCTTCACGTTGTAAATCTTCTCAATCGCGTCGCGAATCTGCGGCTTGTTCGCCCAGGAGGCGACTTTGAACGCATACGCGTTGCGAGTCGCCTGCTGGTGCGTGCTGCGCTCGGTGATAAGCGGCTTGATGATGACGTTTGTATGGCGATCCATGTTCTTTCAGTCCTCTCGCATCAAGCCAGAATCTGCTGAAGGCCTTCTTTCGTCAGCAGCAGCGTGCGATTGTTGAGAATCTCGCCGGCGTTGAGCTGCGACACGGTCGTGAGCGTCGTGCGATGAATATTGCGAGCCGACTTTTCGAGGTTCTGATCGCGACCTGGCAGGGCCACGAGAACACTGCGGTCGATGCCCAGGGCCTTAAACATCTGGACGACGAGTTTGGTCTTGGGCTCGCTGAAGGAAAACCCCTCGATGACGCGAACGTCCTGGCTTTGCAGCTTCGACAGGATGGCGCTGTCGCGAGCGAGACGACGAGCCTTCTTCGGCATCGCCTGGCGCCAATCCTTCGGGCGCTTCTGCTTGGCGTGGCCGCCGCCCTTCTTGATCGGGTTGCGGATGCCACCGGTGCGGGCGTTACCGGTGCCCTTCTGGCGGAACATCTTTCGCGTCGAGCCGGCGACTTCGCCGCGGGCGAGCGTGCGGACGGTGCCCTGGCGCTGGTTCGCGTGATACATCACGATCGCCTGCTTCAGCAGCGGAAGGCGAACCTCCCCGCCGAGCTTCGACTCGTCGACCTGGAAGGTATCAACCTTCTGCCCGGCCTGATTGAATACTGGAACTTCGATCATTGCTGCGATCCTGTTCGTTTCCCGGCAAACTTACGAGGCCTGCTTCACCTTGGCCGTCAGCGCCTTACGAATGAAAAGGAGCCCGCCGTTTGGTCCAGGCAGAGCTCCCTTGATTAGCAACAGGTTGTTTTCGGCGTCAATCTTCACAAGCGGATGGTTACGCACGGTAACGCGATCCATGCCCATGTGGCCGGCCATGCGGACGCCCTTCTTGGGCTTACCCGACTGACCGCGCCACGTGGCGCGCGACGCCAGCGAACCCGGCGAACGATGCTTGCGTTCGGTGCCGTGCGAAGCGGGCTGACCACCGAAGTGGTGACGCTTCATGACGCCGGCCGTTCCCTTGCCTTTGCTCGTGCCGCAAACGTCGACGTATTGAACGCCTTCAAAAACGGTGACGTCCACCGTGTCACCGGCCTTGCGATCAGTGGCCTCTTTCGAGCGAATCTCGGCAAAGTGACGTTGCGGACCGACGCCGGCCTTGGCGGCGTGGCCAATCAGCGGAAAGGTGCTGAACTTGGGCTTGGTTTCGCCGAATCCAAGCTGCACGGCGTTGTAGCCGTCGGAATCGACCGTCTTCACCTGCGTTACGGCACAGGGACCCGCCAGTACGACGGTTACGGGAATCACTGATCCCTTTTCGTCGTAGACACGAGTCATGCCGATCTTTTTGCCAAGCAGTGCAGGAGTCATTGTTGTGTCCTGGCGATTTGCGACGCTTTTCGTCGGCCTAATCGCGGCTTTTCCTCAAAACAATACAGCACCCGCGACACGCGACCCTTTCGGGCTACTGGGTTCTTGGATGAACCCCACGGTCCGGACGACAAAAAAGCCCCTTCATAGCAGGGGCATATGTTCAAGCAGTAAATTAGGCCTTGATCTTCACAAAAACACCGGCAGGCACTACCAGACGGTTGAGCGCTTCGACCGTGCGAGCCGTTGGCTCGAAAATATCGATCACGCGCTTGTGGGTCCGCATCTCAAACTGTTCACGCGACTTCTTATCAATGTGCGGACTGCGAAGAACCGTATAGCGCTCGATCCGAGTCGGAACGGGGATCGGCCCGCACACGCGGGCGTTGGTGCGCTTGGCGTGTTCGACGATTTCCCGCGCCGAGGCGTCAAGTGCCCGGTGGTCGTACGCTTCCATCCGAATTCGAATTCGATCACCAGTCATTTAAACTCGTGCCTCTCGCGCCCCCAGCAACAACCGACAACCAGTCGACCGCAGCGGGACGGAGAAAGTTAGTCAATTTGTGACGGAAGTCAACTCATATCGTTTAGATTCCACAAATTCCGAGGTCGTACGCACGACACTTTCTTCGCCTTCTGTGCAGAGAACGGCACCAATTGCAACAATTGTCGGCAGTTGCGCATAATCAGCTTCAATGGCCAAGCGCGCTCGAAATACCACGTCCAGAGCAAAAGAAGCAACCCTCGCCGAGCCTGATCCGGTTCCCACGCCTGAGGCCACCGTGGCCCAGCCACCTTTGCTGTTCGAAATCGCCTGGGAAGTCTGCTGGCAATTGGGCGGTATCTACACCGTCCTGAAAACCAAAGCGCCAGCAATGCTCGAACGCTGGGGCGATCGATATTGCCTCATCGGCCCATACAATCCACAAACCGCCCCGCTTGAGTTCGAAGAACAGCCGGCGTACGGGGCCTTGCGCGAAACCCAGCAGCGACTGAAGGACGCCGGGATTACCTGCTACTTCGGCCGCTGGCTTATTCCTGGCCGGCCGCGGGTGATTCTACTGGATCACCGGGGGCGTTACGGCTCGCTCGATGCCGACAAGTTCACCCTTTGGAACGATCACGGGATTTCGACCCATTCATCAGACGGCGAGGTGAACGAGGTCATCGCGTTCGGCTACGCCGTGACCGAGTTCTTCCGCGCGTTTGCCGACATCGTCATGGACCGGCCCATTCTGGCTCACTTCCATGAATGGATGGGCGGCGTTGCGGTGCCCCGAATTGCGCATCTTCGCATTCCCGTCGCGACGATCTTCACAACCCACGCGACGCTGCTCGGCCGGTATTTGGCGGGAGACAATCCGTACTTTTATGACCACCTGCCGTTTTTGAATCCAGACGCCGAGGCAGCCAAATACAACATTCTACCGCGATTTCAGATCGAGAAGGCCGCCACGCACGCGTCTACCGTTTTCACGACCGTCAGTGAAGTGACGGCCACCGAAGCTGAAAGGTTGCTCGGACGCAAGCCGGACGCGATTTTGCCCAACGGATTGAACATTCAGCGATTCGCGGCGCCGCACGAGTTCCAATATCTGCATCAGAAGTACAAAGAGAAAATTCAGGAATTCGTGATGGGGCATTTCTTCCCAAGTTACACGTTTGACCTGGATAACACGCTCTATCTCTTCACGAGTGGCCGTTACGAATACCGCAATAAGGGAATGGATCTCTATATCGAGGCGCTGGGCCGCCTGAACTGGCAGCTTAAGCAGATGAGCGAACCGCCCACAATGGTGGCGTTTATCATCACGAAAGCGCCGATTCGCAGCATTAACGTTGGAGCGTTGCAGAGTCAGTCGATGTTTGAGGACTTGCGGAACACGTGCTCGGAGCTGCAGGAGCAGATGGGCGAACGACTTTTCAAAGCCGCCGCCACGGGCAGGTTACCGACGTATGGCGAGCTGCTGCCGGAGGATTCGCAGGTCCGTCTAAAGCGCGCGCTGCATGCCTGGCGAACGCACCGGCAACCATCGATCGTAACGCACGATTTGTGGGATGATGCCGAAGACCCGGTTCTTAAACATCTGCGCCATCGAGGACTGTTTAATGCCCCCGATGATCCGGTGAAGGTCGTGTTCCATCCTGAATTCGTGACCGCGACCAGCCCGTTCATCAATCTCGACTACGAGCAGTTCGTCCGCGGCTGCCATATGGGCATCTTTCCGAGCTATTACGAGCCGTGGGGCTACACCCCGATGGAATGCGTGGCCTTAGGTGTGCCGGCGGTGACGACGGATCTGAGCGGCTTTGGCGCCTATGTGGAGCGGCATGTCCCGGGCCAGCACAAGCGCGGGATTCCGGGCATCATGGTGCTGAACCGCCGAACCAGCAGCTTTGACGCGTCGGCGGATTCTTTGGTGGGCCACCTCATTCGATTTGCCCAACTGCAACGACGAGAGCGCATTGAGATGCGCAATCGCGTCGAACGCCTGGGCGAGCAATTCGACTGGTCGAAGCTCTGCTCACACTACGACGAGGCACACAACATTGCGCTCGAACGGATCGGAGCTCCCAAGCAAGGCGTGTTGGAAGTACGGATGGTGTGACCGGCGAATTCACCTTGGAAGTTGTGCTTGCCGCGAGACTGTTGCCTTTGGCTTTTGTGGTCGATAGGATACGGCCCTTCTGATTTTTGAGCCGTTTGCGCGTCTGAGATGGCGTCGGAAAGTCAGAATGGGAAATCAGAAGTCCTTGTGAATAAGGACTCGCTTCGCGGGCGTAGCTCAGTGGTAGAGCGTCACGTTGCCAACGTGAATGTCGAGGGTTCGACCCCCTTCGCCCGCTTAAAATCCCCCTCTCTGCTTGACACGCGCTGACTGCCGAACAAATCCCTGTTGCAGCCGATATCGTAGTGGCGCTTTCACGCCACCCAGGAATCTCATCGGCATCAGTTTGAACATTCGGCAACGCGGAAGCTTTTCAACCGCTCCGGCAAAGACACCGCCGCCGGCAAGAAGAACATCGGGATCGAGCCCGAGAAGCTGGACTGAGCCTCCCCGAAAATCCGCGGCGGCGCGCAATCTCACATCGCTCAGTAACGTAGCTCTACAATTGGACCGGCACCCCTTTGATGTCTGTATTCTGCGACCAGTCCGATACCGAGCCATCCAGAATTCCATACCGATAATCCCGGCCAAAGACGTTGTGGGTCACGGTCGTATTGGTCTGCTCCAAGGCGTAGATGGAATAGTTCCCGCCATCGAACCAGTTGCCTTGGATCACGGTGCCGTCGAGATAGTTGTAGACGTACCCGTTCAGGAAGATGCAGCTATTGGCGCGGAACGGCAGCGCGTACTTCGTCAGGTTGAAGTTGTTTCCTTCGATCACGATCGAATCGCCGTTGTTGGCCTGGAAGCCGTCGGCGTGGGCGCCTTTGGCGTAGCCGATGTTGTGAATGAAGCAGTCTTCGAGCGTGTTGTTGCCGCCGCCGTCGAAGGCGTCGGATGCCATGGTGTGGACGTTCAATCGCAGCGCGGTCCAGTTGTTGCCAATGACCGCCGCCCCGGCGGCGTTGAAGATCTCCCCGTTTGAAAGCGTGACACTGCCGCCGTTGATGACCTGAACGCCGTAGTTATTCCCCGTCGCATTCAGACGAAAATTCTGGATGGTCACGTTGGCCGCGTCGATGACGATCGTCCCGCGGATCGCGACGTTCTTTAGAACGGTGCCGTCGGTGGTGATGGTCAGGCCCTTCATCGGCTTGAGCACCGCGCCGTGCGGGCCGGTGTTCAGGGCGTTGGGTTTGAGGGATTTCGCGACTGCCGGACGAGCAATTGATGCAGCAACCAACGTCGCAGGTGGAATCGCGCTGAACAGGGCTCGATCTCCAAGTCGTTCAATCCAACTTATCATGACGCGCTTTCCCGAATCCCTGTTGATGATCCACTGACTCAACGCGGCGCACCGAGATCCGCGTCGGCGCGTGTACGCTCTGAACGCGGCGTGGGGTGTTCTCGATTCAATCGCGCGGGAGCGACATCGCTGCTTCCTCTGCATATCAGCGCAGGGAGTGTCAACAAACAATCCATCGTGAACTTATTGAGCGAACCCCACGCCGCGTTCAGAGCGTAATCGCGCCGACGCGGATCTCCGTGAAGCTTTAACGACTTTCTCGCGCCATCTCCGCGAACTTTTCCAGCTTCGAATAATCGCCGCGCCATGTCGTGTACATGTATCCGACGATGCCGTGCACTTTCTTCGCGGACGCGAGCCAGTTCGACCAGTCGGATAAATCACCGTCGTAATACCCGGCGATCACCTGCTCATTGCCGCGGTCGGCGAAGAACTTCAGGGAATCATCGCGCTTGCCGTAGTTCCAGTTGACGATGAGGACGCTTTTGTCGAGGCCGTCCCACGAGCCGGTCCACGGGCCGTTGACGAGGTAGTACGGCCCTTTCACCGCGTTGTGATACGGGTCGAACATGTCATTCCACGTCGCCGCCCGCGTCGGGCGAAGCAGATCAGTGCACTGCTTCACGTTGTCGGCGAGCATCTGGCCGGGCGTCAGATGCCGCTTGTCGCAACTCTCATCCCAATTGCAGACGCGAAACTCGTCGTCCTCCATCATGTAAAGCGGCGCGTTCCAGATCTGCTTCATGCGCTTGGCCTGATCAGCGAGAAGCTGCAACGTCTTCGGCTCAGAGATGCACGCGGCAACCTGCCCGTCGTAAACGATCGGCGGGTAATACCACGACACGCGCAGCCGCGTGCCGTCGGGAAGCTTCGTGTGAATCGCCGGCGGCTCATGCCACACCTGATATTCGCCACGCCACGGCACATTGCCCATGTGCGGATCGACGATCGGCTCGTAATCGACGCCCTCTTCGAGCGCCTTGCCTGTGTGCTCATCTTTCATAACGCACGGCGCTCCGTCGCGCCGCAGTACGTTGAGCAGCCCCACTTCTTCGACCTTCCAATTCTTCCAGCGAAGCTGCCCGCCGGGGTTGCTCCAGATGCCGAAGTAGATGCGAACTTCCGTGTTATCGAGCGAATTAAAAACAGCATGGTGCTCCGTCCAATTCTGCGTCGGCTTCACGCCGAGGTTCGCCCAGTTGAGCGACCGATCGCCGGCGAGGACTTTCACTTCCGGCTGGCCGTGGATGCCTTGGGTCTGCACCGATACCGAAACGTGATAGCACCGAAACGGCTTGACCTTGAGCTTATAAACAAATCGAGAGACGCCCTGGCCGGCCCTTACGGTCGCAACATTTCCGTCGATCGCGACGCTGTCGTCCTTGAATGAAACGCGATCGAATTTCACCGGCGGATCAGCCACGACATGCCCCACGCCGCCGGTGACTTCAAAGAGCGTATCTCGAACCGGCACTCCCTCGGCAAGATTCGGATCGTTCTCCAGCAGATCGTTTGAATACCCGATGGGAAAGACCGCCGGCACGATCTGCAGGTGCAGCCGCTCGGCGATCTGCTTCACCCGCGCGCAATTCTTGAAATAGTGATCCGGCACATCGCTCAAGTGCCCGAACTTGGAATCGGCAAGCATCACCCGCGTGTAACCGGCTTTGCTCGCGCGCGTCCAGAGCGCTTCAAGCTTGTCGACATTCGCATCGACTTGCAGATTCGTCGGGCAATAGATCCATAAGTCCGGGCTGCTCGCATCGGCGCGTGCCTCGGCACCGTAACATAAGACGAGTAGACCTAAGAGAACGAACAAGAACTGCTTCAAATGACCTCCATGTATTGGGAATCGTCGGCTTGCGGCATCCTTGCCGTCAAGCTGTCCCGGCGCGGTCGAATCCAGAGACAATAATTCTTCACTTGACTCATGCAATCAACCGCCTACGGTTTCGACAATAGTGAGGATACTCACTATTTCAGGACGGAGGAGCAGCCGTGGCTGAGAATCAGGAAGTTCCCGTTGCCGATTACGGCGGGTCGCGCACGCCGCAGCATTGGCCAATGCCGGTGTTCGTGGGTGTGATCGGGGCACTCTATTGGCTCTACGCGCTGGTCTCCGGCTACGTCGAGATGCCGGGCATGATCCGCTTCATGTCGCGGGTGCTGACGCTGTTCGTGTTCCTGGTCGCCTTCCTCAGTTGGTGGCTGAGCCGGCGGCAAATTTCACGCCGCGATCGACTCGCGGGGCTGCTGGCGCTGCTCGGATTCGCGGTCGTGGCGGAATTGCTTCGCGATCATTCGCTCGATCCGATTTCGGTCGTGATGATCGCCCTGCCGATTGTATTGACCGCGTGGTTTTTCTGGGTGCTGCTCACGCGCCAGCTCGACGCACGCCCGCGACGGCTTGGGCTGGTCGCGGTGCTGGCAGTCGCGTGGGTTTCGTTCGTATCCATTCGCGCCAACGGACTCGGCGGCGATCAACACTTCGAGCTCCACTGGCGCTGGACCCCGACCGCCGAAGCTCAATACCTGGCCGCGCGCTCCGCAATCGTTTCCCCCGCTTCAATCATCGCGACGACGCAGCCGCTTATCGCCGGGCCGACCGATTGGCCGCAATTTCGCGGGCCCAATCGCGACGGCGTTGCCACCGATGCGAGCATCCGCGTCGATTGGAACGCTCAGCCGCCTAAAGAGCTCTGGCGGCATCGCATCGGGCCAGGATGGTCGTCCCTCATCGCGGTTGACGATCACCTTTTCACGCAGGAACAACGCGGCGATTCGGAGGCCGTTGTCTGCCTGAATGCGACGAGCGGCCAGGAAATCTGGTCCCACCTCGACACCGGCAGATTTGAAGAATCGCAAGGCGGCGCTGGGCCGCGTGCGACACCGACATATGCCGATGGCAAGCTTTATTCGCTCAGCGCGATGGGCATTTTGAATTGTCTTGACGCCGCCACGGGACAGAAGATCTGGACGCGCGATCTTCGCACCGAGAATGGCGCGGTATTGCCGATGTGGGGGTTCGCAAGCTCGCCGCTGGTGGTGGATGGGCTTGCGGTTGTGTATGCCGACGGCGGCGAAGGTCGCGGGCTGCTCTCGTATCACGCTGACTCAGGGCAGCCAGGCTGGAAGACATCATTTGGCACCGACAGCTATTCCTCGCCGCAGCTTGTTTCCGTTGGCGGCGGCGATCAGATCGCGATGCTTTCGGATGCGGGCGTTGTCGGTGTTTCGCCAAAAGATGGCGCGACGCTTTGGACGTACCCGTCGGCGGATAAATCGCCGCGAAGCGTGCAGCCGCACCGCGTGGATGATGGGCATATGCTGATCGCGAACGGGCTAGATAAGGGTGTCACCCTCGTCAGTCTCGATCATGCCAGCACGGGGTGGAAAACACAGCCGCAGTGGACGTCGCGCGGGCTCAAACCATCGTTCAATGATTTTGTCGTTCTCAACGACGCGGCTTATGGACTCGACGCGAACATTCTTTCCTGTATCGACCTGAAGACCGGCGAGCGCAAATGGAAAAGCGGTCGTTACGGCTACGGCCAGGTGATGCTGCTGGCGGTTCAGCAGATGCTGCTGATCAGCACCGACGATGGAGAGATCGTGCTCGTTGCCGCCGACCCGGCAGCCCATAAGGAGATCGCCCGCTTCAAAGCGATCGACGGCAAAACGTGGAATCACGTCGCCGTGGCGCGGGGCAAGCTGTTCATTCGCAACGGGCAGGAGATCGCCGCGTTCGATCTGGCCGGCAAGTAATATCAGGGTTTGGTGACGTCGTCCCAGATCTCCTGGCGCATCTGACCGATCGGCCCCTTTTGCAGTTTTTCCATCAGCGCGATCAGTTGCTCCAGCTCGCGCGCGTCGAGCGGCGAAAAAATTTCGCCGATGAATCCTTCACGAATCGATCGCATCTTTTCAAAATCGCGCGCCGCACGCGGCGTCAGTTCGAGCCGCGTGGCGCGGCGATCTTCCGAGTCAGGCTTGCGAACGAGCAGCCCGTCGCGCTCGAGCCCATCAACAAGATCAGTGACGGTTCGCGGCGTCACGTCGATCCGGGCGGCAAGATCGCCCATGCGAAGCCCGCCCGCGCGGTGAACCGCGAACAGCACGCCCATCCGCGGCCCCGACATCTTCGCCGGGAGCTTCCCCTTCGTAATGCGCGAATGTGCGAAGCGATGGACCATCTTCGCGACGCTCATCAAGGCGCACATCGCGTCGCCGGTCGGATCGGATTTTTCTTTCGGGCTGCGTTTCAACAATCACCGTTTTGCTGATCGCGATGATAAAGACGCCCACCGAACGCGGCAATTGACGTTCTTTTCGGAGATTTGGCCAACGTCGGAAAGTCGCTGGTGCTCCTATCATCGTCGCGTGCGACGGCCACTCCCCAACATCCCGCGACTTCGCGACCGCTTTCGACCCGCGACGCCTGCGAAGCCGCTACTGCTGGGCTGCCCGCGCATTTCCCCTGACTGGGAACTCGCGGCGTTGCAGGCGCTGATCAAACCACAGAAGCGCGGGCCGATTCTGCATCGCGCCGCCGAGCAGGTGATGCCGCGAGACTGGCGGCACATCGTCGAAACGACGTCCGAGTCATTGCGAGAGACCATCTGCTTTGCTCTCGATCTTCATTGGCCCACGTGCGGCGATTACTGGTTCGCGGCCCAGGTTGATCCCGCGGAAACGGCGCTTGCGCGAGCCACGGCGGTCTTGCTTTCCCAAAGGCTTCCCGGCATCTGGATAACCGCCGGCAAGCTGTTCGTGCGCGACGGCCAATTCTTTCGCCGTCAATTCGGAACGAAGCTGATCCTGGTCCCCGCCGCGAATGTTCATTTGCCCAAAGAATTGCGGGCGGCGATCCGCAGACTGCGAAAAGGGGATAAGGACATTTATTGAGAAAAGGGGCTTATCCCCTTTTCCCCCGCTATCCCCTTTTCCCCCGCGTGCGGGCGATGCGCCAACGACTGCCGTGAGGATTTCTGCACCGTCGCGATAAGATGGCGGCGATGAAGTCGTTCCCATTGCAAACCGAATCTGTCCGCACACAGCATCGCAATCAGTTGCTCGAAGTGACTGATCGCGTTCGAAAGCTCGTTGCATCGGTCGGCGTTCATGACGGGATGGCGATCGTCTACGTGCAGCACACCACCGCCGCCGTCACGATCAACGAGAACGCCGATCCGGATGTGAAGAGCGATTTGCTGAAGAAGCTTGAAGCATTGATTCCCAAGCATGAAAGTTACTACCAGCACGGCGAGGGAAACAGCGACAGCCATCTGAAGACGTCGCTGGTCGGCAATAGCGTGACCGTGCTGATTGAAGATGGGGAACTGGTGCTGGGGCGCTGGCAGGGAATCTATTTCTGCGAGTTCGACGGGCCGCGAACCCGCCAGATGTACGTGAAGTTGGTGCAATTTGTGAGGTGATTCAGACGCGCGGTCTCGGGCTCAGGGCGGCGCACGGAGAAGCCGCGGCGGCGCGAGTACACTTGCTGCGGCGTGTGGTCAGCGCGGTGTCAATTCGTTATCGCAAGCCGGGGATGTCCCGCATCGGAATTTGGTCGAGGCGCTCTCGTAAATCAATCTCGCGCTGCGGCTCGAAAACACCACACGCCGCAGCAAGCGTAATCGCGCCGCCGCGGCTTCTCCGTCCGCTCATCAGCCCACAACTCGCCGGGCGGTAATCAGTTACTCCTCGAACGTCTGCGCCTACAATCGCGCGCTATGAACAAACGCAAATTCGGCAGGACGGGATATGAAGTTTCGCCGCTGGGGTTCGGCGGGGCGCCGATTGGATATTTGCAAGTTGAATACGAGCGGGCCGCGACAATTCTGAATCTGCTGCTCGATTCGGGCGTCAACTTTATCGATACCGCCGCCTCGTATCCGGGGTCGGAGGAAGCGATCGGCAAGAGCATCGGCCGTCGTCGAAGTGAGTTTGTGCTGGTCTCCAAATGCGGGCAGGCGTTTGACGATCTGCCGGGGTCGGCGTGGTCCGCGGATGTGATCACGGCAACGGTTGATCGCAGCCTCAAGCGGCTGCGAACGGATCATCTCGACGTGATGCTGCTGCATTCATGCGACTTGGCGAAGCTCAAAGCCGGCGACGGGATCGGCGCGCTGGTGAAAGCCCGCGAAGCGGGGAAGATTCGGTTCGTCGGATACAGCGGCGACAACGAGGCGGCGGCATACGCCGCTTCGATTCCGGATATTGCGGTCATCGAAACGTCGATCAACATCGCCGACCAGAACAACATCGACACGGTGCTACCTGTGTGCCTGAAGCACAATGTTGGCGTGATCGCCAAGCGACCGATCGCCAACGCCGCGTGGAAAGATCCGCGAGAACAGCCCGGAATCTATAGCGGATACGCCAGCGAGTATCACCGGCGCCTCAAGCAGATGAGTCTGACGCCGGCGGAGCTGGGATTTTCCGGTGATGCATCAGCGGCGTGGCCGGAGATCGCGCTGCGGTTCACGCTGAGCCAGCCGGGCGTGCATACCGCGATCATTGGGACCACCAATCCCGACAACGCGAAGACCAACATCGCCTATGCGAGCAAAGGGCCGCCGCCTGCGAACGTCGTGAGTAAGATTCGAGCGGCGTTTTCGAAACAGGACCAGCAGAAGAAGTGGTCGGGTCAGACGTAGGTTCATCAGGGCGAGATCCATTCGATTCTCTCATCGAGCCGATCAAACGCGATATCGCGCTGGATTAGAGCGGCGAACTCGTCGGGCGTGATCAGACCCTTCTGCTCGAATCGCCCGATCGTAAACTGCTTGATTGGGGCGGTAACAAGAGATGCCAGCGTCTGCGCTGCTGCGGACGGCAGCAGCGGACCCAACTCCTTCGACCAACGCCGCAGATATTCACGCTCGACGGGATTAGCGTCATCGCAGCCAAAGCCGAGATTCGACTGCTCGAGGATGTTTCGGTAAACGGCAGTGATGAAATCCCGAGCGTAAAAGGTAGCTTCGCAATCGTCGTGGGGACACTGCAGGACCGGCACTCTGCCGCCGACTGCCGCGGGTGCGTACCAGCACCAATCATCGCCGCCACCGGTGAACGCGAAGGACGCAAACCCCGGCTTTGCTCCGCCGGCGGTCATGTCGGGGTTCAGCAGGTTGGGAAACCAGCGCCATTCCATTTCGGGCGCCCAGAGATATGGGTCGTCAATCAACCGGTCGTATCTGCGGGATGATGTGGGGGGATCAAAGCAACTTCGC
>Ga0182024_10006360_pt1 | contig 25988 bp, 36 predicted proteins | sample P32metaG_FD_120480 | JGI IMG/M metagenome (GOLD analysis project Ga0182024, IMG submission 120480) | Permafrost microbial communities from Stordalen Mire, Sweden - P3-2 metaG (Illumina Assembly) | ecosystem: Environmental > Terrestrial > Soil > Wetlands > Permafrost | place: Sweden: Stordalen... | reverse complement strand
GGCTGGCATTCAGCTTCCGCCGCTCTGGATAGGCTTCAAAGAGCGTGGGGGGCATTTCGAGTTCTATCGGACTATCACGGGTACTCATTTTCCTCCGAGGGAGTCATGTATATAAGTCCCAAATGTTTGAGCCGCCGCCAGTCGCCGTGCACGTGAGCGTCGCCGTGTTGCAAGTGAACCCGGTGCCCATGGTCCACGCGCCAGGAAAGCCGTTGATCGACTGCACAAAGCCATTCAGCGCCAGCGGCGCGATGTTAGGCAGGTAGTTATCGAGATTGCAGGTCGTGACGCCGCCGGTCGTGCTACACCAGGAGCTTTGCCCGGTGGCGCTCGGCTGCAAGCATCCATAGCCAGGTCCGAGAACCTGCGACCCGTTCTGCGTGCTCAGGATGAGCTCAAAGCAGATATTCGCGGGACTCGCCAACGCCGTATCAGGCACGCCCGCCAAAGTGAACGCGCCATTCTGGACGCCGACCGTGAGCGGTGTGATCGACGCCTGGCCGCCGCCGGGTCGATGGTAGCTGGCCGGCTGGCCGGTAGGAGTGACCGGAGCGAGCGTCAACGTGCCGTACGCGGGGTTCAGGCCGTCGTAGAGATACGACGCTTTAACGGTCACCGTCTGCGCGCAGATCGGCACCGACGCGGCCAGGATGGCCGCAACCATAAGAAGCTTTTTCATCGAGCGCTCCGGTTAGTTACAGGTGCAGGTTGGCGGCGTGCCACTCATTAGGATTCAAAACATCCCCGCCGAATGCGCGGGCGGTGCCGGAATGTACGCGTTGAAGTTCACATCATCCACGTTGTAAGAAACAGTTTGAGCGGTGCCTGATGTTGCGCTGATATCTATCTGAAATTGGTCGATAAGTGCCGACGTGCTATACAAAAGCGTTTCCGACGGCAGCGTCATGTTGATGCTGTAGGTCGCACCATTCAGAATCAACTTGTCGTAGTTATTGCAAGCAACGCCGCCGCAACTCGTGTCGCCCGGCGTTCGGTGACCCACCGTAATGACGTTGTTCCAGCCGGTCGGCCAGGAGCACGCGACTGTCGTGTTTTCCCAACCGTGAGCCAGGTTATCGATCTGCCAGTAGCCACCAAGATTGCACTGCCAGCCGAACATAAATTCGCGGCCAAGGGTCAGATTGTACTGCGCGGAATCCATCTCAATATTGTTGGCGGCGCCGATGTTTGTGACGCATATCCAACGGTTAGAAACGAACGTAGTGGCGCTATCATTGCCTGTGAGCCAAAGCCAGAACAGCGCGTTGGTCTGAGTAGACGTCGCGCTTGTGGTTACCGACATGGACATCGATGTGCCGCTGGGCGCCCCGGAACATGGCGACGAGACGCCGGTCGCCTGCGAAGCCGAGGCCGGCGAGTTCGCGCCGCCCGTATTCGCGGGAACCGTGTCGATGTTCCACCCCGGCGACGAGGTATTCGTAGTGCTGGGCGAGGTCAGGGCATCGAGGTCGAGGTAGTATTGCGCCCGCGCTAACCCCGGCAGGAAAACCAGCGCGGCAAAGACAAGCAGTTTTTTCATTGGCACACCAGCTGAGCGTTGATGAAGCCGGTCCCAGAGGTTGTAATCAGGTCCGCCGCTATGATGTCACCGAGAGAAACCGCTGTCGTCGTAAAGTCTGACATGGTTGCACTCTGGATGACCGTGCCAGTCGAGAGAGAAACGCCACTGGTCGAGATCGAGTTCGATCCGAGCGTGGGGACTGCGATGCCCGACGCCACTTTCAGGAATTTCACTGTGTCAGTGCCTGCGTCGGCTTCAATCGACCAGCCATTGATCACGCAGTTAAAAGGGACGGTGTAATAGCCGAGCACGCCCGGAGATATAGGCGATCCCCCAGCCTGACCGAAGGGGAAACTTATAGGGTGCGGCGCAGATGGCGCGACCTCGCATCCCACAGTCCCAGCGTTGTCATAAAGCATATAGCCCGACGTACATGAAGTGACCTGCGTCGTGCCGACAAAGATGTGAGGCCAGCCCGCGGCCCACGCAGTGCAACTGCCCGAGGTCGTTGCCCCGCAGAGCAGAGAGGAGCCAACACCCGCACCGGCGTTGCTGAAATCCTGTAGAAGGCTCGTTGATGGAACTTCCTCCCCAACAAAATGATTCCCGGTAATGAGTTTGTCGTAGACGAGGTACCCGGCAGTGCCCCCACTCAGCGCCGTCGAGTTGATTGCGAAGTTGGTTGTATCTCCGGCAATATACTCGCTCGCGATCGTCCCGCCGCCGAAGTTATACTCGGCAGAATTTGGGTTGTCACCCACAAAGCTTGTGATCGTGGTGTTCGTGCCGACAATGGCAAGCAGCGGCTGCGTTGCCGTGTACTCTGCGTCGCGGATTGCCAGCGATTTAACGTCGAGCCTATAGCTCGTATTCGACGGCGCATGTAGCATGATCGCGGCTTGCGTGCCGGCGTTTGTCGTATTGTCCGGGCCCACGTCTGAGATGCTGATCGCGCCGTAATACTCGTTTGCGGCGATGCTCGCGCTGCCCACATTGACCTGCTGGCCCCAGTTAAAGTTCGACTGGTTGTAGACGTGTGAGATGTAGATCTGATCGATGAGCGCCGATGTCCCGAGGTCTGAGGCATAAGCTGCGCCGACATTCAAGCTCACGGGGAGATTGAAGCCCTCTTGCTGCCCGGCACTCGTACTGATGGTCGACGCGAACACCGTGTCGATGTTGATATTGTTCATCGGCGACCCGATGCAGGTGCCGCTCGCATTCACGCAAAAGGCATAGACCACGACACCCTGCGAGCCGCTGGTACCCTGCACGTTGTAGACGGAAGCGCCTACGCCGGCCCCGTTTGTGTTGCGGGGAATGCCGATCGGCGACGGCCAGATCTCGCCATCCTTGAGCGCAACGCAGTCGTCGCTGGTATCGCACGTGATGTCGCGCACCGCAATGTTGCGCCACGGCCCTTCAAAGTCGATGCCGTCCTGGCCGTAGCCAGAGAACGAGAACAGTTTCATATTCTCGACCAGCATCTCGTCCACGTCATAAAAGAACGTGTGCCAGTTCGATGTGCCATCCGGGTCGAGCCAGTTGCCGCCATCCACCGTCACGCGGTTGGCATGGCCGATTGCAATTTCCTGCGGCGCGCCTGAAGTGAATGTTCCGGCCGTCATCGAGACCGTGCCTGCGATCACGTGGATGTCATGATCTCGGATTGTCTCCGTGCAGGAGAAGTTGCCGGCCGTGATGCCGGGGCCGGTGAAGTCTGAAAGGTCGAGACTCGTGCCCGAAGCCTTGGCAATCGTAGTCTCGAGATCCACGCCGCCGCCGAGTGCCGCGGTGCAACGGAAGCTCTGCTCGACATCTGCATTCGTGAAGCTCGCCGTCGAGCAGGTGGCGCTCTGCGACGACGCCGTCAGGGCGCACGTATAGGCGTGCGTGGTGGGGCTGACCACGGCTTCATTCGTGATCGAGGCGTAGTTGGTGCCGATCGAGCCCAGGGTATTCGGCAAATAGCTGGTGAGAGTCTGGCCCGCAAAGTTCCAGGTGTCATTCGAATAGAGGACGATCTGATTGTTCGTCGCGCAGTTCCCAAAGGTATAAAGATAGGTGCCCGGCGTAGATAGGTAGCCATTAATGGCAGCAGTGTCAGTGCCCGCGGTTCCCGAGCAGGTGTAGGCGGTAGGGATCGACGATCCGCCGCCGGAATACTGCGGAATGTTTAGGACCCCACCTGAAAACGTTGAAGGCCCCGAGCTGCCGGTCGCAGTCACCGAGAACGCGAGGGGCGCGCATGCCGACGTGCTCGAGCAGCTCTGGATATACACACCTGCAGTGGGGTTGCCGAAGATGTTCGACAAGGCCCCTGGGGCCGTAGTTGCGCCAGTGCAACCCCCGCTAATCGCCCCGCCGCTGCAGCCACCGCTCCCGGCCGGCCCGGTCGGTCCCGCTGGTCCCGCGGGCCCCGCGGGCCCCGTCGGCCCCGCAACCACCATCGCCGTCGGCGGCGTCGCAGGAATGAAGCTGTCAAAACTCCAGGTACTCCCCGTGGGCTGCACGCAGCCATACGCGCCGCCCAGGTTCACATGGACGCCGTCTGAAGCCAGGCCCGCGCCCAGGAGCGCCCTGCCCGTAACGTTATCGATGATCGTCACGGCGTAGCAGGGATACACAGGGTCGCTGAGCGAAACATCTACGACCGAGAGCGAAAATGCGCCGCTGGTCACCGTCGCCGTGACGGGAACGCCCAAAGGCTGGCCACCGGCGGTATCGATCCGCGACGACGTGACGAGCTGCCAGTAAACCGTCCCGTTCGCGACCAGGTGGCCGGTGCCTCCGGTGTAAGACGCCGAGACGGTGGTATATTGCGCGACTGCCGTGGGCGCAAAAAGCGCGCACAAGAGCGCGAGCGCCGTGAAGGCGGCGATGCGAAAACGCATGATTTGCTCCTTGTTAGCCCCAGATCAGGGCAATATCGCTGAGGGTTTCAACCCAGTTAAAGCCGGAATCGCTGGGGTAGTTATAGTTCTGATCGCTCGCCGTGTAGCGGCGATTCGAAGCGCGCTGCAGATTCGTCATGCGGGTTTCAAGCTTGAGCGTGATCGCGATCGTGTCCGGAGAAATCGGAACCACCGGCTGGTCGACCGTGCCCACAAAGAGCGGATACGCGGCGCCAAGAACCGCGCCGCTCTGAAACACCGCAAACCAGACGGTGACCGGCGCGCCCAGCTGGATCTCAAGCAGGCAGTCATTCAGAAGCACCGGATCGATGCCGGAAAGCGTGATCGTGGTGCCATCGGCCTTTACATCGCTGCCCTCGGTTACGTCGCCGATCTGGCCGAGCGAGCCCACGCCGAGATAGGTGTTGCCGCTATAAACCAGCGAGCCAATGCCCGACCAGATATGCTGGACGCCCGTCGCGAGCGTGAGATCGACCAGCACGCACGGCGACACGTCGTTTGACTTGACGGCCGTAATCATCGGGCTGGGCAGATTACGCGGCAACGTAGCTCCATGAATGCTCGACCGGCGCGAGATTCTCTGCCGTCAGGGGCAGCCCGATCGCGCCGGCGATTAACTGGATCATGTTTTCCGCGTCCGAGCGGCGCGCGAAGCGCAGCGCGCGGGAATCGGTATACGCGACGAAACTCAGCCGCCCGCACAGGACGCCGATACACATCACGCCGTCATCGAGCAGCCACGCAATCTCTTCCGGCTCCCGGTCCCTGGTCCCTGATCCCCGCACTACCGCACCTCAATACACTGAAAGCTGAGCGTCGTGAGCCGTTGCGGGCTCGAGTGAATCGCGCGCCGGTTCGAAGCCAGGCGAAATAAGCCTCGTGGCGAAGCGAAATAAAGGCCGTTCCCCGTCGATGGCGTCTCGCGCAGCGACGGCCAGATCGCCAAAGTGGCATTGCCGCCGGAATCGGAATTCACCTGCTCGCAGACCCGGTGCAGCCGGTAGTTAATCTGAAACTGGTCGCCGGGCAATAACAGCCTGAATGTGCTCGGCGCCCATCCTGCGGTAACCAGCGAGGTTGTGCCGGGCAGGTTATTCCCGCCGTAAGTGTTGGCCACCGGCGTTCCCAGGCCGGAGCCCAGCAGGCCGCCAACAGCCCGTGGATCGCCAAGCTGGAAGACGTTGGCCCTTCCCCTCAATTCGGCAAGGAAACCCTCCCACGCCCAAGCCTGTGCCTTACTAAGAGGCGGCAGCGTGACTGTCGCATCCCAGAAATCGGCGCCTGGCCAGGGCTGCACCTGCTGGACCTTCGTAAATGGCGACTCGACGACAGCAACCGAGTCGCTCATGCCCAGCTCAATCTCGGCCGGACCAGGAGACGAGGGCATCGCGCACAGGTTGTAGGTATTGCTGCCGATGGTGATCGTAGTCAAGGATCAGCCTCAGTTCCGAGCGTGACGGCTATCGAGCAGCGCCTGCGTATGACACACGCCGACAAGTAGGGTTTCCAGATCCTCTGCCGTCATCCCCGGAGGGATGGCAACGGAACGCATCATCGGGCCATGGACGGGGAAGCGCCAGCCGCGCGCGATGCGCGCCTCGCGATAAATTCTCTCCCAGTCATAATCGGGATTGATCCGCAGCATCAGCGAGCCTTCGAGAGAGGCCGGCGGCGGTTACTGTCGCGGATGGCGTTCGTCGCCATGCCGCTAATGTGGGGCAGGTAAGATCGCACGACGCGATGCATCGCCGCCTCCGAAGCAGCCGGATCCGAATTTCCCCTGTTATCGAAGTAGTTGTTGACGGTTTGACCGCCGCCAAACGAGCCGTTGGGTATGATGCGCCCCGAGGTCCTCGGCATGAAGAGCTCCGGGCCTTTCTCGCCGACGAGTGACGGCATATTCGAGGGGATCATGCCACCTTCAGCAAAGCCTTCCGCCGCACCTTTCCCCATCGAAGCCGTCGCGCCAGACCCTTCGCTCGCGCCGCCGCCGAAGAGGGCGCCGATCGCGCCGGCTCCGCCAGCCCCCATCGCGCTTCCCGCGCCGCCGCTGCCGCCGCCGCCCAAAAAACTGCTACTAATGGAGTCCCCCCCCCCCATCGAGCTCGACGTACTACCCGCGCCGCCGTCAACCAGCTTGACCCAAAGCGGATCAGATTGCGAGCCCGTCGGCTTATGCGTGCTCTTGAAGAGCTTGCCAATGCCGGGAATCTTGCCGAGCTCTGACATGGCCATGCCCTCGCCGTACTTGAGGGCAGCGCTGCCGGCGCTCTGAGCGGTGCTCGCGCCGAGCTGGCGCCAGGGATGCTGCCCGCGCAGCATGCTGTCCGGCGTCGAAAGCACCTTCATCAGCGTTTCGTTGAACTTATTCAAGGTTCCGATAGTGAAGCTGCTGAGGACCTGATTCAAGTTCGTGAATTCATCCGCCGTATCCTTCAAGGTTTTCAGGAATGCATCGAACGGCCCGGCGCTCGGACCGATGACCTTTGCGGAAGCGCCAAAGTTGAGGCCCAGAGCCATGGGGTTGTAGCCGGGCATAGCAGCCGCGCCCGGGGCCGGGGCGCCGTACTGCGCGGCCCAGTTCCACGCGCCGGCCGGAAGCTTACTCGGCGCCCCCGCCGCGGCCGCGGCCCTGAAATAACCAGACCAATAGTTTGTGAAATCAGCAGTAGCTAGCGCGCCCTCGATTCCCCTCACCGACCCACCGCCAGGGCCGACACCGCCAGCTTTAGGCGCGGAGGAGGCCGCTGGGGCGGCAGCGACAGGCGGCATAATTCCCTGCGCGGAAAGATACGCCGCTCCGAACAGGCCCTGCCCCGCAAGGAGAACCGTCCGGCCGAGAGCCTTCCACGATTCCCCAAGGTGAGCCAGCTCGGCTTCATTCTTCTCAATACCAGTCGCCAGCCAGTTAAAAAACGTGCTCATGGCCGGCGCCACAGCCACAGTCAGGTTCATCGAGAACTTTTGCCATGCAGCACTGAGATTTACCGTCGCCTTATGCGCCTTTTCTAACTGTTCGAGATCATGGTCGGTAATGATCGGAGCCTTCGATTTGAAGTTTTCCAGCGCCGCCGCGCCCTGGTTCAACACCGGGATCATCTCCGACCCCATACGCACTCCAAAGATCTTCGCGGCCGCGTCGCTCTTCCCGATCCCGTCGGGCATCTGCTCGAACTTGTCAGCGATCAATTGCAGGACGCCATACATATCGTTTCCCTTGGCCTTGAGGTCTTCAGTTGAAATTCCAAGGTCTTGAAAGCCAAGCTTTGCCACTTTCACGCCGCGCTCCGCGTCGGAGACGGTGACAGCCAGACGGCGGAAGCCGCGCGTCAAAGTCTCAAAGCTAGTGCCCGTCTCCGCAGCCGCGAACTTGAGCACCGAAAGGTCCTCCATCGAGACCCCAGTCTGCTCGTGCAGCCGGCCGAGTTCCACGCCAGCCTCAATCGTGGACTCGATCATCCTCTTGAGCCCCGCGACAGCCAAGCCGAAGCCAATGCCAACCCCGATCGTCTGCACTCCCTGAAGGGCCGTGCGCCCCGTACCAAGGAGCAGGTTTAGCCTGGCCTGCGCTTTCGCCTCATTCTCCGTCGCCCGCGTAAGAATGTCCGTCTTGAGCGCGGCGATCTCTTTAGATCGCGCCGTGGCAGCTTCGGCCAGCGTCGCTTTCTCCTGCTGCAGCAGCTCCCGCTGCCAGGCCGCGCGGGCGCGGTCTGCTGCGCGCTCCTGCAGCAGCGCCGTGCGGTCAATCTTCTCGCCCGCCACTGAAATTGCGGTGCCGGCCTTCTCGGCCGCGAACTGCGCGGCCCTGAGTTGGTTTGTGCTGCTCTGCAGCGACGTGTCGAAAGTTTTCGTGTTCGCTTCGAGGATCGCGGTTACGGTGCCAATCGATGTACCCATTAGCTCGAAAACCTCGCGAGTTGCACTTTCAGTTCGGCCGCGAAGGCCTCAATCGACCTTTGCCAGCTGGTTTCAAACGCGGGCCGCAAAAACGGATGCGCGGGCACTTCGCCGATCAGCTTCCCCGGCCCCTGCGCTCCCGCTGCCGTGACATATGATTTGCCGCCCTTGATCAAACGGTGGCCGTACTCCACCAGGTGCGCGACGCGGCGCGTTCCGCGCTTTGGGCCGATAAACGCAATAACCAGGCCGTCACGCACCGGCTCAACGCGTAGGCCAATGCCCGTCTTTAGCGCGTTCGGTTCCAGCGCGTTACTCCCCGCGTTCTTTTCGTCTAATACGGGGGCCCCCTCCTTCATTTCCTCGACCATGACAGCCCCGCCGACGCGGACGGCGCTCCTGGTTGCATCCGTCCTCACGAGCTCCCGCACCCGCGCGAACCCGGCCTGAGTCTCAGGAAAACCTTTCGTCTTGAGGCTCATCGGCATTTTTTCTCCAATAGAAAAGCCGCCTCGAAAGGCGGCTTTCCGAAAACGAGGTACCTGATTAGTTCACTTTCCAGTGCGCGTCACTTTCCAGAGACGGGGGTCATAGTCAGACAATGACAACTCCGCGGCCTGCGACGCCTCCGGCGCTCTAACTTCGCCACAGGCAGCCCAAGCCAGGGCCACGACCCACCCTACGAGGGTCCAGCCGAGAAAAAGGTTGACAACCGCAATTCCCGCGAACGCCTTACACTTACGGACGCACGCGACAAAGAACGGCAGAAAATAAAGAAACCCAAGAAAGCCCAAAAGCAGGGTGCCACCGACATCGCTTCCGCTCATAACGCCTCCGTGCCAGGAAGTATAGCACGGAATCAACCGCCCGCGAACATCCCCATCGCCACCCTGAGCTTTTCAGCAACCGCAGCGCGGCGCTTCGGGCTCATTCTCGCCGGGCTGGGCTGGCGCACCCCGATCTCTGAGGGCAGTAGGTCGGAAAGCTCGACCGCCTTCTTTGGATGACACATGCTGAAGTTAATTACATCCCGTCGCAGCAGCGCGAATAAGGCCTGCAGTTCGCGCGACCGGAGGCGCTCCTGTTCTACAAGTTCGAGGAAAAGCCGCGGCGTCAGAGCGAAGAACTCATCTTTCCGCATCCCAAGCCGAACTCGCGCGAAACCCCAATATTCAGCCCAAGAGGGAGCGGCTACTTTTCCGCCTGAGCTGCGGGAGGGTTTACTTTTGCCTCCGGCGTAGCAGCCTTCCATGCCACGCGAAGGGCGAACAGGATCTCAAAGACGCTCTGCGCATTTACCAGAGCGCACGCCTGGTCGAAGGAAATCTCTGGCTGGTAGGGGCCGAGCGCCGCCGCAAAGAGGACACGCGTGTTTGCGAGGTTCTCTTCAGCCATGGCAAAAAGGAGATTGACGCGAGCCGCCTGACCGCTTTTTGCCATCTCTTGATTGATTCGCGTTTCCGCATCAGAGAGGGCACCTAAATCGCAACAAAGCTGGTAAGTCTTGCCGTCGATCTCAATAGGCGTCTTAGGCAATGTCGCGTCTGTGATGCTGCGCTTAATGTTCGGCGATTTGCTCATGCGATCCGCCCCTTAAGTGGCGCTAGTGGCGGGATATTTGAGGGGATCATTGAGCCGGTAGCATCCGGAAGATGCGAGCGCCAAGCCTCCTGCTCAGACAGCCAGGAGTCGAAACCTGGGACAGCTACAACCCAAGCCTCGATCAGTTTATTCCAGATGAAATCGGCAGTTTCCCAGGTAACAAAAGTCGAGGCCTCTGCGAATGTGATCTCAGGCTGCGTCGGTAGTAGAAATGCAAAAAGCATGGCGCGCACCAGCCCGATGGCCGGATGGTCGATATCCCGGCGCGTGAGGCCCATGAGTAAGGAGCGGCCCGTCAGATCCTCGGCGCGCGCGATCGCCTCAAAGTCAAACAGCAGCTCGAAGGATACTTCGCCGCCCTTCACGGGATCGGCGACAGTCAGGGTGGTCGATGGTTGAACTGGATTCTTCATAGTTTCCTTTTTAAAAAGTCGGGCCACTCCGAAGAGCAGCCCGAGGAGGCAAATGAAAGGAGCGATAGGCGGTGAAGCTTTACGATCCTTCAGTCAGAGTGCACCCGAGGCTGATATTGAGCTCGATCGAGAATTCGATCGCCTGCGTCACCGCGTCGGTGAAGTCAGACCCAACCACAAAAGCATTGAAGGTGTACTTGTCGCCAATGGTTGTCTGCGTGGGATTCCTGGGCAGCTGCAGCACGAAGGCCGTGAGCGCGCCGCTCTGGTATGCCGCTTCGACCAGGGCCTGGCCTGCATCTGTAGATACGCGGTTACCCTTGAAAGTGCACGATCCGGGCTTGCGCATGGTGACGAGCTGCTCAGAATCGGAGCCCGACTCGAAGTTTGTAGTGTCGACGACTTCCCACTTGCCGCGATTGAGCGGAACTTCCTTGACTTCGCCGATCATTGTGGGGGTCGCGCCGATAGAGAGAGTTGATCCCCTCCCGGCCTGTGCCTGAGAACCGCCGTATGTCATCGCTTTCGCTCCTTAACTGGTTGGAAGGGTGTAAAGGACGTAGAACTCGCACATGCAGCGGAAGATTCTGTCTTCCGATACGAAGTCGGTCCCAGGGTTGAGCAGGACGGCGTTTGAAACGTTGGTGCCGTCAGAAAGTAGTTGCTGCCAGCCATTGACAGCCTTGATCGCCGCGCAGCGAATCGCCGCAGCCACAGAGCCGGCCGACAACCCCCCGCTCGGCAGCGCCGCGAAGGCATCGATCTGCACCCGCTGGCGAATCATGCCGGAGGTGGCCATAGTCGGATCAGCCGACCCGCCGACAAAGGAATACGCGATGCACGGATACTGCGAAATATCATCCGGCGCGTCGCCGGCGAAGATCTGCGCGCCCACCAGCGCAGCGACAGCGGAGTTGCCCGAGAGCAGCGCGTAGAGACCGGCATCGATCACAACTGGCCTCCGCCCTGGTTAACTTCGAGGCAATAGAGAACGAGCATGCGGTTGCGCTCAAGGATGTTTTCGACGTATTTCACGATGAAGACGCGATCCTTAAAAAGCACCTGGTAGCCTGCCAGGATCGCGACGCCGCCCCAGCGAATCTTGACCACATGCGAAACTTCGGAAACGATCTGCGAGGCCTGCGAGGTCTCGCGGCCGCCCGCGGTGTAGATGGCCGCCCGAGTCGCGCAAACGGTATTCCAGGCCGCCGGCGACACTGAGAGCCCGCGCGCGTCTGCAGTGCTCTGGGGCGCCTGGATCTGGATCCAGTGACAAAGATCCGCGGCTGCGATCGACGGGCTCAGCATGGCCGGTAGTCGCTCCATTCGACGATGTGCGGCGTGAGCTTAGCCTGGACGCCTTGCGGCAGATCTGCGAGCTTGAGATCGGTGGCAGCTTCCGCGTTGCGGTAATAGTGCGCGACAAGCCACAGAATGGCGTGCTGGACGTCTGCAGGGCAGTTGCCGGTGTAATAACTCGCCTTGAGTGTCTGGCCTGCATAGGTTGAAGCAACCGTGAGAACGCCGCCCGCAATCGTGAAGACTACCGGGTTTCCATCCGCGTCGACGAGAGTCACCGAGCTGGTCAGCGCAGTTGTCCCCGCCGCGATCGCGGCCGAAGCCGACAGCGTCACCGCGTAGGCGCCAGTGGACGGCACGACGAGGCTATCTACGCAGCTCGCGACGAAACTTCCCGCCTGCCACTGAATCTTGACGGAGCCAGGCAGATAGCCACCCTGAAACGGCCACACGCTCGCGCCCTCAGACAACTGAGACGGCGTGAGGCGGCAGGGGATGCCGGTGAAGTCGGCAGCGTAGGACGATGGCGAAAGCGTGTATAGCTCGCCGTTGCACGCCTCATAGGTGATCGAATTGACAGCCAGCGCGCGGCCCATGGGCAGATCGATGACCAGGCGATTGACCTGGGCGCCGTAGACGGGAAGATTCCAGCGGTCCGCCGGCGACGCCGCGTAATCGAGACTGGCAGACAGAGGAAAGCTATCGAGCGTGCGCTGCCAGGTCTGATTGAAGATGGCGCGCTGCATGATCTTCTCCGCAGTCTGGCGCGCGGACGAGATATAGAGCGTCAACAGCACGTCGTCGGCGATGAAGGTGGGGTCGAGGCGGCACTGCGCATGCGCCAGGGCGAGCGAGACGGGCTCGACGATGGCGTCGGAGATCCGGGTGATATTGAGCGCCATCTAGCGAGCCTCTTTCGGTACGCGCACAGCAAATTCGGGCGCGCGCTTCGCCGGGATCGCCAGGCCAAGCTTGACGAACTCGCGAGCCTGCGCGGCTTGAACATAGAGAACCTCACCAGGCGCGGTGGGGCGATGCACGCCGGCAGGGCGGATGCGGTCGGCGGCGATGACGGTTGCGATCTTCATTGAGATCCTTGAGGAATATGAGAGAAAAAACAGGGCGCCGGACTGGCCGCCCTGGGAGGCAAATGGAAACAGTTACGAGATGACGACAGCGTTGAGCGACTTGACCCACCAGAAGCCGTTGTAAGCCACGACTGTGATGGAATCGCCAGCCGCACCGCCGAAGGTGGCGATGTGGTGCGCATCGTTATAGCCGCTGGTCGGCGTGGTGAGGGTGTAAGCCTCGGCATCCTCGGCAAAGAACGCCATCTCCTGGCCGTCATTGCCACCGGAAGCGACAGAGCCGGCGGTGGGTAGCGCGAGAGTGAACGCGCCGGCGGTCCCGGTATTGAGGAAGACGTTGCCCGGCTTGATGGATACAGCGCCGGCAGCGGTAAGATGCTGCGGAGCGACGTTCTTGACGCAGGCATCGAGCGCAGCCAGCGCCAGGCAGAGCAGCGCAAAGTCAGTTGCGCCGCCGCCGTAGTCCGGTGCCCCGGTGGTGGGAACCACTGCGCCGGAGTTGGCAAGTACGAGAGTGTGTGCCATTCAAAGCTCCTTTCGAGAGCGGAAATCGGTTGAAGTCTGGCCGCCGCCTGACGCACCTGGCGCAGGCGGCGGCGCATCAAACCCAGAGGCTTAGCTGTGCGTCTGCAGGCCGACCAGCGGGTTTGTGCCAGGGTTGGTGGCATAGCCGCCGGAGCGGGTGTAGGCCAGGAAGCCGACCATCAGCTTGGTGGCGAAGCGCTCGTCGAGCCGCTGCACAACCAGGTCGCCGTCGGTGCGGAGCAGGTAGCCCTCTTCGGCGTCGCCGAAAAGAACGCCCTGCGCGCTGGCCGTGGTGCCGATCGGCATGTACGCCGAGAGCTTGATGGGATAACCGAGGATCTGATCCAGCATGCCGCTCTGCGGGTTGGGCTGGAAGAGCGGGCGGTTCAAGGTATCGAGCAGGCCGGCCACGTAGACGCGTGTCGACTTATGCATGTACCAGGCCGCATTCTCTTCGTAGATGGGATCGAGCAAACCCTCAGCTATGTTGAAGTCCAGGTAGCCAGGCCCCGCGTTGGTGGCCGTGATGTAATAGGTGTCCGTCCCAAAGGTAGAACCCTCTGAACCACCAAACGGCGCGGTCAGGATGCTCGCGATATTCGCGCCGTCGCCGTTGGCGATGAAGTTCTCAAGGCCGCGGGCGTAGCGCTTGGTGAGCCGATCGCGGAAGATCTGCGCCAGCGGGAAGGCCGAGTCGGCGAGTTCCTGCTTCGAGATCAGAATCAGCGTGGCCAGCGTGTCGGTCGATCCCACGAAGCCGCTCAACGTGGGATCCGTTTCGGTGACGTCGGTATTCTCGGCCATCACCACGATCGTGTTGGCAGTGTCGTTCTCGAGCCCGATCTTCATGGGCGCGCCATTGCCGGCGGTGACCTTTTTGCGGACGCTGCCGGTGAGCTGGCCGACGAACTTCTGGCCTGAGACCAGTTCGGGATAGAACTCCTGAGGCACGATGTAGGAGCCAGTGCCGGCCTCAGTGATGTCGCGGCGCTCGCCGCCGATCACGATGGCCCGTGCGGGCGTGTCGCGGCGGCCGCGGGCAAAGGCTGCGCGCTCTTCCGGCGAACACATGCTGACAACGCCGCTGTCGCCGAAGCGAAGATAGACCTCGACAGCGTTGGTGAGAAGCTTGTCGCCGGCAGCGCGAACGCCAGACTCTTCCTGGCCCGGCTTGGGGCGGGGCGCGGGCACGATGGCGCGCTGTTCGGATTCAAACTTCTCGCCACGTTCGAGCGCAATGATCTGCTCGGAGATGTCGTCCGCTTCGTCAAACATCGCGGTAGCCTGGGAGCGGAGCTCCTTGGCGCGTGCGGTTTCGTCCTTGGTGCGGCCGGACTTCGAGACGAGCTCGCTGGCTTGCTGCGCCAGGCGGCTGGCCTCGGTACCGACCTGGCCGCGCTTCAGTTGAAATTCCTGCTTGGTCATGGTTTTGCTCCTTCGCAAAACGGGGTTCAGTGGTCAGCAATCAGCGACCAGATTGCGGTTGACATGCTGGCGGCGCGGCCGTTCGCATGAGGACGTGGCTGTCCGATCACCATTGAAGGCAGCGGCTCTGGGCCGCGCGGACGAAATTTAAATTCGATCTAGGCGACGAGCCGAGGCCCAGGCTTGACGTAAGCGCGGGCACGGAGCGCGAGAGCGCGATCAGCCTCAGCACACATGCAATTGACCGTGTCGTCGCATACGTCAGGACCGCAGTTCTCGCAGTCACCATTCATGCATGCGTCGCAATCGCACAAACACTTGCTGTCGGCGCGAGGCGCACCCGGCGGCGCGATGGCGGACGCCTGGCGCATCTCTTCAATGTGGCAGCGGCGCTCGGCAGAAATGCCCTCAGGCCAGGCGCTGCGCGCGCCCACGCTAGTTTGCGTGTAGGCCGGGAAAGTAACCGGGCCGATGTCGAACATGTCGATGTCGTCGATCGAGCGCGTCGTCGAGACGTAATGGCCGGCCGCATCGTACTCATCGGACCAGGTGTCTTTGCGGACATTGAAGCTGAAGCTGCAGCCGTCGATGTCGCCGCGATTGATCATGGCGGACACATCGCGGCCCGGGCCGGTGTTAGGATCCGTATCGCAGTCGAAGCTGAATCCAGCAGCCGAATCCTGCAGCCGGAGCGTGCCAGACTTGGTGCGCCCGAGAAGCTGATTCGTGTCGTGATTAAACAGGCAGCGCACATCCTGATTCTCACTGAGGACGCGGGCGCAGGCTCCGGGCTTGACGATCTCCAGGAACCATCCATTGTCATAGACCTGGTCGTAAACCACGCCGATCCCGGCGATGCCCGGCTTTTCTCCGGACCTGGCCTGGATGCTGGCACCCTTGATAAAACGGCGTTCAATCGACATGCACTTCCTCCTCTTCGGTTTCTGGCTCGGCGAGCTCGAGCACCGCGATCGTGACCGCATTCTGGCGCGCGGATTGGATGTGGACGGCGCGAATTACGCGCCGGAATTCATCGCGGCAGAGCTGCTCCGAAAAGACCCAGGCCGCGCCGCGCTTCTTGAGCCTGCGAATCACTGCGCCAACCACTTCGCCAGAGATCGCGGCCGCGGCGCCGTCATCCCGGACGCCGAACGGATCCGCGTGGATGGCGCCGTCGGCAATCGATATAACCACCGGGCCAAGCTCGGCGGCGAGCTTTGCGAGGTCGGAACCTGCGCGGTGGAAGGCGTCGACGAACTGTTTGCCGTAGCGCGCAACGTAGCGAGCCAGAACAGTGCGCTCGTTCGCATCAGGCTCCGGGTCAGAGGCCGGATCCGCGCCCTGGCCATCGTCAAGCGGATCGCCTGTGCCCTTCGGTGGATCCTCGGGCGGATTGAGAACCTGTTTCGCGTCGAGCATATTGAGTGGCGAAAGAAAGATGTCAAGCTCCGCACCGCCGGGATTCATGCCCAGGGCGCGGCGCACGTCGTTGGCGCTTAGCCAGCCCCACTGCCGGCCGAGTGCGAAGCCCTGCTGTGTGGTAACGAAATCGCCGCGCTGCCGCTCCGTGAAATCGAACTCGACGATGTAGCTGTAGGCCTTGGGGCCCGTGCGCGGCATCAGCTTGCGCAGCAACTCCTTCTCAATGCGATTACAGTACGGCCGGAAGGTGTCAGTGACCAGCTGCAGCGTCTGGTTCTCGTGGTTATTATTGCTGAGCCGCGTGGTGTCGCCCAGAACGTGAGGCGGAAGTCCAAGCAGCCCCGCAATCCGCGAGCGCGTGAATTGCTGCGTAAGAATGAACTGGCAGTCTTCCGGAGAGAGCCCCATCGCCTGCAGCTTCCAGGCTCCGGTAAGGACGGCCGTGCGCAGCGCATTCTCGCCGCCAAAACTGCGCTCGAAAGATTCCTTGATCGAGGCGGCCTGCGTCGGGGTGACGATATTCCCCGCCTCGGGAGTCAACATCTGCAGCGGCACCGCGCCGTTGCCGAAGAATCGAGCGCCGAATTTTTCCGACGCCCGAGCCAGGCCCAACGTCTGGCGGGCCATAGTAACCGGCGAAAATCCCTTGAGCCCGTCGAAGGAGAACAGAGGGCAGTGAATCATGTCCTCTTTTTGAATGACGCGCTCGCGGCCGGACTCCATGCCAGCCCTGGTCACATACTCAAGAACCCCAGTCTTATTGTTGCGGCGCGGCTCAGTGACGCCAGGCGAAAGCGGATACAGGCCGCGACACCGGCCGCCGAAGTCGCGGATAATCTCCGCATAGCTGTTACCGGCGCAGGCCATGGCGCCGATCTGCGATTCCCAGAACGAGGGCGCCGACATCTCGTCATTCGGCTCGGTGGCAATCAGCCAGGTCAGATCGTGGTCCACGCGCTCTTTACTGCCATCCGCCTTGACCTCGTAGATGACCAGAGGCAGCGAAGAGATCGCCTGCGCGAGGTAGCGCACTCCGATGTAGAAGTCCGTGACCTGAAGAGCGGTCTGGACGTTGACGATTTCGCCCGATGCTGTCGGCTCGCCGGCTCCCAACCACCCCAGAAACGACGCCAGAGAGAGCGGAACTGACGGGTTTTCCAGGCTGGTTCGCGCCTCATTCGGCGCCGATCCGCGCCCGCGGCCGAACAGTTCGGCAAGCTTTCCCATGGATCTCCTACACGAAGAACATTTCGTTGGGGCTCTGCTGCGGGCCCGCAGACAGCGCCAGGTACATGGCGTTAAAGAGCGCGCTAGCTGGATCGATCTTGATGTTGGGTCGATCTTCCTTGCGCGGGAAAATGTTCTCGTTGGCGTCCGGCTTAACGAATACGTTGCCGACAGCCCAGGTCAGTACCGGATCGCCGTCGTAGTGAAAGCGGCCGGAAAGAACGGCGGCCTCGATCTCCTTCATGGCGGGATCGAGGTACTTCCAGGTCTGAGGCACATCGAGCACTTTAGCGTCGCCGAGCCTTAGCCTTAACTCTTGCTGCATCTGCATGGCCTGGTGTTGGTCGAAGGCCAGAACCACGTCTGAGAACTGCGGCAGCTCCGCTTCGATTTCTTTCTGCACAAAAGCCAGTTGAATTTCCGCGCCTTCGTGGTCGACGATGCGATGTTCTTTGATCCAGCGCTCGTAATGCTGATGCTCGCCATCGTTAGCGCGATCGCGGGGAACGTAATGCGTGCCAAACGCGTAATAGTGCCGCTGGTCGCCCTGCCACTTCACAAACAGGCGGCAGCGCGAGGTGAGGTCGATCCGCGCGCCCAGGTCAAGGCCCTGGAAGCAGCGATACTGCAGGAACTCCTCCATCGAGAGAGAATGATCCGCGCAGGCCTTCCAGGCAATCATGTTCATCCACGGGTTGCGCGCGTTGGTCCAGATGTTGAGGTTCTTGCACTTGTAAGCGTTCTGGCGCGCTGGCCGCTGAATTGCCTCCTTGAGTTCCGCCTCGATGTAGTCGGCGAGGACACTGACCCCGTAATTCGGGTTTACCTCCTGCGCGGCTTCGATGGTCGCCCAGTAGGGCAGCTGGCCGCCAGGCGTCTCGACCAGGCGGTCCGGATCGTCGACGGTGTAAACCACGCCAAACAGCCGATCGTTAATAAAGGTGCCGTCAAGAACCTTCTTCAGATCCTCCTGGAGCGTGAAGCAGGGCCCCTCGATGTCGATCCCAGCAGTCGAGATGACGAGCTGCAGCGGCTGCCGCCGCGCGCCCATGCCCGTCCTTGCCGTGTCGTACTGCGCCCAGGTGGGCTGCTCATGAAACTCGTCATGAAGGAAACAATGCGGCGACGGTCCGTCGCCAGGCGTGCCGATCACGATCTCAAACTTCGAGCCCTCATCGGGCAGCTGCATCGATTCGAGATTGATCTCGATGCCAAACCAATCCTTGAAACCCTCGGCGCGCTTGGCCATCTTCGATGCGGGCGAGAAAACCTCTTTCGCCTGCTTCTTATTGCCGGCGCCGGTATAAACTTCCGCGCCTGGCTCGCCGTCGCCGACGAACATGTAGAGCCCGATGCCGGCGGCGAGAACCGTCTTGCCGTTCTTCCGTGGCACCAAAAGGACAGCCTGGCGAAACCGGCGCAGGCCGGAAACCTTGTCGACCCAGCCGAAGATCGAACAGACAATAAAACACTGCCAGAGCCCGAGCCGGATCCGCTCCGCGTTCTGGGCCCAATGCCCCTTGACGTGCGGAAAGCGCTCGATGAAGCCGCAGGCCTTGCCGGCGCGGATCGGATCGAACTTGTACTTGAATTCCTCCGTGCGGCTTCGCGCGAGATCCGCGAGATGGCGCGCACAAGCCAGACGCACCCACTTACAGGCGCGAATCTCGCCGGCGACAACAGCGCGGCAGTACTCGTTGGCGGCAGCGGCGTAGGCCCGAAACTGCTTGCGTTTGTCGGCTGAGAGCTTCTTCTTAGCCGACATACTCGTCCCAATCCGCGCTCCGAACCGGCGCTTTCCCGGTTGCGTGGCGGGACTGGTTGACCAGGTCTCCGAGGCCGAGCTTGCCGCTGACTTGGACGATCAGAGCGAGCTCCGCGCATTTCGCGTAGCCGTGGCGCATGCGGTAGACCAGGCCGCATAGCATCTCAAGCGCGATGCGGTGATTGATCCTGAGCGGCCGAACCGCGTGGCCGGCAAGCTCATGCCAGATCGCACATTTCTCCGCGCTCTCACCGCCCGATGTCAAGGCCGCGCCCGAGAGCCACTTCGCTGGCGGGTCGCCGACGAGCTCCTCGCGCGCCGGCTCGCCGAAGCGCGCCCGGCCGCGTGACGGATTTTTCCTGTAAGCCCCCGACCGCTCGTTGATCTCCGTGATTTTGCGGTTGCGCCCCATACGATTCGATTCGCCGCTTCAGCCTCGATTGCGAGCCTTCCCTGCGCTGCCGAAGCGGCAGAGCCTTTCCAAAGCCCGGCAGCGGCCATGCCTGATTTCACACGGCTAGATGCTCAGATTTGCTCTGTTTTCGGCCAAAACTTGGATTTTGTGGACGTTCGTGCGCCTTTCCATGTCGGTCTACGGCCCCATCCTTCTGAAACATTTAGCCCCCCCTACCCCCCACCCGTCCGAATCCGCCATCCTCCGTCGCCGTCTTGTAGCCGTGACATGAGTCGCAGAGACTTTGGTGGTTCGTCTTGTCCCAGAACCGCTCAGGAGCCACCCCCGCCGGCACTATGTGATCCGTGCAGGTCGCAGCTATCACCACGCCATGATGCTGCCCGTCAGGGTCAACGCAGTCAGGGAAGCGCTTCAGTCGCCCTTGCGAATAGCGCTGCCACGGTCTACCGTATCCACGTTTAGCAGCGCTGCCCCGGGCGCGCTCTGTAGTTCGTGCAGGCGAGAACGCCTCACACGCATCGCAGTAGCCACTTGCCACTACATTCGGACAACCTGCGCGCGCACACGGTCGCGATGTACGTGACGACATTGCTTCTCTTACGCCGCGCCATACGCTGCCTGCAACTTCGCCACATACGCCGGATCCGGTGTGATATGACCCGCGTTCCAGATCTCGCCGATCTCAGCCAGGTCTTGCGGCTTGTCGCCCACAACGTAGCTATTGAACCAGCGCACAAACTCGCGCGCACAAACGTCGATATCCGTCTCCAGCTGTTGCGGCGTGAAGCAGCGCTCAAAGTTCAGGAACATCAACTGCCACGGCCCGTAGCTCATGGCAGCCGGCGACTGCGGCGGATTCCCGACTGGAGGATAAATCGCGAGCAGCGGCGCCATCGATACACGAGCCCACAACGCGCCGTTCGCTTCATATGCCGGCTCGTGACGCGGCCCACAATTCGCGCCCATGCTGCTTTCGACAGAAGCGATCGCGCGCATCACCTTCACGCCATCGAGAGGCGCCGGAACCCGCAACTGCTCACCGTAAAACTCACACGCCGCCAGCACGTCTTGTTGCGCAAAGCTATTCAAGCGCCCTCCGCCTGCTGCTCGACCGCGGCCACTTTTTGCGCTCTTTCGAGGTCGCCAGCTTCAGCCTTTGCCCCGTGGTCCGGCTCGGCTAGATTCAACGCTGCCGACACCGCGCTGCCCACGTCGCGCTTGAGACCAGCATCCTCAGTCGCCCAGCGCGCCATGCGCGCACTGATCGTTTCGTCAGGATCGCCATCAGCCAGCACATTCACGAACTGGTCAAACGCCACCAGGTCGCGCTTCACTGGACCTTCCGCCGCGGCCGTCTGCTCCTGAGTCGCGATCTCGGTGGGCGTCAAGGGTGTGATTGGATTTGTCGTCATCTTCGTCTCCCGCAATCTTCTAAGGCACAAAGAACTTCGCCGCGGCGCCGCCCCACGTCGTCACAGCGCTCTCAATTCGCTTCAGTAGCTTCGGATGCAGAAAATCGTGCCAGGCCTGCGCCGTTTCGCTCGCCATGCCAGAGACTGAAGTCAGCGCCACATTCGTCTGCTTCAGCGATCCAGCCAAATCCTGATTCGTAACCAGCCCGTTGATTCCGTCGATCGCCGTGCCGAGCTTCGTCAGATCCGCGTGGCTATCCGTCACCAACTCAGTTTCCTGGCTATCGAGCACTGTCAGCCGCTGGTCTTCGTGATTAGCCGCGACCTCAAGCTGCCCCGCTGTATAACGAAACGTGTTCAGCGTCTTGGCTACATCGGCGACCGTTCCACACGGCCCGGGAACGCACGGCGCGTTGATTTTCGCAACCGTCTCATTCAGTCCCGCAACCGTCTCGTCCACCTTGCCGATCGCGCCATTCAAGCGCGCGATCGTCTCGGCAATCGCCGGCTTCGTCTCCGTAACCAGGCCGTTCAGGTTATCCGCGACGGCAGCGGCTTTTTGCTCCGCCACCGTCGCAGCTTTGAGCGACGCATCCGAATCTGCGGTCAGCGCAGAGACGCATTTCTCAAACCGGTAAACTCCCCAGCAACCAAAGCCGCACAGCGCTGCCACACTTGCCAGCAGCGCCAGCACGGCAATTTGTATCGCGCGAGCCATTCGCCTAGAGCAGCTTCCCAGCCGCGACGATCGCAGGATCTTCGGCGACCGCTTTTACGGTCGCGATCACAGCGGTGTCGAGACCCACGTCGGCGAGCTTCGCCTGGGCTGCCGCGCCGCCCGCTTTCAGAACCGCAATCACTTCGCCGAGCAGCGCGTAACCAGCGTTCTCAACATTCACAGCCAGCGGCCCATAAACCGGAACTGCCGCGCTGACTGCCGTTACTGTTGCTTGCGTTCCCTCGATCTTCGTCGCATCAGCTACGACGGTCGGCTCGGCCGCGAGCAGCTTCTGGATCGCATTCGCAAAGAAGTGCCCGATACTCTTGAAAACTTTCATATCGCTCCCCGTGTTTCCCCCGCCTTGGCGGGCGTTGCTACTGGCGCTTCGGACTCGCGAGTCGCCCGCGACAGCACAAGCTTTCGATTGCCCAGGCGCGATCACGCGCCCGGTTGCGTAGGGTCCGACTTATCTGAATCCGCGCTGCCCTTCGCATTGCTGTTCAACAGCGCGACCACACCGATATTCGCGCCGGCAAACAGCTTCCACATGTCGGCTGCGAGATCCTTGGTTCCCGGGTGCAGAGAGAATCCGATTGCCGCCCCAAAGAACAGCAGCCACATCACAAGCAAAACCGCGAGCGCTGCGTTCTTGCTCGCCAGATCAAAATGCTTCATCGTTCATCCCCGAGCGGAATTCCCTTCCGGCCCTCGATGTGCGAGATGCGGCGCTCGTGCCCCGAAACGTCCGTCTGTATATCCTTGACGTCCGTTTTCATGTCGCGGATTTCGATGCCCTGGCCGCGCACACGCTCCGTCAGTTTCCCGTAAACATAGACCGCGACCGCCAGCTGCGCGATAGCCGTGGCTACAACCTGCCAGAAGTTACCCACACTCACCCCCCGCGCCGCATGCTCCCGGGGTCCCGGGCGACAGGTCCACGTCGCTGTGGTGGATGCGGATACACCCGCACCGCTCTGTCGCCGAACACCGGCTTCCCGTGTTTATCCGTCCCTATCACTGAGGCCGGATACGGCCACAACCGCACTTTCTCAATCGCCAGCTCCGTCGCGTCTTCGGGATCGGCGATCTGGCCCGTCTCGTAATAGACCGGCTTTCCGCCAGGCTCAACCGGCTGCCCTCTGCGCACCACGTGCCTGCGCAGCCGCTTCCACTCACTCATGCCCAGCGTGTGCGACCGGCCATACAATCCCGCGTTGCGCTCAAGCTCGGCCAGCGTGATCGTCACCGCGATCAAGTGCTCGACCAGAATTTGATGCAGAGTCTTTTGCTGTTTCGGCGGCAGCGGCTGTACGCCGGCCAGCTCGCCGTTCGTGAGCCACACCTCGCGCCACTGCCTGGCCGCGACCTTTTCCAGAGCCAGCGAAAGCCGCACTTGATAAATTACGCGCCAGCCGAGAGAGATGTTGGAGTCGAAGAGATTGATCTTGACGCCGCGCGCCGCACGGCGATCCGCACTGGTTTTGCTCATAGAAGTTTGTGCACAGGAAGAGGATGGAGAGACAGCTCAGCCTACCCTTGCTACGCGCTCACTGTCGCAGTGCTCGCCGGTCTTGCCGGCGTCGGGTTCAGATGTTCTTGTTCCATTGCCGACTCTACACGCGTCGAGATCGAATGCAACATTTGTAAACTAATTGGCGGTTCAACTTTACAATCAGACTCAGCGAGCATCCCTCTGCGCCAGCTCAACCATGCGCTTCGCGCTCCGGTCAGCGCGATATAGAACCGGGGGCCGTTCCGCAGAACAGAGGGTTACGTCAATTTCCGGAACCAACGCGCCAATCTCGATTCCAAAAAAGCCTGCAATCATGCGCAGCCGGCACGATGGACAGCCGTTTTGTCCAGTTTCGTAGGAGTAGAGCTGTTGCGGCGTGACGTCAATAGCCTTTGCCAGTTCCCCCTGCCTCACGCGACGCTCCACCCGCAAGCGCTCAATGCGGCTTCCAACTTCAATGTCGAAGCGCCTCTCCTCTTCTGTCTTCGACTTTGGCATCACGCCACCTCCGCCATCGCCACACTCGCACCCACACCCGCACACTGCTTCCGCGGCCCGCGCTTGCGCGCCGCGCGCGATTTGGCGCAGTCCGTGATCTCAGCCTGCGAGCACGCGCCCTTCAGCAGGATCGCGTCGACGTAGAGATCTGCCGGGGCTTCCGTGAGCTCGTCGGCAATCACCATCGTCCCCGCGTAGGGCCGCAGCGCATGTAGCTCGTCGAGCATCGCTGCGCCGCCCTCGAAAGGCCACGCCAGCGCGATCACCTCCGGATCGATGATCTCGGCCGTCGCTCGCGCCTCGTGCGCGGTGGCCACCGGGTAGACCGCAAAGCCGCGGTTGGCTAAAACGAAACTGCGCACAGAACACCGCGTCTCATCAGAATCGATCAGCAGAATCTTTTTCTTTGGCCGCATATTTCCCTCTCGTAAATTCCCACTGTTTCAGCAGCTTCTGCGCTGCCTTGATCAGCAAAACCCGCGCGTCGATGTTGGCCTGAAACACTTCGCGCGAAGATTCAAAATTCACCTGGCCGGCCAGGTGCGTGCACGCCCTGTGCAGCGAATCCAACACCGGCAAAAGAAACCGCGGCGCCCGGCACGCCCCACCCCGCTCGCTCATCGCCCGCTCCCCACGCTCGCCTGCCCGTTGCGCCGCAGCTGCTCTTCGTCCCAGTGCCAGCGGCGCCCATCTTTCCAAATGCCCTCGCCGAAAAACCGCGCGAGCCCCAGCTTCACGCGCAATACCGGCGAATTCACGGCCTGCGCATTCCATGCGGCGATCATGGCCAGCGCAATGGTTGCCGGCGGATCGCCCTTTTCGGCTTCGAGAGCAATCACATCCCGAAGCAGTTTATGTTTTCTGCGGTTCGTCACCGCCAGGGCAGAGCACACCTGGTCAACGGCGTAGTTCAGGGCGTTCTTCAGTCCTCTCCCCCCCTCGCTTGCGAGGGGGCGAGGGGGTGTCCCGTTTGCTTTTGTTTCACTAACGTTTCCTTTCAATATGAGCGTGTCGCCAATGTCACCCTTTTGTGTCGTCAATGTCACCCTTTCCTGCGCCAATGTCACCCTTTTCGCCTTCCTCAAAAGGGTGACATCCTGACACCCTTTTAACTGCTCCACGGAGATCTCGTACCGGGTGAAATTCCCCGCACCATCTCCGCGCAGAACCGTCAGCCAGCCCGCGGCCTCGAGAGCGTCAAGCGTCCGCTGCACCGTCCGCTCCGAGCGCCGCACCAGCTTGGCGATGCGCGGAATTCCAGCAAAGCAGCTCTCGCCATCGTCGTTTGCGTGACTCGCCAGGCAGGAAAGTACTGCGACCTCCGTGGCGTCCTTCATGGTCGACGTCCACACAAGCCCCATCAACGGAATACTCACAGTGTTTTCCCCTGGCCGTGTCCACGCGGCTCGACGAGCTATTCTCTACTGCAGTAGTTTTAGAGCTTTTCCAGCCAGAAGTACCGCGTCTTGCCGCCGTCCGATTTCGAACTCAGCAGCTCCACGCCTTCCTGACACCTGACACCTGTTTTCAGGACTGGGGCGGTCAACCCTTCCGGGACCAGGCAGATAGCCTCGCGGCCCATACACCTGGCGCTGTTCTGCTCCCGCCCCACCCCTTCCGCGCTCAGCAGTCCCCCCGACCGCGAACGCGAAACTCAATACCCCGCCGACCACACCCACGCTCGTCTTTCTCACGCCGCCTTCTTCCTCTTGCGCCGCCGTCTGGCGCGCTCTTCAAGCCCCAACTGGATATCGATCGCACCTTTACCCCAGCCCGCGAACCGCGACCGCGGCTTCGGCTTACGCAGCGCCCGAATCCGTGCCGCCTCCGCCTTCATGCATGCCGGACCCGCGCACACATTCCGCTCCTCGTTCGACCAGACGGCCCCCTCGTGGCCCGTGCGACACGCCCAGCAGGGCGCAGCTTCCGTGCACCGGCAATACCGGCAAACGGGCTCGAGGGGTGCAGTCACGGTTTATGCCTCGGCAGATAGAGGTTGTGAATCGCCCACGGCAGGTCCAGGCCAATATCGATCGCGGGCAGCGCATGCGCCAGGCGCGCATGATGATGTCGCTCAAGCTCGTTTGTGGCCCATCCATCGAGCGCCACCACGCCGCCGCTGTAGGCCGCCATCGTCCATGTGTGGTCGACGACGATTCCGGGGAGAAACATTTCGCGCGCGCCCTCTCGGAGCGACAGCCTGGTCGAGTACGTATCGAGCGCCCGCGAGCCCGCATCGGCCGCAAGCAGCGCCCACTCCGCGCGATCCAGATGCGCCCGCGGCGTCTGCGCGGCCAGGTGCAGGTTCAGCGCAAGTGTAAGTGCGGGT
>Ga0182024_10006359_pt1 | contig 25990 bp, 21 predicted proteins | sample P32metaG_FD_120480 | JGI IMG/M metagenome (GOLD analysis project Ga0182024, IMG submission 120480) | Permafrost microbial communities from Stordalen Mire, Sweden - P3-2 metaG (Illumina Assembly) | ecosystem: Environmental > Terrestrial > Soil > Wetlands > Permafrost | place: Sweden: Stordalen... | reverse complement strand
GATGTTTCCCGGAACGACGTGTTGCGCCTGATCAAGAAGATCGGCATCAGCTAGGAGCCGCACCCGTTCAACATATAGGAAGACGCGCCCAGGCCCAATATGAAGGCGTTTGAAAATACGCCGACTGAGGGAACAAGGTCACTTCTCGGATTGCCTGAGGAAAGCAGCCAGCGCGGCGATATTTCCGCCGCTTACGCGTCGGAAAGAGACTCATCAATGGAATCGCCCTTGGCGGGCTCACCGCTATCGGGTTCCGTGCGCATTGCTGCACCATTTTGGGGCGGAGCGTCGGCCGCTAACGTGTCGAGTTCGCGCGCTTCCAGGATCGCGCCACAATCCAAACATTCGACGTATTTCGCGTCGCTATCTTGTGCAATCAGTTGCGTACGTTGGTGCCGGCAGGCGTTAGTTTCAGGCATGGTCGACCGGTAGGGCATGCTAAAGCCGTTGTATCATAGCAGGGGCCTTGGTGACGACTGGACCGGATAGTTAGCGGCATCGTTTCTTTAGCTTTATACAAAGACAAACCCCGGCTCTTCCGCACATATTCTTTGTATTGTTAAAATTGCCGGGTGCCTTACCTGCGGACTTTTCAGATTTTCACCGTACGTTTGGAGCCTGCGGTGCACCCCGTGCCCACAGTGCACCGCGGCGAACCGCAATCCGCATCCGTGCGCGGCTGTGCTAGAGTAGCCCGCGCCGACTCACGAACCGGCGGTGGGATGTATGCAAGCCCGCGCATAAATGGCGCTGTTGCAGCACACATCACCGTAAAGAGATAAAGCGAAACTCGCAGATGGCCACCAAGCCGACTACACAGCCAATTGAGCTGGCGCCAGAAAAACTTCGCTGGCACTGCGATCCGGCGCGCATTCCGTACGAGACCACGGCGCAGGCTGAGCCCATCGCCGGTCCATTGGGGCAAACTCGGGCGTTGCGCGCTCTGAAAATGGGCGTTGAACTCGCGGCCCCCGGTTACAACGTTTTTGTGTGCGGCCTCTCCGGAACCAGCCGTGGCGGCATGATCGAGCGGATGATCGAGGAAATTCAGCCGAAAACCGGCCCCACCCCGGATCGCTGCTACGTCAACAATTTCAAAAATCCCGACCGGCCGCGGCTGCTCACGCTCCCGCGCGGACAGGCGAACAACTTCAAGAAGGACATGCAGTCGGGCATCGAATTCTTACGCCGCCGCATCCCGCAGGTTTTCGAGGGCGAGCCTTTTCAACGGCAGAAAAGCCGCATCGTGGACCGCTACACCGTCCGCGAAAAAGAGTTAATGGACGATTTCACGCGGCGGATCGCGCGCGAGCAGTTCGCGTTGGGGCACATGCAGGTGGGCGCTGTCGCCTTGCCGGAGATTTTCCCGGTGCTCGAAGGTCAGATGGTGCCCATCGAGGATGTTCCCAAGCTCGTGCACGAGGGCAAGCTCGAAACACCCATCGCCGAGGAGCTCGAGCGCAAGTACGAGGTTTTTCGCCAGGAATTCACGGTGGTGTACCGCAAGACACTCACGCTTTCCCGCGAGCTGGCAAGCGAGCTGAGCTACCTCGAGCAGGAAGCTGCTTCGGTGCTGGTCGACGGCTTTATCGAAGAGCTGAAGGAAAAATACGCAGTGCCCCGCGCCGCCGAGTATCTCGAAGAGGTGCGCCACAACATCCTCGATAATCTCGATCCCTTCAAGGAGCGCGAAGGAGAAGAGGAAACGCCGCCGGGATCGCCGCCGCCCGAGGGGCCGCTTAAATCGATGATGCCCGACCGCGATCCCTTCCGCGTGTATGGCGTGAACGTGCTGCTGGCGCACAATGAAGAAGACACTTCACCCGTAATTTTCGAGACCACGCCCACGTACGCAAACCTGTTCGGCACCATTCAGCGCAGCTACGATTCCCGCGGGGTGTGGACTTCGGACTTCATGGATTTGCGAGCGGGTTCGGTGCTGCGCGCCGATGGCGGATTTTTGATCATGTACGCGCTCGATGCCCTTACCGAAGGCGGCGTGTGGCGTACCCTCAAGCGCACGCTCAACCACCTGAAACTTGAAATCCAACCCATGGAGCTGTTCTTCCCCTTCGGCACCTCGGCACTCAAGCCCGAGCCGATCGATCTGAACGTCAAGATTGTGCTTATCGGCGACCGAGACCTCTACGAGCTGCTTTACGAGTATGAGGAGGAATTCAAAAAGGTTTTCAAGGTGCGCGTCGAATTCGACGAAGAAATGGAAATGAGCGACGACGTGATCCGCCAGTATAGCGGGCGCCTCCGCAAGCTCTGCGAAGATGAAAGTTTATGTCCCTTCGACCGCACCGCCGTCGCGGGAATGATCGAGTACGGGGTGCGCCTGGCCGGCCGCCGCAATAAGGTGACTGCGAGATTTTCCGACCTGGCCGACCTGATGCGTGAAGCCTGCTACGCCGCGCGCCAACTGGGCCAGACGCCGGTCACCGGCGCACACCTGCGCGCCGCACGTGAAGCCAAGATCGAACGGCACAATCTGATCGAGACGAAGATTCGGGAGATGATTTCCGAGGGCACCCTGCTGATCGATACTGCGGGTACTTGTGTGGGCCAGGTAAATGGCTTGAGCATCATCGAAATCGGCGGCTACATGTTCGGGAAGCCAGTGCGCATCACGGCCTCCACCGCACTCGGCAAGTTAGGGCTTATCAATATCGAGCGGGAGGCCAATCTGAGCGGCCGCCTCCACGATAAGGGGATGCAGATTATCGCGGGATATTTGCGTTCGCTGTTCGCCCAGGATAAGCCGCTCTCACTCGCCGCCAGCATTTGTTTTGAGCAATCGTATTCGGGCGTGGACGGCGACAGCGCCAGCTCGAGCGAGGTCTATGCGCTGTTATCCGCGCTCGCGGATATCGGATTGCGCCAGGACCTGGCGGTTACTGGATCTGTGAACCAGCAAGGAGTGGTGCAGCCCATCGGCGGGGTGAACCAAAAGATCGAAGGCTTCTACGACGTGTGTCGCGTGCGCGGGCTCACGGGCACCCAGGGGGTGCTGATCCCCATCGAAAACGTGGAAGACTTGATGCTGCGCGACGATGTCATTGACGCGGTCGCCGCCGGAAAATTTCACGTGCATCCTGTCGCGCACCTCGAAGAGGGCATCGAGATTATGACGGGCATCCCCGCCGGACGCCGCAATTCGCTGGGCCATTTCGAGCCCGATTCGATTTTCGCGCGCGTGGACGATCGTCTGCGCCAGATGGCCCACACACTCAAGCAATTCGAGTAACCCGCGCTCGTTTGCGAAGCGCCAATCCTTTCGTTTAATTTGCGGTTTACGGCTGGGCGACGCTGCGCCGCCGCCGCGTTATTGTGCTTTCGCCGGGCTGGCTGTCGCTGGAGTTGCGGCGGCAGAAGGCGCGCTCGCCGTCGCCGGACCACTGTCCTTGCTAGTGGAAAGATAGCCGGTGGCCCGGTCCTTGGTGACCTCGAAGACGACGATCTCGTAAGGCGCGTGGTTACCGCGCACGTAGAACTGCATCGGCTCATCGACGTTGCGATCTTTTTTCTCGATGGCTTTGTCGTCGGCGATCACCGTCATGGTGAACCGGAAATGCTTGGGGTCGGTGCTGCGAAGCGTGATTTGAATGGGGCCGACGCGCTGCGGATTCTTCGATTTGGTGAGATTGAAGTCGAAGATATTGCGCTCATTCAGGCGCTTGAGCGCTTCGACCTCTTCGCGATTCCGTGCGATCAAGCCGCTTTGCACACCCAGGTCGCCTACGGTCGAGGTCAATCTGCTCTTCGTCTCGTCCAGGTCCTTCTTCGTCGAAGCAATATCGGTCTTGGCGCCGGTCAAGTCCGTCGAGACTTGACCGATCTTTTCCTCGCTTTCCTGATTTGCCTGTTTTACCTGCCCGATTTGCTGTCCGAGCTGCGCGTCACTGGTTTGCTGCTGCTTCTGAATGGTCTGCGCCAGGGTACGCGCGCGCGCCAGCTCTTCCTGGGTCAGGCCGAGTTTTTGCGAAGTCACGTCCAGCTGGCCACGGAGCATCGCGATACGCGCATTCGTTTGCTCCAGTTCTTTGGCAAGGAGATCAGAGTGGGTATTGCCCGCCGCGAGATCGCTTTCCAGGCGGGTGCGTGACGTGTAACCCGCATAAAGAATTGCTCCCAGCCCCAGGAACAGGACGACGATCAGTATGGGAATCCATAGCGGCGTCGACGGCGGCGGGGGCGGCTCGGCTCCCGGGTTCTCGTGCAACCGGGATGTGTCCGGCGTGATACTCATGGCGGCCTCCTTGGAAACTCTCTGGCAAGTGGTGCGGCAAAGGGACGAACGACCGGGCGCTTTTCCGTTTGCCGCTGTGCGATCTATACCACTTTTAGTCCAGCTAGTAATGGATTATCGCTAAGACCGTTTGGGTTGTCTACGACCGGCAGTGGGCCGCGGCCAAACTGCCTCGACCGTAGTCGTCAGCCCTCCGCGAGGGGTGAAGTCGCCGCGCACCACGCAGCGGACGGGCCGGACAGCGGCCACGATATCGCGCAGGATGCGGTTCACAGCGTTCTCATAAAAAATACCGAGATTGCGATAAGCGAGAAGGTAAAGCTTGAGTGCCTTCAGTTCGATGCAGCGCTGGCGCGGCTCGTATTCGATCGTGATGGCGCCATAGTCGGGCATGCCCGTCTTGGGGCAGACCGAAGTGTATTCGGGAAAGCGCGTGGTGATGGTGTAGCCCGGAAACTGGTTGGGCCAGGTATCGAGATTAGGGAGCGGGGCGCTGATTCCGGCTTCGGCGTGCTGCTCGGTGTAGTTGGCCATGAGCGTTCACCGACCATTCTACAGGAACACGTCCAGGAACAGGGTTGCAACCGATACTTGCGGTGCCTCACGTCTTTCTTATATGCTCACGCGCGGGACGTCCCCCATCACAGCTCTCAAGGCGGGAATTTGCTTTGTCCTAACTGCTTAAGCGGTAAATGCCGCCGATCGCGACGACGGGGAGTCAGGGAGCATCTCAACAGTTTTGTGGGGCTATGGCCCTGGCGCTGCGGGAAATGCGACGGGCGCTTTGCTGCGGGGGTCGTGGCAGCTAAATTCATGCTTCTGGCTCATTGCCCCCGTTGCGGAAACCTCGACTTGCAGCGTGTTTCCGCCAGCATCGTGCAGCGGTGGAACCGTTGGATTTTTCGCCTGGCGCATGTTCCAGCGTACCGTTGCGCACCTTGCCGGAAGAAGTTCTTCTCGTTACTGCCGCGCCGGCGTCTTCGGGCGATAGAGCCCTACCTCACGGCAGCGGAACCGGATGTTCCTACACAGCCGGTATTTCCCGCCGAAGAAATCTCTCCCGCTGGAGCTGAGGACGTTTTTCCTACGGAAGGAGACTCTCCCGTTGAAGTTGCAGAAGTTTCTTCGACTGAAGATTCTCCGGCGGAAGAAGGTTCGCCCGCGCACTGGATTCCCTGAGCCCTGTTCTGGTATGTTTTGGGTATTCTTTGGTTACGCCCCTTGATTGCCTGGTGTAACCGTCTCTGCCGGGGCCGCGTCCAATAAACGTACTCCGATAAAGGGAAAGGATAGGATCGCTCCGACGGCAGGCGGAAAGTCTCAGCTCACAACCCATGTGGATCGTTAGACTTGCACTGGACCGGCCGTACACCTTCGTGGTGCTTGCCGTCCTGATTTTGATTCTTGCCGGCGTGGCGATGGTCCAGACACCGGTAGATATTTTCCCTAACATCGATATCCCCGTGATCGCGGTAATTCCCAGCTATACGGGGCTTTCGCCGCAGGATGTAGAAAACAGGCTCGCCAGCGGTCTGGAGCGGAACCTGACCCAGACGGTGGACGATATCGACCATATGGAATCGCAAAGCTACCACGGGCTTGCGGTGATCAAACTATTCTTTCAACCCGGCACCAATCTCGCCAGCGCGATGGCGGAGGTAACCGCACAGTCGCAAATCGCGGTGCGCGGTATGCCTCCCGGCTCCCAGCCCCCCTTCATGCTCGTTTACGGTGCCGCCGACGTGCCCGTTCTGCAGATTGGACTGAGCAGCAAGGTTCTTTCGCTCCAACAGATGCAGGACCTGGGATCGAATTTCATCCGTACGCGGCTGGCCAACATCGAAGGGGCGGAACTTCCCAACCCGTACGGAGGACCGAATCGGCTCGTAGCCATCGATTTGAACCCGCAAAAGCTGCTCGAGCGCGGGATCTCCGGGGCAGAGGTGGTGAATGCGGTCAGTGCGCAGAATGTAATCTTGCCGCAGGGAACAACGAAGATCGGAGACCGCGAATACGACGTCGCGCTGAACAGCAGTCCCAAGACCATCGCAGAATTGAACGATGTGCCGCTAAAAGTTGTAAATGGCGCGATGGTATACCTGCGGGATGTCGCGTTTGCACACGACGGGGGAAGTTTTCAGACCAATGTTTCGCGCCGCGATGGCCAGCGCGGGATTCTGATGGTGGTTCTAAAACACGGAAAAGCGTCGACGCTCGACATCGTTTCAAGGATCAAGGCGGCGTTGCCAAAGATCGCCGCGACCTTGCCGCCGGAACTGGAAATGACACCCGTCAGCGATCAATCGATTTTCGTGCGCGCCGCGGTTAACGGGGTGCTGCGCGAGGCCACGATCGCCGCAGGGCTGACGGCGGCTTTGATTCTTTTGTTCCTGGGGAGCTGGCGAAGCACTCTAGTGGTAGCCACCTCGATTCCACTTTCGATCCTGACCTCATTGCTGATATTGAGCGTCATTGGCGAGACGATTAACATCATGACCCTGGGCGGATTGGCGCTCGCAGTAGGCATCCTGGTGGACGACGCTACGGTGGAAATCGAGAATATCAATCGTCTGCTGCCCGAGGGGAAGCCTCTACGGGACACGATTTTGACGGGTGCGCAGCAGATCGCCGCGCCGGCATTCGTGGCTACGCTCAGCATTTGCATTGTCTTCGTGCCCATATTTTTCCTCAAGGGCGTCCCGGGATTTCTGTTCCGTCCTTTGGCCGAAGCCGTCGTTTTCGCCATGCTTGCGTCCTACTTCCTCTCGCGCACGATCGTGCCTACGCTGGTGATGTATTTCTTCCGGGCCGAGCGGCGCAATGCGCAGGCGCGCGAAGAAGGACATGAACAGGCGGGATTTTTCAAGCGTTTCCACCAGGCATTTGAAAATGGCTTTGAACACGCGCGCGAGCGTTACCTGCATTCGCTCGAATGGTGCCTCCGACACCGGTTTCTGTTTGGCGCCGCGTTTCTGGGATTTTGCGTCGTGAGCCTGCTGCTCATCCCGCTGCTGGGTTCAGATCTTTTCCCCAGCGTGGATGCCGGGCAGATTCGCCTGCACCTGCGTGCGCCGACAGGCACACGCGTCGAGGAAACCACGGCGCTGTGCGATCGTATCGAGCAGTACATCCGGCAGCAGATTCCCAAGGACGAGCTGGGATCGATATTAGATAACATCGGATTCCCACCAAGCAGCATCAACCTCGCTCTCGGTAACAGCGGCGTCATTGGCACCTCGGACGCCGAAATCCTCATTTCCCTGGTTCCCGACCATCACACCAAACCCGTAGATTACGTGCGGGACCTTCGTCGCACGCTGCCGCGTGAATTCCCAGGGGTGGATTTTTCGTTCCAGCCGGCGGACATCGTAAGCCAGGTTCTTAATTTCGGACTGCCGGCGCCGATCGATATCCAGTTGACCGGACCGAATGTCGATCAGAACTACAGCCTGGCCCGGCAGCTTTTGCCGCGACTGCGTCAGGTGCCGGGAGCTGCAGACGTGCATATTCAACAGGCCTATGACCAGCCGCAACTGGATATCACGGTGGATCGCACCAAGGCTCAGCAGGAAGGGATGACCGAGACGACGGTGGCCAGCAACGCCCTGACATCGCTCGCCAACAGCTTTCAAACGGCGCCGAGTTTCTGGGTGAGCCCGCAAGGGGTTTCCTACAACGTTACTACGCAAACGCCACAGTACCGCATGGATTCGGTGGCGGACTTGAAAGGCCTGCCCGTCATCACCGCTGCAGGAGCCGGGGGTCCGGGACAATCTCAATTGCTGAACAATCTGGCGACATTTTCGCGGGAAGCTACGCCAGCGATCGCCTCGCAGTACGACATTCAACCGGTGATCGACATCTATGCGGGCACGCAGGATCGCGATCTGGGCGGTGTGTCGTCGGATATCGCCCGCATCGTAAAGGAATTCGAAAAGCAGCTTCCACGCGGAAGCACGGTAACGATTCGTGGCCAGGTAGAGACCATGGCTTCTTCATTTTCCGGGCTGACAATTGGCCTGGTGTTTTCGATAATTCTGGTCTACCTGCTGATGGTGGTGAATTTTCAGTCGTGGGTCGACCCGTTCATCATCATCACGGCATTGCCGGGAGCGCTGTGCGGGATCGTGTGGATGTTGTTTCTGACGGGCACGACGCTGAATGTGCCATCACTTATGGGTACAATCATGTGTATCGGAGTGGCCACGTCCAATAGTATTCTTCTAGTGACCTTCGCGGCGGCCGAGATGCAGGAAGGGAAGAGTTCGATCGAAGCGGCGATGGGTGCGGGCTTCACGCGTCTGCGGCCCGTGCTGATTACCGCGCTGGCGATGATCGTGGGTATGGTTCCGATGGCGCTCGGCATTGGAGAAGGCGCCGAACAAAACGCCCCGCTAGGACGCGCGGTGATCGGCGGCTTGCTGATGGCGACGGTGGCGACCCTATTCTTTGTGCCGGTGGTGTACAGCTTCATCAGGCGCAAGGGATACAGCGAACTGCTTGCCGAATAGGCGCGACCGATTTGCGGCGGCCGATTTGCGTGGGAGCAACGCGCAAGTGCGGCTGTGGTAGTGACGATTTAGAACCTGCAACCGACCTGGGAGATAACACGCCTCATGAAACCGCAGTCCACTGAAACCGACTGGTCGACGGAACGTTACGAACCAGCGCATGGCGAAACCGGGGGACCGCCACCGAGGCGGCAGAAGACGTCGAAATTCCTGCTGTACACTATTCCGGCGCTTTGCCTGGCGATTTTTGCGGCGTTGGCGTTCTGGCGGGTAGAGACACGGCTGCACGTGCGCGCTGCGCTGATCCCGGCCGCGACCGAGGCCAACGAAGTTTCGGTGGCCGTCACGCATCCGCAACGCACGTCCGCCAGCGAGAACCTCACGCTTCCGGGGAACGTTCAGGCCTATGTCGAGACGCCGATTTACGCGCGCACCGACGGATACTTGAAGCGCTGGTACGTGGATATTGGCGGGCGGGTAAAGGCGGGTCAGTTGCTAGCGACGATTGAGACGCCCGAAGTCGATCAACAACTACGGCAGGCGGAGGCGGCGCAACTGCAAGCGCAGGCGAATCTGGACCTGGCAAAGACCACTGCGGACCGGTGGCAAGTGTTGTTGAAATCCGATGGCGTTTCGCAGCAGGAAGTGGATCAGAACGAGTCGGCCTACAAAGCGCGGCAGGCCGATTTGAACGCCGCGCTAGCTAATGTAGAGCGGCTAAAGTACATGCAGTCTTTCCAGCAGGTCACTGCGCCATTCGACGGCGTCATCACCACGCGGGACGTGGACATCGGCGCGCTGATCAGCAACGGCAACGCGAAACAGTTGTTCCGCCTGGCTCAGATTGACACTCTGCGCGTCTACGTAAACGTCCCGGAATCGTATGGCAACGACATTCATCTGGGCATGGCGGCCGATTTGCACATTTCTCAGTTCCCGAACCGCACGTTTGCCGGCAAGGTGGCGCATACGTCGGGTGCGATCGACACGGTGTCGCGAACGCTTCTCGTCGAAGTTCAAGTTTCCAATGCGAGTGGCGAACTCCTGCCGGGTTCTTATGCGGAGGTGGAATTTCACCTCAAGGCCGGAAGTCCACCGCTCGTGATTCCCTCGAATACGTTGATTTTCCGCGCTTCTGGCCCGCAAGTGGCCGTGGTGGACGATGCCGGCAAAGCCCGTTTGAAGACCGTCACGATTGGGCGCGATCTTGGCACCAGCCTGGAAATCATTTCAGGGTTGCAACCCGCTGACGCGGTCGTTGTCAATCCGCCCGATTCGATCGCAGATGGCACTCCGGTTGTCGTTCAGCAGCAACCCTCGCAGCCTTCTCCGCCCATGCAGCAGCCGCCGGCTGCTGCGGGCCACTAAACGATGCGCCTTTCGCAAACGCAGGGACAATCTGTGTCCGCTCGCCCCGCCAAGGCGTCCTTTGCCTATCTAGTCGGGACGGTTGTTTTTTCAATCCTTTTCACCGCCGGTTGCAAGGTGGGGCCCAACTACAGCCGCCCGAGCGCGCAAACGCCTTCTGCGTGGAAAGAACAGCCGCCGGAAGGATGGAAAGACGCAACACCCCGCGACGACATCTCCAAAGGAAATTGGTGGGAGGTTTTTGGCGATCCGCAATTGAACGATCTGGAAATCCAGGCAATCGCGGCCAACCAAAATCTGAAGGCTGCAGCCGAGCGGGTGATCGAAGCGCGCGCGACTGCCTTGGTGCAACGCTCCAATTTGTTCCCCAGCATCAGCGTGGTCCCCTCCGTCGAGCCGGCACGCATTTCCGGGACTCGGCCGGTCGCGCCCAATTCGGGCCCAACGGTCGCGGCGTACACGGCGACCACGTTCTCGCTTCCGCTGGAAGCGAGCTACCAAGTCGATTTGTGGGGGCAGATACGCCGATCGCTCGAATCGGCAAATGCGCTAACGCAAGCCAGCGTCGCCAACTACGAGAATGTTCTGCTAACGCTTAAGAGCGACGTCGCCTCATTTTACATCATGCTGCATTTCATTGATCAGGAACGCGAAATCCTTAAGAACAATATCGACTTGCAGCAGAAGGCTTTGGATCTAGCGGAGGCGCGCCACAATGGCGGCGTGGCCAGTGGGCTTGATGTCTCTGAAGCCGAGACTCTGCTTGATACGACCCAGGGGGATTACATTGGATTGGGTGTGCAGCGCGCGCAGTTCGAGCATGCGCTCGCAGTGCTGCTGGGCAGGCCCCCCGCCCTGGTAAGCGTGCCGGAAAAAGCGCTAGATCTTGCGCCTCCGGTGATTCCCGCAGACATGCCTTCCGACCTGCTCGAGCGCAGGCCGGATATTGCCGCCGCAGAGCGCGATATGGCGTCGACCAACGCACTGGTTGGCGTCGCGCGTTCCGCTTATTTCCCCAATCTCGTGCTCACCGGCAGCGGCGGCTATTTGAGTTCGGGCATCGTCAACCTGTTTAATTTGCCAAGCCTGGCCTGGTCTCTGGCGGCAACCGTTACGCAGCCTTTGTATACGGGCGGGAGGCTCTCGGCAAACCTGCTGCGCGCCCGCGCTACCTATGACGAATCCGTCGCAAGTTACCGCCAGCAGGTGCTGGTCGCGTTTCAAGAGGTCGAGGACGGGCTATCGGGCCTGCGCGTGCTCGAACAGCAGGCGGCCGCCTACGATAAGGCGGTAAAATCGGCGCAGCAGACGGTGGATATTTCGACCGCACGTTACAAGGAAGGACTGGCTAATTATCTTGAGGTTATTACGTCCGAAGTTACGCTCCTCAACGACCAGCGCGTCAACGATCAGGTACTCGAGCAGCGGTTGCTGACCACCGTGCAATTAATCGAAGCACTCGGCGGCGGGTGGCAGGAATCGACGGTGTATTCATCGAGCACCGGTGTGCTGCCAAACACGCCGACGAACACTCCCAGCAATGCGCCGGTCACTAATGCACCACTACCGGCACCCGCGCCTCAAACGCCTCCCACTCAACCACCGCAATAAATCGCAGAGCGTCGTCACCACGTGAACGAAGTTTTGGGGCGAAATTTTGCGCGACGTATTGCGGAATGTGTTGGCGATCGAGGCGGCGCCTACGCGAGTTGCCCCCCGATCCTTTTCTTACCTCTGCTGCGTGTGCTTACTTCTTCCGCGTGGTGGCCGACGCCTCGCCCGCGGCGGCCTTTTTCAGCTCAGGATTGCGCGGCAAACTCAAGAGGTTGGCGAACAAGCGGTATGCGCCGGGCACGCCATCGGGTAACTGGCGGTACAAGGCAAAAGCCGCATATACGTAAACTCCGCGTCCATATTGTGTGTAGATCAGGCCGCCCTTCTGCGGATTCTGCTCGGGATCGTGAGTTTCGAGCGGAGCCTTGTAATGTGCATCCCATTCCTTCATGAAATTGTGGCCGCGCTCCTCCACCCATCCCCGGAAATCGCTTTCGGTGATCTGGTTGGGCCAATTCAGCAGCGGGTCTTTCGGATCGAGGAAATCGACGTGGGAAGTTTCGTCCACCACGCGCTCCGCATCGGCGGGCACACTATACGGATACGGTCCAAAATTGTGGTCGTACTGCACTGAATTGTACTGAATAATCAGTGCGCCCCCGTTCTTGACATAGTCGAGGAGGCGTTGGTTATTCGTCGCCAGCTCTGGACGCGCAGTATAGGCGCGCACACCGAGAATGATCGAATCGTATTTCTGCAACTCGCCCTGCGCCAAATCCTGCGGACCGAGAAACTCCACCTTGACGCCGATGTTTTCAAGCGACTGTGGCACGTCGTCGCCCGAGCCCATCACGTAGCCCACCCTTAGGCCGGGAGCCACCTTCACGTCGACGCCGGACGTGCGATACGCGGCAGGCTGATACAGGTCGTACGGGCGCAAGCCTGCGTAGCCCACGGTGACAAATCCTTCGCGGAACTGACGTCCTCCCGACTCCGCCACAGCAGTTACGGTGTAGGGTTTTTGGGCCAGGCGATCGGGAAACACCTGAAAGCTCACGCTCTGCTCTTGCCCCGCGCGACCGAGTGAAAACGGCGCCGTCGGCGGGTCCGCGCGCCACCCCGCCGGCAGTTCCAAGTGGACCGTTCCCTGGGCTCCGCTTTCCGATTCGGTATGAACGAGTGCGGAAAGTGCGAATGATTTCGATCCAAGCGGCGTGATGCCAGCCTGCGGCGTAATGCGCACTGAGACTCCCGGCGCCACCATCAGCGGTTGCAGGACGAGTCCAGGCCCGGTTTGCTGCCGCGCTGTTTGAACTACCTGGCCGGTGTTCACTTCGACGCCATCGTAAGTGATCTGGGCCCAGGCCGTAAGCGGGTACGGCGCCAGGGACCGGTTGCGGTAACCCTCGTCGTTGAGATCATAGTAGGGCTGCTCGTCGTTGGGCCGCGCGAAGTAAGGTCGCGTAGGCATCGCGTTTTCCGGCACGCGCACATTGAATCGCTGATCGAGCGCCTGGCTGGCGGGCACCTCCGCGGGCACCGGCTTGTCCGGCGCGGTGGTCCACGACTCATTCGCGGGATTTTGGATCCACATCCGTTTAAGCGTCAAAGCGGCGGGGGCGGGATTGTCGAGGTGCACCCGGACAGCGAAATCCTGGCCCGGCACGGCATATGCGAACGTTTCCGTGGGTCCGTTGCCGCCGAAGAAATTGCCGCGCGCCGGTTCGCGCTTGGGCGCGACGGTGGCTTCGAGTGAGACGCCGAGTGCCTCGAGAATGGCGCGCTGAAATTCGGCTTGCTTGGCGGTAAGCTCGTGCAGCACGTCATATTTGGCCTGGTCGCTAAGGCTGCTCGAGGAAACTTGCGCGGAGAGCCCGTTGGTCTCCTTGAGTCCTGCGGCGAGCGCTGGCGCAATTTTTTCCGGATGTTGGATGGAAAAATCGCTCATAGCGCGATCAACCTGGGCATTGATGCGCGCGAGCGCGTCCTTGAGGAACCCGTTCTCCTGGCCATGCGCGAGATCTGCGATTCCGGCCAGCGAAACGTCTACGCCGTCGAAGAATGATTTTTCCTTTTCCTGCACGGGAACCAGCGAGGCGTAGCGGTGATAGGGAATGTTGGCGGGGCCGGCGTAGGGCATCGCGCCCCCGCCGTTCTGCGATTTCTGCAGCGACCACCCTTGCCGGGCGATTTGCAGATAGGTGGCGCCTATTGCCGGATCGTAATTCCCCTCGGAAATTTCGAGATTGACCGGCGGCGCCCCATCCGACCATTTCTTCTGAATGAAATCGTAAAAGCGCACAGGAAAATACTTGCCGGTGGCGCTGTCATAAATGCCTTTATCGGAGACCGAGAACGAAGGCACTCGTGCGTACATTTTTAGCGGCGACCATGGCCGCAATCCGGCGCGGATCTGGTCGGGAAAGACGTTGGGATCGCCTGCGGCCTGAAAAACTTCCTGGGCCATTTCTCCGGCGGCTGCGTGATGGCCGTGGCCGTCGGTAGGGCCGCCAACGAACACGGAGGTCACCACCAGCGGGCGTGTGATCCGCACGACACGCACCACGTCCGCCAGGATGCGGTCGTGGCCCCACTGCGAGAGAGACTCCTCGAGTGTTTTCGAGAAGCCGAAGTCGACGACGCTCGACCAGAACTGCTGCACACCGTAATACCGATCGGCGGCCAGCAATTCCTCGGTGCGCACCAGTCCCAATGCGTCCCAGAAATCGTCGGACATGATGTTTTGTCCGCCCTCGCCGCGATTGAGAGTCAGCAGCGACACACGCGCCCCTTGGCCGCGAGATTCATACGTCAACATGCCGCCGTCTTCGTCGTCGGGATGAGCGGTGACCATCAGCAGGCTGGCGCGGGTATGCAGCTTGAGAAGCGTTTGCCACAGCCCCGCAGCGCCGCGGTCGATATCGAGCGGATGGCCGTTTGGCGTCGCCTCGGGATTGCCGTCCACGCCCGGCGGAGCTGCCGCCGAAGCAGCGGTTGCTGCGGGAGCTTGGCTGTGCGCCGGGCCGGATCCGATTATCGCAAAGCACGCAAGCAGCGCCACGCTTACCGCAAGTGAAATCCGATAGGTTGTGTGTTGCGTGTGGTCGGTTCGCAGCATGGCTCCTTCCCGTCGCGCCAGAATTTCGCGCCCCCCCCGCAAATACGGCTAGCGGGCGGGCCGGCCGGCCGGCCGGAAGGCCTAGCATATATCACAAGGCGGTCCGATGCTCATTTGTACTGCATCGCTTGGCCGCTCGTTCGATCCACGCACCACCACTTCCGACGCACTTGCTCTTGCGGAAGACGCCACGTCTGGGATTACTTCTGTTCATGGCCATTGGTTGACCGTCAGAATATTTCTTCGGTGTGCTTGAACCAGCCGATTTCCGCTTAGCCTGCGGTCGCGATGCTGTCTTGCCGAACTATAGCCCACAGTAACGCGACGCACGCCAGGATCTTGCCGGTGATCTGAGTGTTGCGATTAAATTCATGGGCATTGATGCGTGTTTCACTATAACTTTAGGAGGGGAGGAACAGACGATGAATCATTATCACGATCCGGACGATCTGAAACTGTTGCAGGAATTGAAGAAGTTAGCGCCGAACGAATTCAAGGGTTTCGTCGCACTGGATGCGATCGTGTCCAAAGAAGACGGCAAGATTCCGCGAAAATACCGCGAATTGATCGCACTTGCTGTCGCTTGCACGACCCAGTGTCCTTATTGTTTGGACGTCCACGCACGCAATGCGAAACAGGCGGGTGCAACGCGCGAGGAGGTCGCCGAAGCCGCGTTCCTGGCCGCAGCACTCAGGGCTGGCGCTGCCGTAACCCATGGCGCGCTCGCGCTGAAGCTTTTCGACCAAAGCTAAACTCTGTGAAGGGATCGGCCACGCAGGCGGGCCATTCCCCTTAAGCGTGGCTGAGAAAAAATTACAAAACCAATACGATCCAGCACGCGACCGACTATCGCGCAGAAAGCTAGGAGCATTCGTGACATTCGTCGGATAGACTGGGTCATTCTGGCGCATAGAAGAATCTCTTCGGTTGGTCCCGCTACGGCCCGTGCGATCCTGGCGCATGGCAATAGCTCGGGCGTTATGATCCCGTCGCACAGACAGCCGGTAGGTTGCCTTGTGTTCGCGCGGTCGTTGTCAGGTTCAGAACTGCGATTTGCACTCTGCTGCTACGAGTATTAAATATCCCGTAAAGGACCTTTCCCATTAATACCTAGTGTATTTACAAGTACATAGATGGTAGGGTATGTAACAGGCTCCCGCATGCCCTCTTCTATTCCGATCCAGCCGGAACGTCGTCGAACTCCGCGCCATACGTTTGGAGGAGTAGCGGAGGTGACCTCCGCACAATCAGGCAAGTACCTCGTTGCAATTACAGCCGAGATCAGCCGGCTCGGGTGTTTTGTAAAAGCGATGACTCCTTTCGCTTCTGGCGAAGCGGTTAATGTAAAAATTACGTACAGTGGTCGAGCGTTCTCGGCTCCCGGCAGAGTGATTTATGTTCTACCCGCCAAAGGGATGGGTATCACTTTCGGCGCGATTCCCGCTGATGGCCAGCTTGTGCTGGACGATTGGATAGCTGAGAGTACGGGTTAGCGCGAACGAAGAGAGATTGGCTCCCAATGCCCGCCACAAACACTTGGTTGATGTCTGGAATAGAATCAAGAGCGAAGGAAATCGGGGCCATTCCCTCTTAAGCAAGATGCCAAATTCCACTCAGGAAAGACCCCTTAGCGATTTCGAGGGGTCGCACAGCGTCCGTCGTTCATTCGTGCTCATATCCGGCCTCAGCCCAGGACGATACCGTCCTGACCGGGTTCCGCCCTCATCCTATCGCCACAATTCAGCATGACTTTCCGCGTTGGAGTCGTCCCCTGTCGCACGCCGCAGGTTACCATTAAGGTCTAAGCCCTTTTCCAAATCTTGCATTAAGTCTACCCACATCTCACAGTTAGGTAGAGCTTGGGTTCGCAGGAGCTCTGGAAGAAGCACAGAAGGCCCATATCCACCGACGATCGTTTCGTGCAGGAGCGTGCCCGGTGTCTCCCTCTCACAGCATTCTGAATGGTTCGTATAACCATCGACTGGTCGCGCTTTCCGTGGCCATCGCCGTCTTCGCGTCCTATGCGGCCCTCGATTTGGCGGGCCGCGTAACAGCCGCGCGCGGACGGCTGTGCATCGCTTGGTTGACAGCCGGGGCCACGGCGATGGGCTTGGGTATCTGGTCTATGCACTATATTGGGATGCTGGCGTTTCAGATGCCCATGCCGGTGGCGTACGATTGGCCCACCGTTTTGCTATCTCTCCTCGCGGCAATTTTCGCCTCTGCCGTAGCCTTGTATGTAGCAAGCCGCCCGCACATGCGTGTGTGGAACGCAGTAGTTGGCAGCATGGCCATGGGTATCGGAATTGCGCTGATGCACTATATCGGTATGGCCGCGATGCGGATGGCAGCGACGTGCAATTACAGCCCGACCATCGTGACGGTCTCGGTGGTGCTGGCGATTGTCATCTCGTTCGTGGGGCTCTGGCTGGTCTTTTACGCTCGCGAAGGAACGAACGGAAATATGTGGCGCAAACTAGGCAGTGCCGTGATCATGGGTGCCGCCATTCCCGTCATGCACTATACCGGCATGGCGGCAGCCACGTTCATGCCTTCCACCGCTCCGCTCGATCTGTCGCACGCGGTGAATGTAACGGCGCTGGGAACGACGGGAATCATTTTGGTAACCATGATGGTGCTCAGTCTTGCTGTGTTGAGTTCTATCGTGGATCGGAAATATTCCGCGAAACAAGCCCTGCAGATTCAGGCGGCGGAGGCAGCCAGCGTAGCCAAGAGCGAGTTTCTCGCCAACATGAGCCACGAGATCCGCACGCCGCTCAACGGAATTATTGGCATGACCGAGTTAGCTCTCGAAACCAACCTGAACGAAGAGCAGCGAGGTTATCTCGTCATGGTTAAACAGTCTGGCGATTCCTTGCTGACGGTGATCAACGACATTTTGGACTTTTCCAAGATCGAAGCGGGCAGGTTAAGTTTGGAAACGACCGAATTTGATCTCCGGGAACTCCTGGAAGAGACCGCCAAGACGTTTAGTTTGCGGGCGGCGGAAAAAAAACTGGAATTAGTATGTGACATTCCTTACAACATTCCCCATTTGATTCAGGGAGACCCGGCGCGCCTGCGGCAAGTATTGGTTAATTTGTTGGGGAATGCCATCAAGTTTACCGATCGAGGCGAAGTCGTTTTACAGGCTGAGGTCCAGCAAAAACAAACTGACAGCGTCGAATTGCATTTTGCCATTCGTGACACCGGAATCGGAGTTCCCAAAGAACAGCAACGCATTATCTTCGAATCGTTCGTGCAGGCGGACGGCTCCTCACGTCGCAGGTACGGCGGTACCGGGCTAGGTTTGACCATTTCGACCCGCTTGGTAAACATGATGGGCGGACGCATCTGGCTGGAAAGCGAACCGGGTCAGGGAAGCACATTTCATTTTACGGCCACATTTAATGTGCCAGCGGTGCCCGAAAAGCGAGGTGGCGATGACGCTAGTCTCGCGGGACTATCCGTTTTGGTGGTCGACGACAACCCGACCAATCGGCGCATTTTTGAGCAGACGCTTCTGCAGTGGGGCATGAAACCCGTCGTGGTGGCGAGCGGGTGGGCGGCCATTGCCGCACTGCGCCGCGCCCAGGGCGCAGAGGAGGCGGTGCCCCTCGTCTTGATGGACGCGCAGATGCCGCAGCTCGATGGATTTGGCACCGCGGCGAAAATCAAACAAGATCCGGAACTGCTCTCCCCCACAATCATTATGCTCACCTCCGGCGGACAGCGCGGCGACGCGGACCGTTGCCGGGAGGTCGGCATATCGGCCTATTTGACCAAGCCAGTGCGCCAGCAGGAGCTACGTGAAGCGATCCTTAGAGTGCTTGGCTTACGGCAGAAAGCAGAGGAAGACCGTACGTTGATCACCCGGCATACGCTGGCGGAAGCACGCACACAGCTTCGCGTTCTGCTGGCGGAAGATAACATCATTAATCAACAGCTGACACTGCGAGGCCTTTCCAAACGGGGTCACCAGGTGACGGTGGTGGAAAATGGAAAACTTGCTGTCGAGGCGCTCGAAAAGCAGACCTTTGACGTAGTCCTCATGGATGTGCAAATGCCCGAAATGGATGGATTGGAGGCGACGAATGCCATCCGCCGGAGAGAAATGTCGACAGGCAAACATGTTCCCATCATTGCCATGACCGCTCATGCCATGAAAGGCGACCGGGAACGCTGCCTCGCGGCCGGGATGGATGCATACATTTCTAAGCCGGTACACATTGAAGAGCTGTTCCAGGTCACCGAAGGTCTCACGCGACGCGGCGGACCCATTGATCGTACCCCCGACCGAGGCCCGCTAGGCACCGCGACAATCGATCGAGAGGCGGCCCTGCGGCGAGTCGACGGGGATGAGGCTATGCTGGCGGACTTGGCAAAACTTTTCTGCGATGAGAGCCCGCGAATGCTCAGCGTGATTGAAGAAGCGATCACACTCAAGAACGCGGATGCGCTGGAGCGGGGCGCCCATTCTTTGAAAGGTTCCGTGGCCACCTTTTCCGCACAGGCTGCATGCGACCTCGCATTGAAGCTGGAACGGCTAGGTCGCGCGAACGAGTTTGAAGATACGAAGCGTATATTCGACTTGCTTTCCGCGGAAATGGAGCGTGTCAGGCTCGCGCTCACATCGTTGCAACAGCGACAAAATGAAACTTCAGAATTAACAGTTAGCAACGGAACCGTAGGTCGTTGACGTCAGGCGCGACGACGTCCCCATGAGCGTTCTAGTTGCCGACGATGACCCCGTCTCCCGTCGATTGCTACAGATGCCGTTGACCAACGCAGGATACCCGTTGTTTTAGCCTCGAACGGTATAGAGGCTCTCCGGTTGCTGGCACTGAAGGATGGACCGCAGCTGGCAGTACTGGACTGGATGATGCCCGGAATAGACGGCGTAGAAGTCTGCCGAGTAATCCGCAAGAATACCTGGTCGAAACAGGAATGGCGGTTACTTCGCAGGATAGAATAACAACCGTGTGATCATCTTGCCCGCGTTATCGACTTCGCTTGTGTTTTTCTGTGTGACCCTGCCGTACAAATTCATGATCGTGAATTCCCGAACCGTTTCATGGCCATCGCGTACTCCACAAGATAAGACGTCTTAGCACACGCGGCGCCCAAGTTGTTTTATCGGCCGCAGAATTCTCTCAATGCGCGCAGTTCGCGGCCGGGAGTACGCCATGAAACCTCCTCATTGGTAGCCCCACGGTGAGAAGCTGGGACAACCGGTCGGTGTGTGGAACGTAGATTCCCGACGAAGTCTTTTGGAATCGACCGCCTGATGTTTGGGCGGTCTTTCTTGACTGCCGGCCAGCACCTGCCAGATGGAAGAGCAGGAATCGATGACCGAATCCCTCGGGTTGTTGAAGCAGAGCGCAAGCGATGGTACCTTTCCGCGTGGCGGCAGTGTTCTTGGGCTAGATGCGAGACGGACTGCGATTTGGAGGACGAATATGAGGATCACCTTGAAGCGCACAGCGGGCACGAAGGCCGGCCTGCTTCTCTTGCTCAGTCTTATGCCCGCAGCGCTGGCGGCTCAGCAGCCGAAGATGAACATGGTGAAGATTGCCGACGACGTTTACACGATGGTGGAGGCCGGAGGGTCGAGTAACTCGACGTTCATCATCACCTCCGACGGAGTCGTGGTTTTCGACCATTTCATGACCGAGTCCGACCAAACGCTGGCCGCGATCCGAAAGCTTACGGACAAAAAGGTGAAGTACTTGTTCTCGTCGCATCCCGCCCTCGATCACTCCACCGGCGCGTGGTGGTTTCGAGAGGACAAACCGGTTTACATCGCCAGCAAGAATCAATTGCGAGATATGCTCGGCGAGCGGGGCACGATTTACAAGGAGCTTGAGGAATCGAATGATCCCCGCAATGCTGTGTACAAAGGGAAAGACCTGATCCTCCCCGACGTTGTTTTCGAAAAGAGCATGACGCTGCGGTTGGGCGGCCTCACATTCGAAGCCACGTTGGAAGGTCCCGCGCACAGCACGGGAGACGTTACGCTGTACATCCCGCAGAAGCGCGTCTTCCTGATGGGCGACCTGCTAAATACAGATATGCACGCCGGAGGCGGGTCGCTGGTTCCTGGCGACGGCTCCGACCCGGAAATGTGGATCAAAGTTCTCGGCAACATTATGGATCGCCGGCTGCCGGTGGATACTTATGTGCCCGGCCATGGGCCCGTGCACCTCGGCCGCGGCGCGAAGGACCTGGAAGAAGCCCAGCACTATTTTCTTGCGATGCGAGACGCTGTCGCCACCATGATGAGCCAGGGAAAGAGCCTGGACCAGATCATCAAGGAGTTCAAAGTGCCCTCGGAGTTCGCGCACTACGCGCATCCCGAGCGTTTGCAGACGACTCTGCCCTTATATTATTGGGAACTGATGGGCATCGATCGATAAGAGTGGGAAAGAGCGCGGCAAGGGCGCCGCCCGTGTGCCGCTTGATGCGGCGGTTGAAAAAGTCGGAGATACTTTTCCCGTTGATGGTCTATGGATGGATAAAAAGGGGAATCTCTACCTGAGCGGTCTTACTCAGAATGCCGTTTTTCGGCGCACGCCGGAGGGGGCGTATTGAAAATGTGGTGATGGATGCCCGCCTGCAGTGGTCAGACACCTTCAGCCAGGGACCAGACGGCTCAATTTACATTTCGGCATCGCATATCAACGAATCGCCGCGCTTCAATAAAGGCAAAAGTGCGCGCACGCAGCCCTATGGAAACTTCAAGATCTCTCCCTGACGTCCATAGCTAAGACTTATTCTCGGGAACAAGCCCCGCCGAACTCGGCGATGGCTCACCAGTGCCATACTCCGCGATGTCCCTCTGGAAAACGCGAAAAATATGATCGTACCCAACGACATGTTCTTGCCCATCGGACCCCTTCTGCAGAGTTTCAGGATTCCTGCCTAATAACGTGATTGCTTGGGCGCGATCCGTGACCAGCACCATGGTCGCTTCGTATAGCTTATCGCCAATCTTTATGCGCACGCGGGGATCGCGAGCCACATTGGATGTCCATGACTTGTCGTTTGGAAACTGTACGTCCATGCGATCCTGGTGCGAACGGATGTAGAGCTGGCCATTGCGGACGGAAGGTATCGTGCGCACCGAGTGTGGAATGAAATAGGGCGTTCGCGTCTCTACCAGAACGGTGTTGAGACTGCGTCCCGGATGTTCCACTTTGTCGACGAATGACCAATCCGTGACAGGCGTGGTGACGAGTTCTCCTTTCAGCCACAAGCCTGGCCGCGCGATCATGTGGTGGGCGCGGAGCTGGTTCAAGTCGAGGTATTCCGGCTCCAGACCAGTCATGCGCAGCGTGAAGAGTGTCACGATTAGGAGAACTACGATGAGCAGCACGGCAATTTTTAATATTTTCACGTTTCCGCTCCTGCTTAGCTAAGATCGAGGAGTGATGCTATACCAGCCACCGGCGGACTGCGAAACATTCGTATTAGCGTGCCGGTTTGTAGGGCCAAGGCCCGGCCGATGAAACGTCGAGCGGGTAGCTACAAATTCGGGATAGTCCGGATCTCGACGCAAGGCAATCTCGATGAATTCAAGGACAAGTGGATGCAAAGCGTTCGCACCAACAGTCGCGGTATGCTTTGAATATGAAGCATTCGACCATAGTTGCGACGGGCGTCCGGTGGCTCAGCAGACAGTGCTCCGTGGTGTTGTACGAATTTGCCACAGCGGCGGATGAGAACCCCGACGTTATCGGCTGGGCTTCCGGAGCGGGTTCTGTCCTCATTGAATGCAAGTTAAGTCGTTCAGATTTCTTAAGGGATGCAGCGAAGACTGTGCGGAGAAATCCGCGCGCCGGAATGGGCCAGCGCCGCTTTTATTTGTGCCCAGCCGAGCTGATCCAGGTGAAGGACCTTCCCCCGAAGTGGGGCTTGCTCTGGGTTTCAAAGGGCCAGGTAATTGTGAAGCGCGAGGCACGGGGACATTCAGACCGAAACCTAGCGGCAGAAGTTCGGTTCCTCAGCTCGATGCTCAGACGCGCACAAATTCGAATCGGTACGCGGCCGCTCTCGGAATGGCTAAGAGGCGAGAATCGTTTCGAAGCGAAACGCGGCATCTCGCCTATCAACACCGCGGGTACTAGTGTGATCACACTCGCTGCCAGACCGGGCGCGCGAGAATCCTGCTGAATGCCGTGAGTCACACATTCAGGACGGGTGCCGATCAATTCCCACGAACGCCAACGTTATCCGCCGGGATTCTATAGAATCTGTCGGACGGCCATGTTTAGAAGGCTCAGAATGATTGCGCCCCAAAAGGCGGGCCATAGGCCGCGCACCTCGAAGCCGGGTACGAAGAATGCTGCGACCTTTAGCATCAGCGCGTTAATCAGCAGCCAGAATACGCCAAAGGTGAGAATGGTAAGCGGAAACGTAACAATTTTGAGCAGCGCACCGAGCGTGCCATTGACAAGTCCAATGACCACTGCTGCGACAAGTGCCGTGCCAAGACTTGTGACAAAGAATCCCGGCACAAATCGCGCAACCAGCAGCAGGCACAACGCGCTTAAGAACCAATGTACCAATAGTTTTGTCACATGATTCTCCGCAACCGAGTCACATCCAGAATACTAGACTGATTGTGTTTCCTCCAACGCGTGAGATTAACTTTGTGCAGCCTCTAACAGTCCGCAATAACCACCCCAAAACTTCTTTACGTTGCTTGTGCCCACGGTCGGTACGGTAGCGGTCCTCATTGCGGCGACCACTATGTGCGTAACGAAATACCCCTCGTTCCATCGATTTCAACGACTTCCGACACCGCTCTCGTTAGACACACGATCATTACTTCGTTTTCCGGCCCAGCTCAGCGAGCCACGCATCGATGATGGAACGCTGCTCCTCCGCTATGTCCTCAAAAGCCACGCCCATTCCCCAACCGTCGTGTTTATAGATCGCCTTGCCAACCAGGTCACACTTGCTGCCGCCGTGCTGGATGCTCAAGCGTACCTCGGTGCCGACGGGAAATCCTTCGGGTGTATCGACGTAACACCCATTCGAACTCAGCTCAGAAAGGTGCGCCACAAGATGGGCCCCCTGGTGCAACGCCGTTACCTCAGCCTCCGCAGTGAACAAGAAACGGGGCACTGTACGCTTCACGGAAAATGAATTTGCATTCATCGGCTCATCTCATTGTGACTGTTTGCGATCGTTGATTCACTGGCAGAGCCTTTTCATTGTACCGAAAGGCGTTGAGAGGAATTGGGCCGCTGCGTGTTGAATGACGGAAGATGTAACGGCTGCCCGGACACGTCCGCACACAATTCTAAGTGACGCCGTTCCACATTCAGGTTTACGGTGATTTTCCTGGGTTCCATTGCTTGGAAACCAGGGCGTCAGGAGGAGAGAGTGGCTGCATTGAGAAATTACTTTGTGGTACGCCGCAAGGCTGCAAGTGCAGCCTCCAACCGGCGTTGTTCTACATCAGAGTGCTGCTTTTCGGCTCGTCCTGTAAGGCGCTCGTAATCAGACGAACCGGCGACCGGGGGGACCCATTAAGCCGCGGCGTGCGGCAAGGCCCTCAGGTATCTTGGCATCGGAATCTGCATCAGACGCTTCATGACTCTCCTACTCATCTTCATTGCCATTGCGGCGGGGACTTTTAATCCCGCCCAATCCGGAGCCAACGCGGAATTGAATAAGCAGCTCGGTCACGTGTTGCCAGCGACGATGATGGTGTATGGGAGCGCTCTGCTCAGCCTTTTTCTCTTTCAACTCATTTTCCGGCAGCCTGAACTCGACCACGGCAGGCTCCTCGACATTCCGTGGTGAGCATGGCTGGGAGGGCTCATTAGCCTGGCACCTACGATCGCGGGCCTCACACTTGCGCGGAAGATGGGTTCAGCCGTCTTTACGGGCGTCACCGTCACGGCAGCGGTCGTCACTTCGATTGTCTTCGATCACTTCGCGCTCATGGGATTCAAACACCATCCAGCATCGGTACGGCGCATTGCCGGCGCTGCCCTAATGGTCGCCGGCCTCTGGCTAGTTGCAACGTTCTAGCAAGGGAGGTCAGGCGACTAGGCTCGGTGATCCAGCCAGTTGGATTGCTCGAGGCGTCCAGCCCTGAAGGCCTATTAACCATCGTTCTTGCGATTGCCGTTCTTGTTTTGATCTTATTGTTTGCTTCTGTGTCGAGAGTTGAAGAACACCATTTCTACGCGATCCAGGAAACTACAAGACCAATGGCAGCCGCAAAGATGGCAATGGCCCGCCCGTGATGCGCGGCAATGTAGCTGCTTCGGCAATCGGCCGTTGCCGGGTGGAAGCGGGTAGTGGAGCAGATCGCGCGTGAATTGGCGACCATCAGTGAAGCGCAGAAGGCGTAGGAGAGCGGGAGCTCAGAACCTCGGTCCCAATAGTGCCCAAACCTAATTCGTCATAATATGGTGCAACCGCTCGTCGAACGGACTTCCGAGCATCGGTTGCAGCTTCTCACGAAATTGCTTAGTGTGATCGGCCCGCTCGTGCCCCTCAAACGCCTTTGAGTTTGTCCACACTTCGACGACCGTAAAATGGTTCGGTCGCGCGCTATCCTGTAAGAGCTCAAACCGCACGACGCCGGGATCTTTGCGGCTTTCATTCGCGAACTGCTGCAGTAGCTTCGTGCCACCAGCGGTATTGTCCGGCGTTAAATCTACATGCGTTACCACATATAACTGGCCGTTCCCTTCTTGTGCACGCGCTTTCGCAAACGGCAGCACCACCAGCACCATCACAACGACGACACGCAACATCCGACACATGGGCGTCATAGGAAATTTCCTCTCACGCAAATTTCGCGGGTAGCATAGACCGCCCGCGGTTCAATCGCAAGCAGAACGACTTCTCGATCAGATCGGTAAGGTTCACACCGAGCCTTGGCTGGCGCTCAATAAACTAAGACGCAACAGCCGAATGTCAGAATCCCCGTGGTTCTCTGCCTTAATAACCCGGGCACTGACACACGTAGTCGCTTCGCTCGTAGTCCATCGAGCGGTTGTCACATATTTGAAGTTCCTGGCGTAATGTGCAGCGGTCCGGCAAGTTGCGGGGCGTTAGCGCGGCATCACGGCAGATCGAATCAGACCTCTTGCACTTGCGTAATATCCGGCTCCAGTTGTTCGCCTTGCGCTGACGGCCAGGTGAACTCGCGATTCAATATGT